>Ga0075421_100010808_pt1 | contig 11288 bp, 9 predicted proteins | sample SoiMetdeltSBSDD5_FD_75292 | JGI IMG/M metagenome (GOLD analysis project Ga0075421, IMG submission 75292) | Bulk soil microbial communities from a Populus tree surrounding site in Tennessee, USA - Soil MetaG P. deltoides SBSDD5 | ecosystem: Environmental > Terrestrial > Soil > Tree plantation...
ACACCCACCCGATGGAGTCGCACCAGCCTTCGCTCTCCATCGCAGGCGAAGGCTGCCCGCCATAGCATCGCAACGGGACGCGGCGGTGGGCCTAGGTGTGGTTTCTGACAAGGTTGATCACTGCGCGAGCCTCGGAAAGCGGACGCACGGTGGCTGATAGCCGAGAGCCGCATGAGGCCGCTCAAGGTTGTAGTGCCGTAGCCAGGGCCGGAGGGCGCGGGTGCGCCGCCATGAGCTCGCATAGGGCACCGCATACGCCCAGCCGCGAATCAGCGTCTGGATAAAACGTTCTGCTTTGCCGTTGGTCTGTGGGCGATAGGGCCTCGTGCGGGTAAGCCGCACGCCAGCGCTGGCCGCGGTCTGCTGAAAGCGGCGGCTCAGATAGGCACTGCCGTTGTCGGTCAGGACGCGCTGCACGACGACGCCGCGCCGTGCGAACCACTGCAGGGTGCGCCGGAGAAAGCCGGTCGTCGTGGCACCTGTTTGTTCGCCGAGCACTTCGACGTAGGCGGCGCGGCTGTGATCATCGACGGCGACGTGGACGTATTCCCAGCCGGCGCCCGCCACCTTGGTGCGCCGATCGCCGTGAATGCGATGCCCGACGCGAAGAATGCGGACCAGCGGCTTGATATCGAGGTGGACGAGCTCTCCTGGCCGCGCGCGCTCATACCGGGTCACCGGCACGGCCGGTGCGAGGGACCCCAGTCGGTTGAGGCCGAGCCGCGCGAGGATCGCCGCGACCGTGGAGCGCGGCACTTGCAGCCGGACGGCAATCGCCCAGGCGGTCAGGTGCTCGTGGCGCGCCGCGACGATGGCGCCGACCAGAGCCGCCGGCGTACGTCGCGGCTGCCGATGCGGTTGCGACGACCGATCGTCGAGCGCGGGCACACCGCCGTGGCGGTGCCGCGCCAGCCATTTATAGGCGGTGCGGATCGCCACCCCGGCGGCCGCGGCGGCGGTGGCCACCGGCCAATGCAGTGTGCGAACGCGATGAACGAGTAGCCCGCGCATATGCGGGGTGGTCTTGGCGTTACGATGAAGCTTCACTCGGGGCCTCCTCTCGGAAGGAACGGAACGTGTGGTAACGCCCATTCTTTCCAAGGAGTCCCGAGTGAACAACGTCATTAGAAATCACATCTAGGTCGATGGACCGGGTTATACTCCGGCACGACGGTAGCGCGGCACCCCCCCGGCTGCGAGCAGACCACCAGACACATGACATCGTCAGCCGTGTACTCGGCCTTCATCAGCTACGCCTCGGAGAATAGCGAGAAGGCCGAAGAGATCTGCGCAAGTCTCGAACGACGAGGCCTCGTCTGCTGGATGGCGCCTCGCGACATTCGGGCCGGGCGCGAATATGCCGACGAGATCATCCATGGGCTCGAACGGTCAGCAGCCGTCGTGCTCGTCCTGTCTGAAGCCGCGAATACGTCGGTGTTCGTGCTTCGCGAGATCGAGCGTGCGGTGTCCAAGGATATCAACGTCGTCCCGGTGCGGATCGAGGAGGTCACCCCCTCGCCGGGGCTCGAGCTCTTTATTTCGGGAACGCACTGGATGGATGTGTGGCGAGGCAATTGGGACGCCCACATGGACCGGCTCGTCCGCGACCTGAGCGACAGCCCTTCCGGACCCGCGAAGGTCGAGGCCTCGGCCGGACATCGTTCGGTAGAACAGCATCGGTCGTTACGTATGGTGTACGTCGCGGTGGGACTTGTCCTGGCCGTGGCGCTGAGCGGTGTCGCAATCTGGTCGTTCTCGCGAGACACGCAGCCGCAGGCGGAGCGGGTTATCAGGCCGGAACCTGAGCCGACGGCCGACATCGTCCAGAATCCGCCCGCGATCGTGCCCGACAAGGTGGAAAGGCCCCCCGATCCGCCTATCGTGCCGGACAAGGTGGAAAGGTCCCCCGATCCGCTTGTCGTGCCGGACAAGGTGGGAAGACCCCCCGATCCGCCTCCTCGTGCCGTCGAGGCGTCGGGAGCATTGAACGCGCTCAGAGACGACTACGACGACCTTGCGCTCCGCGGCGGCGTGATTGACGACGCGCTGAACCAGTTGTGGGAAGAGATGAAACCCAATTCGCCGCGCCTTGATATGGTCACACACCAGCGAAGTCTGCGAACGAACCTCACACGCAGCAAGGACGCGCTCGCGGACAGGGATGCCGCGGGGGCCAGGCGATACCTGGAGGGTGCCCGGACAGATCTCGCGGTCCTCGAGGAATTCCTGAACCGATAACACACATGGCGTCACGAATTCTTATCAAAGGGTGCAACACGATGCCTCGAATCATTTCTCTCTTCATGTGTCTTGCCCTGTTGTTGGTCGCCGACCCGGCGTCGGCCCAGCAGAAGAAGCGCGTCGCCATTCTCAGCTTTGACGACGCGGCGGTTGAAGCCTCTGCGGCGAAGGCGGTTGGGACGAGCCAGGATGTCGGCGGATTTCTTGCCGATGTGGTGGTCAAGGAACTGCTGAAGGGCTCGACATATACGGTGGTCGAGCGCCGGGCCATCGACCAGGTCCTGAAGGAGCAGAACTTCTCGAACAGCAACCGCGTCGATCCGAAGACCGCCGCCGCGATCGGCAGGCTGCTCGGGGTGGACGCGATCATCATGGGCTCGGTGACCCAGTTTGGCGTCGAAGAGTCGGCCGTGGCGCTTGGCTCCGGACCTCTCGGCCGGGTCACGCGCGGCGTGCTTGGCGGCGGCAAGCGCGTCAACACCAAGGCCACGGTCGGGCTGACGGCCCGGATGGTGGACACCAAAACCGGCGAGATATTGACCGCCGCGTCAGGCAGCGGTGAATCGAGCAAGGCTTCGGTGGCCGCCAGCGGCTATGCCACCGGTGACATCGACCTGACGTCGCGGTCGTTTGAAGAGACGATGCTGGGCGAGGCCGTCAACCGTGCGGCGGAGCAAGTGGCGGCAAGCCTGAACGAGTTCGGCTCGAAACTGGCGACGGGCCCGGTTGATTACTCGGGCCTGGTGGCCGACGTGAGCGGCAAGACGCTGATTGTCAATGTCGGCAAGCTGAAAGGCGTACAGGTGGGGGACACCATCGAAATCAGCCGCGCCGGCCGCCAGATCCTGGATCCGCAGACCAAGAAGGTGCTTCGGACGATCGTCGACAAGGTGGGTACCGCTAAAGTCACCGAGGTCGATGATGCCTCAGCGACGGCAACCCTCACCGGGACCGCGGCGGTGCAAGTCGGTGACCAGGTGAAGCGCGTTCAGTAGCCAGGCAGAACATGCCATAGAGTGCGAGCTCCACGGCGAATTCAAGATCCGCGAGCCGGGGCTTCTGCGAATACACGCGCACCAGGTCGCCCCGGCTCGTCGGAAACATCGCCAGCAGGTCGGTTCTCTGCGACGTTGTTATCGCGTCCAGCCAGCGTGGATCCGTGAGCATGCCCCCCAGAGCGGCCAGGCGAGTCGCCCGGGACGTCGATCGTTCGGGCGGGAAGACGAGCAGCAGTTTCGGGGTAATCCCGCCGGCCTGAATTTTTCCGAGCTCCCAGCCAAGCCCCTTGGTCTGTCCCGGCACGACGACCACCAGCGCGGCGCGTGCTATCCAGGATTGGACCGCCGTCCGCCACGCCTCGTCGTCGCCCTCGAAATAGGCGCGGGTGGCGCCGAAGTCCGGGTGGCTCTCGTGCGGCTCCCCGATGGCGATGAAAGGCCCGATCGCGGACACCTCGTCTTCGATCGCCTGTTCGAGGCGAACCTGCCCATGTTGGGACATCACGCGAAACATGCCACCCCGCGTGTATTCCGTCAGGATGTAACTCCAGCGAAACACGTCGAAACTGAACCTGATCGGACGCCCGACCATGGCTTCATCGTCGCGGAAGGAGCGCAGGTAGATAACGGGGGCGCGTCCGTCGAGTGCGAGCACGGTTTCTGCCCGCGGACGGAAGCACACCGCGCCTCGCAGCCCCAGATAGAACGCGGCGGCGAGACCCGCGCCGCCGAAGGCGACCCAGGCTGGCGTACCGTCGAGGTCGAGGTCTCGAGCGAGCCACCCCACATAGAGGCCAATCAAGCCGACGATCAGCGCGAATACCCAGTAGCGCACGCCGCGCCACGGGCGCAGCGGGTCGGTGAGGAGTCCGGCCCGGCGATTCGGCCCACCGATGCGCGCAGAGAGGTCGTGCAACGCGCGCCGCATCTCCGGGATCGTGATGTCGAAACCGGGAACCGTCGCCGATGGATCGAACCTGCGCTTGTCGAGGTTCCTCCCCATGCCCGTCAGATCGATATCGATCACGCGCCAGAAATATATCCGTGCACGCAGCGGTCAACAAGAATCAGATTGCTTATATATTCGAGCGCGACATGCCCGATCCCATCTTTCAACCGTTGACCATCAACGGGCTGACGCTCAAGAACCGCGTGGTCCGTTCGAGTCTGGGAGGGCGCGTCGATTACTACGACGGCTCAATGTCCGATGCACGGATCGCCTGGGAACGCCGCTTCGCGCGCGCCGGCGTCAGCGCGATTATTTCTTCCAACGCGGGCATCCGGACGGACGGGATCGCCGTGCCAGGCTACGCGAGCATCGACGATGACCGGACCATCCCCTCGTGGCGCGCGCTGGTCACGGAAGTACACAAATACGATTGCCGCTACATCATCCAGCTGCATTTTTCCGGCCGGCAGCGCGACCTCCCGCGTAAGGAATTCGTGGACGTGCTCGCGATGAGTTCCACCGATCGACCCGATCTTCTCTACGGACTTCGCTGCCGCCGGATGACCATTCCCGAGATTCACGATCTCGTCCGAGACTACGGGCGGGCGGCACGGCGCGCGCGTGAGGCTGGCGCGGACGGCATCGAGATCGTCGCGTGCAACGGGTATCTGCTGCACCAGTTCCTGTCGGGCGCGATCAACGACCGGACCGACGAGTACAACGGCGACCTCAGGAGGCGCGCCCGCATACTGCTGGAGGTGCTGCGTGAGGTCCGCGCCGCGGTTGGCCGCGATTTCTTCGTGTCGATGAAGCTGAGCGGCAGGGACGAGCACAACGCCTACTCGGCCAATCCGTTGAACCGAACGGTCGGAAATACGGTCGACGACACGATCCAGGTGTCGCGCTGGCTGGCGGAAGCGGGCCTCGACGCCATCCACCTGTCGCAGGGCGATTCGTTTCCCCACCCGCTCGTACCGGCCGGGTTGCTGCCCACTGATGAATCCCGGCACGCGATGGCGGCGATGTTCTACGAAGGGACGCGGGCGCCGATCACCTTCTTGCTGATGCAATTTGCCCTGTTTCGCCGCATCAGCGAATGGAACTGGGGCAGGCGCATGCCGTTCAAACGTGGCGGACGACTGCTGCCCGACAAGATCGAGGGGATGAACCAGGACGATGCGGCGAAGATCAAAGCCGCTTCGGGCCTGCCGGTGATCTGCGTCGGCGGCTGGCAGACGGCCAGCCGGATCCGTGAAGCGCTGCACGCGGGCCACTGCGATGTCGTCTCGATCGCGCGCGGCCTGCTGGCGAACCCGGATCTGGTACAGCGGTTCGCCGAAGGACAGAACGCTCCCGCGAGGCCCTGCACCTACTGCAACAAATGCCTCGTCAACGCCCTGCTGCAGCCGCTTGCATGCTGGGAGGAGTCTCGATTCGACAGCCGCGATCAGATGTTCAACGAAGCGTACGGGGTGTACAAGGACGCCGCAGTTGGCGTGCATAGTAGTTTGCCCGTATGATTCTGCTCCCCCCTCCAACGTACGACCGTCGGTCAAAGGTGGAACCATGCCCAAGGTTGCCACGACAGTAACCTCGTTCATCGCTGCGCCGAGACAAGCCTTCTACGCATGGCTCGTCCCGGGAGTGTTCTACAACCAGCTCGAAACGGTCCTGCGTGACGAGGCCGGTCTTCCGGGCGTGACTCGCACCACAGGTACGACCGGTCCCTGGGACGTCTCGGGATCGACGCGCATCGTCCATCTGTCGGACGGGACGACGTGTCGAGAGACCGTGAAGGTCGCAACGGCGCCCGACTATTTTGCCTACCGCCTTACGGAATTCTCGAGCCGGATGATTGGCATGCTCGTGCAGGAAGCCAACGGACAGTGGTGGTTCACCGATGAAGGCTCGGGCACGAAAGCGAAGTGGACCTACACGGCCGAGGGCAGGTCCATTTTTGCCATGCCCATCCTGTTTCCGGTCATCAGGATTCTCTGGAATCGCTACATGAGCTCGGCGATGAAACAGATCAAGGCGCGGGCAGAGAAGGAAGTTGCGAGGGCCTCGCGATGAAGCAGTGGGACTTCGATCTCGTCGCCCTGCACGGCCCGCAGGAGATGACGGCCGAGGACCGCGAGTATCGCGGGTCTCGCTACGCCGATGTCCGCAAGGCGCTGTATGAGAACCCGTATCGCGGCGGCGCCAGCGGTCAGGAGCCGGGGCCGCTGCCGATGTTCAAATCGACGATCCGCAACGCCTGGCGGGGCCTGCTCTTCGGCGAGAACAAGTTCAGGCAGGCGTCCGCCCGGTCAGTGGACTCCAGGGCCGATCTCCGCTGGGGTCCCGACGGCAAGGGGTGGCGGCGGATCATCGCGCCGAACGGCATCTGCGTGCTCGGCACCTGGGAAATCACGGTGGACAACCCCTACACCGGCTACTTCAGGAAGGGCTCAAAAGGGCTGACCATCGGCCGGTTCTCGTCGGATGGCAACGAAACCAAGCGCGGGCAGCGTCGATCGATCAGCCTCGGCATGAAGATCTATCCGACCACCGATCCTGAGCATCCGACCCCGTTGATTCCGGCGAGCGTGATCGTCCAGGAAGATCTTGGCGGCATGCGCACCGACTACATGAACGATGCGGAGCTGGTCAACGCGCCGAGCGTGCACGCCTACCGGCGAGGCATCTACTTCCTGATCATGCTGCGCGCCGGGCCGATCTTTCAGAACCTCGACAAGGTCGGAGACAGCCGCCAGAACTACGAGGTCGCCGAGCTCGGCAAGCCTGCCGATCAGCCCACCAACGCGCCCGACCACATGCTGTTCAAGATGACGCCGGGTCAGCCCAGGATCGAAGGCCGGCACCTCGATTTCCGCGACGAAATTTACGGTCACATGTTCAAGCCGGGCGACTCGACGCCGACCGGCGCCATGGAGTTCGACATCTCGGTGTCCAGCAACGGACGCAGAACCGGCATCCCGGGGCTGTCGCGCGTCACGGTCTCCGACTGGAAGCGTATCGGCAAGCTGCGATTCGCCGAGGCGATTGCCTCCTACAACACCGACCATGTGATCCAGTTTCACCACCCCGGCTGGCGCGACGACCGCAACGATCCGTCCACGAACATTCGCGTCAACGAAGTACGCGTGCGTCGCTGAGCGGGGAACAGCGACCGACCTCCGGCATGCCCACAGCGTTCGACGCGATCGTGATTGGCAGCGGCTTCGGCGGGGCGATTATGGCGCGCCGGCTGGCGGAAAAGGGCATGCGCGTGCTCGTGCTCGAGCGGGGCCGGCGGTGGGAGGTCGATCAATACCCGAGAAGACCCGGTGACGCGTGGATCTTCAGTCAGGACCATCCGGCGCTGTTCAACGGCTGGATGGACATGCGGTTCTTCAGAGGCATGGCGGTGGCGCAGGCCGCCGGCGTCGGCGGCGGCTCGCTGACCTACAGCAGCGTCGCCGTGGAGGCCACCCCGGACGTCTTCACCGAGGGCTGGCCTCCTGAAATCACCCACGCCGAACTGAAGCCCTACTACGAAACGGTCGCCCGCGAAATGAACCTCCAGGTCATTCCCGACGGCCAGCTGACGAAGCGCTTCGTCCTCGCCCGGGAGGCGGCGCGAAATCTCGGTTACGCGGGTCGCTTCTCGAAGGCCCCGCTCGCGGTCAGCTTTTCCGACGACTGGAACTACCAGCTCGAGGACCCGTTCAACCCGAAGCACTCCCGGCAATTCACGAATGCGCACGGGCAGCGCCAGGGGACGTGCATTCATCTCGGGAACTGCGACATCGGCTGTGACGTGCGGGCAAAGAACAGCCTCGATGTCAACTACATTCCCAGAGCCGAACAGCGCGGCGCCGAGGTGCGCCCGCTGCACCTGGTGCGCTTCATCGAGCCGCAGGGCGGCGGGTACCGGGTCGTGTTCGATCGCCTCGTGAGGGGGCGGACGATTCGCGGCGAAGAGACGGCCGCACGCGTGATCCTGGCCGCAGGAAGCCTGGGAACGACGGAGATCCTGCTCCGCTGCCGCGATCAGTACCGGACACTGCCCGCGCTCAGCCCGATGCTTGGCAAGGGGTGGAGTGCCAACGCCAATTTCATCTCGATGGCGACCTACTCCGACAAGGATCGTGTCAGGCAGTCCACGGGGCCGACCATCGCCAGCATGCTCGATTTCACCGACGGCAGCTTCAGAGACCAGCGCTTTGTCGTCGAAGACGACGGTTTCCCAAACCTGCTGCTCGGCGTGCTGAAGGCTCACCTCGCTGGCGGCGCGAGAACGCGGTTTGGCCAGCATCTGCTCAAGGAGTTCGAGACCCACCTGCGCGAAGACACGCCGCTCCGCGATCTCATGCTGTGGCTGGGCGCGGGCAAGGATGCGGGGGACGGCGAGCTGCTCCTCAAGCGGCGCTGGTTCGTGCCGTGGAAGCGAACCCTGAACCTGAAATGGGAGGTCGAGCACTCCGAAGGTGTGCTCAACGCCATGCAGGCCATGCACGAGAATCTGACGGAAGCCACCGCCGGACGTTCGCGCGCGCTTCCGACCTGGAGGCTGTTCAAGAGTCTGCTCACACTGCACCCGCTCGGCGGCTGCTCGATCGGCGTTTCCCCCGGCACGGGCGTCGTCGACCACCTGGGTCACGTCCACGGGCACCGGAACTTGATGGTCGCCGACGGGTCGATCGTGCCGACGCCGACGGTCCGGAATCCTTCACACACGATTGCCGCGCTTGCCGAGCGCATCGCGGCGCACGTCTCATAGCCGGGAAGCGATCATGCCTTCATCACACAAGGGATTGCGCGAGCTGTTCACGTATCCGCTGATGTCCGCCATTGTCGAACGGCGAACGCGGAGAGTGGCGCGAGGCACGTCGATTTCATCGGGACCGATCAGCCATACCAGTACCAACAAGCCGACGCCGCTCTCCCCGCTCGAGGAGGCCGTGCTCGTCGTGTCAACCGGGTTGACCGGCAAAGTGACGATGCACGATGTCCCGGCGAACAACAACGACGGCAGCAAGCGGTTCTCGGCGCCGCTCATCAACGTGCTGGCGCGCTCGGCCAGCAGCATCGACAACGCCCATGCCGTGTCGTTCTTCCTGATCAACGACGAAGGCACGTGGCTGATCAAACACGCGCGCAACCAGGACGCGCTGGCGCTGTTGAGCAAGTTGCCGCCGCGCTGGGAGGATTGGTCGGAAGGAGACTGGCTCGCCGCCGCCGCAAGTCTCAAGCACCGGCTGTACAGGGAGCGGCTCGATTTTCCCCGCCACTGGCCCTATTACTTCATCTGGAACCGGCAGCTCTCGAACCGTCCCGGCACGACGATTCTTCTGCCGATCGTCGACCTCACGCGCCAGATGATCAACGTGATCATCAGCCTGCTGTCGGAGGAGGATGGCCAGCGGCCGCTGTTCGTCGATGACTGGCAGAGATTCCGTCCCCGGAGCATTCTCGACTGGGGGGCGTGGTTCGCCAGCCTGGTCGGCATCGTGCCGAACATCTCGTATCAGATCATCGGCGGGGCGCGGCGGGCACGGGGCAACTGGCTGAACAACGAGTTCCCGGCGCCGCTCGGGTTTGCCAGCACGCTGCGAACCGATTACGAGACGTTCTTCCAGCTGCAGAACCTGATGCTGATCGCGCAGGCCATGGGGCTCGGCGGATGGATCCACGCGGCCGTCGGTTCTCCCTACGTGTTCGAGCGCGATCCTGCCAAGGGCAAGTTCGGCATCGAATTCCGGATGCAGAAGCCAAAGAGATGGCGGCGGTGGCCGCCGCTGCCGACGACGCTGGACAACCCGATCGGCATCGACGGCGTGCTCGAGTCGCTGACGCCGCCCTATGTCAAGTCGATGGACGCGGCGGTGGACCAGGTGATCGAGGAGAAGTACGGGCCAGCCGGCACCTACGGCGACAACAGCATCTTCGATCGCGCCTACAAGAAGGGTGAATACGGTGACGCCTTCCTGAAGATGGCGAACCAGCGGCCCAAGCCGGAGGCGGTGGAGTATGCCAAGGAAATCTGCAACTACATCTACGACACCTATGGCCGGTTCCCGGCGCACTCCAATGCCTTCCACCTCCCGGGCGTGTGGCTGCAGTTCTCACATCTGGAGCTGGAGTTCTACGACAAGTACTTCGACGCCGACCTCTATCGCCGCCAGGCCCAGCATCACGAGATGTGGGGGGACTAGTTCGTACGTAGTGTCCGGCTTTAGCCGGACCTGCGCGGTCCGGTCCGCCTGAAGGCGGACACTACGTACGCCTTTGAACCACGACGACGCGACGGCCACGACGTGGATCTTCGTACCGAACGCGTTCCCCGGTCCGCCTGAAGGCGGACACTACGTACCCTTCTGAACCACGACGGCACGACGGCCACGACGTACGTAGTGTCCGGCTTTAGCCGGACCTGTGTCGCGCTCGTAGTGTCCGGCTTCAGCCGGACCGTCCGTACCAGCCGCGACGAAGCTGAATTGCCTCGGATATGGCCTCGATCGGATAGACATCGGAACCGAGAAACGGATACTCCTCCGCGGTTGTCGCCAAGCCAGCCCGTATCGGATTCTGGAGAATGTACCGCGAGACTGCCAGGCTGTCTTCTTCATGGCGCAGCACACGCTCGAACCCGTACCGCTGCCACAGCTTCACACCGAACGATCGCTGGTAGTAGTACCCGGAATACTGCTTCGCGTTCCTGATGAATCGGAGACCATCCGAGTCCTCGGCGGTGCCTTCGACGAGCAGGTGGACGTGATCCGGCATGAAGCAGTACGCAAGAATCGCAAAGCGCCGCTCGACGGCTGTACGCCGAAATTGCGTGCGTACCAAATCAACGCGCTCGAAGGCCTCGAAGGCGGGATGGCGCTCGACTGTGCAGAACGTCAGAAAATACCGGTGCAACCCGAGATAATCGAAGGATGTGAGATGTTCGGGCCTGCCGGTGCGCACGTCGGACGACGGGCAAAGCACGTTCCACGGTCCGCCTGAATACGTTCCATGGTCCGCCTGAAGGCGGACACTACGTACGCTTCTGCACCACGACGGCACGACGGCCACGACGTCGAGCTTCGTACCGAACGCGCGTCCACGGT
>Ga0075421_100010810_pt1 | contig 11288 bp, 8 predicted proteins | sample SoiMetdeltSBSDD5_FD_75292 | JGI IMG/M metagenome (GOLD analysis project Ga0075421, IMG submission 75292) | Bulk soil microbial communities from a Populus tree surrounding site in Tennessee, USA - Soil MetaG P. deltoides SBSDD5 | ecosystem: Environmental > Terrestrial > Soil > Tree plantation...
CGCGTGACGTTCATCGTGCGCGTGCTGGTCGGGCTCTCGTTGCTTTGCAGCGCAACGCTGAAATCGATGCCCCACACCACGGGAGTCGTGCCGGCAAGCTTCAATCCCTTCCGCCACGGGATGTCGAGCGCGAAGTCATCGCAAAACGCCCGGCCCGTATAGTTCGTCGTATTCTGCGGAATCGTCGGCGTCGGCGACAGGTAATTCGGGTCGTCCGGGGCTGTGCACGACTTGATGCGCTCGCGCTCGATGCCGCCTCCTCCGAAGACCTGGCCTCCTTTCGGCAGTCGCCACCGGAACTCGGCGCTGACCGCCTCGTACTGTTGCTTGCGTTCGGGATCGAAGGTATCGAGGTTGCGCGTCGGACGCTGCGAGGCGGCAGCGCTGCGAGCAAAGACCTCGAACGGCTGCCCGGTCAGCGGGTTATAGAACGTATACGGCGTGTAGTCGGCCAGCGACCAGCTCTGGTTGATCGTTGTCGTCAGGTTGTGGAAGTTTCCCTTGAACCATGAGCCAGACACGGACAGCCGGGGCACCAACTCGTGTTGAACTTCGAGCGCGCTCTCGAGGTTCCACGTACGTGGGTAGTTGCCATACTCGTTGAGCGCCGCAATTCCGAAGTTCGAGGACAGCGTGGTGAAGTCGATCTCACATCCGACGCGTGGGTACCCGGTGCAGCCTCGCTCGCCTTCGGCGATGTCGTTGCGATTGATGTCCCGCCAGGGCAATTGCACCGTCTGTGAGAGAAACGGGTTGTAGTTGGCGGCGATGCCCGTCGTACGGATCTGATTGTAGCGATTCAATGAGTACTTGATCGCCGTCCTGCCGTTACCCATGAGATCGTAGACAACGCCAAACCGTGGCGCCCAATCCTTCCAATTGGGGAGGCTCTCGATGTCGGCGGTGCTTCGCGTGGGGGCGAAGCGCCCGGCAGGCGACTCGCTGGCGAGTACCTGTGCCTTGACGTTTTCCCATCGGATTCCGGCGTTGACAGTCAGCCGAGCCACCCGCCACGAGTCTTGCGCGTAGATGCCGAAGTCGCGATTCAGTCGCTCGCCGTAGTAAAGCGGTGTATTGCGAATCACGACGCTGTCGGGCACCGAGTAGCGAACACCCGTGCTGTTGCTGCGGTACTGCTGCGTGAGATCTCCGTTCGCGTCGAGCGTGTGCCAGAAGTCGCCCCACGTGTACTGGAATCCCGCCTTGAAGTTGTGCGCGCCTGTCACATACGAGAGAGATGCCTGGACGTTGTGGCGCTCGGGGCTTTGCGTAGTCTGGCTGGTCGCAGCGGCGATGCGGCCGCCCAGGTCGTTCTCGAGGCGCGACGCGTTGGCAAACCATTCCGGTGTGAAGCGCGGCTTCTCGACACCTTCCTGGTAGTTGTTCGTGTAGTACTCCAGGTTTCGTGAATAGCCGGACTCGAGCAGCATCCGATTGGTCACCGTCGATGTCCACTTCAGCGACCCGGTGTTGTATGCGGGAGAAAACCAGCGCAGGGACGCCGTCTCGGGATCCTCGTTGCTCTGCATGTCGTGACCGCGATACTTGTCGATCTCGTCGAAGTAGGCGGCGAGCTTGTTGCGTGGACTGATCTGCCACGTGACGCGGGCCATCGCACTCTTGATGTACTGATCGTCGATGCCCGGACTGCCATCGTCGAAGAACGTGTTCGCCACGAAGTTATTGACCGAGTAGTAGCGCGCCGAGGTGAAGAACCAGACCTTGTTGCGCATGAGCGGTCCGCCGAGCGCAAACGTCGTGTCGATGATCCGGTCGATCGCGTTCCCGAGCGTCAACCCTCTCTCCTGGTGCCGAGCCGTCAGATTGTCGGATTGCCAGTCGCCGGGCCTGAACGACAACTTGTAGTCGCCGCTGAAGCGATTGCCGCCCTCGCGCGGGATCATGTTCAGGCGCACGCCCCCCGCCGCCGTATCGGCGCCGATCCCGCTGGTCTGGTAGCTCACTTCCTGGTTCATCGCATCGTTGAAGTAGCTCTGCACGCCGCCATCGAGTTGCAGACCGTTGACCATCATCCCGTCCACCATCACGGTGTTGTTGGCGAGCGTCATCCCGTGCGTGCTCATGTAGGTCTGCTGCATCGCGCGCGCACCGCCGGTGTCGGGCAGGTTCAGGCCGATTCCAACAATCAGCTGCCCGAGGCCCTGGATACTCCGGCCAGTTGGAATCGCGTCGATCGCTTCGCGGTCGAGCACTTGTGTGTGCACCGCTGTCGTCGTGTCGACGACGGGCGACTCACCGGTGACGGTAACGGTTTCCTCCACGGTGCCCAGCCTCATTTCGGCATTGACCGTGGCAGTGAACTCGGATGGAAGATCGACGCCTTCGCGCTTGAAGGTGTTGAAGCCAGTCAGCGTAAACGTCACGTTGTAGACGCCCGGACGCAAGTCGACGATTCGGTACACCCCTTGACCATCAGAGACGACGCTGCGGCCGCGCTCAATGAGCACGTCGCTTGTCGCCTCCACCGTGACCCCTGGAAGTACTGCCCCCGTCGCGTCCCTGACGACACCCGTGATGGCGCTTTGGGCGGCAGCCGTCGCGGGCAAGAACGTCACACACGCAAGCCCCACCACGAATCCGAAGGTAACCGTTCGCATCGATTCCTCCTTCTCCGAGTTAATGGTTCCAGCGAGCCCGGGTTCGATTCTGATATGGCAGGGAAGGCTACGCTTCCCCCCGGCGTTTCGTCAATCGATGCGGCCGAGGTCGGCTATCGCCGGGCCGTCTCGATCTTGATTTGCTTCAGCGCTCCTGACTCTGGCGGTAGGTCAGTAGTCCCTGATGGCCACGCGTTGGTCTTCAGGATGAAAGCGATGACATCAGCGTTCTGCTGCCGCGACAACTTCCCGGGACTGTCGAGCGGCATCGTGAGGCGAATCCGATCGAACAGGTCGCCCACCGTCAGATCGTTCCAATTGGATGTAAAGCCGCCGCCAACGAGCGGGGGCGTCATGTCGCCCCCTTCGAGCGCCGCTCCGTGACAGTTCGAACACTCTTGTTGATACGAGACGGCGCCGCGTTTGACCTGCTCGTCGGTGAACACGCCGTCCCACACAGACGACCCGGCGGATTGCGCAAACGCGACAACAACGAACATGACGCACGCGATCACAATCGCCGACAACGCCGCGCGCTCGCGGGCGTCTCTCACTGCTGCGTCCCGCCGCCGCCCGTATCGCGAAGATCCGACGCCGGCAACGCGAACGCGATGTACTCGCCGGAGTAGTTTCCGCCGCTGACTGCGATCACGATGAACTGCCGGCCGCCGATCCGGTAGGTCATCGGTGATCCACTCACTTGCGCCGGCATCCAGACAGCGCCGACTTCCTCGCCGGTCTCCTTGTTGTACGCACGCATCATCGCGCCGCGAGGGTGATTTGGCGTCGTAGTGACCAGTGGGTCCCCGGCAATCACGAGTGTCTTGGTGACGAGCACGCCAACGCTGCCACCTTGCCCGGTCTTAGGAATGTTGATCCCTTTGAGCTTCGCATGGTTACGGACGATGTCTGGTGTATCGCCGTGCGGCACCTGCCACTTCAGCTCGCCCCTTCGCAGATCGATCGCGGACATCACACCGTACGGAGGCTTGACCATCGACAGGCCTTCCACCGCGTTGTACGCTCGCGCCGGCTGCGCACCAGCAGGTGCTGCGGGTGACGTCGCTTCTTCGACGGCAGCACGCTGCGCCTGGTTCACATCGGCGTACGTTCCAGTCCCCGCGGCCACACGCAGACGGAACGGCTGTCCAACGACACCGGCCTGATAAGGGATGTCCGAGAAACCCGCCGGCGGCGGCGCCACCGACTCGGGTGTGAATGCGGACATGTTCGCCTGTGCGTACACGATTCCGGTCTCGGGATCCGCACCGGCTCCTGGCCAATTGGTGCCGCCGCTGGCGTTCCCCAGGTTCAACGCGCCGAGCAGTCCTTTGACGTCACCAACGATCGGCGGATTGTAAAGCGTCCCGCTGTACGGGTAGTCGCCGCCCCACTTGTATCGCTTCATGTTCTCGACCGCTTGCGCGCGCATGTCAGGGGTGAAGTCGATCAACTCGTCGGGAATCCGCAAACCGGGCCGCCCGTAGGCCGGAGGCTTGCTGGGGATTGGTTGCGTCGGCGAGTACCACTCACCAGGGACGTCACCGGGCGGCACCTTCGTCTCGACGATCGGCCATACCGGCTCGCCCGTCACGCGGTCGAACACATACAAGAACGTTTGCTTCGTTGGCTGCGCGACCAGCTTGCGAGGCTTTCCATCGATGGTGACGTCGAGCAGTAGTGGCGCCGACGAGATGTCGTGGTCCCAGATGGGATGGTGCACGAGCTGGAAGTGCCACTTCCTCTGACCGGTCTTCAAGTCGACGCAAACCAGGCTCTCGCCGAACAGGTTGTTCCCCGGGCGCTTGCCGCCGTAGTAATCGGAAGACGGCGATTCGACTGGCAGATAGACGAGGCCGAGTTCCTCATCGACCGTGATCTGCGTCCACACGCCGGCATTGCCGTTCACCGCCCACGAGCCGTTCAGCCACGTATCGTTACCGACCTCGCCCGGACGCGGAATCGTGTTGAACGTCCACTGCAGCTTCCCGGTGCGCACGTCGAAGGCGCGTACGAGTCCCTTGGTGTTGTTGTGCGTCGTGATCGTCATTCCTTCCTTCATCGACGATCCAACGATGATGGTGTCCTTGACCACTGTCGGAGTGGAGTGCAAGCCAATCTCACCCGTCTCGAGATCGATCTGCTGGCCGCTTCCGAAAACAACGCCGGCCTTCAAGTCGAGGACGCCGTCTTTGCCGAATGACTTGATCGGCAAACCGGTTTTTGCGTTCAACGCGATCAGACGGTAGCCGGGCGTGACATACAACACACGGTTGTCCCCCCGGCCATCGCTCCAGTATGCGAGACCGCGTCCCGAGAGCTGCCGCGGCGCATTCGCTCCGCGCGGACCCTCGGGGTAGCGATGCACCCAGAGCAGTTCACCACTCTGCGCGTCGAGAGCGACCACGGCTCTGCGCGTGCCGCCCGTCGCGTAGAGCACGCCACTAACCATCAACGGCGTGCCTTCCAGTTTGTATTCGGGCCGCGTCCCGAGACTGTCGGTCTTGAAACGCCATGCGATCTCGAGCTTGTTGAAGTTGCTCGCGTTGATTTGATCGAGGGGTGAGTACTTCGTGCCGCGAAGATCGCCGGTGTAGTGCGGCCACTCACCGTTGCTGGTCGATGACGCGGGTGTTGACTGGCCGGAGGTTCCCACCGAAAGCCACAGAGTGCCGAGGGCCGTTACCACGAGCGCGGGTCGCTGCATTGGTCGCCACATGATTCACACTCCTCCAACTCCTTCGAAGGGGCATTTCTTGGGAGCACTATACACGCGGTACACAGGCAAAAAACCGTCAAAATTCGACCCGGGCGTTCCCGGGGCCGGGTCGGTTCGTTGACGTCCAGCCCGCGACCGCGCACAATTCTAGCGAGCCGCTGCCTCAGACCGCCTCGCTAGTCACAGCGTCTTCTTGCCCCGCTTCGCGGGGCAGCCGTCTTGACCGGGGAAGACTCGATCCAAATTCGACGACTGCAGGTGGTCAAGACGGCTATTTGGGAAACTGCCACGGAGTCCGTTGACGGCTGGGGTGACGGCCGGCTGGGGTAGGGCCGGATGAGGAGCACGCGATGGCGGACCACAGGCGGCGGGTAACGGTGTGTATCGCTGCGGGCGTCCTGGCGCTCGCCGGAATCCTGGCCGCGGCGGGACGGGTTGCCGCGGAAGAGCCGGCACGCACGCCGGTCTTCACCAAGGACATCGCTCCGATTCTCCAGGAAAAATGTCAGGCCTGTCACAGGCCGGGCTACATCGCGCCGATGTCGCTCGTCACTTTCGAGGAGACGCGCCTCTGGGCGCGATCGATCAAGGCGCGCGTCGCCAGTCGCCAGATGCCGCCATGGCACATCGACCCGTCAGTCGGAATTCAACGTTTCAAGAACGACCGGTCCGTACGCCTTTAGGCGGACACCACGTCTACTGCCGCTTGGCCGTGAAGGTGCCCTGAGCCAGACTGGCGATATCCAGCGTACCCTTCAGCGCATCATTGCTTTCAATCGTGCCGGTGTACGTGACGCCGACCGACATCCCTTGGAAGGTGCCGACGAACTTGAACGCAATGTCCTGGCCCTTCACGGTTCCGTTCAAGTCAGCTTCGCCAAGGTTCGTTGATGAGTAATGGCCAGTCAGCGTCTCGCCTGCCTGCTGAAAGGTGACGATGGGTTTACCCGAGCCGGCGGAAGTGGTGACATCGAAGACCCACTTGCCAGTCACGTCGACTCGAGCTTTATTCTGCGCTGCGGCCAGGGGCAGATTACTGCACAGAAACGGGGTCGCGGCCAGGACGATGGTGCATAGGAGTGTCTTCCTCATGGTCGAATCCTCCGTGTGCGTCGCCTTGATGCTCACTACATCATCGTTGTGACTATAATCCCGCTCTCGCCCAGGAGGGTTGTATGAATCGAGCAGCCGCGATACTCGGCGTCGCCCTCGTCAGTGCGTGGTACGGCGGCGTGCGCGCTCAGGCCCCGACGACGAGTGCTCCGACGAATTCGGCGCCCAATCCGTACACGACCATCGAGCAGTTCTTCAAGATGCCGGAGGGGCGGACGTGGGGTTCCACGAGCGCGGTCGAAATTGACAAGGACGGCCGCAGCATCTGGGTCGCCGAACGATGCGGCGCCAATAGCTGCCTCGACCGAGCGACGGGCCTGATGTCGAATCTGCCGTCGATCCTCAAGTTCGACGCGTCCGGCAAACTGGTGGCGAGCTTCGGCCAGGGTCTGCTCATCTTTCCGCACGGCATCTACCTGGACCGTGACGGCAACTTGTGGGTGACCGATGGCCAGGATGATGCGCCGGCGCCGCCGGCGGCGCCGCAGCCGGCACAACCCGCGCCAGGCGCGGCGGCAACCCGAGCCGGCCCGCTGCCCGGATCGAAGCGTGGCCATCAGGTCTTCAAATTCAGCCCCGAAGGCAAATTGCTCATGACGCTGGGGAAGGCTGGCGGCGCCGCAGCGCCTGACTACTTCTATCAGCCGGACGACATACTCGTCGCGCCGAATGGCGACATCTTCATCTCCGAGGGACACGGCGGCGCGAACTCGCGCATCCTGAAATTCAATCGCGAGGGAAAGTTCCTGATGTCGTTCGGCAGCAAGGGAGCGGGACCAACCGACCTGGACTCCCCGCATGCGCTCGCGATGGATTCGCGGGGGCGCCTGTTCGTCGGCGACCGCGCGAACAATCGCATCCAAATCTACGACCAGAGCGGCAAACTCCTCGATTCGTGGTCGCAGTTCAGCAGGCCGAGCGGCCTGTACATCGACAGGCAGGACATGCTCTACGTGGCCGACTCGGAGTCGGAGTCAGTGGCGCGCAATCACGACGGCTGGAAGCGCGGCATCAGGATCGGAAGTGTCAAGGATGGTAAGGTCCTCTACTTCATTCCCGATCCAGTCGAGAAGACAACCGGAACAAGCGCTGCCGAAGGTGTCGCCGTCGACGCACAAGGCAACGTGTATGGCGCGGAAGTCGGTCCGCGCGCGCTGAAGAAGTACGTGAAGAAGTGACGATGTCGGCGGGTCTAAAGACCCGCCGCTACTTTTGAACGTCCGACGCGACGCACTTGCCGCCCTCGCAGCGGTTGTTCTCGGAGCACGAGTACTCGAACAGCTCCGTGCCCTTTTCCATGAGCACGAACGTGCGCGCGTTCTTGATCGGCTTCTGGTAGTACTTCGGATCCTCCATCGTCACATCCCAATTGATGTGATCGTAGTCGGGTCGCGTCATCCGAATCGTCAGCTTCAAGGCATCGCTATGCGGATGCTGCGCGGTATCGAGCCACGTACGGCCGTTGAATCCCGTGGTGGTGATGACCAGCGTGTCGCCGTCCCATCGTCCCGTTGACGTCCCCATCCACGAGGGCTCGAGATCTTTGGGAAGCTCGCGTCCGTCAGTGGGCACGACGTGAAAGCGATTGTCCTGCTCCCACATGATCACGAGTCGGTCCGGGTGATGCACGTAGGCATGCGGATACGGCGTGTTGTAGGACCGCACGAATCCCCACGGCTGGCAGTGCGACCCGTAGTCGTACGTCGTGGGCTTGTTGTTCTTATCCCATTCGATCTTGCCGGCCGGTGTGAACAGGAGTTCACCCGACACGACGTTCGAGCAGCCGCGCCCCCCCGACGCGCAAGCTCCCTTCGAGTTGGCTGTGATATCGGCAACGCGGGGATGGTCCCAGACACCGGTGAAGTCGGGCTTGCCGTTCGACAGGCGCGGTGCGGGCTTTGACGTCTGAGCGCTCGCGACGATCGCCGCGAACACTACGACGGCGCTCACAAGAAGAAGTCTCTTCATGGTGCTCTCTCTTTCCGCGCTGAAATTACTTCGGGGCAGGAGTCTGCTCGGACGCAGTGAACACCTGGCGGCCGTCCGAGAACGTTACCCCACGACTGGCCGCGTTGGGTGAGCCGTCCTTCGCGCGGATGCCCTGCACCTTCACGGTGTCACCAACTTTCAGCGAGTCCCTGGTGATTCCCCGCCGGCGGAGTCCATTCGGCGCGGCGCCGGAGAACCCCCACACCGCCTGTTGACCCGAGACTTCGTCTTTGCCTTCGACGTAGAACCAGATGTGCGGATTGGTCCACTCGACCTTCTTGACCACACCGGTCACGCGAACGGGCTTAGTGGCGTCGAATTCGGCGGCCTCAGAGTGATGGGCGAGAACCGGAATCGCCGAGATCAATAGAGCAACGCTCGCGGCCAGCACAGCCGCCGACAGGTTCCGTGACATCACAGTCCTCCCAGTGCTTTCGTGCGGATTATCGTCGGCATCCGCGCCTTGTCAAGCCGATACGGCTCGCGCTTGCAGTTCGATGTAGCGCGAGTCCCTTAGTCACCAAGATGCAGCACGGGAACACTGTGAACGAGCCGAAGGCTTCGCCGCTTCAACGGCGGAGCCCTTGGCTAGTTGGAACGTACGCGCCTAGTTCTCAGCGCGATGCGGTCGACGTCGTCGGAGCCGCGGGCGGAAGCGTCGAAGCAGCGAATGCGGAGACCGCCGCCATATCCTGCACCGACATGCTGGTGACGATCGACTTCATCAGCTCGGACCAAGGACCGTGCCGCGTCCCAGTCTTCATATCGAAGAGCTGCCGCATCGTGTAGCTCGGTGAGCGCCCCGCCAACCCCGGTACCGGGCCGATACCCTGGAGGTTGGCACCGTGGCATGTCGCGCACTGATACTTCGTTGCCACCTGCTTGCCGCGGTTCAGCGTGCCGGGCGGCACGTACGCCGTCCAGGACATGCGCGTGTCGCGGGCCTCGGCTCGCAGGTTGTCGTCCGGGATCTCGACGATCTCGTCGGCCTTAATTGGCTCCATCCCGCCGCCCTCGCTTGCCGGAACGGCCATGTGCATCCCGCCCTGGAGCCGTACTTTCGGCGCCGTCTTCGACTCGACGACCTTGATGCGGCGAGGGTACGGCTGCTGCGCGAAATACTGCGCGATAGCCAGATCCTCCTCGCGGGTCGTCGCCTTGGCGAAGCCGATCATGTTGTTGGTGTTCGCCTTCCGCGGATCGGCGCTCTTGCGCAGTCCGTCTCTGAAATCCTGCATCTGCTGCAGGAAATAGGTCGGGTGATAAGAGCTGATCGGAGCGTTCTCCGGTCGCCCGGAGCCGTCCGGGAGGTGACACAGGGTGCACTGGCGCACGCCCTGTTTCCCGTACCGAGCGACGTCGGGCAGAGTCCCGTGACGATCCTCGGGATACCAGTCCATCGTTTCCTTTGCCGCTCGAAGCTGCCCGCGCGTAAACGTCTTCGTGGTCCCCGGAATCGAGACCACTGCATTGTCGTCGGCCGGGAGCGCGGAGACCGGTGGTGGCGGCCCGCCCGCTGGCGGCGGTGTATACGCCCAGTCCGGGAGGCCCGCAGGAATAGGGCCTGTTGGAGCAGGAGCGGCCTGCTGCTGCGCCATGATCGACGCGCCGAAGATCACGACTGCGATCGCGATTAGAGCACCCAAGACTTTGCCCATGTTCCTCAGCATGATTCGCCCCTTTCGACCTCGAATGGACGCGGACTCGCGAGGTCGGTTTCATAGCACGTCCGGACCTCGAGCGTCCAGAATTCTTTTAGTTCGATCCTCGGCTCAGGTTCGCCACCTCATGGCTGTTTCGCTGCCTCCGCGCGCTCGGCGGCTCTCGCGGCACTGAGAATATTGCGGATGGCGTAGTTGCCTTCGTGACACGCGAACTCGAGCACCGGCTCGCGCTCGTTCATCGTCAGCGGCATGGCGAACGTCCAGGGTCTCGTCCACGTCATCGGGTCGTCGACGGTGACGGCCCACTCGATCCGATCCGTCGCAGTACGCGTAAAGCGCTCGACGAGACGAAGCGTGGCGGCGTTGGCGTTCCGATACGTACTCCGCTGATTGAAATTCGTCGTTTCGATCACGAGGGTGTTGCCCTCCCAGTGACCCCGGGCGTCACCCATGTCCAAGCGGACGGTCTTGCCAACGTGCGGCCGACCGTCGAGTGGGATTACGCGCGCCTCGTGCATGATCTCGTAGGTGATGCTCACCTGCCCCGGCGACTGTACGATCTCATACGAGTTGCCGTGGATGAACGGGATCATCGAGCCGGGCAGTCCCCGCGTGATGCACCGATCGAACAGGCTGAAATCTTCAGGGCTATCGAAGGGACCGTTGCCGAAGCTGCTGCGCGTACGCGACCGTGCGTTGACGACATCAAGCGGCGCCTCGCCCAGGTTCGGCCGGTGCTCGGCAGGCACCAATGGGGGGATCTTGCCGTCGGGTGGATCGATGATGAGCCACGCGCGACTGGCTTTCGTGACGTCGAGACTGTCCCGGAATTCAAGGGGGCCGACACCAGCCGCCCGCTCGAGGACTTGCTGGTTTCGCTTCGCGAGAATGGTGTCGAGCTCAGCGCCCGAGACGTCCTGAACCCGACGGCCCTCAAATTCCGCCGGTCGCTCGAAGGGCGTCTGATGTTCGTATTTGTTCGTGTAGGTTCCCTGAAGGTCGGGATCGCCCCAGGGCGTACGCGGCGGCACGTAGTTCCTTCCCGCGACGGCTGTCGCGGCCGCGGCCGCCTTCGCCCCTTTCGCTTGTTCCTGACCGAACGCTTCGCGTTGCCACGGCGAAACCGCAATGACCACGGCAAGCACGCCGATCGCCAAGAGGCGCCTGGTCACGTCTTTCTCACTT
>Ga0075421_100010812_pt1 | contig 11287 bp, 14 predicted proteins | sample SoiMetdeltSBSDD5_FD_75292 | JGI IMG/M metagenome (GOLD analysis project Ga0075421, IMG submission 75292) | Bulk soil microbial communities from a Populus tree surrounding site in Tennessee, USA - Soil MetaG P. deltoides SBSDD5 | ecosystem: Environmental > Terrestrial > Soil > Tree plantation...
CGTGAAATATGTCGTCCTCGTCGCGCAGGAAGGTGCTCAGGCCGTGCTCTTCGCCATTGTTAAAATAGGTCTCACCTTTTTGTATCATCTCCGCCTTGGTCCTGTAGTTATACTCGATGGGAGCCATGGCCTCGTCAAAGGTCACATGGAAGTCGTAATTGAAGTCGGTGCCAAACGACGAGTACCAGGGAAACGTCCATCCCATGCGCTTCTTGAATGGCTGGATCTTCGCGAGCGGCGCGCGGGACACGACTGCGAACGCGGTGTTGCGGGCGCGCAAATGGGCCAGATGGCCGACGTTGTCCATCGTGAACGAACAGCTCGGACACCCCTCGTCCCAGTCCGGACCGAACATGAAGTGGTACACGATGAGCTGGCGCCGTCCACAGAACAGGTCGAGCAGACGAGCCTTGCCATCCGGACCATCGAAGACATACTCCTTGTCGATTCTGACCATCGGCAACCGGCGACGCTGTGCATTCACAGCGTCCCGCTGATGGTCGAGCTCCTTCTCCTTGGCGAGCAGCTCCTTCCGCGCAGCCAGCCACTCCGCACGCGACACGACGTTCGGAAGTGCTAAGCCGGTCTGCTGTCTTGTGTTCGTCGTCATGATCGAGTCTCCTTTGATGGCTTCGGAATGTTCTTCCCACCGGATGCCCAACGAAGCGTCTTCATCGCGATCGCCGTCACACCACCCGTCGTGGTCGTCCCGGCTGCAATCAATGCCAGAGTGGTGAGGCAAGCTGGACACATGGATGGCTCCTTTCGATGCCAGCCACCAGCTATTGACCACGCCATTCCACGACGGGCCGCACCTCCATGCTGCCGATGCGCGTCGCTGGAAACTTCGAGGCCACTTGAATCGCCTCGTTGAGATCTCTAGCATTGATCAAAAAAAACCCCCCGAACTGCTCCTTCGTCTCCGCAAACGGACCATCGGTCATGGAGAGGTTCCCGTTTCGGACCCGCACGGTCGTGGCCATATCGACCGGTTCGAGCTTCTCTGCCGTGATCAGATGACCGCTCTTGTGGAGCGCCTCGCAATACGCCGACGTCTCCTCCATGAGCGCATCGCACTCGGTCTTCGGCAGGGCGGCCAGCTTCTCCTCCTCGTGGCAACACATGAGCAGATACTTCATGGCTCTGGACCTCCGATCTGCACGTGAACCGCCGTTGTTGTCATCAGATTGTCGTTCGGGAAGACCAAAATCGACAGTCGACTTCCGCTGACGGCAACATGCCTCTGATTCGTACATGAAAGACTGAAGACAGTCGTCAGGAATGACCTAAGTCGACAGGGATGTCCTAGGCTGGCAAAAGTGCGCCAGTAGGGGATGGATTACCAGGGGAGGCAAACATTTCCAGATAAATATCATGCTCGACGGCCTAAGAAGTTGATATTTCAATCAGGATTTTGTTACTTGCGTACGGAGCCGCTATGAATAGGCCGCTTGGATCCGTGTTGGCACAGTTAATTATAGTTAGGCGTCTACGACCATGAACCCCGAGACAAAAGAACGTGCGCGACAGATCCAAGAAAGCTTCCGACAAGTGCTGCTCCACGATTGGGATCCGATTGGCGTTCGGGATCCCGGAAGGGCAGGATGAGTACGGTTCCTACGTTGGAGGCGTGTACCGCCTCCTCGCTTCGGGGGCGCCATGGGACTCACCGGCCCCGACCGCACCAAGCTGGTCCCGGCGGCGCGTAATCTCCGCTCGCTGGAAGTCACACTTTGACTGATTGTACCTGCCTAACCAGTGCCTGCGGCTGACGCCCTGCGACTAGCGCATTTGGCGCAATGTCATCTCTACGCACGTCCTGAATCAAGAACGTGTTGCTCGGCGAGACCTAATCGTTTACGATCCGCCATGTAAATACTCATTTTTAAGGAGACTTACCTCATGACCACAGGATCGAATCAAGATCACCTTGATGCCCGCGTCAGACTGGTCAACGAGCATATGCACGCCGAAAACAAGCATGACGTGGACGCGATCATGGCCACCTTTGGACAGAATCCAAGATTCCACTTGAATGGCATTCAACTCAATGACGCTCAGAGCATACGCGGGCTCTACGAGGGATTCGGATTCGGAGGGCACGGGGGCTTCTCTTATATCGCCGCGGAGATCACACAGCAACACGTGAGTGGTGAGAGCATCGTCGTTGAGATGATTTTTCGCGGGAAGCATACCGCCACCTGGCAGGGCATACCTGCCACCAATCGGGAGTTTGAGGTACCGACTTGTGCCGTCTTTGACTTTGACGACAAAGGAAAGGTTGCGAGCGAGCGGGTCTATTTCGATGGCGCACTGCTGTTGCGGCAATTGGGTGTCCTTCCGTGAGTGACCACAGGGTGTAGAGAAGGTTCCCACCCGAAGCCGCTCCTGACGCTCCAATACCAGAGGGTCTATATCTGGCTGATCGTCTAGCCTTATGCGCCTCCGTTTCTGAAAAACGAGAGATCAGTAAACCATGAAGCAAGGAAGAGGGCTCGGGAGTCTTTTTGGTAGCTCGGGTTCCGCTGCGATCCACTCAGGCTAGGCAGGTTGGAGCTGCGAGGAAGATCATGAATGAGTCAACCATTCGGAAGTCGGAGGTGGCCTCCAGGGCCAAGGATCCGGCGATACGGGTCGCCATGGGAGTTCGTGCTGTCGCATGGGGTGCAGTGCTGATGTTTGCGAATCTTGCCGCCGTCGCCCTTGCTCAATCACCATGCCCAGGAATTCACGTGAAGATTCTGGACATAAGAAACAGCACCGGAACTGTCGCGTGTGCGCTGTTCGAATCACCAGCGGGCTTCCCCACTGAGTTTCTGAGCTCGGCAACGAATGTTATGGTCATAAAAATACGGAAGACGCAAGCGCGTTGCGACTTTGAAGACATCCCGCCGGGAACGTATGCACTTGCCGTCATTCATGATGAGAATATGAACGGCAAGCTCGAGACCAACTGGATCGGTATCCCCACGGAAGGCTACGGTTTTTCAAACGATGCACACGGCGTGGTCAGCGCGCCTTCGTTTGCTGCCGCCAGCTTCCCGTACAACGGGCAGACCCTCGATCTGACGATGAGCTTGCATTACTGAGCGTCACTCCCCCCATCAACTTTCCATGTATCTGATTGGATGCGTCCGTGTATCGGTCTGGGCACATCCCCAGCTCGCTGGACGACTATCGTCCTTGCCGGGTGTGGTCTAGAAGGTTTGGCATTCCCAAGGAAAGCACACTGTTGTGATGAGCACAGTGGCATGAGGTAGTCGCGACCAGACTGGCATGACACTTGACTCACCGTTATCACTGTCTTTGGAAGTGACTGGACGGAAAGTATTCGCTTTCGGACCTACACCGCAGTTCTGCGCGACTCCACATGTTTGAGTATTGCATTCACAATAACCATCAGGTTGCGTGTGCAGCCCAGAGAAACGTATGGCGCCCTGGCTGCTATCTCCAATCTTTTGCCTGAAGCCAGCTCATGCGGGCCTTTACTCAAAGAGCGGAGCTTACATCATCCGACACAGGACGCAGCCCCTGGCTCACTGCTTCTGGGGAAGCCAAGTTCCCAGTATCGCCCATATCTCTTTTAGCCAATTACAATGCCGTCTTTCGAGTTCATGCATCTGATGGCAGCTGGCGGTTGCAATGGGCAGCCCGGCCGCAAACAGTGCAGGCAGTATCCGCCGCTCGAGGTCCTCCTGTCGCTGATCGAGACAGTAATGAATCACCCGTTCCATCAGGCGCTGGCGATTTTTTCACAAAGTCAAAATGAGGATACAAGTGAGGCTGCCGAGACCCGCCTGCGGCTCCGAGGCCGCCGCTCGGATTTCCCAAACTGGAGGTAGCACCATGAGTGAAAATGATCGGATGCGTGCGGCTATCGCACAGATCGCTGAAGTGGCGAGCACGATACTCAACAATGGCGGAGAGGAATTCAAAGACTTTGCGCACGAGGAAGGACATGAGTCGGAACTGGCTTCACAAGAGGATACGCAGGGATGTCTGCTCAAGTCCCTTCCAAAACGGCTGTTAGTGAAGGCGGCGCAGACGGCCATGATGATCAACCCTGTGAATGCCCCGATGGTCGGGCCGCTCGCTGCGGTGACTGACGGGTTCCATGTCGCCGAGCCTCTCCGGCTCGCCGTCGTCACGGCGAAGTATTGGGGTCCCAAGCCACGCAGATTTACGGTTAGCTTCATGGAGTCCACACCGGCGGACCTGAAGGCCCGAATCATCAGCCACATGAACGCGTGGACCAAGACGGCTCTATTTCATTCGTCGGGACGAACGGAATCGGGGACATCCGTATCTCTCGCGGGCCGGGCGGATATTACTCCTACCTAGGGACGGACATCCTGCACATTCCAAAAAACCGCCAGACGATGAACCTTCAAGGATTCACGATGAGCAAACCGGAGTCCGAATTTCATCGTGTCGTTCGCCACGAAACGGGGCACACCATGGGCTTCCCGCATGAGCACATGCGGAAGGAACTAGTCGCCCGGATCGACCCCGCAAAGGCCTACAAGTGGTTCCTGGCAACGCAAGGATGGGACAAAGCGACGGTAGACGCTCAGGTCCTCACTTCGCTGGACGACGCCACAATCATCGGCACCAAACCAGATCAGACCTCGATCATGTGCTACCAGCTTCCCGGGTCGATCACGAAGGATGGCAAGCCAATTACGGGCGGAACCGACATCAACAACACGGACTATGTCTTCGCCGGGAAGATTTATCCTCTGGCCGGCCATCTAGTGGCCGCGCAGGTAGAGGATTGGGCGGAATCGGAGGATCCGGCTGTTGTGACGGTGTAACCAATTCTGAAGGCCTTCGGGCCGGGCTGCCACAGACACACGAAGGAGACTGGATGGCACGGCTCATCGAGGTGCAGGACGCGAGAGTGTCTCCATCGCCTCTCACGGTTCACCTAGGGGACGTGCTCCTGTTCCGCGCCACTGGCGGCCTTGTCAGATCGGGTGCTGACATCGTCGAGCTGTTAGGTCCGTTCCTGCCGGCGCTTCTTGGGGACGATGGCAACATCTTGACGCCGATGGGGCCTCCGAATGCGGTCTTGTTCCGTGCTCGACGGCCGGGGCAGGCGGTGATCGACGTAGTGACCGGCGACCCCTTCAATTCGCCGCAGACGACCGCACTGACCATCACCGTAGAGTCTTGAGTTGGCGTGGGGTGACCGGGGCACAGGTTTCACTCCCCGGTCACCAACACGAGCCGTTCCAGGACAGCGAAGAGGAGTGTCGTGAATGACGAATGAGCGACTTCAACTTCTCCGAGGAGAAATGAAGCGGGTCAGACCCTTAAATTTTCCCTTCTGACCACCAACTTACAGATGCCCAATTTTTCTTGCCCATGAAAGACTCCCGCCTCCTATTATGTATTCTAGGCGCGGGGCGACTGTGATTCGAAAAATTCTCATCGGCGCGTTGATTGTGGCCACAGTGGCGAGTGCCCTGGTATCCGTTCTTTTGTATACAACATGGAAGAAGACTGACGGTAATTTGAACCTTGACCAACTGAAATTTTTTCTAGAGGCCTATAAGGCCATCGGGGTGGGGTTCCTCGTGGCCCTACTTGGTGCAATCATCCCTCATGTCCTGGCAGAAGCTCGCGATTCTTTCGAGAGATTCAAAGAGTCTCGGATTACATATAGTCAGGCGAAGACCTCGGTAATCTATCTCCCGGAAAAGCTGACTGGTTTGGCATTTGCCGAAGCAGTGTCAGCAGTGTGAGAGGCTCACGAGAGGCTACATCTTTGTGAGACCTATCCGAGAGAACTCAGCAAACATCTCCATTGGCACCCCTATCCCGAGACATGGATTGATCGCAACTATTGGGAACTGACCGCGATACGAAGAGCAGTCGACGTGAACGTGAACGGATGGTCCCAACTGACCGCTGGGCAGCGCTTAGAGACTCTTCAGAAGACGCTGGCAATCGTGGCGGAAGTCTTCGGTCGAGACAATGAGCGATGGTCAAGGTTGCCAAAAACCGAGCGCGAGCAACAAATTGAAGAAGCCCTCAACTCTAGGTTAGTCACACCAGCGAAGGAGCAACGTGGCTGATCACTTCGGATTTGGCACCGTGAGCGCGCTGAGAGTCAGAGTACCATTTATGACACGCTCACCAAGAATCTTTGCGTCAAGTATGGCATCCCTAGAACGAAGGAACGGATTGTCGGCCATGAAGACGTGAATCCCATTGGACGCTTCGGCTGGGACCCTAAAGCCGGGTTCGATTGGACGGTGGTCCATGACGGGTGAGATGTCCACAGGCGACTTGAAGATCGCTAGGGGGGCAGGATTTGTTGACAATTTTCTGCAAGTGAGTGATATTCCGCGCAGAATGGGGGTCTCCACTGGACCTCAGTGCGTGGCCGTCAGATAACAGGCCCGTGGGTTGTATCTCATCGCCTCGATATTCCCCCTCGCGATGCTTGCACATCGGAGGACATAAAGTGAGACCTATGTCATTTGTCCCCTGATACGCAGACGAGTAGTTCGATGGACACAAACACATTCACCAAGTGGATCTCTCAGTTGGCCCCTTTTCTTGCGCCATATCCTCCGTTCGTCAAACTGCTTTTCGCAGCTTGGATCGCTTTGGGCGCAGCATTATTTATCGCGCTAGTACTCGCTAGAGCAGGCGAGACCGGGTCTTCGAATCAAGGAGCGACATCCATGGGCAGGACAAATTCTAACAACACCCCTATGGATGTGTGGATGATAATCGAAGGATTAGAGTTCTTTTCCGCGCGGGATGGGGCACAGGTACGCGTACTCGCGAACGTAAATGGCACGGAATTTATCTATCCGAGCCTCGCTGGTGTTGAATGGCTGCAAGTTGGTCCTTCGATGTCCGCTCAAATATTTCGTCTTCCTCCAGCCAACGATCGTTACATTATTCGATTCGAAGCAAGCGTTCAGGTTCCAGCACGGCATGGACAGCCTGCCACAGAAGGAAAACTGACGAGCGTCAAGCAGGACGTTGTTAGCATTACCACAGGTATTCCGTTTACTGGACGATACGTTCTCCACACCTTCGATCCGATTCATAGGGCGCGCAGCGCTGACGCCAATGCCGAACTCCGATATCGAATTACACACGAGCCGAAATAGCGCGTTTCAGATTGTCGCCCGGCCCTGAGGTACTAACCTTTCGGCCAACGATGGGACGATCCGAGCACCGCCATGTGTTGGAGTGAATTAGGTCGCGCAGGTGTTCGCCGAATCAGTCTACCAGCCCGGAAATCTTGCTCTAAGTTTACGCGACCTTTGCCAACGGAATGCCCAAACCGGTTTCACTCAGCACCAAGCAGGAATCTCCGAATTCATGGCTGCGGTAGCCGGCATCTTCGGCGGCGCTATGAGCCTGGCAGAGAAGCTCCGGCTCGGCGAACGCCTCGAGTAGTCGAAAATGGCTTTCCGACGGGTCATGCATGCCCGTCAACAACCCGTCCACGACCTGCCGCGTGTAGCCCTTCCGGATCTTCAGGTCTGTTTCGCCGGATCCGGAAACAAGCCGGCCATCATGGAGAGTCATGCTTCCCTCCAGGGCTCGGACAACGGATGTCCCGACGGCGATGATCCGTCCTCCTCGGCTTTTGGCGACGTGGATGGCATGTACGGTTACGTCGGGAATCTCGAATCGCTCGGGCAGAGGAAGCAGGCCATCGAGCACCTGATCGCCTGTTGACGATAGACCCGTCTCATGAGTCACCCAGCTCACGCCGATACCCTGTCGCATAAGGCTCCTGAGGAGTTCCCAGCTCAATGGCCTTCCCGCCGACGGCATTTCCGCTGCCCAGGGTCTCGAGCCGTATGCGGTTTGGACAGACCAGAGATCAAGCGCATGAGACAGATAGGAATACTGAATCGGACTTCCGAGACGGTAAATGGCGGACCACATCGCCGGCCCGTCTTGACGAAAGCGAATCGTCACCAGACGCGAAGAGACGTCTGAGACCCGGATCACATCGGCGGAGAGATCTTCGGCGCACGAAAGCCGCGTCCCTACGCACACCCCTTCTACGGCGGGTCGACATTCTGTCGGAGACCGCCAGTCACCCTCGCCAAAGAGGACCGCGTCCCACTCCGTGCCGCGGCGATGCGAGAGCAGGCGAATTTCATAGCGCCGGTCCGTGTCGGATGCCGCGCGAAGCGAACCGGGAAGCGTGGCGGCATCATTCACCACCAGGACGTCATTGGAGCGCAGGAAACGCGGCAAGTCTCTGATCCGCCCATGCGTCAATTCCTTTGACGAGACATCGACAAGTAGAAGTTTCTGTGCCATGCGATCGGCCGGCGGTTGATCAGCTGGCTTCATCACACGCCTCCTCCCATTCCGTCGCAACTAATCTGGCTCCGTTCTCGATCTCGTCGGATTGCCGTATCATCGACATGATCTTCCCTGCGATGACCGCCGGTGCTGCGAGCGTAGCCGGATCGGCGTCCGGCATGGCATCGGCATGCATCTTCGTGTTCATTTCTCCCGGATCCACACTGAATAGTCTGACCGGAGAGTCTTGATCGTGTGACAGCTCCTCGGCCCATATCCGCGTCAAATGGTCCAGCGCGGCTTTCGAGGCGGAATAGGGCCCCCACCTCGGATAGGGAACAACTGCGGCATCAGAGGAGATATTGACGATCACGCCTTCCCCGCGCAGCATCATCGAGCCCAGGACGGCCTTGATCAATCGAAATGGCCCCACGGTATTCGTGGCCAACGTCGACTCCAGATCCTCACAATCCGTATCCAGGAGGAGCGGGAGCGGCGTTGGACCGAGCGTGCTCGCGTTATTGATGAGGAGACTGATCGGCCCGATCAGCGCGGCCGCCTGACCGGCCACCGGATAGATCGCGCGCTTGTCTCCAATGTCCGCGGAAATGCCGTACGCGGTGCCGCCGCGGTGCCGGATCTCATGCACGGTCTCTTCCAGGGGTCCGTGCTGTCTTGCGACCAATGCGATCTTGACGCCCGCCTCGGCTAATCCAAGAGCCAGCGCCCGTCCAAGTCCCTGACTCGCTCCGGTAATCAATGCAGATTTTCCTTCGAGTCTCATGGAGCGTCCCTCCTTTGGCCCAGCATAAAACCCGGTTGCCAAAAGAAGAGCCGTCTTGCTACCGTATTGGCAGAAAGTTAATATTATGAGTACGACCCATTCGATCCCTGCCTCTATCGCCCGCAACGTCAAACAATTGCGCGAAGCCAGGAACCTCAGTCAGGAACAATCGGCGCGATTGTCCGGTGTGCCACGCGCCACGTGGGCGAACCTCGAGTCTGGAACCGCGAATCCAACGGTCTTGGTCCTCACGAAGGTGGCAGCCGGGCTCCAGGTTTCCGTGGAGGAACTGCTCAGTCCGCCACGCGCCACGTTCAAGTTTTATCCGGTGTCGGCCTTGCAAACCGCTGGTCGTGGCTCGGTGCAGGTTCGAAAGCTCTTGCCGGATTCAATCCACAACATGGAACTCGACCGGATGGAACTGCCCCCCGGCAGCCGCATGACCGGCATTCCCCACCGCACCGGGACTCGTGAATATCTGACCTGCGAGACCGGAGAGGTCGTCCTGACAGTCTCAGAAGAAACCTTGCGCCTGACGCCTGGCGACGTGGTGGTCTTCCGCGGCGATCAAAAACACTCCTACGCGAATCCCGGCGACCGGACCGCCGTGGCCTATAGCATCGTGGTGTTGCGACCGATAGCTGAATAAGGACGCTGGAGGGACTGCGACCTAGCGGCGACGGCTCCACGACACGACTGCAGGACGGCTTCGAAAAGAGGGGAGGTGGCGGGTGCTGTGCCTGCGCGTGAGCGTTCCGGCTGTTCCGTTAGGAGCGAACGACCACCGATAGGTACATGCACGACGCCGCCAGACTCAGGAGGCTTCTCACCGCATGCAGCGCTCCCCATTTCTGTAACAGACGACGAGTGTCTTCCGAGGAGCGATCCAACCTTGGATCCAGCAATCGCCGGTTCGTCGGCATGATGGCAATCAACGTAAAGGGGATCACGGCAACAATCATCATCGCCCCCAAGAGCCACAGAACCTTGCCTTCTATCCACCAGGACAGAAGCCCCGCGCCGGTGGCGACCAGCGCGAGACTCACCTGCATCGCCGCCGCCCGTTTATAGCTCGGGCCAAACACCGTCGCCGCCAATTCAGTCCCGCATTCCATGCGTGCAGGATGCTCTGCAACATTGATATAGATTGCGGCTCCTGAAAAGAGCGTGCAGCTCAACACCGCGATGAACTGGAGCATGTCCGTCATACATCTTCCTTTGGGTTGATCGAATCCGCACTGCCGCATTCAGCACCGATCGCCGCGACACGGTCACTCCCGCGGGTCACGAACGGCCACTCCGAAGTGACGACGGTGCCGATCGCGAACCGTGCCTGCCTGCTGCCACCTCAATGGAACACGTGAACGGTTGCCAGGCTCAGGCCCGGCGAAAGATCCGGGCCAACGCATCATCCGTTGGGGAACTCCATCAAGCGCTGTCGTCCCCAGTAATTATGTTCCAACGCTTGACTGAATGTTTCCTACGAGCTGTCTGAACTTCTTGCGCCCCCCACTCATCCAGCCTGTTTCTTCATCCCTTGCTTTGTGTCGCTGAAGAGGGCTTTTCCTCATCCGCGCTCTTCGGTGACCAACCGCCTCCCAAGGCCTTGTAGAGCTTGACGACCGAGCTCAATTGATTGCGTCGCGTCCTCGCCAGGGACAATTCCGCCTCGAACAGCGTGCGTTGGGCGGTCAACAGGTCGAGATAGCTGGCGCGCCCGCCCTGGTAGCGCAGATCGGCGAGCCGCAGAGACGACTGCAGCGCTTCGACCTGCCGCTCCTGCGCTTCGCGCTGTTCTCGCGTTTTTTGCACGGAGATCAGTGCGTCCTCCACTTCCTGAAACGCCTGGAGAATGGCTTTTCGATACTGCGCAATCGCCTGATTGCCCTGCGCCTCCGAGACCTTCACCTGATAGCCGAGCGCGCTGGCGTTGTAGAGCGGCCCGGTCAAGGACGCGGCTCCTGCCAACGTCGCAAAGGGCGTGTGGGAGGTTCCCGATAGATTCACTTGGGCGGCTCCGACCTGTCCGGTGAGCGCAAATTGGGGGAAGCGCAGAGCCTGCGCGACGCCGATGGCGGCGGTCGCGGCCATCAGATCCTGTTCGGCCTTCAGGATGTCCGGACGTCGTTGGAGCAGCTCGGAGGGCAGACCGGGCGGCACCTCCGGAGGCAGGGGCTGTTCGCTCAGCATGCGGCCGCGCGGAATGGCCGA
>Ga0075421_100010814_pt1 | contig 11285 bp, 6 predicted proteins | sample SoiMetdeltSBSDD5_FD_75292 | JGI IMG/M metagenome (GOLD analysis project Ga0075421, IMG submission 75292) | Bulk soil microbial communities from a Populus tree surrounding site in Tennessee, USA - Soil MetaG P. deltoides SBSDD5 | ecosystem: Environmental > Terrestrial > Soil > Tree plantation...
CGGCGGCGTGCCAGATGGTTTCGGCGAAGTGGGTGTTGCCGAGGGGGTGGGTGCCGGTGGGGTTGATCAGGTAGATGCGGTGGTGGGGTGATCGCCATAGCCAGGTGCCGGGTTCGGGTTGTCGGATCTGCCAAGTGGCCGTGGGTTTTCAGCCGGTGGTAGTGCCGACCGCCGACACTCTCCCGTCATTCAGCCACGCCACAACCAACAGACAACACCTGACGAATCCGGACAACATGAGGTCGGCCCAAGATCAGTGGCAACTGCGCAAACCCACGTCACCGGCGAAGTTGATCGCTCATTAATGCCGGTTCACATCCACTCGATCGTCACCACATCGACAGGATCGGACACACCCTTCAGCGTGACCGAACGCGGAGTTGAGATCGGAAACCGCGCGGCCGCACTTTGCACAGTGTTCACGCTGGCAAGAATCTGTCCGCCGCCGGCAAGGCTGCCGATTCGAGCGGCCTCGTGGACTCCTCGTCCGACAAAGTCAATGGCCCGCGCGGAAGCCTGCGCCTCGTGCAACCCGATTCGGACCTGCGGGGCGAAACCATGGCTACGCCGATGCTCTGCCAGTGACCGCTGAACGGCCACGGCCGCCTCGATCGCGGCCGAAGCGTCCTCAAAGGCAACAAAGAAACCGTCGCCGGTCTGTCGCACCTCCGTCCCGCCGTAGCGGTTGAAGATCGTCCGCAACGTCTGGTCATGCCAGCGGATCAGTTCCTGCCAAGCGTCATCGCCCAGCGCCTCGACGAGCGGTGTCGAGCCAACAATGTCGGTAAATACGAAGGTCCTTGTCACCCGCTCGCCAGCACGCGCGGCGATACTTTGATCTTCGCCGAGCAACTGGCCCACACGCTTCACGTCCGGCAGAGCACCAAGACGTTCGAAGGCTGCCTTCGCCGCTTCGAACTCGAGCCCGGCGGCGTCCTCGTCGCCCTCGGCACGAAGAGCCTCGCCAAGCGCGGCGCGAGCTTTCGCGATCTCATAGGGAGCGCCAATCTCGTGCCACAGTTCGACCGCATGGTGCTGTCTTGCCAACGCCAGTGCCGCATCGCCCTGGGCAAGCAGCAGCAAACCTCGGGCGTACTCAGCTGTTGCCGTCACAGCGGTCGTCCGAAAGGACGCGGCGATCTGCTCGAGCTGCGCGACGTGCTGTGCAACCGAATCGAGGTCTCCAGCTGCGAGCCCGATCTCGACGGCAGCGGGAAGCATCCTCACTTGAGCGAATGCATGCGATTCGACGCCGACGAGTGCCCGATTTATGGAGATATTGGCTCCTTGTACGTCCCCGTGCGCCAGCCGAAGCAGGGACCTGCCTGGCTCTGGCTCGCGGCTCAGCTGATGGGCCTGCCGGAAAGCCTCCCGGGCGCCTTCCAGGTCGCCGAGGCGAAGCCGGACCTCGCCAATCGCGTACTGAGCCTCGCCGCCATACAGCACGTCGTACTTGCTGAGCTCCTCAGAAGCGCGCTTCGCCTCTCGCTCGGCGTCGGCCCACGAGCCGCGGAGATGCATGATCTCGGCGCGGTGCACACGACAGATTCCGGGAAAGCCGGATACCCCCTGCTGGCGGCACCACCGCTCCGCAGCGTCAGTCCACTCGACCGCCCGCCGCCAGTCGGCGAGACCGCGGCAGACGCTGATCGTGCTGCAATAGATCCTTCCAGTCGTCAACGGGTCGAGCTCTCCGCTGACTGCCGCCACGGTGGACTCGTCGATGAGGGCCAGACCGTCGTCGACGCGACCCATGGCGACCAGGGCATAGCCCTGCTGTTGCAGGGCGAGGGCTTGGATCGCCGGAATGGCGAGTCGCTCGCCGATCCCTTGTGCAAGCCTTGCCTGACGGAGCGCTTCCTCCTCACTGCCAGCCAGGCGGCGCGCCAGATAGGCCAGCGAGAGTGCCTGCCATCCATGCGCCGCGCATTCTTTAGGGGTTTGCTCGAGCAGTCTCTTTGCCCTGCCGAGCCATCCGTTTCCGATGGCGGCTTCCAAGCGCTCGAAATGATCAAGGCCGAGTTCCAAAGCCATCGCGGCTGCCTGGCATTTGTCGTCCTGCTCCAGGTATCCGGCGTGCGCGCGTTCCCGCGCCTCGATTGCCGCGTCGGGATCTCCGGCGAACCAAGCGGACTCCGCTAGTAGCCCGAGGTCTTCGGGAGAGAGCGGTGTCTCAGAGTCAGCCTCACGAAGCAAATCAAAGGCCTCGTGCCATACGTGCCGACGATACGCATCGCGGCCTTGCTGCACGCGATCCTCGATGAGCTGACTCATCTAGCTCCCTCTCGGACCCGGATTGGCTCCACCCTACGACCTCGCAGCGGCCGCGCCGGCGGTGCGCTGACCAACCCGCGGGTGGCGGCTGGCAATCGCAGATGCGGCGGGCGTAACGTTTCCGACATATCTGCGACCGCCCAGGCATATCAGTGTGCCTGCCGAATGGCCGAGGAGGGTCTCAATGTCCCAGGATCTGGATCCGCTAGAGACCCGCGAGTGGTTGGACGCGCTGGACTCTGTTGTCACCTTCGATGGCGCCGATCGAGCGACATTCCTGCTCGACGAACTGCTTGGTGACGCCCGCCGCAGCGGCGTGCCGGTGCCGTACTCGGCCAACACGCCTTATTTGAATACAATCCCGCCGGACCAGGAGCCGCCGTACCCCGGCGATCTGGAGATCGAATACAAGATCCGAGGGCTCATCCGGTGGAACGCCGTGGCGACAGTTTTGCGAGCGAACAAGGAGTCCTCGGAGCTTGGTGGACATATCGCGAGCTTCCAGTCCGCTGCCACGCTGTACGACGTCGGCTTCAACCACTTCTGGAGCGCACCGAGCGAATCGCACGGCGGCGATCTGCTGTTCGTCCAGGGACACAGCTCGCCCGGGATCTACGCCAGGGCGTTCGTGGAGGGCAGGCTCACCGAGGAAGAGCTCCTCAAGTTCCGGCAAGAGGTCGACGGCGGCGGGTTGTCGTCGTATCCACATCCGTGGTTAATGCCTGACTTCTGGCAGTTCCCGACGGTCTCGATGGGCCTCGGGCCTCTGATGGCGATCTACCAGGCCCGGTTCCTGAAGTACCTGAACGCCCGCAGCCTCGCGGACACCGCGAACCGGCATGTCTGGGCGTTTCTGGGCGACGGCGAAATGGACGAGCCGGAGTCGCTCGGCGCGATTTCCCTGGCTGGGCGGGAGAAGCTCGACAATTTGATCTTCGTGATCAACTGCAATCTGCAGCGGCTCGACGGCCCGGTACGTGGCAACGGCAAGATCATCCAAGAACTGGAAGGAGTCTTCCGCGGCGCCGGCTGGAATGTGATCAAGGTGATCTGGGGTACCGGGTGGGACCGGCTGATCGCGGCAGACAAGACAGGCGTGCTGCTCAAGCGGATGGAGGAGTGCGTCGACGGCGAATACCAGGACTTCAAGTCCAAGAACGGCGCATACGTCCGCCAGCACTTCTTCGGCAAGTATCCGGAGCTACTCGACATGGTCGCCGACATGTCTGATGACGAGATCTGGGCGTTGAACCGAGGAGGCCACGACCCCCAGAAGGTGTACGCGGCCTATCTCGCCGCGGTCAACCACACCGATCAGCCAACCGTGATCTTGGCCAAGACCGTCAAGGGCTACGGGATGGGCGAGGCCGGTGAGGGGCAGAACATCACCCATCAACAGAAGAAGATGGGTGAGACGGTCCTGCGAACCTTCCGCGATCGGTTCGGCATCGATGTGCCTGACGATCGGATTGCCGAGGTTCCATTCCTGCCACTCGCGCCCGGCAGCAATGAGCTGGCTTACCTGCAGGAGCGCCGCGCAGCGCTCGGCGGCAGCCTCCCGGCTCGCCGTCGCCGCAGCTCGGAATCGTTGCAGATTCCGCCGTTATCGGCTTTCGAGACCCAGTTGAAGGGCACCGGAGATCGCGAGATCTCCACGACGATGGCGTTCGTCCGGGTCCTTACAACGCTGCTGCGGGATAAGCAGATCGGCAAGCGCGTGGTGCCGATCGTGCCCGACGAGTCCCGCACGTTTGGCATGGAGGGCCTGTTCCGCCAGTTCGGGATCTTCTCTCAGGTCGGCCAGATGTACCAGCCGGAGGACGCCAACCAGTTGATGTTCTACAAGGAGGACAAGTCCGGCCAACTGCTGCAGGAGGGCATCAACGAGCCGGGCGCAATGTCGTCGTGGATTGCGGCTGCCACGTCCTACAGCACCAATGACACCCCGATGATCCCCTTCTACATCTATTACTCGATGTTCGGCTTCCAGCGAGTCGGCGACCTCGCGTGGGCCTCGGGTGATATGCGGGCGCGTGGTTTCCTGCTCGGCGGCACGGCGGGTCGTACCACGCTCAACGGCGAGGGACTGCAGCATGAGGACGGGCATAGCCATGTGCTGTCGGCGACCATCCCAAACTGCGTGTCGTACGACCCCACGTTCAGCTACGAAGTAGCGGTGATCGTCGCCGACGGGCTGCGCCGGATGCACTCCGAGCAGGAGGACGTCTTCTACTACATCACCCTGATGAACGAGAACTATCAACATCCGGCTATGCCGGATGGCGTCGAGGAAGGCATCGTCAAGGGGATGTACCTCTTCCGGGAGGGCACAAGCACCAAGGCAGACGCGCCACGGGTGCAGCTGCTCGGCTCGGGGACGATCCTGCAGGAGGCAATTGCCGCCGCCGACCTGCTGGAGCAGGACTGGAACGTGGCGGCTGATGTGTGGAGCGCGCCGAGCTTCACCGAGCTGGGACGCGATGGCATGGCGGCCGAACGATGGAACATGCTGCACCCCGACCAGGAGCGCCGGCAATCCTATGTGGAAGCCCAGCTGGCCAGCCGGCCGGACGGCCCGGTGGTCGCCGCCACGGACTACATCCGCGCTTTCGCTGAGCAGATTCGTCCGTACGTCAAGCGGCGCTATCACGTGCTCGGTACTGATGGCTTCGGCCGTTCGGACTACCGCCGAAAGCTCCGTGAATTCTTCGAGGTCAACCGGCACTTCATTACCGTGGCCGCGCTCACCGAACTCGCCGCGGAGGGCAGCGTGCCGGCCAGCGCCGCGGCAGAAGCTATTACGAAGTACGGCATCAATCCCGACAAGCCCAATCCCGCCCACGCTTAAGAGAGGGGCCCTCCAATGACTGCGGCCACCCAGGAAAAAACTGAGGTCAAGGTCCCCGACATCGGCGACTTCAACGACGTTCCGGTCATTGAGGTGCACGTCAAGCCCGGCGACGCCGTCAATACCGACGATCCGCTGATCACTCTCGAGTCGGACAAGGCGACGATGGATGTCCCCTCGCCAGCCGCTGGCGCGGTCGCCGATGTGCTGGTCAAGGTGGGCGACCAGGTGAGCGAGGGTACGCCGATTCTGATGCTCCAGCCCGGCGATGGGGCAATGACCGCTCCCCCGTCATTGGTGGAACAGCAGGAGCCGGCGCCGGATGCCGCATCGGTTACCCCACCGCCGACTGCCCCAGCTCCAACCGGCACCGCACCGGCACCTGCCGCCCCGGCTCCCGCAGCCCAAGCCGCAGTTCCCCCGACTGGGCCAACTGCGGAAGCGCCGGACTTGGCCGGGGTACATGCAGGCCCAAGCGTGCGGCGCATGGCCCGGGAGCTCGATATCGACCTTGGAGCGATCACGGGCACCGGGCCGAAAGGTCGGATCACCAAAGAGGACCTATTGGGCTTCCTGCGCGGACCGGCGCAGGCTGCTGCGCCTGCCGCTGCCGCCGGCGCAGGCATCCCGGAGATCCCGGCCCAGGACTTCTCGAAATTCGGTCCGGTGGAGACCAAACCACTCGCTCGCATCAAGAGGATCTCAGGCCCGTTCCTGCACCGGTCCTGGCTGAACGTTCCCCACGTCACGCACAACGACGAGGCCGACATCACAGATCTCGACAAGTACCGCAAGGAGTTGGACACCGCAGCCAAGGCCGATGGCTACCGGGTGACGTTGCTGGCGTTCCTGGTGAAGGCGTGCGTATCGGCGTTGAAGCAGTTCCCCGACTTCAACAGCTCCCTGTCGCCGGAAAAGGACAGCCTGATCCTGAAGAAGTTCTACAACATCGGCATCGCGGTCGACACGCCGGAAGGATTGGTGGTTCCGGTCGTTAAGGACGCCGACAGCAAAGGGATCACTGAGCTGTCCAAGGAGTTCGGCGAGATCTCGAAGAAAGCTCGCGATGGCAAGTTGTCTCCAAATGACCTGCAGGGCGGCACATTCACGATCTCAAGTCTGGGTGGCATCGGCGGCACGAGCTTCACGCCGATCGTCAATGCACCGGAAGTGGCCATTCTGGGCGTTGTGCGGTCGAAGATGTCGCCAGTGTGGAATGGATCGGAGTTCGTCCCCCGAATGATGCTGCCGATGTCCCTGTCGTACGACCACCGAGTGATCGACGGCGCAGCGGCTGCCAGGTTCACCCGGCAGCTGTGTTACCTGCTCGAAGACGACCGTCGGCTCATCCTCTAAGAGGCGAGGTAAAACGCAATCATGAGCGCTGTCGAGATTCAGGTCCCGGACATCGGTGACTTCAGCGACGTGCCGGTGATCGAGATCCACGTCAATCCCGGTGACACCGTTGCCGTTGACGATCCACTGATCACGCTGGAGTCGGACAAGGCCACCATGGACGTGCCCGCCCCGGCAGCTGGCACCGTGTCTGAGCTGCGGATCGGTGTTGGAGACACGGTTTCGCAGGGCAGCGTGATCATGGTCTTGGAGGCCGAGGGAGCGCAGGGCCTGCCGCCGAAGGAACACGTGCATGAAGGCGGGCATCCCGATTCCGGCGAGAAGACCGGCTATGGCTCTGCGAGCGGGCTGTACGACAAGATCGAGGTGAGCGTCCCGGACATCGGCGACTTCGAGGCCGTGCCGATCATCGAGGTGCTTGTCAACGCCGGCGACACCGTCGCAGTAGATGACCCGCTGATCACGCTGGAGTCGGACAAGGCCACCATGGACGTGCCCGCGCCGGCAGCCGGCACCGTCCTCGCGGTAAAGGTGAACGTCGGCGACGCAGTTTCTGCCGGGCACCCGATCTTGGACTTGAGCACTGGTGAAGTGCTGGTCGAGGAGCAGGCCGCACCAGCACCGTCCCCGGTAGCCCGACCACCGATGACCGAGCGCGGCGACCTACACGCCGAGGTGCTGGTACTGGGAGCGGGGCCGGGCGGGTATAGTGCCGCGTTCCGCGCCGCCGATCTCGGCAAAAGCGTCGTGCTGGTCGACCGCGGAGAGCGCCTCGGCGGCGTGTGCCTCAACATTGGCTGCATTCCGTCCAAGGCGTTGCTGCACGCTGCAAAGGTGATCGCTGAAACCAAGGAGATGTCAGCTCACGGGCTGTCCTTCGCTGCCCCCGAGATCGATGTCGACAAGCTCCGCGACTGGAAAGACGGTGTGGTCAAGCGGCTGACCAACGGCCTCGCCGGGCTGGCCAAGCAGCGCAAAGTCGAGGTGGTACGCGGCACCGGCGTATTTGTCTCGATGAACCAGATTCAGGTCACCGCAGACGACGGCTCGATGAAGACCGTGAGCTTCGAGCAGGCCATCATCGCCGCGGGATCTGAGCCGCTGACGCTGCCCTTCATCCCCACCGACGATCCTCGGGTCATCGACTCCACCGGTGCGCTCGAACTCGACGGTGTACCGCAGCGGCTGCTCGTGCTCGGTGGCGGGATCATCGGCTTGGAGATGGCAACCGTCTACTCCGAGCTGGGCGCCAAGATCACCGTCGTAGAACTGATGGACCAACTGATCCCGGGTGCGGACAAGGACATCGTCACGCCGCTGACCAAGAAGATCACCAAGCAGTACGAAAACATCTACCTCAAGACGAAGGTGACCGGTGTCGAGGCCGCGGACGGCGGCTTGCGGGTACGGTTCGAAGGCGGCGGGGCACCAGAGACCGACACCTTCGACAAAGTGCTTGTCGCCGTCGGCCGCAGACCCAGCGGCCGACTGATAGGTGTGGAGAATGCCGGGGTGCTGGTCGACGAACGCGGCTACATTCAGGTCGACAAGCAGCAGCGCACCAACGTGCCGCACATCTTCGCGATCGGCGACGTCGTGGGACAGCCGATGCTGGCGCATAAGGCGATACACGAAGGCAAGGTCGCCGCTGAGGTCGCTGCCGGCAAGACAAGCTTCTTCGACGCGAAGGTCATTCCGTCCGTGGCCTACACCGACCCGGAGGTCGCCTGGGTGGGTGTCACCGAGAACGAGGCCAAGGCCGCTGGCGCCAAGTACGGCAAAGGGGTGTTCCCATGGGTCGCTTCCGGCCGGTCATTGACGCTCGGCCGCGACGAAGGCATCACCAAAGTGCTGTTCGACGAATCGACTGAACGCATCATTGGATGCGGCATCGTCGGTCCCAGCGCCGGAGATCTCATTGCCGAGGCTGCGATCGCGATCGAGATGGGCGCCGACGCGGCCGACATCGGCCTGACCATCCATCCACATCCGACCCTCTCCGAAACCATCGGCATGGCCGCCGAGGCGTTCGAAGGGACCATCACAGACCTCTATCTGCCAAAGAGGAAAGCCAAGTAAACAAGAAAGCACTAAGGAGGCACGAAATGCCTGGATCAGTCATCGTCGGGGGTGCCAGGACACCAATCGGGAAGCTTGCCGGGTCTCTGAAGGACTTCTCGGCAATGGATCTGGGCGGGTTCGCCATCAAGGCCGCATTGGAGAAGGCCGGAGTTACCGGGGACCAGGTCGACTACGTGATCATGGGCCACGTCATTCAGGCTGGAGCCGGGCAAAACACCGCCCGGCAAGCTGCGGTCAAAGGCGGTATTCCGATGTCGGTGCCGTCGTTGACCGTGAACAAGGTGTGCCTGTCCGGGTTGAACGCGATAGCGATGGCGGACCAGTTGATCGGGTACGGCGAGTTCGACATTGTCGTTGCTGGCGGTATGGAGTCGATGACGCAGGGCCCGTACCTGCTGCCCAAGGCCCGAGGCGGCTACCGGTACGGCGACGGCGAGATCGTGGATTCAACAGCCCACGACGCACTCTATTGCTCGTTCGACCAGCTGGGCATGGGTGCGGCAACCGAGACGTACACGAAGCTGCGTGGCATCAGCCGGGAGGATCAGGACGCGTACTCCGCTGGATCGCATGGCCGGGCCGCTGAGGCGCAGAAGAACGGCCTGTTCGAGGACGAGATCGTGGCGGTAACAGTGCCGCAGCGCAGGGGCGACCCGGTGATGGTCACCGAGGACGAGGGGGTCCGCCCGGACACGACGGCGGCAACGCTGGCCAAGCTGCGCCCCGCCTTCGCTGCCGACGGCACAGTGACCGCTGGGTCGTCGTCGCAGATCTCCGACGGGGCCGCAGCCGTGATCGTGATGTCACGGGCCAAGGCCGAAGAGCTGGGGGCTCCGATCTTGGCGGAGATCGGAGCGCACGGCACCGTCGCCGGGCCGGACCCATCGCTGCTGTCCCAGCCGGCCAACGCCATCAGCAAGGCGTTGGCTCGCGAGAGCCTCACGCCGGATCAAGTCGACCTCTATGAGATCAACGAGGCATTCGCGTCGGTGGCCATCCAGTCGATGCGTGAGCTTGAGATCGGCGAGGACGTCGTGAACGTCAATGGTGGCGCGATCTCCATGGGTCATCCGGTCGGCGCATCCGGCGCGCGGCTCGCGCTGCACCTGGCTCTTGAACTCAAGCGCCGTGGCGGCGGCTTGGGAGCAGCCGGGCTCTGCGGTGGCGGCGGCCAGGGTGAGGCTCTGCTGTTCCGAGTGACAGGCTGACGCAGTACTCCCGACTCTTACCTGATCGTTTTGACGGTCATCGCCGGGGCATCGTGATCATGCTGCCCCGGCGATGAGCTTGCTTGTTTCGCGCGGCTAGTTCGGCGGGATGTTCTGGTTGATCCGGAAGAAGTTCTCCGGGTCGTACTTCTGCTTCAAGGCCTGGAGTCGTTCGTACTTTTTCGGCCCGTACGACTGCCGAACCCGCTCGGCACCCTCGTCACCCAAGAAGTTCACATAGACGCCTTCGTGCCACGGTCGTAGAGAGGACCAGAAGTCGCGTACCCACTCGCGTTCCTCCGCGAATCCCGCACTCGTCTCGGTGCTGGCGCCGATGTTGTACGTGAAGCCGGTCGACCGGCCATTGAACGCGGTCTCGTTGTCGTCTACTCGGCTCACGGCTCCGCCTATGTGCCAGATCGGGAACGCGGTTAGCGGCGAGGAGATCTGCAACGAGTGCTCCACCGTGATGTCGATGATTTCATCGCTCAGTTCGGCGACGTCGCAGCTCTTGAAGTAGTACCAACGACCCGCCGGAAAGCTCGGATCGAACATCGCCTGGTGTGTCAGGAACGGCTTCGGCACACATACATCCAAGACCGGGGAGCCGAATGCCTTCAGCGGTCGGATAAAGCGTTCCCCTTCTTCCACGTCACCCGCCCAGCAGCAGACGACCACAACGACCGGCTTGCCGTGAAGTTCCGGCGGTACGAATGGCAGCGGCGGCGCTTTCCGGTGAACCACTATCGTCATCAGCTCATCCGGTGCATCGGCAACCCAGTCACGATAGAAGCGCAAGACCTCCGGCGCTTGAGCCATCGGCCAGAAGACCGGACCGGCCATCACCTGCGGTCCCAGAGGAACGCAGCGGAACTCGAACTCAGTGACGATCCCGAAGTTGCCACCGCCTCCGCGCACTCCCCAGAAGAGATCTGCGTTCCTATCCGCGCTCGCCTGCACGAACTCACCGTCGGCCGTGACGAGATCGACTGAGAGGAGCTGGTCGATCGACAGCCCGTGCTTACGCATGATCCAACCGATCCCACCGCCCAGCGTGAGTCCAGCCACCCCGGTATGGGTGACGATGCCGGACGGCACCGCGAGGCCGAACGCCTGGGTTTCCCTGTCGAGGTCTCCGAGCAGCACGCCCGCTTGTACTCGTGCCGTCCGCCTTTCGGGATCGACCCGGACTCCTTTCATGAGCGAGAGGTCGATCACGAGGGCGCCATCAGCCATTGACAAACCCGGGAAGGAGTGTCCACCGCTGCGTACGGCGACCGGCAGACCGCTGGTCCTCCCGAACTTCACACCGGCAATGACATCCGAAACTCCCAGGCATCGGAAGATCGCCGCAGGCCGCCTGTCGAACGAGCCGTTCCAGATCTTGCGATCCGTGTCATAGCTGGGATCTCCCGGGCCGACGACGTACCCGCGGAGAGCTGCCTTGTCAATCTCCATCGATTCGGTGCCGAGGCTCATCGTTGGAGTGTCTCAGTCGGGCCGAAGGTTGCCAAGCA
>Ga0075421_100010815_pt1 | contig 11285 bp, 5 predicted proteins | sample SoiMetdeltSBSDD5_FD_75292 | JGI IMG/M metagenome (GOLD analysis project Ga0075421, IMG submission 75292) | Bulk soil microbial communities from a Populus tree surrounding site in Tennessee, USA - Soil MetaG P. deltoides SBSDD5 | ecosystem: Environmental > Terrestrial > Soil > Tree plantation...
AACGTAAGCGACCTGCTGATCCAGATTCGGTCCAAGCTCTCCCGTCTCCTTCAACTTATTGAGGGACAGGATATTGGTAACGCCAAGATCGACGCCTCTGAGGAACACGACATCGCGGATGTTCTGGACGCCAGCCCCGCCAACCACCGGCAGTACGCGCATGTTGTTGCCGTCGTTAACTGCCACCGAGATGTCGTGCGCGATCACAATGTAGACGGCGCCGAGCTGCCCGCCCATCAGGTTCACAACATTCTCATTCATCTGCTCACGAAGCTGCTCGCGCGGCGGATTGGTCGCCCGCTGCTGCTGTGCCAGCCGAATCGGCTCGCTGCTCTGCGCATGTGCCATTTCAGTGGCGGGCACAACACAGCTCAAGAGCAAAGCACCGACGCATACTGCTTTCATCTTTATTGCTCCCATCCCTCTAAATTCATCGCTCAAACAGCGCACGTCATCACAGAAAGCATAGGCATCGTCCCGCAGCATTGGTGGCAGTCAGTCGATGTAAAAATGCAGATGCCTCCCCACAAATTGCGGCCACCCCAGGCTCATCATGTGACGCAAACTTGCCGGGAGCGTGGCGCGCGCACGCGATGGCGGATGTGGGAAGCGCCGCGCGGATGCGTGTGCGACCATCGCTGCGCAGCGACGACTGTTCTGTCTTGTGCAAGATCACATCGCCATCGATGCGATCGACGTTATCGAATGCAAATCGACATCGCAGCTCGCCTCGTATGATGCGCGCTCGATGAGCCTTGCTTCCCAGCCGCGCTCGGCGAGGTTGAGTGGAGCTGTCCAGGACTACTTGGTAGGCGGCATTCTGCGTTTCTTGGTGGCGACGAGGCGTTAACGCGCCAGACGTCCGCAATGCAAGTCACCAACGCGGTCACAGCTGCGCCGCAAGCGCGAGGCCCGCAGGATCCGCGGAGCTTGCCATGCTGTTGATCAGTTGAGCTTGTGCAGCTTGGCTTCGGCGACGTAGCCCAGCAGCTTGCCATCCCTGGCGATCAGAACCCAGCCTTGATCGGATTTCACCAGCGTGACGGTGGTGAAGGGAGGCAGCGGTTGCACAATCTCCCCCGCCCCGCCGGCGTCCTTGAACACCTGCAACAGTTCCGTGCTCACGTGCGTGGGCTTGATCGGAACGATGATCGCCTCGCCTTGGACCGGCGCAAGCGCCGCCACCTGGCGCGCCAGCGGGAAGTTCGAGCCGAAGGCATCCATCTGCGGAAACTGCTTGGCCCCCCAGCGCTTCTCGGTGATGGCTGGTACCAGGCCGTCGACGTGCTGGATCAACTCGGTCAGCTCAACGAGGCCGTTGCCGTTGGTGTCGGCACGCCCTAGGGCATCGAGTAGGGAGAACGTGAACACACCATGCCCGCCATGTCCCTCGTAGGCTTCCTGGGTGGCGCTCGAGGCCGTCAGCGTAGCACGGCCGGTAGCCTGGATCAGCCGGCCCAGCGCCGTCTTCTGCTCAAGACCGCCGCGTGTCTTGACCCGCTCGGTGAGCGAGCCTGCCTCGCAGGTGTCGAACATCAGGACGGCTTTCTTGGCCAGGATGCGGGCGAACCACGCCTGCAGCCTGTCCTGGCCGATGGCGTTGCGCACAAGCGACTGCTCGGTGTGGTAGCGCATGTCTTGTGGGATGAAATAGTAGCGGCCATCCAACGTCTTGCCGTGCCCGGCGGCGAAAAACAGGAACACGTCGCGTGGACGCACCTTGGCGGCCAGATCCGTAAAGACGGTATCGAGCTTGGCGGCCGTCGCATCGCCATCGAGGACATGGGTGACGATCACATCCTCGTAGTGCCCCTGCCCTGCTTCCTTGAGCGCCGCAGCCAGGCTCTTGGCGTCGGGGACCGCATAGGTGAGCTTCAGGGTGGCATCGAGGTAGTCGTTGATGCCGACCACCAGCACGTACAGGCGTGGGGGCGCCTTGGCCTCGCTGCCGGTCCACAGGATTTTGGTGCGTGCCGGGACAGACGCGACCAAATTGGAGCTGTTGTAGGCGACCGCCTCGATGGTGTTCTCACCAGGATCCAGAGCCATCACCTGCTTCACCGAAACCGGCTGGCCCGCGCCAGCCGCCACCTGCTCGACCACGCCCACAGTGACACCGTTGATGCGCCACTCGGCGCGGCCGATGCCGCCACCCTGGTCGACGAGGCGGGCTTCCACAGTGACAAGATCGTCGGGTGAGGTGTCCTGTGCCTTGTGCGATACCACCGTCACGGCGGGAACACGTCCGCTCTCGACCAATTTGCTGAGGTCCAGCTTGGCGGCAGCGGCGCGCACCTTGCCGTCCGGATCGCCGGCCAGCTTCTCGCGCACCAGGTCGGGGCGATAGAGGACCTGGTAGAACTGGTCGATGCTGTAGATTTCGAGGCCGCGCACGACGCTCAGCATCTCCGCGCCCTTGGGCGACGCCTCGAAGAAGCCCTCGGGCGTGATGACGAGCCACTCGTCATCATTTGCCGTAATCAAAAGAGCAAGCTGCTCTCCTGTCGTTGTGTCCCAAACGCGGGCCGTGGTGTCGTAGCCGCCAGAGATCACCCGCTTCTCGTCGGCTGTGAACGCCACCGATCTGACGTTGGAGGTGTGCCCCTCGAAGGCGCGAACCACTTGCCCGGTCGTCAGGTCCCACAGCTTAACCGTGGCGTCGGCGCTGCCCGAGAGCAGTTTGGCGCCGTCGCGAGAGAACGCGACGGCATCCACCGACTTGGCGTGCCACAAGGTGCGGATGAGGCGGCCGGTTGCGACCTCCCAAAGCTTGATGGCGCCATCTATGTGTCCGGAGGCGATTTGGGCACTATCGGCAGAGAACGCAGCCGATTGCATGTGGTTGGAGCTACGCCCGCCGAAGGTATGGAGCACCTGCTCGCTTGCCACGTCCCACACGGTCAGGGGTTGGTCGGAGCTCGGCACGGGCAGGAACCGGGTGCCGTCGCGCGAGAACGCAACCGGCGGCCTGAGAGCTGTGGACGATTGAACTTTGAACGAGCGGATCGGCTTGCCGCTGGCGGCCTCCCAGGTGAGCACCGCACTCGCCCGCTCAGGCGGCTTGCCCTTCTGCAACGACGGTGGGTCGGTCACGAACGCGTGTAGTTTGCTGCCGTCGGGCGAGAACGCGACCAGATCCGGAGAGGCTGTCTTCACGCCCAGGACCAGCTGCCCGCTGCCCACGTCCCACAACTTGACTGCATTATAGCTGGCCGCGAATAGCCGGGTTGCATCCGGTGAGAATGCGACGGACTGACCCCGATCTTTGATGGTGCGCGCCAACCGACCGCTTGCCGCGTCCCACAGCCTCAGCTTGTTGTCGACGGTGAGGAGACGAGCGCCGTCCGGAGAGGTCGCCACGGAGCCAACGCTGTTGGAGTGGCCTTCGAACGTGTGCAGCAGCTGTTCGCTGGCAACATCCCACACCTTCACCTTGCTGTACAATTCGCCCGAGACCGCGCGTTTGCCATCGGCTGAGAGCGCAACAAACTTTCCCAGCTTGGACTTGAAGGTGCGGGCCAGTTGGCCTGTCGCCAAGCTCCAGAATTGCAGCCCATTCTCATAGTCGCTCGCCAGCGCAAGGGTGCCGTCCGCAGAGAACGCAACGAACGAGGCACCTCGTCCTCCCAGGCGACGACGGTTCTCTCCCAGATCATCGGCGCGCAGGCTGTGGATCAGTGTGCCAGTGACGGCCTCCCACACCTTCAACGTCGTGTTGTCGGCGACCAGCAGACGGGCGCCATCGGGGGAGAACGCGAGCCGAACCTGGTAGATGAAGGTCGGCGCGTAGTCGGCAAATGCCTGGACGAGCTGTCCCGTCTCCGCGTTCCACAGGTTCACGATCTTGTCGCCGGCGCCGCCGGTCGCAATGCGCGTGCCGTCGGGAGAGAAGACCGCCGAGGTGACCCCCGCGTTCAATGATCCCTTGGCGTGCTGAAACATCCGCACAAGCCGCCCAGTCTCAGCGTCCCACAGCTTGGCCGCGTCCTCTCCGCCACTGCTCGACAGGAGACGCTTGCCATCGGGCGCGAACGCAACGGCGCTGACCTCGCCGCCCGTTGCGTCCAGATGCGCGTAGATCGTACGGATCAGGCGTCCGCTCGCAACCTCCCACAGCCTGATCGTCTTGTCCTTGCTCCCTGACAGCGCGCGCGTGCCGTCCGGTGATAGCGCCACCGCGGTGACCTCGCCCTTGTGCCCCGAGAACGTGCGAACGAGCCGCGTTGTTGCCATGTCCCAGAGTTTCAGCGTCCCGTCCGAGCTGCCTGTCAGCAGGTGCGCGCCATTGCGCGAAAAGGCGGCAGCGTCGATATCGCGCGCATGGGCGATTTGCGGAACGATCTCGATCTTGGCGCGCTCCTGCGCATGCACGGCCGCACTGTGCAAGCCGAGCCCCAGCAAGGCCACAGCAAGCGCTCGGATTGGCTGCATGAGCGGCAAGCTTTGGCAATTCGTGGCTCTCGTTCGCACCACCTGCACCCTGCGATTTGTCATGGGCCAGCTCACTTGCACGACCATTCTGTTCCGCACAAAACCGCTCATTGCGTGGCGCACTTGCTGGAGCCCACCATGTTCGCCAGCGCTTTGTCATCAGGGTAAGCCAGCGCGCCTCTGCGCCAGTAGGCGCAGGCCTGAACCGTGTCGCCGCGTCTCTCTCTGCGGTGGCCCAGCGAAGAGTAGAGCCGAGCCATGCCCTCCTCTTCCCCAAGCTTCTTGTGCAACGCCTGCGCATCCTTGATGGCCGCCTCGACCTCGTCGAGCTTGCCGCGCCGGTCGACGACCTGGGCAAGCTCGCGCAAGGCAAAGGCCATCGCGTTCTCCCGTCCGAGCTCCCGGTTGGCCGCCAAAGTATCCTTGAGCATGGCCTCGGACTTGGCCTCGAACTCGGCGCGCCGGCTCTCATCGATGTCGGCGCGCAGACCGTAATGCAGGCCGAGCAGGAGGTAGCTCGTCGCCATGCCGACCCGGTTGCCGAGGCGCTTTTCCAGCGGCAGAGCCTTTTCCAGCGACTCGATTTGCTCTTTCGTGGAGTAGCCGCTCACGTACAGGCCCAGGCTCGAGCTAAAGATGAGCGTGCCTCCGCCGCCTTCCATCTGACGTTCTTGTTCGAGGGCGGCGGCTTCCTCCTTCATGTCCGCGGCTATGCCGGGGTCGTTGCGATCGCGATAAAGCCGTTCGAGTGCGCGCAGTATGCTAATGCGGCTGCGCTTGTGGGCATGCGTGAGTGCCAGCTTGTAGAGACGCTCAGCTTCGTAGGGCTCGCCACGCTTTAGGTTGATGACGGCCAGCTTCTCGTAATCCGTTACCAGCTCCTCCTTGAGATCCAGCGCCTCGTGCAGTGCGACGGCTTCCTTGAGCAGGGCGTCAGCCTGATCGAGATCGTAGCGGTGAGTTTCGGCCAGGTCGCGGTAGTTGGCGGCCAGCGCTTTCTTGCGATCCAGAGCTTTGTTGAGGGCCAGCGCTTCTGCGTACAAAGCCTGGGCTTGATCGAAGTCCCGGGTTCTACTGTAGAGGTCGCCAAGCCGCGCATAGGCGACGGCCATGCCGTCCTTGCGGTCCAGGGTCTTGTGAATGGCGAGCGACTTCAGGAACAGATCCTTGGCGCTTTCGAACTCGCGGCGGACGGACCCGGTCAACTTGTCGTCCGGCCGGCCGCCGAACGCAGCCACAGTCCTTGCCTCGTTCTCCAAGAAGGCTTGGCTGACCACATGCGACCTGCCCAAGAACAGCGCAGCGGCGGCGACGGCAGCCCTGTTGCCGCGCTGTTCGCCCAGCGCCATAGCTTGGTCGAGGCTCGCCTTTGCGCCAGCCAGGTTGCCAGCACGCTGCTCCAGGATGCCGAGCGCAATCCAGGCGTTGGGCGTCTTGGCATCGAGCTTGGTAAGATCGACTTGTGCGGGGTCGACCTCGATGGGTTCGACCTTGGCGGGATCGAGCAGCTTGGCCTGTTGAGGCTGCGCCGGCTCTTTGGCGACCGCCGGCTCGGCTGTGGTCTTGGGGGTGGCAGGAACGCGAGGTTTGGCGGCTTTGGCCGGCTTGGTCGTGGCCTTCGGGAACGGCTCCCACTCCGAGGATTGCGCCCACGCCGGCGGAGCGATGCAAGGGGCGAGCAGCAGAGCAGCCGCTAGCACGGCGGCCTTGCCCAAGACATCGATGCGTTGGCACGCTGCACGCGACACTGCCCCCACGGTTCCCTCCTCCGCACGAGCTACGCTGTCTCTGTGCTGCATTCGCAAAGAGGATTAGGGCGCCGTTGCGGCCTCGCCGCGGCACTTTTGCGATGTCACGAATGGCGACGAAACGGGCGCGCGCAGGCGGGGGATGTCCGCGTTGTGATCTCGGCAGTGGCTTGCCGCCAAACACCAGGTGCAACTTGGATCGCGCGATGTCCGAGCTCTATCGGGCGGAACATGATGCATGGCGTTGCGCAGCGCCGATAGCGACGGTGCCGGGTCGGTGGTTGCAACCGCGTCCCATGTCTTGCTTGTCCGCGTCGCATCGCCGAGCAGTTCGATGCGCAGCAGTCCACGCAGCGCCCCATGACCCGGTCTGAGAACCGCCGCCAGGCGCAAATGGAGTGCGCGCGGTATCCATTCTGCTATCGTCCTGACAGCACACCGACGCACCCACAAAAGAGAATGGTCGTGGCCAAAACGATAAGTCCTGAGACCATCGCTGCCCAGGCCGGCGGCCTGGTCGATGCAACGACGGGCTCCATCATCCCGCCCATCCACACGGCCACCACGTATATCCGCGATCCCGACAATCAATATCGGCGTGGCTTTAGTTACGGTCGCCCGGATACACCGAACGTGCGCCAGGCCGAAAGCGTATTGCAGGATTTAGAAGGCGCCGCCGCCTGCCTCATGTTTGGTTCCGGCATGGCGGCCGCAACCACGGCCTTCCTGGCTCTTGCTCGGCCTGCGCACGTCATCGCGCCCAACGTCATGTACTGGGCAATGAAGAAATGGCTTGCCGGCGACGCCGGCACTCTTGGCATCGACGCAACCTTCGTCGATGCGACCAGCACGGACGCTATCAAAGCCGCAATCCAAGCAGGGCGGACACGCATGATCTGGCTGGAGACACCTGCCAATCCGACGTGGGCCGTCAGCGACATCGCCGCAATTGCGGCAATTGCCCACGACGCCGGAGCGATCCTGGGCGTCGATTCTACAATCGCAACGCCGGTCCTCACGAGGCCACTGGCGCTCGGCGCCGACCTCGTCATGCATTCGGCCACCAAGTATCTGAATGGCCATTCAGACGTGCTTGCTGGAGCGCTCGCCTTCGCGCGCAGGGACGCCGTATTCGACCAGGCCGTCCGGCATCGCGCCAACCTTGGTGCGGTCCTGGCGCCCTTCGAGGCGTATCTCCTGCTGCGCGGCATGCGCACGCTACACGTGCGCGTGCGCCATGCGTCGGCAGCGGCACTCGCGCTAGCCCGTCATTTCGCCCAGGACCCGCGCATCCTCGAGGTGCTGTATCCGGGCTTGCAGTCCGACCGCGGCCACGCTGTTGCCGCGCGGCAGATGCAAGGTGGGTTCGGCGGTATGCTGTCGGTGCGTGTCAAGGGGGGCGAAGCCATCGCTATCCGCACCGCAGGCAACGTCAAAATCTGGAAGCGCGCCACCTCGCTCGGCGGCGTGGAAAGCCTGATCGAGCATCGCGCCAGCGTCGAAGGGGCAGGTACACCCTGCCCACCCGATTTGCTGCGTCTTTCCGTGGGCCTTGAGTCGCCGGCCGATCTCATCGCTGATCTAGAGCAGGCGCTCGGATAACTTCAGAAATCGACCAGAGCACACTCGCCGTCGTCCGCGCGAGCCTTCTGTTCGGGTCGCTATGGACGGTTCTTGGCGGCTTTGAACGGGCTTGCCGAGACAGCGTTCGCCGTTTTCCGGCGCGTGCCATTCAGGCGCGTGGAGAGCAAACAAGCGGGAGGCTCGGCATGAGCCTTCCCGCCATACCCTTCGTCGTCGAGATCATCGAGTGGCGCGGCATCACGATCGAGTTCGTTACACGCCGAGCTGGCTTGCATGCTTTGCGAAGGTATACCAGCGGCCTCTGGCCTTGCTCGAAGTTACAAGTCTGTCCCCGAGCGTGCGGTGCTGCCGATCACCCTAACCGGTCACACATTTTCGGTTGCTTGCGCCCGATGACGTGGAGGCCAGGCGCAGTCCTGCTGCTTATGTCAGCGGATGGCTCGACGAAGTCGCGCAGCAGACTGCATGGAAGCAGCGGGAAGGTGAAGCCCGGCACGTGTCGTTGTTTAGGGTGCGGCCCCCGCCTATGACCCAGCTCGCGTAGGCCAGACGCCCGCGCTTGGCGATCTTCGCATCGCAATGATCGCAGCAAGCTTCATAGCGTGCGTTCTTCCACCAAATCCGATCGGAAGGCGGAAAGGCCGAGTTCTTCCTCGGCTGGTTCTTCGACGGTCAGAGTGGGGCCGCCGTTAGTTGCGATCGACTAGCTCGAATGGCAACTCCAAAGATCGATCTATCACTTGACGACTATCCACCGATCGGACCTAAGTCCCTACGCGGCAGCGATTTAGTGCAACCTAGGTTATGCGGCATTGGCAGCGTGGCCAGCCGTCCGCGTGACAAGTTTGCTGGCCAATGCGGCTACCCGCTTCTGCAACTCCTGCAGTTCCGCAATGGCTTTGCCCGCGTCTGTAGTAAGCAGCGCGGTTTCAGCCCGGGCCAGTACCTGGGCGATCTCTAGCAGCTCAAGAATATCGTCAGTGCGTGTGTCATACAGCTCTGGCATACCGCCTCCCGCTTTTGCGCTCCTGCAACGCATGGGGCAGGCTTTGGTTGCGCTGATTCCGTGGCATTCTTGAATCCCTGCCCGGTGCCGATACATCACGTGCAGGTGTGGCCGCATCACTCAGAAGCCCGCCCGACCAGTTGCGCTTGACCATCCTGATGGGCACGCCAGACGATCCGCGCGGGCAGCTCGAGCGTGAGGCCATCGCACTCGAGCCGATCGGCAGGGGCAGTCCGCCGACCACCTGGCGCGGGGGGCGCGGCGTCGGCATTTCGCGTCGCTCGAAGCGAAGCGCGATACCTGAGGTGGACGAGCGCCGCGGTTGGCTTGTAGCCTAAGCGCGCAAACTGAGACGCGAGAGAAGCGTGCAGCCCGAGTTCAGGCATGTCTGCGATATCGAGGCGCTGGTCGGGCCGATCCGCGATCTTGGCCCGGCCCCGCACGGCCGGCGCCGCATCATCGAAATCACCGGGGGCACGGTTCGTGGCCCACGGCTCGCGGGAAGCGTCGTGCCCGGAGGCGCCGATTGGCAGTACGTGCGTGCCGATGGGGTGATTGAGCTGGAAGCGCGCTATTGCATCAGGACGGGCGACGGCACCGAGATTGCCGTCACCAACCGCGGACTGCGGCGTGCGGCGCCCGACATCATGGAGCGCATGTCGCGCCGGGAAGCCGTCGATCCGGCGCTGGTCTATTTCCGCACCGTGCCGGTCTTCGAGGCGCCTGTCGGACCCTATGCGTGGCTCAACGAAAGCGTGTTCCTCGCCACCGCCGCCCGCTTTCCCGACAACGTGCGGATTAAGGTGTTCGAAGTGATGTAACCAGCTCAGCAGCTGGAAACGGTGCCCGCTTCTCCTGTTCGCCCGACCAGCTTGGCAAGGTTGGTGATGCTCCCTTGTGACCGCACGCAGCGGGTGTTCAAGCAATTTAGCCATAGCCAGCAGTGATGCTTGCGCATCTTGCGAAAGGCTCGGGCGTGATGGTGCTGGTGGGTTTTCGCATGCCGGCACGATGGCAGGCCTGCGGCAGCTTGGAAATGCCACGCGATTTAGTGTCGTGAGTAAGCGGAAGATCACTAGGGCTTGGACAGTCTACAAACTGGCCAAGGTCGACAAGCAGCTCGGTACTGTATACGGCGAGACCGAGAAGAAGCGCTGGCGAACGCTCACAAACAGTTCGCCAAGACCGAGGCCGAGAAGCGCATCTATCACATCTTCGAGGGCAGCCAGAGCGCGATCATCGGGAAGGCGATGAGGATGATCAGGCGCAGTACGTCAGTGATGATGAACGGCAGGACGCCGTAGAAAATGGTCGAGATCTTCGCGTCCTCCACCACACTCTTAATGACGAAGATATTCATGCCAACCGGCGGATGGATGAGACCGAGCTCCACCGTCATGACGATGATGACGCCGAACCAGATCGGGTCGAAGCCGAGTTGCTTGATCACGGGGAAGATGATCGGCACTGTCAGGATGATCATTGCCAGCGCATCCATAAGGCAACCGAGCACGAGGTACATGAGCATGATCAGTGCCAGGATGCCGTATCGGCCCAGGCCGAGTCCGGTCAGGAATTCGGTCACCTTCTGTGGCGTTTGCGTGATGGTAAGGAAGTAGCCGAACAGGATGGCGCCGATCAGAACGGTGAACACCGCGGCCGTGGTACGCGTCGCCTCAAGCAGCGAGCGGCGAATATCGGTCGGCGATAGTCGGCGACGCGCGATGCCGAGCAGGAAGGCGCCAGCAGCGCCCATGCCGGCCGCCTCCGTGGCGGTGAAGAATCCGCCATAGATGCCGCCGATGACGAACGCAAAAAGCAGCAGAGTGGCCCACACCTCGCGCACGCCTTCCAGTCGCTCGCTCCAGGAGGCGCGCACACCGGCAGGCAGGTATCCGGGCTTGCAGTAGCCGATTACGGTAACGGTCAGCATGTACATGGCGATGGCGAGAATACCGGGCAGGATGCCGGCGACGAACAGCTTGCCGATGTCCTGCTCGGTGATCAGGCCGTAGACGGCGAATACCGTGGAGGGTGGAATCATGATGCCGAGCGTACCGCCAGCGGCGATGACGCCGGTGGCAAAGCTCTGCGGGTAGCCGTAGCGGCGCATTTCTGGATAGGCGACCCGCGAGAAGGTTGCCGCGGTGGCTACCGAGGAGCCGCAAATGGCCGCGAACCCGCCGCAGGCAGCGATGGTGGCGATGCCGAGCCCGCCGCGCAGATGACCGAGGAAGGCGTTGGCGGCGCGGAACAGCTCACGGCTCATGCCGGAGGTGGTGGCGAACGATCCCATCAGTAGGAACAGTGGCACGACGGCGAAATTCCAGTCCGTCACCGTGCGCATCGAGGTCTGGCCGACCATCTTCAGCGCGGGGCCGCTACCGACCATGTAGCCAAAGCCTGTCACTCCGACTAGGCCCATAGCCATGCCGACTGGAACGCGCAGCAGCATGAGCACGAACAGCACGACGAACCCCACCAGCGCAACGACATCGGAGCTCATCGCACAGTCC
>Ga0075421_100010816_pt1 | contig 11285 bp, 6 predicted proteins | sample SoiMetdeltSBSDD5_FD_75292 | JGI IMG/M metagenome (GOLD analysis project Ga0075421, IMG submission 75292) | Bulk soil microbial communities from a Populus tree surrounding site in Tennessee, USA - Soil MetaG P. deltoides SBSDD5 | ecosystem: Environmental > Terrestrial > Soil > Tree plantation...
CATTCACTCGAAAAGCGCCTCCAGGTCTGAAAATGGAATTCTTTGTTCACCCCATTTTTAGCACCCGCGAGGCGCTTTTCGTAATTTTTCAAAGACCTTATCCGTAGATTCAGGTTACAGCGTCTTGAGCATCAGCCCGACCACCAGCCGGTTGAACTTCGTCGGCTCCGGAATTTCCGAGCCTTCGGAAAGTAAGGCATAACCCATAAGCAATTCGGCGTAGTCTCCGATCGCCTTGTCCTCATTGTTTTGTCGAAACCGCTCCTGCAGTTTGACGAAGATCTCGTGATCGGGATTCAACTCCAGAATGCGCCGTTGTCTCGGCCCCCCGCCCTTGCCCTTCTGCAACAACCGCTCCATCTGCGGACTGTAGTCCATTTCGGTCCCGACCAGACAGGCAGGCGAGGCGACCAGGCGACCCGACAGGCGCACTTGTTTGACATGTTCGTCTAGCGCCTTCTGCATGGCCGTGAACAAATCGGCGGCCTCCTCTTCTTTCTTCTTCAGCTCCGCCTCGACTTTTTCCTTCTCTTCCTGGTTGTCGCCCAACTTGAGCGCGCCTTTGCCCGCCGACTTCAGTTTCTTCCCCTCATAATCCCAGAGTGACTGCACGAACAATTCATCCACAGGCTCGGTCAGATACAGTACTTCATACCCTTTCTCCTTGAACGCCTCCAGGTGCGGAGAATTTTCGACGACGCCGCGCGATTCCCCTGTCATATAGTAAATCTCCTCCTGACCTTCCTTCATTCGTTCGACATAAGCCTTCAGAGTCGTCAACTTCTCAGGATCCGCCGACGATTGGAAGAGCAGCAACGAAAGGATCCGCTCTTTGTTTTCGTAATCGGACGAGGCCCCTTCCTTCAACGCCCGGCCGAATTGGCCCCATAATTTCAGGTAATTGTCGTTATCCTCCTCGAACAGCCCGGTGAGCGCATCCAGGACCTTCTTCGTCAGCCATTTCCGGATCTGCGTTATGTGTCGATCCTGTTGCAGCGTCTGGCGCGAGATGTTCAGCGGCAGGTCGGCCGAATCGACCACGCCCTTGATGAACCGCAAGTATCGGGGTAAAAGGTCCTCGCAATTCTCCATCACCATCACTCGCTTGGCATACAGGCGCAGCCCGCCCTGATAGCCGTGATAGAACAGGTCGTAAGGCGCCTGCGCCGGAATGAACAACAAGGCTTGATACTCGATTGTCCCCTCGGCTTTGAGCGGGACAGTCTTAAACGGCGGGGTCCAATCATTAGATAAATGTCGGTAAAAATCGGCGTATTCGCTTTCCGACACCTCGGCCTGCGGCCGGCTCCAGATCGGCTTCATTGAGTTGAGGATTTTGTCCTCGATCACTATTGTTGGCGCGGGTTCCTGCGCCAAGCCCCCGTCTTTGCCCGTCTCCTCGCGTATGTATTTGCCGATGATCGGGTAGGTTACGAAATCGGAATATTTTCTCACGACGCGCGACAGCGCCCACTGGTCTGTAAAGTCCTCTATGCCGATTTCCGGATCCGCCGGCTTCAAATACAGCGTGACTGTCGTGCCCCGCCGATCAAGCTCGGCTTCGCTGAGGAGGTAAGTGCCGTCCGCTGTAGATTCCCATCTGGTCGCCGCGCTCTCCCCGGCCTTGCGCGTAGTCAACACGACCTTATCGGCCACCATAAATGAAGAATAAAACCCGACGCCGAATCGACCGATCAAATCGGCGGCCATTTGCGCCGTGGGAGCCGCTTCCAATCCTTTACGCAACTCGTCGGTTCCCGATCTGGCGATCGTTCCGATATTGGCCATCACTTCGTCACGACTCATGCCTATTCCCGTGTCGGATATCGACAAAGTCCTTGCTTCCTTGTCGGTTTCCAGACGAATCTCGTATTTTTCGCTCTCTTCCAGCAACGTCGGATCGGTGAGCGCCTCGAAACGCAACCTGTCCAGCGCGTCCGAGGCGTTGGAAATCAACTCGCGCAGAAAGATCTCCTTGTTGGTGTAGAGAGAATGAATCATCAAATCAAGCAGTTTTTTGGTCTCCGCCTGAAACTGGTATTCTTTCATCTTGGCAATCATACGATGCTCACTTTCTTCATATTTACTGCTGTAGTTTCCGGTTTTTGATCCTTGAAAAATGGTAGGGAATGCGAGGAGCAGTTGCGCTCCTCGCAAAATCGTTCGATGTTTTTGGCGCCGAAACCTAAAACAGAGCCGAACAACGATGAATATATTACCATCAGTAATTATCCAGTGGAGTATAGCGGCGCCTGGGGGAACAGCCGACAACTCATTAGGGCTTTCGTGGTCGTGTAATTCCTCCCGTTAATCTGAACCTTCTCCGCCAATCCCAGACCACTTATCCGGCGTCATTGGTCATTCTTGCCATCGGGCGGAAGACCGTTCCGCCACCAGTCGGCAAGAACATGTACCTGAGGAGCCTTCAGAATGCTGAAGTGGTTGCCAGGCCCATGCCAGCAGGTGATATTGGGCGCCCAAAGTCTCCATCCCTCCAATGTGGCCTGGCGCTCCCGTTGGTCGGCTTGATCGTCAAGGCGGGGGTCGCGAGCGAGCGCCAAACGAACCAGATCGGGAAAGGGACACTGCGGTCGATAGCTTGCGCGCAACGCCGCTCCAAAAGTGCGGACCGGCCCGCGAAGCGCGTCGGGCGTGGACCGTCGTGGCATAAGACCGACCCGAAGCATGCCTTCGTGCAGAAGCCGCAGCTGCCCTGCGATATTCTGCGATTCGAATTCCGCTCGGTGAACGCCAAGGGATTTGTCGGCTGCCAGCTCCATGACCTCGATCAGCTTAACCATCACTTCTGTGGAGGTATAAGCGCGGCCGAGCAAGCCATTGCCGCAGGGGGCTTCGCTATCGATGATGGTCAGCGAGGCCAGCGACCGACCGCCTGCGCGTATTTGGGTTGCGATCTCAAACACTACCCATCCCCCGAAGGAGTGCCCTATCAAGTGCGCCCGGCCATCGGGCTGTATTGTGTCGATCGCTTCTAAATACATAGTAGCTGCCGCTTCCACAGTGGAATGCGGCACGAGCTCGCCTTCTACTCCTCTGGGCTGCAGTCCGTAAATGGGGAATTCACTTCCTATCGCGTCGGCCAGCTCAAGGAATCCGGTTACGTTGCCACCCGCGCCAGGGACGCAGAAGACCGGCGTATTACTCCGCCTGGCAACATGTAGGATCATGTGGGGGCAGTACTGTGTTTCAGGTAGATCGGGCCGCTGCTCTCTGGCTTGAGCAATCGCAATTGATAGAGCCCGCCCAAGAGTGACGATGTGAGGGTCATCCATCAACGAGCAGCGGGTTCCGGGCGCCCGGATGAGATGAATCTGTTGCTTGGGTATCACCGATCCCCAGCCCATCAGCGGATCGGGCGGAGCCAGTACTTCCGGGACGTCAGGTTGTTCTTCCGCAGTGAAAAGATAGATCGGGATCGGAATCGGTTTCGCTACGTAGTTCTCGTTCGCGTGCGCATGGGCCATCAAGCGGACAAGGTACGGCTCGATCTCTTTCGCCGTATGATTGACCAAGATCTTATGGAGCACGCCTGATTCCCGGCATTGGCGGAACAGTTCCTCGAAGTCCAACTCGTTGACCACTTTTTTCAACCCGGAGAGTGTCAACCGCTGCTCAGCAGTCAGAGGGGCTTCGCGTGCGAGCCCTTCGCACAGCCCAAGCAGTGAAGTCTGTGAAGACTGGTTACGACCCCATGGCGAGTTCGTACCGGAGCGCGAGACCGGACAACCCGCATCGATCAGACCGGCGAATTCGACGATCTGATCCTGTCCGATCAGTTGTATGGCGACCTCGTATGCCAGAACGCCGCCGAGTGACCACCCCGCGAACCGGTAAGGACCGACGGGCTGGACCGCACGCATGATCTCGACCAGACGCGCGGCCATCCCTTCGATAGTTCGCAACTGAGGTTCATCCAGCGGCACGCCGGGCAAACCGTAAACGGGGATATCAGAATTGATTTGCGCCGCTAGCAAAGAAAACCATAGACCCTGCCCGGTGTTGTCGTGAATCAGGAACAACGGCCGCTCGGAGCCAGTCGTCCGGATAGGAAGGGCGCCCTTCACGGCGGTATCGGACTTGCCCTGCCCCAAATATGCGACAAGCGATGCGATCGTCGAATGCTTGAACAAATCCACAACTGTCATATTAACTTCACGCGCTATAACCACCGCTTCACGGACGAGCTCAAGGCGATTCGCGCTTCGATCTCGTTCAATTCGATCTGGAATCCTCGGATTTCGACCATGCGACACAAAACGCCTGGTACCGAACTGGGGGTCTATTACCCTGGCTTAAAGTAAACAACACGCTCTTGCCCTCAAAAAACTCGCCCAGTCAAGGGGTTTTCCCTCAAAAAGCTATTGAGATCTCAAGGCGGCCGTTGGATCGACCTTGGCTGCCCGGCGGGCGGGGATGTAGCAGGCCATCATCGTAACCAGGACCACCATGGCTGAACCACCTATGAAAATCCACGGATCAGAAGCGCTCACCCCGGCTAGAAAGCTCGACAATACCAGAGCCAGACCAAAGGCTCCCAGCAAGCCGAGCACTCCTCCGATCAAGGCCAGGATCAAGCCTTGTCTCGAGATGAGCTTGATCACGTCACTGGCCTGTGCTCCAAGCGCCATGCGGACTCCGATCTCGTGGTTGCGCTGGTTGACGGAGTATGCAATGACTCCATAGACCCCCACGGCAGCCATACTCATTGCTAATAGAGCAAAGCAAGTGAAGAGCACGCTGAAAAGGCGCTGCTCCCACATTGATTCCGAGACTACTTGCTCCATAGTCCGGAGGTTGAAGACAGGCAGATCCAGATCCAATGCTTTAACCTCGTTGCGCATCGTAGTCGCCAAGTTCAGTGGATCCCCGCTGGCGCGTGATACGATGGTCATTGTAGCGAGAGCCTCCTGTCGGTGCGGCACATAAACTCCGGTCGGAGGGGTCTCGGGACCATGTTCGAGATGCCTCACTTTTCCTACTACGCCGATAATTGAATACCATGGTTCTTTATCTCCAGGGCGGCCGAACTTGAGGCGCTTGCCGAGCGGTTCCTCATTAGGAAAGTAACGACTCACCATGGCATCATCAATAATAACGACTGCTACCCCCTCTGGCGTGTCTGACGGCAAGAAATCTCTTCCCTTGAGCAATGGTATTCCCATTGTTCGAAAGTATCCGGGGCTAATCACGCAATAGTTGGTAATCGGAAGGTTCTCCGGACCAGGATATGTACGTCCCTCAATGCTGAAGTCTTTGGCGGAAAGTGAACCGCCCATTGGTAGATGCGAGACCGTGGCGACGGATTGTACTGCGGGAAGTGTTACCAGGCGCTCAAGCAATCGCTGGTAGAAGTCGGCCAGCGACTGCTTCTCAGGATATTTTGTTTCGAGCAGCGACAGACGGAAAGTGAGGAGGTTGCTTGGGTTGAAGCCTCGATTGACCCGCTGCTGGTTGAGAAAACTTTTGATCGTCAACCCCGCGCCGACCGAGAGGGTGAGGGTGAGGGCGATCTCTAAAACCACGAGGACGTTGCGAAACCGGTTATGGCGTCTGCCTTCCGTTATGCCTTTGTCACCCTCTTTTAGGGTCTCGCTGAAATCGGGTCGAGAAGTCCTCAGCGCCGGGGCTATACCGAAAATCAAGCCAGTGGCTAACGAGATGCCGAGGGTGAAACCCAGTACCTGACGGTCAATGTCGATCTTGATCCAATATGGCAACTCCACGGGGATAGCCGCGAGCACAAGGTTGAGGCCATATTTCGCCAGAATAACCCCCAACGCTCCACCCAGTAGCGCGAGCATTGCGCTTTCGGTGAGCAGTTGCCGTATTACGCGAATACGGCTGGCGCCAATAGCCATGCGAATGGTTATCTCTCTGTACCGCGTCACCGCCTGCGACAGCAGTAGATTGGTGACGTTGGCACAGGCGATTAAGAGTACTAAACTGACTGTGATGAGCAGAATTAAAAGAATTCCGGATGTGTCTTCATCTACCAGTTTTTGTCGCAATGGAGCCATTGTAATTCCCTTGCCCTGGTTCGTTTCCGGATACGCCGTAGCCAGCCGCTGGGCGATTGTCTCCATCTCACTGCGAGCTTGCGCGATTGTAACCTCCGGCTTGAGGCGTGCTATACAGTTGAGAAAGCTATCTCTGCGGGTTGCTTTACTCACGTCGAGCGTTAACGGGGCCCACAACTCGGTCTGGTTTGGAAATTTAAAATCGGCCGGCATGACGCCGACCACAGTGCGGCTCTGGCCGTTGATTCTGATCGATCGGCCAACCAGATTTGGATCGGCGCCGAAGCGGCGCTGCCATACCCCATATCCCAAAATGACAACCCCAGCCGCCCCTGGCCGGGCCTCTGCGGGCTCGAAGTTGCGGCCATGAATGGGCTGAACCCCCAATAACGGAAATAGGCTAGTTGATACGGAGGCGCCCGATAATCTCTCAGCTTGCCCCTCGCCTGAAAGCGTAAAGGCGCCTCCGCGGTAAACAGCGATCTCCTCAAAGACTCGGTTCTGCTCTCGCCAATCCAGGTAGTTAGGGAGCGTAACCGGCGCCTCCGAGAAATTCTCCTGCGGAGATGTCTCATTGAGTTGCATGATCCGTTCCGGCTCTCTTACCGGGAGCTGCCGCAAGAGCACAGCATTGACAATACTAAAGATGATAGTATTGATTCCGATGCCAAAAGCCAACAAGAGCACAGCAATAGCTGTGAAGCTAGGCATCTTGCGCAGCATACGTAAGCCATAAGCCATATCCTGCCAAAGCGTTCTCATTATTCATCTCCCATTCAATCCGAAATGTCTCTCCACCCATTCATTCGAAAAAATCGTATCCAGATATCGCTCTCCGCGATCCGGCAAGATTACAACGCAATTGGCGCCCTCCGGGATTGAACGCCTGACCGCATCGACCGCCATAATGACCGCCCCGGACGATCCCCCAGCAAGAATGGCCTCTTGCTGGGCGAGCCATCGACAGCCGATTACACGGCGACTATCGATAGATGATAACTCGTCACAGGGCAAATTTGACTAACAGATCGGATAGGCGAGTAAGGCCTTCCCTAAATTGTGAAGCGGGGCCGCCAAATCCCAACCGCACAAAACCCGGGCAGTTGAAGCAGGTCCCGGGCACGAGAAGCACCCGGTACTCACGCGCGAAACGACGGCAGAATGCTTCAACGTCACCAGCACTGGGCATTCGTAAGAAAGCGCAGACTCCGCCATGGGGCGGCGCCCAGTCCACAAACTCTCTATGGCTTTCAACCCAGTCGGCAAGGACGTTCAGGTTTGAGCCAGCCTGTTCCATACGAGTTCGCAGCAAGATGTGAGATTTCCTGACTACGCGTTCAGCAATCAACTCAATCAGCGGCGAAAGATGCAGAGTCATGTAATCACGCAGGTTAACAAATCGTTCGAGGATATCGGGCGCCGCAATACACCACCCAACCCTCAAGCCCGGCAGCCCATAGCCCTTTGAAAGAGTCCCAAGAGTTATCGTGCGGTCATACCACGTTCCAGGATCTGGCAACGGTGGCCGGTCGTGAGTCATCTCGGTGAATGCTCCATCCCAGACAAGATAGCTTCCGGCCTCTGCTACAGTATCCACCAGCTCCATCTGCTGCTCCGGCGCGAGAGAAATACCTGTGGGGTTATTAGGAAAGTTAACGACTACCATTCGCGTCCGCCGGCTGATAACACTCTTGAGTCGCTCAATATCAGGAACAAAGCCTTGTTCAAAATCAAGGCTCCAGTATTTCAACTTACAGCCATTTGACTCAGCCATAGAAAATAATTGCTGATAACATGGAAAAACAGTGATGACTTCGTCGCCTGGATGCAAAAGCGCATTCATCGCCAGAAAGATGGCCTCGCTTGAGCCATGAGTAGCCATCACCCGGTCCGGATTGCGGTTTGCCCACCGATCGGCAATCGCATCACGCAAGCCAGGATCACCAAGAGTTCGGCTATCGTTGAAAGCCACCTGATCCAGATCCTTCTGACGGATGCTGAGAAGCTTGCGCAGTTCGGACATCGAAAAGCTTTCCACGCCGCTACTTCCGATATCGATGTCAGTGTCGAAGTAGTATTGCCTCATCCAGTGTTCCAAAAGAGCAGGAGCAATACTTATCATTTTATTCCTCTGCTGCGCCCATTGGCGAGGAGCCCTCCGACGATGATTGGCTCGACCTGCAAGGCGCCGGTTGGGTGAATATTTGAGTTACACTGATGCTAATTGCGACGCCGGAGTTTCGCGTTCTATCTTCGCTTTCGGTGATTCAGACGCGGCCTCTTCGCCTGGGTTGATGAAGTGATCGCGCTCGAATTTGTACTGTTTATCATAAAGCTGTTTGTAACGCCCGTTAGCGGCGAGCAGCGTTTCGTGTGTGCCACGCTCAACGATCTCTCCGTTTTCCAGGACCAGGATCTGATCGGCGCGGCGAATCGTCGAAAGGCGATGGGCAATGACGAAGGTCGTCCGTCCTTGGCGCAGCGAGCGCAAACCCTCCTGAATCAAGGCTTCGCTTTCACTGTCCAAGCTCGAAGTCGCTTCATCCAGGATCAGAATCTTCGGCTCGGCGAGCAGCGCGCGAGCAATCGCCACACGCTGGCGCTGACCGCCGGAAAGTTTAACGCCTCGTTCGCCAACAATAGTGTCGTATTTGTTGTCGAAATCCTCGATGAACTCTTCGCAATGAGCGATTCGGCTAACAGCTTGAATCTCTTCCCGACTCGAATGAGGCTTTGAATAACTGATATTTTCGGCAATCGTGCCATCAAAGAGAAAATTGTCCTGCAGAACGACACCCAGGAATGAACGGTAGTCGCGCAGCCTGATCGACGATAAATCGCGCCCATCGATTTTGATCCTGCCGGAAAACGGGCGATCCAAATTCATAATCAGATTGATCAAAGTGCTTTTGCCGGCTCCGCTCGAACCGACCAGCGCCGTGGTGGAGCACGCCGGAGCCTTAAAGGAGATGTTTTTCAAGACAGGCGCGCCGGAGTTATATTCGAACCAGACGTTTTCAAATTCAACCACGCCCTGGATTTCGTTCATCGCCTCTTTCAAAGGGTCTTCTTTATCTTCGGGGGGTAGCTTTATGATCTCGCGTATGCGGTCGAGGCCGGCGAAGGCCTCTGCGATTTCCGTCCCGACATGGGCGATATCCATCACCGGGATCGTCATCAACCCGATGAGGAAGATGTACATGGACAGATCGCCCAGAGTCATCTCGCCTGAGAGGATAGAATCGCCGCCGATGATGATGACTACAATGCCGACTGTTCCAATGACGATCGAAGAGAAAGCGGTGACGGCTGAACCACCAATCATCGTTTTCTTGGCACTGCGAAACAGACGATGCGCGCCGCGCGCAAAGATAAGTTCTTCGCGCTTTTCCGCTGTATATGCCTTGACGATGCGGATCCCGCCGAGCGACTCAGCCAACCGCCCCATAATCTGGCTATAGATCTCCCCGCGTTCGCGGAAGATCGGGCGCAGTCTTGTAAAGGCGTAAGCCAGACCTCCACCGAACGCGAGGAGGGCGCCGATCATAAAAACGGTCAGTCGCCAGTTGAGATAAAATAGAACCCCGATTGAAATTACAGCGGTGACGATACCGCCGGCCATCATAATCAGTCCGTAGCCGACCAGGTTCCTCAGGCTTTCGGCGTCATTCATGATCCGAGCAACAAGCTTCCCTATTTGCGTCGAATTGAAATAACGGATCGGTAAGCGCCCGACGTGCCCCTGAACTTTCTTACGCATTTGGGTAATCGCATGTTGGCCGGCAACGCCGAATACTTGCGAAAGCGAGAATGAGGTGGCGGCCTGCAATAAAGTCGCGGCCCCGGCGGCGAGGGCAATATACAAGAGAAACTGTCTCTGTCCCTTGATGATGACCTCGTCGACGAAATACTTCGAAGAGGCGGGAAGGGCAACCATCACTAGGCGATTAATGAGCATCAAAACCGCGCCCAGCGCAAGACGGGAACGATGCGCGACAATCAATTCCTTCGCCTCTCGCCAGACATCGGATAAGCCGATTCGCCCTTTTGATACTTCAGCCATATACACTACTCCTGGGGGTTTCCGCAATTATTCACTAACAGGCGCTTCAACGTCGGTTGTCCTGTCCGACGGCCGCACTTCGCGCCGCCGGACGCAGCTTGACCAGGCGCTGGGCCCACAGATTTTCCAACTCTTGCACAAGGACCTGCTCGATCTCGCCCTTGGCTTTCCCGTTCGCCAACAACGCGCCGACCGGCTTCTCTCCGTCGAGCGGCATGAGAAGATCGCAAAGCTCATTTGAAATAGGGAACCGGAACTGGCTATCAAACGAGGTTCCCACCTCGGAGCAGACGGCCATCTCGTTCGGGTTGACGAAGCTTCGGGTGCAGTGAAGCTTCACATACGGCGGAAATGACACGCCGAGCGAAAGGCGGTCTTCCCAGGACGGAGTCCGCTTCTCCACCAAATAGTCGCCCACCACCAGGTAGTCCAACCCGGTGGTGAGAAATGAAACGATCGAATCCTCGACTGAATCGACGATTGGCTCGACGTTGTTGTTGAACGACGTGTTGAGAAGCACCGGCACGCCGGTGATGTCTTTGAACGCCTTGATCAGTTCCCAGTAACGGGGATTCGTGTCTCGCGCCACCGTCTGCAGCCGCGCCGTACCGTCGACGTGTGTGACCGCGCCCAGCAGGCCGCGCTTATCTTCACGGACGTTGACGACGAAGATCATGAATGGAAACGCCTTCATCCCGCCCGGCAGATCGAAGAAATCAGTCGCGTCTTCTTCGAGCGCCGAAGGCGCAAAAGGCCGATACCCTTCGCGCTTCTTAACCATCTGATTGATGCGTTCCTTGTTGTCAGCCGGGCGCGGGTCGGCCACGATGCTCCGGTTGCCCAAGGCCCGCGGGCCGAACTCCGAGCGCCCCTGGACCCACCCCAAAACGGCGCCGTCGGCTATCAGTCGGGCCGCCTCGCGCGACACGTTCTGTGGTTTTCGGAACTTCAGAAAGCCGCTCCACCTCTCCAGTTGTTCCAGCACTTCAGGTTCGCCGCCGATATCGGCGCCCCAATACACATGCTTGATCCTCTTGACCGGAGTGGGATAGCCCGCGTCATGAGAAGCCAGGAGCGCGGCGCCAAGCGCGCAGCCCGCGTCGTGAGCGGCCGGCTGAACGAACACCTGGTCGAACATCCCCGAGTACATCACCTTGCCGTTCATAGTGCAGTTATGAGCGACG
>Ga0075421_100010817_pt1 | contig 11285 bp, 12 predicted proteins | sample SoiMetdeltSBSDD5_FD_75292 | JGI IMG/M metagenome (GOLD analysis project Ga0075421, IMG submission 75292) | Bulk soil microbial communities from a Populus tree surrounding site in Tennessee, USA - Soil MetaG P. deltoides SBSDD5 | ecosystem: Environmental > Terrestrial > Soil > Tree plantation...
GCCTCCTCTGCCGAAAGGCTCGCGACGCCGTCCTCCGGCTCCCACCGGAAGCGGATGTAGCGGGCCTCGCCGTCCGCGTTCACGTACCGGAAGGCATGGATCCCGTTGTACTCGCACCGCGCATAGCTCTCCGGCGGCGGTGCGGTGACCGCGGCCTGGATCGCCGGCCCCGCCTCGGGGTGCTCGCCCAGCCACTTGCCCATCCGCGTCATGTCCGGCTGTCCGGTGGCGGGATCGGGCTTGCGCGCGCGCGTGAACGCCAGGAAGTCCTCGGGAGTGCGCGCGAAGAACACCGGCAGCGTGAGCGCGACCATGTCGGCGCGACCGCCGTCCTCCAGGTAGAGCTTCACCGCCATGCCGCGTCCCTCGGTGGCGTAGTCCGGGATGCGGGGGTCCCCGCCGCCGTTCGAGAAGCGCACCGTGGCGCGCAGGGTGTCGCCGTTCATGTGGGCGGCACGCGTCAGCCGTGACGCGGCCGGCGTCGCGGTGAACGTGCCGGCGCAAAGCGTGCCCTTCGCGTGCGCGGCGCGGTGGCCGGGGTGCACGCCGGACACGTCGTTGATCGAGTCGACGACCTCTTCGGGAGACGGGTCGGGCATCGCGGATCCAACCCTAACGGGGCGGCCCTCCCGCGTCAGCCCCGGAGTACGCGCGATACTTGCGGCCGTGATCACGGCGCGCGTCGACCCCCACGTCCACCTCTTGCCGGCCGAGCGGACGGCCGGGCTGATGCGCTGGCTCCACCGCGGGCTGCCCGGCGTCGGAATCCCGGTCGACATCACAGCCGAAGATGCGCTCGCCGACCTGCACGCGGCGGGCGGCCACGTGATGGTCAACCTGCTCTTCCCGCTGAAGGGCGGCGAGGCGGAGGAACTGCACCGCTTCGGAGCGGCACTCTCCGCGCAGGACCCGAGCGTGATCCCGGTCGGCGGAGTCCATGTCGACGACCGCGACCCGGAAGCGGTCGTGCGGTCCGCGATCGAGGACCACGGCATGCGCGGCCTGAAGCTCCACCCGATGGTGCAGCGCTTCTCGCCGGGCCATCCCGCGCTCGAGCCGGCGATCGCCGCCCTCGCCGAGTACGCGCTGCCGCTGTACGTGCACACGGGATTCGACGAGTGGTACGGATGGGGCTACGACCTGGGCGAGCTGGAGCGCATCGCCGAGCGCCACCCCTCGATCCCGCTCGTGCTCTGCCACTGCGCGTTCCCGCGCCTGGAGTGGGCGACCGAGATGGCGCGGCGCCACCCGCAGGTGTGGCTCGACACCACGAACGTGTTCGGGAGCATCGTCCGGGTGGCCGACGGCGACTCCCGCGCCGCGCTCGACCGCCGGCTCCAGGACGCATTCGAGGCCGCCCCGGACCGGGTCTTCTTCGGCACCGACTACCCGGCCGCGATGGGGACGCTGGAGGAGCTGCACGCCCAGGTCGCGGAGTCGCCGGTCGCCGGCTCGCAGCTCGAGCGGCTGGCCGGGAACGCAGAGCGGTTCGTGCGCGAGTCGTTCGTCGTGCGCGCCCCGGCTTGACTTGGAGCACACTCGAAGTTCTATGGTGAGCGCATCGGCTACTACCCGCGAAAGGCTGGCCGCACGATGAATCGACGCAAGCTTGGATCACTCGACGTCCCCGCCATGGGCCTCGGCTGCATGGGCATGTCCGCGTTCTACGGCACGACCGACGAAGGCGAGGCGCTCGCCACGATCGACCGGGCGCTGGAGCTCGGCTGCAACTTCCTCGACACCGCCGAGATGTACGGGCCGTTCAAGAACGAGGAGCTGGTCGGCAAGGCGATCTCGGGCCGCCGCGACGAGTTCGTGGTGGCGACGAAGTGGGGCATCCGCTTCGCGCCCACGGAGGACAACCCCACGAACCGCGTGCTCGACGGCTCGGCCGAGAACGCGCGCAAGTCGATCGAGGGGTCGCTGAAGCGGTTGGGCACCGACCACGTCGACCTCTGGTATCTGCACCGCGTCGACTTCAACCGCGACATCGAGGAGACGGTCGGAGCGATGGCCGACCTGGTCAAGGAGGGCAAGGTCCGCCACATCGGGTTGAGCGAGGCGAAGCCGGAGACGCTGCGCCGCGCGCACGCGGTGCATCCCATCACGGCCCTGCAGACCGAGTACTCGCTGTGGACGCGTGACGTCGAGCACGAGATCCTCCCGGCATGCCGGGAGCTTGGCATCGGCTTCGTCGCCTACTCCCCGCTCGGGCGAGGCTTCCTGTCGGGGAGGTTCAAGTCACCGGACGAGCTCGACTCCGACGACTTCCGCCGCCACGGCCCGCGCTTCCAGGGCGAGGCGCTCGCGCAGAACCTCGCGCTGGCCGCGAAGGTCGAGGAGATCGCCGCGGAGAAGGGGTGCACGCCCGGTCAGCTGGCGATCGCCTGGGTCCTCGCCCAGGGCGAGGACGTCGTGCCGATTCCCGGCACCAAGCGGCGCAAGTACCTGGACGAGAACCTGGCGGCAGCCGACGTCGACCTGACCGACGGCGACCTCGCGCGCATCGACGCGGAGATCCCCGCGGCGGCCGGCGACCGCTACGACCAGATCGGGATGCTGACGATCAACCGCTAGGCCTGTGCCAGCGGGTCCGGCGTGCCGAGCTGCGTCCCCTCGGGCGCCTCGTAGACACCGCCCGGAGTGCCGCCGAGCGCGAGCAGGCGCACGCCCTCATCGCCTGGCGTGATCTTGCGCTTTGCGGTGGGGCCGACGCGGATGACGGTGTCAGGGTCGAGCTGGAGGCGTTCGCCCTCGACGTCGATCTCGGCTGACCCGCGCAGGACCAAATACACCTCTTCCTGGCCGGTCTCGGCGTGGTCGTGCTCCGGGTAGTCGGCGTAGCCCGGGGGCATCTCGAGTATCTGCATGCCGAACGACTCGACTCCCAGGTCCGCGCGGGCGAGCTTGAAGCCGCCGCCGTAGATGGCCTCGATGTCCCCAATCTTCTTGGCCGTGTAATCAGCCATGGCCGGTCTCCTCTCTCTCTATGTGCGTCTTGCGACGCCAATCACGTGTGGCTCGATCGCCTTCATTCCGATCATGGGCTTGAACTTGAAGCGGTCGCAATGCTCGATCTCGAATCCGGCCGCCTCGATCGCCGCCGGCGTGTCGCGGTTGGGATGGCACCCTCCGGAGAAGCGGGGCCACACGTGCGTGATCCGGTCCTGGCTGCGCGCGTGGCGCGCGTCGTGCGCGCGCACGTGCTCGTAGAACCGCAGCTCGCCGCCCGGCCGGATCACGCGGCGCAGCTCCGCCAGCGCGTCCCGGGGCACGGGGACCGAGCAGAGCACGAGGGAGGCGACACCCGCGTCGAAGGATGCGTCCTCGGCCGGCAGGGCATCCGCCAGGCCGTCCACCACCGTGACCGGCACCGGCGCGCGCCGCGCCGCCTGCGTCGCCTTGTCGCGCAGGTATGCCTCCGGCTCGACCGCCAGGACCTCCGTGACCTGCTCCGGGTAGTGCGGGAAGTTGAGCCCGTTTCCCGCGCCGACCTCGATCACCCGCCCCGAGAGCCCGGCCAGCAGGCGCCGCCGGTGGTCGAGCTGCTCGGCAGGCGCGTTGGAGGCGCCCCAGGCAAACAGCCGCGCGAAGATCGGGTGGTGGACACTCGCCTCGCTCGCCATGTGCGGCGCCACACTAACCGTGCGGGGAGGCGCGCTGTGTGACAGAGGGCCGGAACGTCAGGCGGCGTTGCCCACGACCGCGTCGGGGTACAGCGCGTGCAGCCAGACGGTCGTGTACGCCTCGACGACCTGCTCGGGAGGCCGGGCGTGGGAGGCGATCAGCACGTTGTTGCAGCGCTCCACCATCCAGACCAGCACCTCGGCGACCGCATCGGAGTCGAGTTGCCGCATCCGGCTGTCCCGGCGCAGCTGCTCCGCGGTCGCGGCCACGAACCGCTGCATCACGCGGTCGTTGTAGAAGGCCGCGAACTCCGCGTCGTACGTCATCACCTCGTGAGACGTCCGCAGCAGCGCCGAATGACGCTGGAAGACGTCGACGATGCCCTCCAGCGCGATGCGCATCAGGTGCTCGGGCTCCCCCCGCCCCTGCCACCAGCGATTGGCTTCGGCGTACAGCTGGTCGGAAACCGCGGCCAGGGTCGACATCAGGACCTCGGCCTTGCCCGGGAAATAGAAGTAGAACGCCGTGCGCGAGAGGCCCGCCGCGCGCGCCAGCTCGTCGACGGTCAGATCCTTGAACGGCTTGCCTTCCTCGAGCAGGCGCAGGAGCGCCGCACGCACGTCCTGCTCCACCTCCTCTCGGCTGCGCCGCCGGCCCGGAGTTTGTGACTCGACATTCACCACGAGGTGATGCAGCCGTACCCGCTTTGTGCGAGTAGAAGTCAGACTCGCGAGTCCCGGGTAGGCCCGGATTACAGCGGCGGGAGCGAGCTGCTCGCGGCCTTTGGCGCGCAGGTCCTGTAGCGGCGCGTGCCGCGCAGAGTCTGCCCGTCGGCAGTCGAGGCCACGATCTGGACCTCGTAGGTGCCGCGCGCGAAGCCGCGCAGGTCGACCGGCGCGGTGAAGCGCCTGCCCTCCAGGGCCGTCGCCACGGGCTTGCCGTTGACCGTGACCTTCACCGCCGCGAGTCGGGAGCCGCCCTTCGGCTCCCTGATGCGGATCTTGAAGTTGCGCTTGCTGACGCACTCGGCCTTCGGCGGGGCCAGCTGAGAGACCGGCGCGGGGTCCTCCGGCGTGGGCTCGGGAGGCTGCTCGACCGCGTTGACCGTGACGGTGGCGGTCATGCCGGGATGACGCCGGCACCAGTAGTCGTAGGTCCCCGCCGTGTCGAACAGGTGGCTGTAGGTCCCGCCCGGCGGCGGCTCCAGGATGTTGGCCCAGTCGTCCGGCAGGATCCAGGGGTGCGACTCGAACAGCGCGGGCGGGATCGGGTCGGCCCGGGGGATCGGCACGCCCTCGTACACGTCGTGGTTGACGTCGGGTCCGACCCAGTTCCAGGTCACGGTGTCCCCCTGGTCGACCGTGACGTCCTGCGGCGTGTACCTGAAGCTGCCCACGTCGACAGTCGCCGAGGCGGCAAGCGCGGGAGCCGCGGCCACCAGGCAGGCAGCCGCCGCGACGAGCAAAGCCGTCCCTGACAAGGTCTTCTTCAGCGCTCTCCCAGTCACCCACGTACCCCTACGCGGCGCCTAGTCTTGCATTTTCGGGCGAATCGCGCGACCTCGCGGCCGCCGCCCGAGGGGCACGGCCTCTACGATGACTGTTCTCGTGAATACCCCTGCTGTGCTGATCATGGCCGCGGGGCGGGGCACGCGCATGCGTTCCAGGCTGCCGAAGGTCCTGCATCCGCTGTGCGGCCGGCCGATGCTGCTGTGGACCGTGCACGCCGCCCGCGAGGCCGGCGCGGAGCGGATCGTCGTGGTGCTCGGAGACGAGGCCGACGAGGTCCGCGGCGTGCTGCCGCCCGACGTCGAGGTCGCGATCCAGGACCCACCCGCGGGGACCGGCGACGCGGTCGCGCAGGGACGGGAGGCGCTGGCGGGCTACGAGCACGTGATCGTCCTCAGCGGTGACCATCCGCTGCTCGACAGCTCCTTCATCACCGCGCTCGCGGAACGCCACATCTCGTCGGGGGCGGCGGCCACCGTGACCACGCGCGAGCTCGACGACCCCGGCCAGTACGGCCGCGTGGTGCGCGCGGCGGACGGAGGCATCGAGCGCATCGTCGAGACCAGGAACCCGGGTGATGCCACGCCCGAGGAGATCGCGATCAAGGAGATCAACGCCGGCACGTACGCCTTCGCCGTGGAGCCGCTGTTCGAGGGGCTGCGCGGCGTGAGCGCCGACAACTCCCAGGGCGAGTACTACCTCGGCGACGTCCTGCCGCTCCTGCGCGGCGCGGGGCACGAGGTCGCCGCCCACCTGACCGAGGACGAAGCCGTCGGCCTCGGCATCAACACGCGCGCCGACCTGGCCGTCGTCGAGGCGGCAGCCCGCGCGCGCCTGCTCGAGCAGCACATGCTCGCGGGCGTCACGGTCGTCGATCCCGGCTCGACGATCATCGAGGCGGACGTGACCATCGGCGAGGACACCACGATCGAGCCGTTCACCATGCTGCGCGGGTCGACGACCGTCGGGGCCGGCTGCACGATCGGGCCTGCCTCCACGCTGGTGGACGCCGTGGTGGCCGAGGAGGCACGGGTCGTGCACTCCTACCTGCAGGAGTGCGAGGTCGGGCCGCGCTGCATGGTCGGGCCCTTCACCCACCTGCGCCCTGGCACGCGCCTCGGCGAGGGCGCGAAGGCGGGCGCCTTCGTCGAGATCAAGAACTCCGACATCGGCGCCGGCGTGAAGGTGCCGCACCTCTCCTATATAGGTGACGCCGACCTCGGCGAGGGCACGAACATCGGGGCCGGCACGATCACGGCGAACTACGACGGGGCCACGAAGCACCGCACGCGGGTCGGGAAGGACGTGCGCACGGGAGTGCACACCTCACTGGTCGCCCCGGTGAGCGTCGGCGACGGGGCTTACACTGGCGCTGGTTCCGTAATTACGGAGGACATTCCATCGGCTGCGCTTGGCATCGCGCGGGCGCGCCAGGAGAATGTCGAGGGCTACGCCGGGCGAGCGCCGGCGGCAAAGAAGAAGGAGCAGCCCGACGTGAATTCCGACAAGGGAACGGACAAGTGAGCAGCGGCGCCCCGATGGAGCTGCTGGAGGCGGAGCCCCGGCTGGGCACGTCGACGGAGCCCACGCACACGAGCGTCCCGACGCCGTACGACAAGCGGCTGATGGTGTTCGCCGGGCGGGGCAGCCAGGAGCTCGGTCACAAGATCGCCGGCAAGCTCGGCCTCGCGCTCGGGCAGGTCGAGCTGAAGACGTTCTCCAACGGCGAGGTGTACTGCCGCTACCAGGAGTCGATCCGCGGGGCCGACGTGTTCATCGTGCAGTCCACGCACGCGCCCGTGAACCGGAACCTGATGGAGCTCCTGCTGATGATCGACGCGGCCAAGGGCGCGTCCGCGCACCGGATCATCGCCGTGACCCCGTGGTACGGCTACTCGCGCCAGGACAAGAAGTCGATGCCGCGCGAGCCCATCTCGGCCCGGCTCGTGGCGCGCATGCTCGAGACGGCCGGCGCCGACCGGGTCCTCACGATGCACCTCCACGCCGGCCAGGTGCAGGGCTTTTTCCAGGTCCCGGTGGATCACCTGATCGCCCGGCCGATGCTGACGCAGTACTTCCTCGACAAGCTCGTGCCCGAGGAGTACGTGGTCGTGTCGCCGGACGCGGGCCGCGCGAAGCTGGCGGAGAAGTTCGCGGGCGAGCTGGGCGTGAGGCCCGCCTTCATCACCAAGTCACGGCCCGAGCACAACATCGCGGAGGCCGGCTACGTGGTCGGCGACGTCGAGGGTCGCGCGGCGATCATCGTCGACGACATGATCGACACCGCGGGGACGCTGGTCGAGGCGGCGCGCGTGCTGCGCGAAGCCGGCGCCGCGCGGGTCTACGCCACCGCGACGCACGGCGTCTTCTCCGGCCCTGCCTTCGAGCGGCTGTCCGGCCCGGAGATCGAAGAGCTCGTCGTGACCGACACGATCCCGCTCCCGCGGGAGGCGCTCGACAAGATCAAGGTGCTGAGCGTGGCCGACATCCTCGCGCGCTCGATCCGCTCGATCTTCACCGACGGCTCGGTGTCCGAGCTGTTCGCCGGCGAGAACCAGCTCTTCTAGCCCGACTCAGGGCACAAGCGTCGCGGCACCACCAGGGTAGGTACGAGAGCCGCCCTGTGCGGGATCGGTGAGGTTTGTGACTCCCGCGTACCCCACCGGTGTTCAGCGTGATGGATATGGGTCGTCCTGCGACCTAAATCCATCACGGCTAGCCGTTAGGAGCGCTTGATCTCGGTCAGAAGTGGCGCGCGAAGTCTTCGGGCGTCGCCAGCTCGATGCGCCGGCGCTCGTACTGCTCGCAGGCGCCGCTGGTCGCGAGCCACTTGACGATCACGGTTTCGCGGTCGGCCGCATGCAGCGCGACCAGCAGCCGCTCCAGCGACTCCGCGATCACGTCGGCGCAGAAGAACACGGCGCGCACGCTCTCCGGCAGGGCGTGATCGGGATGGTGCTCCCGCCAGTCCCAGAACCGCTCCAGGCAGCCACCGGCGACGACGCTCGCCTCCGACAGCGCCTCCTCGTCGACGGGCTCGTCCTCCTGGCCCTGCATCGACTCCACCAGCCGGATGGCCGCCACGTCCAGCGCGTCAGCCAATAGCAACCCGTCCTCCATCCCACTGCCTATCGGCGCGCTGCCCGCGCAGCGCGACCGAATCCCTGTCCAGGGCAAGTGAGAGCACTTGCAGCAGCGGGCCGACGAGGGCTGTCGACCCGCTGCTGGAAATCAAGGCCGGTGCGTCCGGTCCCGCCGGCCTTGCGCCGTCGAGTCCGGTGCCGGCGCCTGCAGAGGAGAGTGAGCAGGCGGTGCTCCGACGCGGCCTTTGTCTCGACCGCCCGATTGTGTCCCGGCCCCGGCCGCGGCCGGTTACCACGGCGTGAAGGTTTGGTGAAAGCCCCTAGGCGTCGCGGCGGGCCCAGAACTCGTGCTCGAGCCGGCCCAGCTCGGTCTGCGGCTCGTCGCCGAACCACCACTCGCGCGCGATGCGGTGCCAGTTGCGCTTGGCGCGCAGCTGACCGAGCACGGCGAGCACGCCCACCTCCATGCGGCGGCCCATCAACTCGTTCGCGGGCACGTTCTCCCGGCGCATCAGCGTGTAGAAGTCCGAGCGCGGGTCGGAGATGGCCGCGATCACGCTCATCACGTACTCGGGCGTGATCTCCAGCTCCTCGTCCTGGAAGTACCACCCTCCCACCGCATCGACGTGCGCCATCAGCTGCTCGGCGTCGATGCGCTTCGGGTTGCGCAGGAACCCGAGCTCGTGCAGCTTCTCGCGCAGCCGTTCGGGGTCTTTGTCGAGGCGCGCCTTGACGACCTCCTCCTCCAGCCGGATCTGCTCCGGGTCGAGGCGCTTGGTCATACCGAAGTCGAGGAACGCGACCTTGCCGTTCTCCAGCAGCACGTAATTGCCGGGGTGGGCGTCGGCGTTGAAGTGGTTGAGCTGGTAGATCGAGCCGAGGTAGAAGCGGAACACGATCTCGGCGAACCGGTTGCGCTCCTCCTGCTCCAGCAGCTTCACGTCTTCGAACCCGACTCCGGTGACGAATTCCGTGACCAGCACCCTGTCGCGCGACAGCCGGGTGACCACGTCGGGCACGTGGATGAAGGGGTGCCCGCGGTAGGCGCGGGCGAAGCTGCGCTGGTTCTGGGCCTCGTGCTCGTAGTCGAGCTCCTCCAGGACCCGCTCACGCAGCTCGGCGGCGACGGCCTTGGCGTCGAGGCCCGGGGCGAGAGCCTTGGTCAGCCGCAGGATCATGCCGGCGTTGGAGAGGTCCGCCCGGATCGCCGCGTCGATGCCGGGGTACTGGATCTTGACGGCCACCTCGCGCCCGTCGTGCAGCACGCCGCGGTGCACCTGCCCGATCGACGCTGCCGCGAAGGCCTCCGGCTCGATGCGCTCGAACAGTTCCTCGTAGGGCTCGTCGCACGCCTCGTCGAGGACCTTGCGCACCTTCTCCCACGGCATCGGCGGCGCCGAGTTGCGTAGCGCGCCGAGCTTCTCCTGGTACAGCTCGCGGTACTCGTCGGGCAGGTAGTCGGTGTCGATGAACGACGCCAGCTGGCCCATCTTCATAGCGGCGCCCTTCATGGTCCCGAGGGTGTCCACGAGCCGCTCGGCGGACCGCAGCGCAACGTCGTCCATGCGCTCCTTGCGCGAGTCCTTCGAGCGCACGACGCCGCTTGCCTTGGCCCCGGCGAAGCGCGCCCCCTCCACGCCCGCGCGCATGCCGAGCCGCGCGGAGCGACCGAGGCGGGACCGCGGGACCGAGCTGTCGTGGGAGTCGTCGGCCACAGCGACAGCTTCGCACTCGCCGCTAGAATCCGCCGCCGATGGCAAAGGGAGACCGCACAGTCCTGACCCTGGCGCCCCGCGACGAGCGCGGGTCCCGCGCGAACCGCCGCCTGCGCCGCGAGGGGCTCGTGCCAGGCGTGATCTACGGCCAGGAGAGCGACTGCGTGTCGTTCAAGGTCGAATCGCGACAACTCCGCAACGTGCTTGCCGAGGGTCATGCCCTGTTCGACGTCGAGGTCGCCGGGGGCAGCCCGCAGCCCGTGATCGTGAAGGACCAGCAGCACCACCCCGTGCGCGGCCACGTCGTGCACATCGATCTGCTCAAGGTCCGCCTGGACGAGAAGATCCAGACCACGGTGCCGCTCGAGCTCGAGGGCGCCGAGGACGCGCCCGGCGTGAAGGAGGGCGGCGTGCTCGAGCACGTCACCCGCGAGCTGAACGTCGAGGCGCTGCCGACCGAGGTGCCCGACCGCATCGTCGCCGACGTCTCCGGCCTGGGAGTGGCCGAGACCATGATGCTGTCCAGCGTCAGCCCGCCGGCCGGGGTGGAGCTGCTCGACGACATCGAAGAGACCGTGGTCGCGACGATCACCGCGCCGAGCCGGGCCGAGGAGCCCGAGGCGGAGATCGAAGAAGAGGCTGAGCTGGTCGGCGAGGGCGAGGAGGCTCCGGAGGGCGAGGAGGCTCCGGCGGAAGGTGCCGAGGAGGGCGCCTCCGAGGGCGGCGACGAGGGCTAGCCCCTGCGTCTGTTCGGCGGCCGCCGGCCGAGTGCTCCCGTCGACTTCCTGTTAGTCGGCCTCGGCAACCCGGGGTCCCGCTACTCCGGCACCCGCCACAACCTCGGCTTCGAGGTGGCGAACCTCCTGGCGCAGCGCTGGGGACTCCCGCGCGCGCGAAAGCAGTTCGGCGGGCTGATCACCGACGGCCGCATCGGGCCCGGGATGCCGCGCGTCGCGGTGCTGCTGCCGCAGACCTACATGAACGAGTCGGGCCGCGCGATCGGCCCCGCCCGCGGCCAGTACAAACTCGACCTCGACCGGCTGGTCGTCGTGCACGACGAGATCGATCTCCCGTTCGGCGAGGTGCGCGCCCGGAAGGGCGGCGGCGTCGCCGGTCACAACGGGCTCAAGAGCGTCAAGCAGGGAGTCGGCGGCGCGGACTTCTGGCGCGTGCGCGTCGGCGTCGGCCGGCCGGACTCCACCGATCCCGAGATCGTCTCGGCGCACGTGCTCTCGCGGTTCGCGGAGCCGCCCGGCCAGGTGCGCGAGCTGATCGAGCGCGCCGCCGAGGAGACCGAGCGGCTGCTCGAGCGCGAATACGCTGAGTCTGCCGGCGAATGAGCGAGAACGTCG
>Ga0075421_100010818_pt1 | contig 11284 bp, 10 predicted proteins | sample SoiMetdeltSBSDD5_FD_75292 | JGI IMG/M metagenome (GOLD analysis project Ga0075421, IMG submission 75292) | Bulk soil microbial communities from a Populus tree surrounding site in Tennessee, USA - Soil MetaG P. deltoides SBSDD5 | ecosystem: Environmental > Terrestrial > Soil > Tree plantation...
GGCATGCGGCCGCACCTAACGAGAACATGTCCGTCGAGCGGGCACATGTCGGCCCCGACTACGCGGCGACCATGAAGATCACCGTTGTTCGAGGACGTGACCTCCACGACGACGATCGTGCCGAGGCGCTGCCCGTGGCCCTCGTGAACGAAGCGTTCGTCAGGCAATTCCTTCCGGGCACCGATGCGATCGGACGTCGCGTCGACGCGGGCCGCGGCTGGGCGACCATCGTGGGCGTGCTCCACGATGGCAAGTACGACCGCCTCGACGAGCCGTCGCACCCTGTCGTTTACGTGCCCACCGCGCAGTGGTTCCTCCCAGGAATGACGATCCACGTGCGGACCGCAATCGACCCGCGTTCGCTCGCCGAGCCGGTGCGACGCGTGCTGGCATCGGTGAGCCGGGATCTCCCCGCGGTTCAGGCACGCACGCTGGCCGAGCACATTTCGGCGTCGACGTTCGTGCCGCGTACTGGGGCGATGGTGGTCAGCGTGTTCGCCGCGCTGGCACTCGTGCTCTCGGCGGTGGGGCTATATGGTGTGCTGGCGTTCTCGGTGAGGCTCAAGGCCCGCGAGATCGCGATCCGGGTTGCGCTCGGCGCAAGCCGGGCGGCTGTCGTCTGGATCGTGGCCGGACGCGGACTCGCAATCTCGGGTGCAGGCATCGCGGTCGGCGGCGCGCTTGCGATCGGCTTCTCCGCGTTCGTCCGTTCGAAGATCTCTCAGGTCGCACCCGGCGATCCGTTGATTGGCCTGGCAGTCACAGGGGTCCTGCTCATCGTGACGGCGATCGCGTCTTGGATCCCGGCGCGGACCGCGGTGCGCCTGGACCCGGCGGCAGCATTGCGAACGGAGTGACGCGCGATCGATTCAGCGGTTGAATGACGAACATCGCATTCGACCGCATCGTGCGGACGTACGGGGAAGTGCTCTCACGCGTCGCGTGGGGGTACGTCGACGGCGCGGCGGATCATGACGATCTTCTTCAGGACATCCTCGTGGCGATCTGGCAGGCGCTTCCGCGCTTTCGAGGCGACGCGTCGGAGCGAACGTTCGTCTTTCGCATCGCGCACAATCGCGGCTGTACGTTCGCTGCGCGCCGGCGTCATCACGAGCCGCTGAACGACGACGCGCCGATCGCGGATCCGCGTCCCGGGCCCGATGAAGCGTTGGACGATGCCCGACGTCGAGAACGGTTGGCTCGCGCGATCCGCACACTGCCCGACGTGCAGCGCCAGGCGGTGCTGCTGCGCCTCGAAGGCTTCTCGCTCAGTGAGATTGCTGCACTGCAAGCGACGTCGGAGGCGAACGTCTCGGTGCGGTTGACCCGAGGGCGCGATCGCCTGCGTGAGCTGTTGGGAGGGAGCGACGGATGAAGCCGACCGGTGAATGGCTGGAGTGGGAACAGCTCTGGCGGGCCGACCGAACGTCGCCAGAGCGGCTCGAGGAATTGATCGAGCGGACGAGGCGGGCGCGACGAAGCCTCTGGCTCGTGCGCCGACTCTCCACGGCGCTCGCGGTCGTTGCCCTCGCGGTCGTGGGTGCGGCGCTCTGGCACGCGGGCAATGTGTTCGAGATCTCGTTAGGGCTCGTGGTCGCGTGCGGCATTGTGGTCGTGTGGGTCATGGACCGCGTCAACCAGCGGCAGGCAGCGGCCAAGGTCGAAGCACCGCCGGAGGAATACGTCGCGATGCGGCGCGCGCTCTGCGTTCGTCAGGATCGGTTCGCGAGGTTGGCCTGGATCGTCACGGCGCTCGATCTCGTGTTTCTCGTTCCGTGGTGGATTGGCGGCATCTCGGTGCACGGCGCCGGCTTTCATTTGGCCCAGGTGCTCACCGTGTGGGGACCGCTGGCGCTCATGGGTGGCTTCGTGTGGTGGACGATCCGGTTGCGCCGCCGGGCGCGTGCGGAGCTCGAGCAGTTGGTGGAGGCGGCCTGAGTAGTCCGTCGGCGGCAACGCGAGCTGAAACCGGTCCAACACGACCTTCGTATGGCTTAGCCATAGGAGGCCCACATGCCGCCATTCGAACCGATGAAGCCCAACGGGCTGCTGACGATCACGTCACTGCCTCGATCCTGTTCGGGACGCTTCACGTCACGGACGACATCGTACGCGGGCTGTCGCGCCCAGCCGCCGAGAACGCGTTTGCCATCGTGATCTTCGTCGTCTGGCTCCTCGGAACGCTGTTGCTCGCCGAACGGCGAACCGGGAACGTCATCATGCTGGTCGGTGGGCTGTTTGCGGCAGCCATCCCGGTCCTTCACATGTCGGGGGCGCATTACCCCATGATCGCCAAATCCAGCGGAGGCTTCTTTTTCGTCTGGACGCTCATCGCGATCGGTATCACCGGCGCCTTCTCGGTCATCCTCGCGGTGCGCGCACTCTGGCTCCTCCGGTCGGGTAAGCCTCGTTAGGGGATCGCGGTCCCCCCCCTAGAGAACCCTCTACCGGGAGGATAACGATTCCTCGCCTGTCGGCTCGGAATGACGGCTTACTTCGTCACCGCACCGAGCAGCTTGCCCAGGAATTCGTCGATCGACGGATTGTCGATCCATCGCACGACCGCCACGAGATCCTGATCCGGGCTCACGAACACGAGATTCGTCCCATTCCCCACGTGCCCGAAGGCGTTAGGCGGCGCGCTCGGCATCCATTTCCGGTCGGTGTTCAGGAACCAGTTCATGAACCCGTACGTCGGCTGCGGTACGGTCGGCGTGAGTGCCATCTTCACCCACGCCTCGCTCAGGATACGCTTGTCGCCCCACATCCCACGGCGCAGCGTGAGCAGGCCGAAGCGCGCCATGTCCCACGCGTTGATGAACATGCCGCCGCCCCAGTGGCCGCCGCCGCTCACGACCTGCACGGGTCGGCCATCCAGTGTGATCCACGCGTTGTCGTACCCGAACCATCGCCACGACGCCGACGCGCCTATCGGATCCATGATGTCGTCGCGCAAGACCTCCGGCAGCGGGCGCCGCCACACGTTCGTCGCCGCGAGCGCGAGCACGTTCACCCTGACGTCGTTGTACTCGTACGTTGTCCCTGGCTGCGCGCGTTTGCGCGTTCGCCACTCGGCCGGATTCTGCGACGGACGATCGGCCCAATCGGGCTTGCCCCACAGCGTACCCTCCCAGTCGCTCGTCTGTCGCAGGAGATCGTCCCACGTGATCTCGCGATTGTGGGGCGTCCCGAACGGGTCGATAAAATACGACTCGCCGGCGGTCGTTCCCGGTTCGCTCGGCGCCTGAAACCGCAGGCGATAGATCGGCGCCATCGCCTTCCAGACCGTGTCGCGCACGGAGGGGATGAGCCCACGATCGAACGCGACCCCGACGACCGACGAGAGAAAGCTCTTCGTCACGCTGTGCGTCATGTCCACGCGATCGGGCTCTCCCCACGTCGCGACGACGTAGCCGCCGCGCAGGATGATGCCCGTCGCTTCTCCGCGCGGCTTGAACGGGCCGATGCCCTGTCCGTATGGCTCACGTCCGAACGACTGGTAGTGCGAGAGCTCCATGTCGCGCGGCGCCTTTGCGTCCGCCTGAATCGCGAACTGGATCGCGCCCGTTAGGCGGGCCGGGTCGAAGCCGGCTGCGGCGGGATCGCGACGCTCCCACGTTGCGCCGGGGACGTATGGCGCGCTCGTGCGACCTCCGGCGCGCTGTTGGGCAACGGCGGGCATCGCGAGAGTAGCGGTCGCGAGCAGAATGACGGGCGTGGCGGAGGAGAGTTGCACTCGAGCGTCCCTGATAGAGAGCGGGCCGAAAGATTGACGCTGTCGCGCCGATACGCGTCGCACGGCGTCCGGATTACCGAGGCGCTTTGCGTCGGGGCCGCTGCTTCGCCGACACCGATCGAATGACGAGCTTCCCGGGCGCGCCGGATGCGAACGGTGTTTCGGCATCGGCAACAGCGGCTGCAAGCAGCCCCTCGACCTCCGGGCGATCGAGGACCGCTGCCGACGGAAGGCGAATGAATCGAGTTTGCTTGCCGGATCCGAGCAGGATCTTCTGCGGGTCGGGCAGCCGCGCCCCATGGATGAAACAGAGGCCGACCCCATTCGCGCCGGCCGCAATGCTCACCAGAGCGTCGGACGGGCGATCCGTCGGCGAGTAGCCAATGACGAAGAAGTTGTAGTTGTCGTACGCCATCTCGATCGCGGTCGGAAACCGCTTGCGGAGCTTCCTGCGAACGGCGCAGATCAGCGTTTGGTGCTCCGACCCGAACTTCCCGATGAAGTCCTGGAGCCGTGCCTCGGCATCGTCGTCAGATGGTTGCTCCGCTCGGCCGGCTGCGCGTGGCATGGCGCGTCACTTGGATTCAGGTTGATGGGCCCGTGGGGACGTTACTCGCCCAACGGCCAACACACTAGCCGGTTGGGGTTGACGCCGCCGGAAACGGCGCAGATCATGACCTCATGAGCGCTACACTCGACGCCACTGAAGTCCTTCCGGCAACTCGGACAGGCGCCCCGGCACGCGCGGCAGCGCGAATATGGCCGCTGTACGCCGTCCTGTTCTCGTCGGTCGCGATCGTCGTCGGACTGATCTGGGACATCTCGTGGCACCGCACCGTCGGGCGCGACACGTTCTGGTCGCCGCCGCACGTCCTGGAGCAGATTGCGGCCATCGTCGCCGGATCGAGTTGCGGCTGGGTCGTGCTGCAGATGACGTTCAAGGGCAGCCCCGCCGATCAGGCCGCCGGCGTGCGATTCTGGGGCTTCCGCGGGCCGTTAGGCGCCTGGGTGTGCATCTGGGGCACGCTCATGATGATCGCGTCCGCCCCGTTCGACAACTGGTGGCACGACGCCTACGGGCTCGATGTGCAGATCATCAGCCCGCCGCACATGGTGCTGGCGTGGGGGATGATCGCCATCCAGATCGGCGCGATGCTCACGGCGCTCGCGCGACAGAATCGTGCGTCGCCTGACGAGCAGCGCCGCCTGGGTCTCCTCTATGCGGCATCAGCGGGCATCCTCCTCACGATGCACGCGACCGTCATCATGGAGTACGCGGCATTCCCCAATGACATGCACAGCGCCCGGTTCTACCGCGTCACGGCGTTAGGCATCCCGCTCATTCTGACCGCGACCGCGCGGCCATCCAGGCTCCGGTGGCCTGCGACGACCACGGCAACGATCTACATGGGCGTCATGCTCGTGCTCATGTGGACGCTTCAGCTCTTTCCAGCGGTGCCCCGGCTCGCGCCGATCTACAATCCGGTAACGCACATGGTGCCGCCGCCGTTCCCGTTACTGCTCGTCGTGCCGGCGATCGCCATCGATCTCCTGACGCGGCGATTCAACGGCCGCAGCGACTGGCTGCTGGCACCCATACTGGGGCTGACGTACGTCGCGGTCATGCTGGTCGCGCACTGGTGGTGGGCGGAGTTCCTCCTCACACCGTCCGCGCGCAACGCTGTTTTCGCCGTCGACCAGTGGGACTACAACGTCAAACTCGGCGATTGGCGGTACGAGTTCTGGACCGCGGAGCGGGGCTTCCGGGAGATGGCGCGAGGCCTCGCGATCGCCGTGGTGACGGCGATCATCTCGACGCGCTTCGGGCTCTGGATCGGGCGCGGCATGGCACGCGTACAGCGCTAGTGCGCTCGCTGCGCCGACGGTCCCTCATTGCGGCGCTGCTGGTGGTTTGCTCCGCGCATATCGGCAGCCCCGACGCCTGGTTCGACGGCCCCGCCGGACCGTACAAGGTTCTGGTCCACGTGCAGGCGCCGCCCGTGGTGCCGGGCATCGCGACGGTGAACGTGCAGATCACCGAGCAGGGCATTACGCGCGTGACGGCGTTCGTGAACAAGTTCGATGCGACAGGTGGAACGCCGCCGCCGGACGTCGCGATTCGGGATCCCGACAACGGGTCGTGGTACCGGACGCGACTCTGGGTGATGAGCCCCGGGTCGAACAGCGTCACCGTGACGGTCACCGGTCGTCAGGGCGAAGGTTCCGTCGTCGTGCCCCTGGTCGCGCTCGCAGGCCGACGACTCGAGTTCAGCCGCCCGCTCGCCCTTCTGCTGGCAGCCGTAGCGATCGTTCTCATGTCAGGCCTGCTGACGATCGTCGGCGCGACGGTGCGGGAGGGCGTGCTGCCGCCGGGCACCGAGCCGGACGCGCAACGCAGGCGGCGCGCACGATTCGCGATGGCCCGCGCGGTGATCGTGATCGCACTGATCGTCACCGGAGCGGGGGCGTGGTGGCGCGCCGAAGACGCGGACTTCGTTCGGCGTCTCTATCGGCCGTTGCGGGTGAGCACTGCAATCGACAGCACGACGGGGCGTCTCGCGCTCGCCATCACCGATTCGATCTGGCTGAATCGCAACGACGTCGGCTGGTTCCGGGCGCGTCGAATCGCGCAACCGACTCCCCTGATCGAGGACCATGGCAAGCTGGTGCACCTGTTCGTGATCTCGACCGACGGACGCACGGCATTTGCGCATCTGCATCCGACCACCACCGACTCGGTCACGTTCACGGCACCGATGCCTAACGTCCCGGCCGGGACGTACCGCGTGTTCGCGGACATCGTCCAGGCGTCCGGGTTGACGCAGACGCTCCCGTCCGCGATCACGATCCCGGGCACGCGGCAGACGGGGACGGATAATCTCGACGCGGACGACTCGTGGGCGGTCGGGCGTCCTTCAACGAGCTCCGCCGAGCCGACACGCTCGGTGCTGGAAGACGGGACGGTTCTCAACTGGAACCGGAACGCCACGCCGCTCACGGCCGGCTCCGAGGCGGGCCTACGGTTCTCGGCCACGCCACCGGCCGGCGACACGGCGTCGCTCGAACCATTCCTTGGCATGGCCGGACATGCCGTCGTCGTTCGCGATGATGGTCAGGTGTTCATCCACCTGCACCCGCTCGGTACCATCTCGCTCGCCGCGCAGGCACGGCTCTCGCGCTCGGCGCCTAACGCGATGAGCCACGCGATGAACGCGCCGCAAGCCGGCAACGACTCACTCTACTTCCCGTACGCATTCCCGCAGCCCGGGAAATACACCGTGTGGGTGCAGGTCAAGCGCCGCGGGCGAGTCCTGACGGGATCGTTCCCCGCAACGGTGGGCTCGATCGCGCGTCAGTGAGGATACCGTTCAACCCGATGACCCGGCGGTCACGAGCACGAGCTTGCCGGTCACGCCTCCCTGTCCGAGCAGCTCGTGCGCGTGCCTTGCCTCCGTGAGAGGAAAACGCTGCGCAATCAGCGGCTTGATCTGGTGCTGTCGAAGGAGGTCGAACAGGGCGATCAAATCTTGGCGAAACAGCGCGGGTTTCAACCGTTTCAGCGTCTGGATGCTGTAGGGAACCACCCGCTTCGCGCCCGGCAGGAGCCGGCCGCCAACGATGTAGACGCCGAAGATCGCGAGCGCACGAAAGCGATGACGACCACCACCCGAGCGGCCCGAGGCCAATCGTCCGCCCCGTAACGAGCCAGTCAGGCCATACGCTACTACCGTCCCACCTCGACGCAGCGCCTTGCGGGAACGCCAGATGTGCGTGCCGCCGATGCCGTCGAATACGACGTCGACGCCGTCGCCCGTTAGGCGGTGAATCTCCGTCACGAAATCCTGATGCTCGAAGTCGATCGGAACGCAGCCCAGGTCGGAAACGGCCAACGAGTTCCGCGATGAACAGGTCCCGTACATCTCCAGCCCTGCGATGCGCCCGAGCTGCACGAGCGCCGAGCCGACGCCGCCTGCCGCGCCGTGAATCAGCACGGGCTGGCCCGGCCTGACGTGAGCGGAACGATGGAGCATCTGGTACGCCGTGATGTAGTTCAGCACGAGGCTCACGGCCTCGGCGGCGTCCAACCCGGAGGGCACCGGTACCAGCTCGCGCTGCGGGAGGCAGACGAACTCCGCATACGCGCCGTGTATCGGCAGCGCGGCAACTCGATCCCCTACCTCGACTCCGGAGACCCCTTCGCCGAGGCGATCCACCTCGCCCACGAGGTCCCACCCAGGCGTGAAAGGCACCCGCGGAGTCTCGGGGTGAATGCCCTCGCGCATCATCACGTCGGGCAGGGAAACGCCTGCCGCAAGCACTTTCACCCTCACTTCACCACGCTTCGGCCCCCGGGACTCCTCCTCGACGACCCGCAGCTGATCGGGTCCACCGTAGTGATCGACGATGATGCGTGTGTTTGTCATGGAGCCTTTTTTCGTGCGCGCTCCACGTTCGAGCGATCCGTCACCGTTGTCTGTAGGACGTTGCCCCTGACGTCTGTAAGGGATTCCCTGTCAGATGACCAACACGACGCCGGTGCCGATCAACCAGAGTGACCACGCGATGTAGGCGACCGGCGTTAGCTTCTCGGCCACCTTCCACCCGGTGGGCTCATGACCGCCGACGAACTCGAGTGAGCAGAGCGTGAGGATCGGCCCGATGATGATCCCCAGCACGGCAATCCAGCTCGGAACGACGCTCGACTGCATGAGCGCGACGCCGACGAGCGTCGTCCACACACCCGTGAACGCGTAGCCGAGGTGCTCGCCGACAGCGACGCCGAGGTAGCGGTTGAAGGCCTGGAAGATGACGTCGACCGCCTCACGCTTTGCGTCGCTCGCGTTAGGGTCGGCGTCCGTGCGCGCGAGATACGGCACGAGAAACGGCCACCGCACGAGACCGAGGAACTGGACGAGCGCCGCGAGCACGCCTGTCGTTGTGGCCACTGACAGCAAGGTGGGATTGGCGTCGTCGATCGCTCGCGAGAGCAGAACGACCAGTGGCACCATTGCGACCGCGGTCAGCGCGAAGGCCCACCATGTGAGAACGAGCCGGCTGCCACCGGCTCGGAATAGCGCCAGCACCTCGGACGTCGGCCGGCGCAAAACGTCCGGGTAGTCGAACCGAGCGGCGAGCAGCGAGAACGCGACGTTGAAGCCGATCGGGACGACGATGAGGAAGGCGCCGGCGATGGTGGCGGTGGTCATCTCGAGACCGTGTGGGAGTGATATGGCGGTCGCTGGGCGACCAAGCCTATCGAGCGTGACGTTACGGCGCAAACGATAAACCCGCGCCGCTGAGCCGACGGGCGCCTAGCGGCGTCAGCGCAGATCGCTTCCGGTGCCGTATACGACTTCAATGTGACGCAAGCCTTCACAGGGGAACAACGATGTGACGGAAGAGACTGAAAACGGCTGGATCAGGCTCTGCATCGACGCTGAGGAGTCGAAGTCCGTTAGGCAGTATCCGGCAGTTTTTGCCTTGATCCGTCCAATTGCTGTTCCCGACAAAGGCTTGCCGAACAAGGAACAGCTCGTGGCCCCTCGAGACCGCGCGCTATGTACCCGCGAGTACCGACTTCACTCGGGCGTCACCGATGCGTGAGGTCCAGTTCCGAAACGATTCACCATCAGAGCGGCCTTCCGTGAAGGCTCGGCACAGCCGCTCGAGCGCCGACGGGACCTCGGTCGCGGTGGCGCGATATCCGACTCGCCGCGCGAAGGACGCACCCACACCGACTCCTCCGCCGACGAAGATGTCGAACCCCTCGACTTGCGCTCCTGGATTCGATGCGTCGGCGACGAGCACGCCTTGAAGTCCCAAGTCCGCGATCCAGTGCTGACCGCACGCGTTAGGACATCCCGTGACGTACAGGCGAATCCGCTCGGTGAACCCGGGAAGGCGCCGCTCCATTTCGGCGGCGAGGTCGATGCTGAATCGCTTGGTTTCCGTGATTGCCAGCTTGCAGAACTCGGAGCCCGTGCACGAGAGAGTCCCTCGCTGGAACGCTGACCCCTCGAGGGGCAACCCTAACGCCGCACCGTCGCGCGCGAGCGCGGCGAGATGGTCGTCCGGAACGTTCAGCACGAGAATGTTCTGCATCGCCGTGGTTCGGATCGTGCCGTCCCCGTATCGGTCGGCCATGTCGGCGATGCCGCGCAGCTGGTCCGGTGTGATGCGTCCCGAGACGACGGAGAACCCAGCGTACGACACACCTGGTTGGCGCTGTGAATGCACGCCGACGTGGTCGCGGACGCGCGCGTCCGGAACGTGTTCTTCGACCGCTGGTTCCAGCGTGTACCCGATCCGCCGCTCGACTTCCCGAAGAAACGTCTCCGCGGTCCATCCGTGAGCGATGAACAGGAATTTCATCCGGGCTTTGGCCCGATTGACGCGCAGCTCGTCGGAGTCACGGAAGATTCCGCCGATCGCCTTGACGACGTCGAGCACCTGCTCGCGGTGGACGAATGCGTCGAGCCTGATCGAGAGATGCGGCCGAGTCGACAAGCCGCCACCAACGCGGATGTGGTATCCGACTTCGCTCCCGCGACGGACCGCCGTTACGCCGATGTCGTTGATCTCCGGATACGTGCACCAATGCGCGCAGCCCGTGACAGTGATCTTGAACTTCCGCGGGAGGTTCGCGAGCTCCGGATTCCCGTTCAGCGCACGATCGATCTCGATGGCCAGTGGTGACGCATCGATGATCTCGTCCCCGTCGACGCCCGCGAGCGGACAACCGGTTACGGTCCGCGTGTTGTCGCCGCACGCTCCCATGCTGGTCCACCCAACGGCTTCGAGCGCATCCCAGATCGTCGGGATGTCTTCGATCCGCAGCCAGTGAAGCTGGAAATTCTGGCGGTTCGTGATGTCGATCGTGCTGCGTGCGTGGCGGTCGGCGAGGTCCGCGATCGTGTGCACCATCGCCGACGTCAGCGCGCCATTCGGCGTACGCACGCGCATCATGAAATACGGCACGGCATCCCCGCGGGTCCCGCGCCCGTCGCCCTGGGTGTAGAGCCCCCAGGCACGGAACCGCACGTTCAGGTCTTCTTCGGGGATGGACTGAAACCCTTCTCGCGCATAACGCCGGATGTCATCGAGGATCGACCACGACGGTCGCTCCCGTTTGATGCGCTCGACGCGCTGGGCGGTGGTCTCCTTCACGACATCGGTAGACGCGCTCATCTCGGCTCCTGAATGAACTGCACCACCTCTCCCACGACGAGCGTCGCGGGCGACGTGAGCTCGGCCTCGGCGACCAGCGTAGGTAGAGTCCCGAGTGTGCCGACAACCGCCCGCTGAGTCGGGAGCGTCGCGCTCGCGATGACAGCGGCAGGCGTGTTGAACGACAATCCGTGGGCCAGCAGCCGACACGCGATCTGGCGTATCGTGGCCAGTCCCATGAGCACCACGATCGTGGGCATGCGCGCCACTGCAGCCCAGTCGACGTTAGGGTCGGCGTCATTCTCGCCGCGGCCGGACACGACGACGAATGCCGATGCGGATCCGCGATGTGTTACCGGAACGCCGACCGCGGCCGGCGCG
>Ga0075421_100010819_pt1 | contig 11284 bp, 16 predicted proteins | sample SoiMetdeltSBSDD5_FD_75292 | JGI IMG/M metagenome (GOLD analysis project Ga0075421, IMG submission 75292) | Bulk soil microbial communities from a Populus tree surrounding site in Tennessee, USA - Soil MetaG P. deltoides SBSDD5 | ecosystem: Environmental > Terrestrial > Soil > Tree plantation...
ACCTCACCGACTCGGTGGCGTCTACAAGCGTGGCGCTCATTATTCTTCGCGCCGTGGACCTCGCCACGCGACTGTGCGATTTCGCCACGAACCGTCATGAATAATGCGGGCTATCCGCGTGGCGTATACATGATGACGGCCACGCCAGCCAGACAGATGACTCCTCCGATGACGTCATAACGGTCCGGTTTCGCCCCATCGAATCCCCAGCCCCAGAGTAACGACAAGACAATGAAAATTCCTCCATAGGCGGCATAGACTCGGCCGAATCCCGGAGTTTGATAGGTAGGAATGACCCCGTAAAGCACCAGGATCAGTGCACCTATCATCCCATAACCAATCGGTTTTCCCTCCCGCAACCATTGCCATACAAGATAGCCACCACCGATCTCGCAAAGACCTGCAACGACGAACAGCAGAACGGACCACAAGATGGACATGTCTGACTCCTCCTATGAGAATCCATCATGCCATGCCCGACTTTCGCGGGAAAGATGCGGGTCGTGAAGAACTGTATGAATGTGTTGATCTGCTGATTTGCTGAATGTCAGAAGGCCGGGTGGCGGGTGTGATGCGCGCGGCTATCGTAGAAGGGACGCAGCGGACTCGACCGGACGGAGCATCAGGCCGGTGGTGGAAACGCGCACCTCCAACGTCATCCGGTGGTGAACGGGGAAACACAGCCGATCCATATTCCGCATCGACGACGGGACTCAATGCCGCATAGCGTTGCCGCAAGCTGAATACGTCCAACGGCCTAGACGGGGTGAGACTGTAGATCGTGCGAGGCTTATCCCGCTCGTCTCCAATGGATGTATAGCGGCCACCCACGCGGTCCAACTCATAGGCGGTGTGCAGGCCGAGCAGATTGGCCCACGACTTCCACTTGAGAATATGTGCGTCGAGATAGATTTCGTCCCCTGCTACTTCATACGTCTTCATGTCCCCTCCGGCCAGGTGGACTTCGACGCGAAAGCGCGATGGGGCAAGAGGCTCCGTCCGGATGGTCGCCGCAACCTCTTCCTTGGTCAACGCGCGATACCCAGACAGCGACATCTGGACCGTCATCAGCAGAGCCCCTACTGAGAGAGCGGCCAACGCCAAGGCGGTATGAATGGACATCCGTAGCAGCCGTCGCCGGCGCAGTGCCGCAACTCCGCTCAAGAGCAAGAGCGCGCCCAACATCCAGAATCCGAATACCGTCACTGTCATCACATCCCTCATGCGATTTGTCCACCACCGAAGGCGTCGAGTAGCAACCTCAGATGAAGAAAGTGTAGAGGGGGGCTTTCATGGGGTCAACAAGAGGAGAGAAAGGCGACGCTCCAGCACCAATCCTTGATTATTTCTCTAGGAAACTGGTAGTACTATTCTAGTTTCCCAGGTATACACGCCGTCTCATGCCAAAATCATCCCTCGAGCAATCAATCAAACCGTCCACATCCCAACGCATCATCGCTTCCGCCAGACGACACTTCTTTGCTCACGGGTTCCGCAGCGTCACGATGGATGACCTCGCTCGTGAGCTTGGAATGAGCAAGAAGACCCTCTACGCCGGTTTTCGCGCCAAGTCCCTTCTCTTGAAGGCCGTGCTCGAGGATAAATTTCAGAACATTGAGACCGACCTTCACCGGATTACCGCCGACTGTTCGGATATCTCCCGCGTCCTGCATGATCTGCTGGCATGTCTCCAGCGGCATACCGGCGAGATTCAGCCACCGTTCGTGCGCGACATCCAGCGGGAGCCGGAAGTCTTCACGATGGTCGAGAACCGTCGTCGTATCCTGATCCGGCGCTACTTCGGAAAGTTTTTTGACCAGGCCCGGAAGACCGGCATGATACGGAAAGATATTGCAGCCACGCTCATCACCGAGATGCTGCTGGGGTCCGTGCAAGCGATTCTCAACCCAGGAAAGATGACGGAACTCGGTCTCACGCCGAGGACGGGATTCACGGCCATCATCACGGTGATCCTCGAAGGCGTGCTTACACCAACAAGGAGGCCCTGATTGTGATCGCCCCGCATCCCTGCCGACAAGGCAGAATCTGCCCCGTTCTGAGCGTCGTCCTGTGCCTGGCTCTCTTCACCAGCTGCAGTCGTCCTGATCGTAAGGTGTTACAGGGGTATGTCGAAGGAGAGTTCGTCTACATCGCCTCGCCGCTGGCTGGAACCCTGGAAGCTCTCCAAGTCCGACGCGGGACGCAGGTCAAGGCAGGCACTCCTTTGTTCCAGCTAGACAGCACCCCCGAGCAGGCCGCACGAGATGAAACGGAGCGCAAGCTAGCTCAGGCGAGAGCCAATCTCGAGGATGTCAAAAAAGGCAAGCGCCCGTCGGAAATCGAATCAGTCGGAGCGCAGCTGAAACAAGCCCGCGTCGCCCTCGCCCTGTCCGAAAAGGAGTTGGGTCGTCAGGAAACTCTGATGCGTACGCCGGGAGCGACCGCTGAGTTGGAATACCTTCGTGCGCGATCTGTTCGGGATCAGAACACGCAGCGGGTGGCGCAACTGGAGGCCGATTTGAAAACAGCACAACTCGGCTCCCGCAGCGATCAGATTTCTGCAGTGGAAGCAAATGTGCGAGCGCTGGAGGCAGCCCTCAAAAAGGCGGAATGGGAGTTGGCGCAAAAACGTCAAGCCGCTCCGGACGATGCGCTCGTCTCCGATACGCTGTATCGCGAAGGCGAATGGGTTCCGGCCGGGAGACCGGTGGTCGTCCTCCTGCCTCCCGGCAATATCAAAGTACGGGCATTCGTCCCCGAAACGCAGCTCGGCACGATTCACGCCGGTGACAGGCTTCGCGTGCTGGTAGACGGGGTCCTCCAACCGGTGACGGGCACCGTGAGTTTCATTTCGCCGCGGGCGGAATACACACCGCCGGTCATCTATAGCCAAGAAAGCCGGAGCAAGCTCATGTTCATGATCGAGGCGGTGTTCGATCCCACGGTTGCCGCGGGCCTCCATCCCGGTCAGCCGGTGGATGTGCAACTGGAACCACGAGGAATCTGAGCTGAGAAGGCAGCGGCGCAACGGCGCCAGGAACAGCGAGCGTCACGCTGGTGTGGTGGCGCCTCCGGCAGTCGAATGGATCATGTTCACGAGCATGCTGATTGATTTTGAGCAGGCTGCCAAATGACGGCGCCCAACCTCGCCATCGATGTCCAGGGCATGACCAAACGGTTCGGCCGCAGGACGGCCGTGGATCATGTCAGCCTGCAAGTACGAACCGGTGAAATTTGCGGCTTCCTCGGTCCGAACGGAAGCGGCAAGACCACGTTTATCCGCATGCTGTGCGGTCTCCTCCGCGCGGACGAAGGGAGCGGCACCTGCCTGGGTCATGACGTGATCACGGAGAGCGAGGCGATCAAGCGACAGGTCGGCTACATGACGCAGCGATTCAGCTTCTATGAAGATTTGACGATCGCCGAAAATTTGAGCTTTGTGGCACAGATGTATTCCATGCCCAATCGCCGTCAAACGGTTCAAGACAGTCTCGTGCGGTTGGGACTCGCCGACCGCCGAAACCAACTTGCGGGCGAGTTGTCCGGCGGCTGGAAGCAGCGTCTGGCCCTAGCTGCCTGCATGATCCATCAGCCCAAACTGCTGTTGCTCGATGAACCCACCGCCGGAGTCGATCCTCATGCCCGCCGCGAATTCTGGGAAGAGATCCATCACCTTGCCGCGCAGGGGCTGACCTTCCTGATTACCACCCATTATATGGATGAAGCCGAACGCTGCCACCGATTGGCATTCATCTCGAACGGCCGGCTGCTGACTCACGGGACGGTTGACGAGGTGGTCCACGAATCACAATTGATCACATGGGAGGTCAGCGGCCCCGACCTGACATCCCTCGCTGTGCAGCTGCGCGCTCGCCCCGGCGTCACCCAAGCCACGGCATTCGGGAACAAGCTGCACGTCAGCGGAGACGATGCCGCATTGCTCGAGCGGACCCTGGCTCCTCTCCGCACGCCTCCGCATGAATGGCGTCGCGTGGAAGCCGGACTGGAAGATGTGTTCATTCATCTCATGGAACGCTCGCAGGAGAACGTGCCGGCATGAGCAGGCAGCAATCCTTCTCGCTCGCCCGTTTCTGGGCGATCGCCGTCAAAGAGTTTGTTCAGATGCGCCGGGACCGCATGACCTTCGGGATGATGATCGGCATCCCCATGCTTCAACTCATCCTCTTCGGCTTCGCCATCAACTCGGATCCAAAGAGGTTACCGGCCGCCGTGCTGCTGGCGGATCATGGCCCGCAGGGTCGCACCTTGTTGGCTGCGATCCGGAACAGCAGCTATTTTGATTTCGTTCAGGTACTACACGACGAAGTAGAGGCGCACGATGTGCTGGCGCGAGGACTCGTGCAGTTCGTCATCAACATTCCGGTGCATTTCACGCGTGATCTGCTGCGCGGCGAGAGGCCGGCTATTCTTATCGAAGCCGATGCGACGGACCCGGCCGCCACAAGCAACGCGATCGGATCGTTGAATGTCTTGCTCAATACGGCGTTGACGAACGATTTCAAAGGACCGCTGGAGTTTCTTTCACGCGCGCCGTCACCGATCGACCTACGAGTCCATGCGCTGTATAACCCTGAAGCCATCACCCAATACAACATCGTGCCCGGATTGATGGGTGTCGTGCTGACCATGACCATGGTGGTCATCACCGGCCTCGCGATCACGCGGGAACGCGAGCGCGGGACCATGGAAAATCTACTGTCCATGCCCACGCGACCGCTCGAAGTGATGATCGGAAAAATCGTGCCCTACATTCTCGTGGGCTACATCCAGGTCGGACTCATCCTCACTGCCGCGCGACTCCTCTTTCACGTTCCCATGGTCGGCAATATCGGGTTACTTCTCGTGGTGGCCCTGGTCTTTATCGCCGCAAACCTGGCGGTGGGGCTGACCTTTTCGACCGTCGCGCAAAATCAGCTCCAGGCGATGCAGATGTCCTTCTTTTTCTTCCTTCCTTCGCTGTTACTGTCCGGCTTTATGTTCCCATTTCGCGGCATGCCCGAATGGGCCCAGATGATCGGTGAGATATTCCCGCTTACTCACTTTCTTCGGATCGTCCGCGGCATTCTCCTGAAAGGCAATGGCATCGAAGATGCCGTGCTGCAACTGTGGCAGATCGCGTTCTTTACCGTCGTCGTCCTCACCATTGGAGTGAAGCGCTACCGTCAAACACTCGATTGAACACAGCGCCCCGATGTCGATGAGACGGGCGTCGCCAGTGCTCTTTCGTCACCCCGCCCGTGTCACCGTGATGAACCACTTGGGCTTCATGCGGCCGAAATCCCTCCGTTCGTGTGTTCGAAGCGCGTGTTTGGGGTCAAGGACGACAGGCCCTTGCGGTCCACGATGAAAAACCACCCAGTGCCAATGCTCGCGACCGCCTTTCCGATACCACTTGATCGCGAGCAGCGCGACCGGTGGCAATCGCTCCCAGGACACAAACGGCAATTCCTTGGCGGCTACCCCTATTCCGTAACGGGTCAGCAAGCGGCGCACGTAAATGGTGGTGGACCAGAGTCGCGAATCAGCCGCTGAAATCCCCATCCCTTTCGCCACGCCACGAACCTGCCGGTACGTCACACCCGCAAGCATCGCCACGCCGGCAATACCGCAACCGGTACGCTCTTCCTGCACGACTGGTTTCATGGATTGATGCAGTTCCCTGCCGCGCGTCCCCTTCATGCGCTCTCCATTGTCCACGTATAGTATCGTTCGAACATACAACCCAGGATGTCGTCAGGAGCCGGTGCTGATGCGCCCCGTGTCTCGCTGGCGTGTCCTACTCCGGTTTGCTACCATCCCGCACCGACACCTCTCATGACAGAACCGTGAAGAAATTTATGATTTGTTGATCTGTTCATGTGCTGATGTCAGAAGGCCATCAGATTGATACATCAACAGATCATCGGATGTTCCTTTTGCACTTCACGCTTCACGAGGAATGCTTTGTGAGGCGGTTTCGTCACGAACCTTTATGAGTCATGCGGGTCTAGCCTTTATCCTGATGTTCATGGCCGGGACCCTGCTCCGTTTTTGTGCGGTTCTCACGAAGGAGCATGCCGATCTCGTGGCAAGATTCGTGTTTTCCATCAGTCTTCCTGCCACCATCCTCGTGTCACTCGATACCGTGGAACTGGATGCCTCGTCGTGGAAGCTGCCTGCAGCTGCAGCGTTCGTCGTCCTTCCGCTCTCATGCGCGGCATGGGGCATCGCCCGACTGCTTCACCTTCCTCGTCCAAGCCGCGGTGCGTTCATCGCGTCGAGCGGCATCATAAATATGGCATTCTTCGCCTATCCTGTCATCCTCGCCACGTTCGGGTCGGACGGCCTGGCACACGCGCTCCTCTTCGATGTCGGTCATGGCGTCATCGTGTTCACAGTCGTCTATGCAGTCGTCATCGGCCATGGACCGCACACCTTTTTGTTCTCGTCCGCCCTCCTTCGTTTCGTATCCGCACCTCCACTGTGGGCTGTCACCTTCATGGTGATGATGAAACTGATGGGGGCGACACTTCCCGTACCGATCCATCAGGCACTCACTCCGATCCACTGGACCACCACACCGCTCGCAAGCCTCTTGCTTGGACTTTCACTCGACGTGAACGCCTTGCGAGGGCGGGTGATCCCTGCGCTGGCGGGAACAGTGTTGCGGATGGGGGGAGGGTTTCTGCTGGGAAATCTGGCCAGCGGTATGCTCGGGCTGTCTCATCTCGAGCGCGCCGTCGTCATCATAAGCGCGGCGATGCCGGCCGGCCTTAACTCTGTCATTTTCTCGACGGAGGAACGGCTCGATGTGGAACTGGCCGCCGCCATTGTGGCGTTGTCCATCTGTGTGGGGATCGCCCTGCTGCCGATGCTGCCTGAAATAGCGGCATTGCTGGCACGCTGACCATCCGCACAGAGCCCGCCCATAGCAGCCGCTTCCATCGCGATCTTAGTCAATTTTCTGTTGCCGAATATGCCCGACTACGAACGACGGACTCTCACCCCCTATTTTTGTTGCCCGCCCTCGATGATTCCCGATGGTGGCGGCAGGAAATAATTGCCGTCGGTCGTGTCTTCCCATGCGCCGTCGTGAGAGGAACTGATGCCCCATCCTCGCACATAGAGGAGTGTCAAGACCGGTTCGTGGGCATCGTGTACAGTGTAACTTGTCGTGCCCGCCACACGCCCGACCACGGTCATACGAGCCCAGTGACGGTATTGCGGAGGAAACTCCCGGCGATCCTTTACCATCACCCAATAGGTGCCGCCTTCCGTGCTCTCCCGATCCCCCGGCAGGTGCGGCCGATACTCTGTATCCAGCGGCCGATTTCTTACATGCAACCAGAAGCGGCCATCCCGCTCTTCTTCAGCCAACAGTGTGCCGCCGAGAATCACGACTTTACCCTGATACTGGGTCGGAGCGTTGCGGAGCGCAGTCAAGGTCACGCCCGGTTCCGCCTGGCCGAGATACTTGCGAGGCAATGGACTGCATCCCCCGATGATGGCAGTAATCACAACCATGATGAACAGCGTCATGCCGGCGGTCGAAAGCCTCCAGGTATCTCTCACGCGAGTATTCCTTTCGGGCCCATGGCCGTGACTGTGTGCCGGCACGTGGTCTTTGCGGGCGGCCGTATCCTATCCTTAAACATGAGCCGGTGCAATGTGTCGGCGCGGCTTCGAGTCCGACCCCACCCCGTCAAGCTCGCGGCTGAAGGACAGGGCTCCGCAAGAGCAGAGTGCCACTACAACCGGGAAGCGCCCGACGGACATGGGGGTTGCTTGTAGACCCAAGTCGAATTGCTATGAGGCGAGCATGGGAGGCTGATGAAGGCTAGCGGGAAGCGGCATGCGCCAGGAACGGCGCTCAGTTCTCGCGATCACCAAAAGGCAAGATGAATTCCTGAGTTGAAGCGCTCTTCCGCCGCTTCCACTCCGCATAGGCAAAATGGAGCTTCAAGAGATGATTTTCCAAGCACAGACGGTCTTCCTCGGAAAGATCGGCATCGCTCACCAAACTCCTGATCAGCTCCGCCGAGGATGCGCCGAAGCGCCGTAACGGGCCCTGGACTATACCGGTGATATCGCTGTTCTTATTCATCTCTCTCTGAGTACGTCAAATGAAAGCCTTGTTCAAGAAAAATCTGCCCAGTAAATCTACCGGATGGCCTCCGGTCAAAATCTACCGTGATGCCCGTACGATGCATCGTCTTCGCGACCGTGAAATGAATGCAAATCCAGCAACAATGCGGGGAACCACGATGGATCGGCCACCCTCTATCTCGAATGGAGCGGAGCGGTCGCCTTCTGCTGAGCGTGATATCGAGCCATCGCCTCAGGAAGGTGTTCTTCGAGTTTTTTGGCCCTCGGACTTGCTGGTCCCTCAAGACTCTTGTACAAGGCGAGACTTCCGTGAGGATCGTACCGGGCCTCCGCGCTCAGCAACATGCCGACATAATCTGCTTCGTCGCGCTGCGTGGTTTGCCAGAACTTTTCCAGCTCTTCCCCTTTCGGCGGTTTGACACGCAGGCCGAACCCAGACCCCTCACCGGCTGCACGCACGAAATTCCGGCTGATGCGTTCCGCGCTATGGCGTGTGAGCACCTTCGCCACCAGATGCCCAATAGCCCCGGCGAGTTGATCGTCCGTATCCGCCGCGCTGATCAGGCCGGTATATAGGCCGATCTTGCCGCCGGGAAATGCAAATCCCGTCACTTTTAGATCATCGCGGATCACAACGTGTTCCCACTGCAGCGGGCTCGCCACAGTGCCATACGATGAAGAAGCCTTCGCCGCCTGGACGATGCGAACGAACACCCGCATCACTCGGTCGCGGATGACAGGATCCTGGGAAATAATGACGTCCGAGGCGCTCAAGAATTTCTGAAAAGCCTTGGCTCCGTTCTGCGCCTCACGAGACTGGGCGATCGATTGCACATCGGCCCGCGCCGGATTCTGGTCGGTGGCGCATCCGAGAGTGAGGCAGATGAGACAGACTGTTGCCGAGGTGAGACATACGAGGTGGATGGAAGGGCGGACGTTCACAAGTCTCTAGGCTAGCCACCGCGGGGGAAAAGTTCAAGGGCGCTCCGATGACGGCCCCGACCCCATCGCGTTGGGGTTCTTCTCCACTTATGATAGGGTACGCCGAAATCACGTGATCCCAGACGCCACGGCACCAGTCGCGCCATGCTCGTTTTCTTGCGGCCAGCTCCCTCATCCAAGAGCGTCGTGATCACCGGCGCCTCGACCGGCATCGGGGCGGCCTGTGCGCTCGCACTGGATAAGCTGGGCTATCGGGTCTTTGCCGGTGTCCGCAATCCGGCTGATGGCACGACGTTGGCCGCATCGGCCAGCCCCCGCCTGATGCCGATCGGCCTCGACGTCACGGACACGGCGTCCATCGCTGCAGCCGTTCATACCGTCAGGGCTATGGGGGGTGAGGATGGCTTGGCTGGTCTCGTGAACAATGCGGGGATCGGGGTCGCCGGTCCCGTCGAAGCGCTCCCACTCGCGGAGTGGCGCCGGCAATTCGACGTCAATGTCTTCGGGTTGATTGCGGTGACGCAGGCATTCCTCCCGCTGCTGCGACAGGCGCGGGGCCGCGTCATCAACATGGGCTCGATCTCCGGCCGTTCCGCCATGCCGTTCATGGCTCCTTACTCGGCCTCGAAGCATGCGCTGGAAGGATACAACGATTCGCTGCGGGTCGAATTGCAACCCTGGGGAATTAACGTGGCGCTGATCGAGCCGGGGGTGATCGCGACACCGATCTGGGGCAAGGCCAGGAAAGCCGTGGACACATGGGATGCGGGATGGACTCCCGAGTTGAAGACCATGTATCAAGAGGCCTTTACCCGTGTGAAAGAACGCGCCACACAAGCGGGCCAGAAAGCTCCTGCACCCGGTATCGTTGTCCGAGCAGTCGTACACGCGTTGAGATCGCGATTCCCCAAAACCCGCTATCTTGTCGGGAGGGATGCAAAGGTCCGCGGGCTGCTCGCCACCGTGCTATCCGATCGCCTTCAGGATTGGCTGCTCACCAGAATACTCAAACTACCGCCGCGGAGGTAGTGTTCGGCGCGAAGCGCCATCAAACGCAGCGCCCCATCAGGCGCCGACGATTTCATTCAGTCCTTCGATGACATGAGCCAGTTCCTCTACGCTCACTTTCCCGAGTCGCTGGCCGATCCGTTCAACCGCCAGCGTGCGAATCTGACTGATCTTCACCCATGATCTCTTCGGAAGGCCTTTCGATTGAAGCTCCAAAGCGAGAGGGAATCCTGCTCGTTGCGGTTGGCTCGTGAGCGCTACCGCGATAACCGTGCCGGAGCGTTCGTTGAATACGTCATGACTGAGGATCAGCACGGGGCGCCGCCCCGCCTGCTCCTTGCCCCGGGTCGGGTTGAGATCCGCCCAACGAATCTCTCCCCTTAGTATTCGGGCCATTCCGCAACATCATCAGACAAGCCTTCTTCGGCAAGCGCTTTTTCGAAGGCGGGATCGAGTTTCGCGCATTCCCTGGCCAGGCGGCCTTGTTCGAGACGTGTCAGCTTTTCCTCAACGGCCTTCTGAATCGCCTGACTTCGGCTTGGAAAGGCGGCTTTCTGGACAAGCTCATCGAGACGTTCCAAGGTCGACTCGTCGAGGGATATCGCAATTTTGGCTCTTGGCACGTCGCACCTCCAAGTATGACCATACGTCATACCTCCGCCATGGTCAAGCCCTGACCCCGTCGAACCATGGGCAGACTCAGATCACACGCTGGCCGCACTCGCCTCCATTTCCATTTAACGATCTCAATCCCTCCGTCAACGCGCCTGCACGACCGGCTCATCTCCAAGGTCATCCCGAGAGAACCCACGATTCGAACAGCAGCGTCCAGGGCCGTCAGCCTGGCCTACCGCCCCGATCGCGTCACCCCAGGCCCTCTCTTCGCCTTACCCGTTTCTATGGGAGGCCGGGAAACAGGTTCATGGACACCCGCTGCCTCACCCGGCCTGTCCGTGAACAGACCGGCTTGTTCCTGTTCCGGTTTGATGAACGCAGGTTCTCCGGTTTGTTGTTCCAGGAGCCGCTCCGGATCACGCGTTGGCCATCTCTTGGCCCGCTCCCCTTTCAAACACAGCCTGGGAGAAGATCACCCGGCGAAGACCATCCGTGTCTGCATGTTTGGCATGGGGAAGAGGTAAAACGGTGTCAGCAACTGTCTTGAGAGCTACGCATGCGGGACCTCCATCTGTCGCCACGGCGTCCGATGCTTCAGCATGGCATTGAGGAT
>Ga0075421_100010824_pt1 | contig 11282 bp, 4 predicted proteins | sample SoiMetdeltSBSDD5_FD_75292 | JGI IMG/M metagenome (GOLD analysis project Ga0075421, IMG submission 75292) | Bulk soil microbial communities from a Populus tree surrounding site in Tennessee, USA - Soil MetaG P. deltoides SBSDD5 | ecosystem: Environmental > Terrestrial > Soil > Tree plantation...
CTTCTCGACCCCTGCCGGCGAGTCAAAGTCTTCCCGCCCCAGCCGGATCATGTACTCGCGCGCCACCCGGTAGCCCTCGCTCCCGGTGTCGACCAGCCGCACGCGGGTCTTGCCCGTGCCCGGCTCGCGAATCTCTTCAAAGGAGATGGGGACGAGCCGGCCGTCTTGGATGCTGACCATCGCGCCGCTGCCGCCCGCCAGCAAGAAGCGGATCGCGCCGTGGCCGAGGTCGCGGCAGTAGGCAGCGTCTAGCGAGATGGGATCGGCGCAGCGCAGCTCGTAGCCGATGTTCTTGTTGGTGATCGTGACGCGGATGCCGCGCTGGCTGAGCCGGCCCTGGACCTCGACCTTGACCTTGCGCGCCAGGTCCACCTCGGCGAAGCGTATGTGGCCATGCTCGTCGCGTTCGACGTCCTGGAGGTCGGCCAGTTCCTGCGAGTCGAGCTTCTCGATCAACCCCTCGGCCAGGACGGCCACCCCGAAGCGGCGGCCCATCGCCCGACGCTTGATGATGGCGCCCTCGACGATGTCGCATATGCCGGAGAAGGGGACCGTCCGCCGCTCGAACTCTTCGCCGATGACCGTGAGCGTCGCGCCGGCGGCCTTGCCGATCCCCAGCGCCAGGTGGCCAGCCTTTCTACCCATCGCGACCACCACGTACCAGCGACTGGTCGAGCGCGCGTCTTCCATCATGTTGCGCACGAGCTCCACGCCGGCGTGGCGCGCCGTCTGAAAGCCGAAGGTCGGGATGTGAGCGGGCAGCGGCAGGTCGTTGTCGATCGTCTTCGGCACGTGAGCCGTGCGAATGCGGCCGCCGGACGCCGCGGCGATGGTGCTCGACGAGAGCGCCGTGTCGTCGCCGCCGATGGTCACCAGGTGCGTGACGTTCAGGGAGCCGAGCGTGTCGATCACCGCCCGCACAGCCGCCTCCGACTTCGTGGGGTTGTCGCGCGCCGTGCCGATGATGGACCCGCCTTTGAGGTGTATGCGCGATACGTCGTCGATGCCGAGCGGGCGGACGTGCGATCTGTCTTCGCGCATCAGCCACTTGAACCCATCCTGCACGCCGAGCACCTCGAAGCCCTCGTTGATGGCCGCTATGGTCGCCGCGGAGATGACCGTGTTGATGCCGGGCGCGGGCCCCCCGCCCACGAGAACTGCCAGCGTCCCTGCTGATGCCATCGTCGCGTCTCCTGACCGAGCTCACCTCGCCGAGGAGTGGTGATCGTACTCAAGCAGCGCGACCTTGAATAGCGCGCTCCGCATGCGTGCCCAGAGCTCGACCCATCCCACAAGCCCCCGCTCACTGGACTCTCACAGGATGCTCACCTCTGCGTGAAGACGCCCGCTGGGCCTCGAGCGATGCTTCCATCCGCCGGCTCGAGGGGGCATGGCCCGATGGCACGGACATCTGCGGACTGGAGGAGCGAAGCGTATGAGTGCCAACCTGGTTTGCGGGCAGCAGGGTCCGGGGCGCCTGCAGGGTGAGTCGCGATGACGGCGCGTGAGGTACCGGCAGCACCCGGACGCCGTCGGCTGACCGCGGTCTCGTGGCTCGACTGGAAGCTGGGCGCCCGGATGCTGGTGAAGTATCCCGCGCTCACCATCGTCGGCGGGCTCTCGCTTGCGGCGGCGATCGCGATCGGGGTGGTGGGCATCGAGCTCGCCGACGAGCTGCTCTACAAGCGGCTGCCGTTCGATGAGGGCGACCGCGTCGTGCGTCTGGAGACGCAGGACGTCCTGGCGTCACGCGAAGAGGGGCGGATGCTGCACGATTTCGCGATCTGGCGCCGATCGCTGAAGACGGTGACGGAGCTGGGCGCCGCGCGGGTCAGCGAGCGCAACGTGCTCACCGCGGCAGGGGGAGTCGAAGCGCTGCGTGTGGCGGAGATCACGGCGTCGGCATTTCCGCTCACGCGCGTGCCGCCGTTCCTGGGCCGGCCGCTGCAGCCGGCCGACGAGTCGACAGGCGCCGAGGCCGTCGTCGTCCTCGGCTACGACGTCTGGCAGCGCTACTTCCTGGGCGACACGGGGATCCTGGGCCGCGTCGTGACGGTCGGTCGCACGGCGCGCACCGTCGTGGGCGTGATGCCGCCACGCTTCGGCTTCCCTCGGAATCAGCAGCTTTGGGTCCCGTTGCCGGTCCAGGACGCGCCGCCGCGCGAGGGGCCATCGGTGCAGGTGTTCGGCCGCCTCGCCGACGGCGTGAGCTGGGGGGCGGCCGCGGCGGAGCTCGACGTCGTCTCCACACGCAGCGCTGCCGCTCGACCGAACACGCACGCGCACCTGCGCACCCGGGTTCGGGCCTTCGCGGGACAGACGCCCGGGGAGCCGGTGCGGCCCGAGGGCCTGGCCGTCCACGCCATCGTCCTGCTGGTGCTCGGCGCAGTCTGCGCCAACGTCGCGACGCTGGCCTTCGCACGGACGGCGATGCGCGAAGCGGAGATGGTCGTCCGCCACGCGCTGGGGGCGAGCCGTGGCCGCGTCATCAGGCAGATCGTCACCGAATCGCTCGTGCTGACCTTCGCCGCCGCCGTGCTCGGGCTCCTCGTCGCCCAGACGACCGTGCGTTTTGCCTGGGCCCGGGCGACCCAGATCCTGGGCGAGGAACTGCCGTTCTGGGTGGATCTGAGGCTCGAGCCAGCCACGATTGCGTATGCGCTGCTGCTCGCGCTCGTCGCCGCTGCAATGATCGGCCTGCTGCCCGCGCTGAAGGCCACCGGCGCCTCCGTTCAGCGGGGACTGCAGACGTTCACGAGCGCTGGTGGGACGATGAAGTTCGGCGTCGTCTGGTCGTTCCTCATCGGCGCGCAGGTGGCCTGTACGGTGGTGTTCGTGCCCGCCGCGGTCGGCATCTTCACCACCCTCCTGGCCGAGGAGTCGAGGTGGGCGGCGTTTCCGACGGAGCGCTACCTGACCTTCCGTCTCGGCGTGGACAACGAAGCGCTGACGGGCGAGCAGGGTGTGCCTGACGACGGGCAGATCGCCGCGCGTCGCGCGCGGGCGTACGAAGAGCTCGCGCGCCGGTTGCGCGAGGAGCCCGGCGTGACTCACGTGACGCTCGGCGATCGACTGCCAGGAACGGCACCGGATTGGGCCGCGATTGAAATGGAGCAGGGCGGCGCACCTCCGACTCGCCTGCACGGCAACTACGAGGGCGGATTCGCGATGGCGGCAGTCGGTGCCGCCTATCATGAGACGTTCGGCGCCCGGATCGTTGCCGGCCGCGGCCTGCGCGCCGCCGACGCTGGGGCGGCGAACCGGCCCGTTGTCGTCAACGAGGCGTTCCTGCACGAGGTCGGCAGGAACCCGGTGGGCGCACGGGTCCGCACGGTCCCCCGGGGCAGCGAGCGCGAGCCGGGGCCCTGGTACGAGATCGTCGGCGTGGTCACCGATCTGGGGATGGACCCCGCCGAGGACGGAGACGTGGACTACATCTACCGCGCGGCCTCCGCGGCGGATCTCGATCCCGTCGTCGTCGCCGCGCGCGTCGAAGGGGACGCGGCGCCGCTCGTGCCCCGCGTCGCTGCGCTTGCGCGACAGGTCGATGCAGGCCTGCAGCTCCGCGACATCGCCACCTTCGACCAGGTCGTCGCGAAGGAGAGGAGGCGGATGGTCGGCGGCACCATCGTCTTCGCCAGCGTCCTGCTCATGACGGTCGTTTTCTCCGCTGCCGGCTTGTACGCGCTCATGGCCGTCGCCGTGGAGCGTCGCGTCCGCGAGATCGGCATCCGCATGGCCGTTGGCGCCAACGCCCTCCGCGTGCTGCGAACGGTCTTTGCCCGCGCCGGTCGCCAGCTCGCCGGCGGCATCGTCGCAGGCAACGCCGTCGTCCTGCTGATCGCCTGGCGCGCCAGCGCGGTGACCGCGGATCTCCTCGTCACGTTGGCGATCATGTCCGTCGTCATGGCGGCGGTCGGCGTGTTTGCATGCGCCGCACCGGCTCGGCGTGCGTTGCGTGTCCAGCCGACCGAGGCGCTGCGGCAGGTTTGACATGTGAGCCGTTGCCACGCGAGAGGTGCGGCGGGCTCTGGCACGCGCTCCGAGCTCGCTGATCGATGGCGCCCGATTCCGGCGCGTAGAGTAGAAACGCCATGCGCGCCCGACACACCCTCCCATCCGCTCTCCTCGTCGGCTGCCTGCTGGCCAGCGGCGCTGCCTGGGCCGACCTGGGCGCCTGGTCTCCCCTCGGCCCCGAGGGCGGCAAGATTCGTGCGGTGGCCGTCGACAGCACCGACGAGAACGTCCTCTACGCCGGTGGCGGCGCGCTCTTCCGCAGCACCGATGGGGGCAGCAGCTGGAGCTTCGCGAACCTTCCCGTCGGCCCCTTCACCCTCGTTCGCACCATCGTGTCGAGGAGCGGCGCCGTCTTCGTCGGAACCCAGTCCAACGGGGCGTGGAAGAGCACCGACGGAGGCCGCAGCTGGCGCTCGATCAACACTGGCTTTTCGGCGGACGGCTCCGGTCCGGCGGTCGAGGTGCTACTCGCCGACCCGCTCCGACCCGAGCGGCTGTGGGCCGGCACCAGCACTGGCCTGTTCGTCTCCACCGACGCGGGCGAGACGTGGAGCAGCCGCACCGCCAACCTGCCCCAGGAAACCGTCAGCGGGTTGGCCATCGATCCCCAGACCGGCCAGATGTACGCCTCGCTGGGCTGGCTGAAGCTGTTCACCAGCACCGACGACGGCACCAGCTGGGCGCAGCTCGACTGTCGCTTCTGCCGGCCGGCGGTGGTCGACCCGCAGCGCGCGGGGACCGTCTACTCCTCCTGGGGCAGCCTGGTGCGTAGCCGTGACGGCGGCGCCACCTGGCAGCGGCTGCGCTCGCCGAAGGGCGCCAGCGGGTTCTTCCCGATCGGCACCGCGGGCGACCGTGTCTTCGCGGTCGCCGTCGTCTATCCGCGCTCCAGCAACGAGGTCCACCGCCTCTACTGGAGCGCCGACGGTGGCGACCACTGGACGCAGGCCGCAGGGCCCGCCGATCCGACCATCGCCGCCTTCGCCGCCGGCGGCGAGCTGCTGCTGCTCGGCTGCGTCGGCGAGGATGGGCGTGGCGGTCCGGGGGGAGTCTTCCGCAGCCGCGACCGCGGCGAGCACTGGGAAGCGGCGCGCAGCGGCCTCGTCGCGCGCTGGATCAACGCCATCGCCGTAGATCCGCTGCAGCCGGGTGTGCTGTTCGCCAAGGCAGCCGATCACCTCTTCGCCAGCCGCGACGACGGCACGAGCTGGGAGCTGAGCCTGTACTTCGGCGCCTCCGAGGCCTACGGCGGCGAGCAGCTGGCGGCGGACCCGGACGTGGCCGGTCGCGTCTGGCTCGCCTCGCTCTACCTGCTGCGCGGCGACGGCGGCGGCGCGCGTTGGACGATGACACGCAACCTCGTCGGCATCACGGCGGTGACACCCGATGGGCGCGGTGGCGTCTGGGCCGGGGGCTACGCCGGCTTCTACCACAGCACCGACGGGCGCGTGTTCCGGCTGCAGCGGCCGGGAGGCGAGAACGTCGGCGTCGACCGGCTGGCCGTCGATCCTCGCGACCCGAACATCGTCTGGGCAGTGGCCTACCCGCTCACGGGCGGCTCCGGGTGGCGCCTCTACCGCACCGCCGACGGCGGCCTCAGCTGGCAACGGCGCGACGAGGGTCTCGACGTGGAGTTCCTGCGCTCGCTGGTGCTCGACCCCGACGACCCCGACACGGTGTACGTGACGGCCGGCGCCACGATCTACCGCAGTCGCGACGCCGGCGCCCACTGGCAGTCGATCGCGGCGCCGCTGCCGGCGGAGGATCCCGTCAGCACGAGTTGGGCGCTGCTCGCCGCTCCGACGACCCCGGGCCGCATCTACGCACATCGCACCTACCCGCCACTCGACGCCATCTTCCGCAGCGGCGACAACGGCGCCAGCTGGCAGCGCCTCGCCAACCCACCGGCGGGCGTCGCCTCGCTGGCGATCGACCCCCACGACCCGCGGCGCCTCCTCGCCGGCACCGACACGCGTGGCCTGTGGAGTTTCACCGATCCGTGAGGGGGTGCGCGCCCGCCCCTCGCTAGGCCCCTCGCTTGGGCCGCGTTCGGCTGCGGAGCCGGCGTTTCCGCAAGGACCTTTCCGCACCTGTCTCCCTGAATAGTCCACATTCCGAACCGGTCCAGTCCAGAAACCCGACTGGAGCGCTCACGGGCGTCGCCGCAGGATTGGCCCGGTCATGGCACGGAGACACGTCATGCCCGTCGCGCGCGATAAGTGCCGACGAAGGAGGTTTCCATGATGACCCTACGCACGACGCCCCGGTGGCTCGGCTCGACCGTTATCGTGATCGCGGCACTACCGCTCGCCCCCCTGACGGTCCAAGCCCAGATCTGCCAGCACAACACACAGGTCGGGTGCGTGCGAGCGGGAAGCACGTGCAGCCCGGTCACGAAAGGTGGCGGAGCAACGGGCCGCTGTGTCACGACGCCCGGCCTCCCCCGGGGTGAACGCGAATGTGAGTGCGCGGGGACGCCGACCCCGCCGCCTCCCCCCTTCGATCCCAGGTGCAGCGACCCCACGGCCAGCGGGAAGATCATTTGCCGCATCGACCGGCCGGAGGTCAAGAAAGCCGAGCAGAGCTACCCGGTCGTGTTCGTGGCCAACGACGTGGTCGAAGTGTCTGCGGACGGATGTGTGCAGACGGGCGGCCGAGGCAAGACCTGGAAGCGCTACGTCAATCCCAGCGGCCGCAACAGCACGCGCCTCTACCACGGCCGGGTCCGCATTCCGACCGCGACCCGGGAGTGGGAGCGGGAGTCGGTGAGGATCAACAGCGTCGTCGCCCAGCAACTCACGGTCACGGGGAAGGACGTGGCGGGTCGCGAGGTCGCGCCCTCACAGCTCGTGCTGAGCTTGGGCTACGAAGACGACGGCTACTCCGACAACGGCTACCACGACCACGACGACGGCACCGAGGACCAGTGCAAGAGCGATCCGTTTCGCGGAGTGGACGGCGGCCCGGCCCACGTCACGATCACCATCTACCGGAAGGTGAAGGCGGACCCGCCCTCGAGCCGCTTCGATTTCGACGTGGTGTCGAGCGCACGCGACAAGAACGGCCTTGCCTTGAACCCGATGTGGAGCTGGCAGGGGCGGCCGCAGAACGCGGGGCAAGTGCCGAGCACCGCTTTGTGCCACCACTTCAGCGCGCGTGGCTCCACGGCGGGCATTCCGGACATGTTCATGTCGCCCTCCTTCGCTGATTGCACTGCCCAGGCCGACGCCTCGACGGTCGACGTCCCTTCCGGCTGGCCGAACGAGCCCTTGTGCAACTTCTGGACGGTCCCCTACACCGGCAACACGTTCGCCGGCCACGTCAACTGGTTCCCGGTCACGTTCGAGGGCCGGGCGCGTTGGGGCGATCACGGAAACGACGACGACTACACCTTCGAGTTCTACGCCGAAGGCAATCCGGCGCAGGCCAACCCCTTGAGCGTGAACGGCCGTGACGGCATGCACGCCGAGTTCGACTCGGACGAGACCATCGACCACTTCACGTCGGATGCCTGGGAGGAGCTGCACTGGGCGGTCGACAACGACGAGGCGCGCGCCGAGATGCTCTTCAACGGCCACACCATCATCACCGGCATGTTCGGCCTCGATTCGGAGCACAGCATGAAGGCGGAGCTGCATCCCGTGTTCGCGCTGGCCACCCGGCGGGACGCCGTAGGCAACGACCCCTCCGATGAAGTGTGGCTGATGTTCGTCCGCAACCTCGGCAATGAGGGGTACTGCTCCAGCAAGATCTGGTATGCCGGCTTCGAGGACTACACGTTCCAACTCCCCTGGCGGGAAGGCATGACGTCGGTGGATGTGGACCTGGGCAAGACGCAGTTCTACGGCACCGACGGCACGTCGGTCCCGGTCGTCTCCGTGGTACTTCCCGATCCCACGGCTCCGGAGCCGCCTCAGCCCGCCGTATTCGTCACGTTCCATCTGGGCCCGCCCCAATACAACTCGCAAGTCTTCGGGACCGGCGCCTCCGTACCCTTCGTCAACGGCGCCCTTCATCTGGTGTGGAGGGGGCCGCCACGGCCGGGCGCGCGGCCTTCTGCGGATGTCCGGGCCGGCGGGGAAGAGAGGGGCGCCGAAAGCGCGATCGCGGCAGCGACCAGAGCCCTGCCGCCCGAGCAGAGGGCGCGGGTGGGGAACGCCCGCAAGCTTCCGGAAACGAGGCCGGCCCGCGTGAGCCGGCTGGGGCCGATGGCGCCGGTCCGGATCATCGCGGACTCCGCGACGATCGGCAGGACCACGACGCCACGTGCGGTCAGCGCGGGTCCGGCCAAGCGAAGGCAGGCGCGCGACGCCGCCATGATGAAGGAGCTGTGCGCCCTGACCGGCAACGCGCCCGTCGGCCTGCCGCCGGTGGCCTGCGCGGGCACCACGCCACGCCCCCGCCAGCCCTGAGCGGCCACGCCTTCAGCGCGATGGCACTATCTGATGGTGCGGATCTCCGCAGAACCCCGCAGAAGCGTGTCTCAAGCGCGGACGAGGTCCAGCTCGATCCATGGCAGCCAGCCCGACTTCTTGCTCTTCATCTCCCACAGGCCCGTGAGCCGATCGCCGTCAGCGCCGAACTTGCCCGCGAAACGAAGGGTCGAGCCGACGATCTTCCACGCGTTTCCTCTCAACGTGAGGTCGAAGACCTCCGAGACGCCTTGGTCGTCGTAGGAGCGCGCCAGGTACTTCCTCGCCTCGCGGTCGTAGCCCATGACTTCCATCGAACGCGCCACGGCATCCCCAAAACGAGCATCCACGTCGTGCACGATGAACTGCTTGCCCGGAAGCCAGCGGTAGGTGTCGGTGGCTGCCAGCACCGTGGCCGGAGCATCCTCGGTGGCGAGAACCTTCCCTGTCGTGTTCCAGGTGCCGATGAAAACCTCGAAGCGTGACATCCGGTCGCTGGCCATGGCGTGTCCCTCGCCCTCCGCGGCACGCGTCAAGCAAGTCCTCTACCAGCGCCCAGGGCCAGGGTGCAGCCCCCGTGCACGGTCCCATGCACCAGTCTGCCGGGCCCGCGCCGATGGGCATCACCGCCGCGACGCGGAGCACCTAGACGCCGCGCAGGGTCTGCATTGGATCGACCTGCGCTGCGCCGCGCGCGGGCACGTAACTGGCGAGGGCGGCGATGCCCACGAGTCCAAGCGAGACGAGCCCGTAGATCGTGGGATCGAGGGGGCTCGTGCGGAAGAGCAGGGTCTCCATGAGCTGCGTGAGCACCGCGGCGCACGCGAGACCGCAGGCGACGCCGGCCAGCGCGAGCTTCACGCCGCGGCGTACGTACATGCCCGCGAGCTCGCCGCGCGATGCACCGAGCGCCGCGCGAATGCCGATCTCACGCCTGCGCTGCGTCACGGCATAGGCGATCACGCCATAGATGCCGATGACCCCGAGGACCAGCGCCATGGCCGCCGCAACCGCCAGCATCGTCGCCGCGAACGACGTCGCAGCCAGCGAGCGGGCGTAGACGTCGGCGAGAGTGCGGACGCGGGTCAGTGGGACGTCGGCCTTCACGCTCGAGATCGCGCCCCGCACCTGAGTAAGCAAGCGCTCGCTTCCGGCGTTGCTGCTTCTGATGGCGAACGTCACCGCCCGCGGCACGGTGACCTGCTGGCCGCAGAAGTTCTCCATGAACGACGGCCAATAGACGATCGACGACGCCTGGCGGTGCACACCCTCGTCGTACACGTCGCCAACCACTCCTATGACTTCACGCCAGGGGCTACCGTCGCCCTCACGAATCCGCTTGCCGAGCGCGGCCCGGGGCTCCAGCCAGAGCTCGCGCGCCAGGTTTTCGGAAATGACGGCCACCGGTCGGCGCTGCTCGAGATCGACCCACGTGAAATCACGCCCTGCCACCAGGTGCGTGCCGATGGTGTGGAAGAAGCCAGGCGCGACGTAGCGGAACCATCGTATCGGTGGTGGCTTACTGGGATCGGCCATCGGCACATCTTCGCGCCAGATGCTGGAGCGGGTGAAGATGGAGCGGCTCCGTTCGCCGGCCATCGGCACATTGGCGGTGAAAGACACTCGTGTCACGCCCGGAATCGTCGCGAGTCGATCGAGCATGTCGCGCTGCAGCCGTAAGACGAGCTCGGGCTCTCCGACCTCCGCCTCCGAGAGCGTGACGCGCACCAGTTGCACGTGGTCGGGGTCGGTGAAGCCGGGTGGCACGGCTCGTAGCGCGACAAAGGTCCGCACCATGAGGCCCGATCCCACCAGCAGGATCAGGGCGAGCGCGACCTGGGCCACGACCAGGACGTTTCGCGCCCGGTTGCGCTCTTGACTGTCGCTGGAGCCCCGCCCGCCGGCTCGCAGCGTCAGGGCGACCCGCCTGCCGCCGAACTTGGCCACCGGAATGCCGCCGAAAAGGAGCGCCGACGCCAGCGAGGTGACCAGCGTGAAGACCAGCACCGTCGGATCGAGCGTGATCTCACGCAGGCGCGGAATACTCACGGGTCCCACCGTCGTCAGCACGCGCAGGCCGGCGGCCGCGAGCAGTAGCCCCAAGGTGCCGCCCAAGAGCCCAAGAACGAGGCTCTCTGCCAGCAGTTGGCGTGCAATACGTCCACGGCCGGCTCCGAGAGCCGCGTGGATGGCGAGCTCGTGATGCCGGCCCTGCGCCCGTACGAGCACGAGGTTCGCAACGTTCGCGCACGCGATCAGCAGCACGATCCCGATCGTGCCCATCAGCACCCACAACATGGTGTCGGCGTCGCCCACCAACTCGTCCTTGAGCGGTCGCACCAGCGGCGTGGTGTCGGCAAACGCATGGCGATCGATGCCCGGAAACGAAGGCCACGCCTCGACCCAGAGCGGCACGATGCGTCGAAGGTCGGTGCTCGCTTGCTCCACCGTGACACCCGGCGCCAAGCGGGCAAGTGCTTCGTAGTTGAACCCGCCGAGTGTCAGCGCCACAGGATCGATGCGCACCGGCAACACCAGGTCCGGAGACTCGTCGAGAAAGCGGAAGCCTGCCGGCATGACGCCGACCACCACGCGCGGGCGCGAGTCGACCGTGACCCGGCGGCCGAGGATCGCCGGGTCTCTGCCGAATCGACGTCGCCAGTAGCCATCCATGAGGATGACGGTCTCGGGTGCTTCTGGTGCCTGGTCCCCCTCCGAGAACCATCGCCCTCTTGCCGGAGGGATTCCGAGGGCACGGAGAGTGCCCGCGCTGACGTTCAGGACCGTGACCTCCTCCGGACGGGGGCCGTCGGTGACGTATTCGGTGCCGCGAGACCACACACCCAGTGCGTC
>Ga0075421_100010825_pt1 | contig 11282 bp, 6 predicted proteins | sample SoiMetdeltSBSDD5_FD_75292 | JGI IMG/M metagenome (GOLD analysis project Ga0075421, IMG submission 75292) | Bulk soil microbial communities from a Populus tree surrounding site in Tennessee, USA - Soil MetaG P. deltoides SBSDD5 | ecosystem: Environmental > Terrestrial > Soil > Tree plantation...
CACATGTTCCTGCCGTCGCTCGAGATCGGTGAGCGGAATTCTCTTCACGAAGATCGGCGTGGAATCGATCGTCAATAACAGCGAGCGACCACCAACGCCGGCATGCTGGAGCGGGGCCTTTGCCACGAGAGCGGCGAGTTCCTCGTCAGTGAGACCCGCCAGAGTATTGGAAAGCGACGCGTATTTCGTGAGGCGCTCCACCGAACCGCCATCGTATCGTGGACGATGGGGGCCGGTGTCTCGATATCCAATGAAGAGATCGCTCCACATACATCCGGTTCGGCCGTAGGAGGCAACGCAACGCCCGGTGGTTGCAGTAGGTCCTGTGTAGTCGCGAAGGGTTTACCTACGACATCAGACGTTGAACGAACGCTGGGCGTCTGTGAGTGGGAGTTCCGCGGCGTCTGTCTACGCCACTGTCCTAAGCGCCCTATCTGTCCTATTGATTTGTACTCATTCTGATTTTGGATATTGAGAATTCAATGAGTAGAAACACTTGGGACAGATGGGGCACCCAGCCGGGTACCCTGTCTGCTAGTGTCTATCGGCGTGCGATCGGATCGAAACCGTCGTCCGCTCAGTCGGATGTCATCAACGGTTTCGCTTCAGTGCCGGCAACTTGCTGCCGCCCAGCTATCGCCAGCCATGATCCGCGTGTTCTAGAAAGCGACTCGCTGTACTTGCGCCGACAGCGCCTCATCAATCCTTGCGATTGATTCGTTGAGGTGCGCCCGCGTCTCGACCGACGTGGCATTGGGTGCCGCCGTCCTGAGCCGCGTGCGCAACAGTGTGAGACTGTGCCGCGCCAGGCTTCGCGCGTCCTCCGGCGCCGCACCTTCGCGAACGATCAACGCAATCAGTCTGCGCAGGTGCTCGCGCTGCAGCGCGCGGCGGAAGCTGTTGATGTCAACGCTCGCGGCACGCGTCTCGGCCCAGATCGAATCGCGTACGGTGGCGAACACGACACCAAGCGTCAGCGTCGTGCCAGGTTGCTCGCCGCGCAACTCGTTGTCCAGCACGCGGCTCATCACCACCGGATGAAACAACCGATTAAGCGCAGCGGCCTGCAGCGACAGGATCTGCTGGTGGATCGGATAGTCGGGTCGCTGCTCGAACGATGCAAAGTTGGCAAAATCGGGAAAACGATCCGGCGTCAGCTTGTTCAGAAGCTGTGGCGAAATTCTGAAAGCACCGGGCGCGAAGAGATTGTCGCGGATCAGATTCAGCGCTTCGCGCTGCTGCGCAGCAGGCACAGGCACGAACGGCGGGCGATTGCCGGGGTCGCCTACGTGATCGCGATAGTGATATACGCCGCCGATGTAACGTGCCGAGTCGAGGAGGGCGGACCCGGCCTGACCGAGACCCCTGAGAAAACTGCGCCGGAGGATCTGATAGCCGTCACCAGGCTTTTGGAGCTTGGCTTCCATGCCGCCCCACAGCTCGCGGACGAGCTTTATGCGGTGCTTGTAGTACTCGAGGGGATCGCTGCCGAGGTCCCGGCGAGTCGCCAGAGGGTCCGGGTTCCACGGCCACAACGCACTGAAGCCCGCATCCTCATCAGTGCCGTAGGACAGGAGGGGATCGCTGGCGCGAGAGGCGATTTTCTGCAGTGCAGGAACTGCCGCTTCTGGCGACGCCGCGGCGAGTGGTGTGTAGGCGTATTCGATCGCCCAGTAGTCATACGGCCCGAGCGTCGTCTGATGATAGTCGCCCTGTATCTCGCCGCGCAGCGCTATGTTCGTCGGGATGTAGTCCATCACGGAACCGGTCAACCCTTGGGTGTTCGTAATGGATTTGTCATGAACCTGCGCAAACTTGTGGATGGTGCTGGCGCGGAAATTATGTCGCAGCCCGAGCGTGTGGCCCACCTCGTGCGCGGTCACTTCGATCAGCCACTGCGTCATGAAGGCCTCGGCCTCCGGACCATCGGCTTCGACGCCGCGCGCAATCAGCATCTCCAATCCGAACGCGGCATCGTGCGCCATATCCGCCATCATCGTGCACGACGACGCCTGCGTCCCCATCCATCCGGGGCGCAGCAGCGGTGCTGTCGTTTGCTCTTCCCAGCTCACCGGGCCGATCAGCTCGGGCATCGTCCCGCGAACCGATCGCAGGATCCCGTCGGAAAAGCTGATGTCAGCGTCGTACAGCTCGCCCGTCATGGGGTTTGCGCGCGACGGACCAATCGCGAAGCCTGCGTCAGTGGCGGCAAACCAGCGGATCGTGTTGTAGCGAATGTCGGCAGGATCCCAGTCGGCATTATCCGGTTGCTGGTTCACCACGATCACGTTCTGCAGCCCGATCTTCTCGAATGCCTTGTTCCACAGGAGCGCTCCCTGGCGCACTGCGTCGCGGTACCTCACCGGAATCGTATTCTCCATCCAGAACACGATTGGTTTGGTCGGAGGTGACATCGGCGCCATCGGATCCTGTTTCTCCACGTGCCATCGGGTGATGTAGCGGCGCGTCGGGGTGTAGGTCGCGTCCGTCGTGAAATCGTCAGCGGCCGCAAAGAAGTGACCGACACGGTCGTCGGCGAGCCGCGGACGAAAGCCCGGAGTGGAGGGAAGCTCTGAGATGCTGTAGCGGAAATTGAACATCATGCTCCGCACATCCGGCACATTCTGTGGTGGGCGTGGTGTTGGCGGCGGCGTTGCGCCCGGCGCAGGGAGGGGAGGCAATGCCGGCCGCTCAGCTGCGTAGTGCGCGATGGTGCCGATCTCGACGTTCTTCTCGAACCCTTTGAGCGCGCCGAAGTAGCTGTTCTTCGCATCGAAGCGATAGGGAATGCGGAATGTCGCCTCCAGCATGTAAGACTGCATCGGCAGGTCGGTCAGCAGCAGCGCACCGAGATCGATCAGCACACTCTTGCGGTCCGGATGCGGCAGGCTCTCGATTCTTGTTGCCCCGAGAATCGAATCGCTGAACGAACGGTCGATCGCTCGATGGAACGCGGTGCTGTCGGCCGCAACGAACCGGGTGTTTTCCGCGACAAGCTGGACGTTCTTCGCCTGTCTCGAGAACCGTATCGGTATTTCCCCGCACATCTGCGCCGCATAGAAGCCGCGTTCGCCAATACCTGATTCGCAGGTCAGCGAAATCATGTACGTCTTGTCGAATTGATCCGGCCGGAGCTCGAGGTAGACCTTCTCTTCAGTCTTGTACAGACTGAAGAGTCCAGTGATGGTGCTCGCGTTCTTGATGAGTTCGGCGAAGGGCTTTTCCACCGCCGGTTCCGGTTTCTTGGACTCGTCTGCCGCGGGCTTGTTGGTATCGGTTGGTGCCGCCGGAGTTTGCGCACCCGCGGCAACCGGCGCAGCGATACCAAGGACGAATGCAAGGGCGGCAGCGTGTTGCGAATGACGCCAATACATGGTGAAGCTCCTTCTATTGCCGGAACGGTTGGAACGGCGCGTGCGGATAAGAATGGGCGCGCGGAATTAGGATACGTCACGGCTCGGACATTCGGCGGTCGATTGCCTCGACCAGACGGAACCGCTGCAACCCAGAAGCAAACCAGCAACTAATTTCATGGATTGGCGAACCGCGGTGGGTCGCTTATGCGGAAATGGTGAGCTGGGAATCGAACCCCCAACCCGCAGATTAAGAGAGCGAGAGGGGAGTGTACCTCCCTGTACCGTGGGTCGTTTTCTTTAGGAAATTCGCCGTTTTGGCGTCCGCCAAGCCTAAATTTTCGGCCCGCGTTCGTTCGTTTGGTGGCGGTGCGGTGCCGCCACCATCGACCTGTTGCATTTCCTCCATGTCGGTGTAGGACCGAGCATCCACTCCAGCGATTTGATATCGACCGCCTTGTCGAAAACGGAAATCTGCACGTCATCGTCGAGGACACCCGGGCCTGCAATGCACCTGTGTCGCGCTGGCGGTGCGAACACTCGGCGCACACCCGTGAACGCCCTGTAACGCTTGGAACGCGAGATTCGGGCGTTGCGCAGCGCACATTCTCGAACAACAACTTCCAGTTTTGTCACTTCCAACGCAGGCGACCCGACGCACGTTTTCGTTGCGTGTCTCGCTCATGTTGAGGTTCTCAATTTCTCAAAGGTGGACAGGCGCCTAGATCGTCCAGGGATTTGGCCATCGACTTAGGCAAGGTTCTCGCACAAGGCTGGTGTGGCTGTCGTACCGAGCACGAAATTGCGTACCGGTGACGATTTGCGCGTATCTCAATGACTCGCTGGATCGAAGGAGGGAGCATGAGGACATGGGCGAGCGTGTTGGCCGCGGCCAGCATCTGCATCGGATGCGGTGGAGGAGACATCGGTGATCCGAGTACGGCAGCGGCAGCGGGCCGTGGCGTATCCCGCGAGGTGACGTTGCCCTCCGGCACGGCGTTGCGGCTGCGACTGCAGTCGTCGGTGGCGTCCGATAGGAGCCGCGTCGAGGACGGCGTGCGCGCCGAGTTGCGGGAAGCGGTCGTCGTGGACGGCGCCACGGTGCTGCCTGCTGGCACCGAGGTCACCGGCGTCGTGACCGATGTCGCGCGATCCGGACGCGTCAAAGGACGTGCGCGTATCGCCTATCGCTTTAATTCCTTGCACTACGCCGGTGATCACTATGATGTTTCGACGGCACTGCTATCGCATCAAGCCGAGGCGACCAAGGGCGAGGATGCCACCAAGATCGCGGTCGGCGCGGGTGCGGGGGCGGCGGTCGGTGCCGTGCTGGGCGGCGGCAGCGGCGCGGTGAAAGGCGCCGCCATCGGTGGGGCGGCGGGCACGGGCGCAGTGCTCGCGACGCGCGGTAAGGAAATCAGACTGGGCCCTGGTGCCCGAGTCACGACGCGTCTGACGGCACCACTCACGATCCTCGTGCAAAGCTAACCCTGTGGGGCGTCGTGCCCCGTGCATCCGGACGTGCAGGGAATAAGAAGGGTCAGCCGAAGACGCGAGGCCTCTAACGGTGGAGCGATTGAAGACCTTTTGGTTCCGCAGAAGGCGCGGGTTGCAGGCGCTCCCCGTGCGCGTCCGTGTCACCGTTGCCGTCATTGCAGCGGCGACGTGCGCGTACACGCTGTGGTTTGCGTTCGATGTCCTGGCCAGTGTGCCAGATCGTGACGAAATCCGCGCCTTCCGTGTGATGGCGCAAGCCAGCGTGCTGTTCGACGCGAATGATCGACCGGTCTTCACCCTCGCCAAGGAGCACAGAATCGAGGTACCTCTCGCCGATGTCTCTCCGCATCTGATCCGCGCCGTCGTCGCGGTCGAGGATCGGCGATTCTTCGACCACGAAGGCTTCGATCCCGTCCGCATCCTCGGCTCGACCGTCGCGGTTCTGCGCGCGGGGAGGGCCGTACAGGGCGGCAGCACGATCACGCAACAGCTGGCACGCCAAAGCCTCGGACGCGAAAAGACACTCCGTCGCAAGCTGAAAGAACTGCTTATCGCGATCGAACTCGAGCGCCACTACACGAAGCAAGAGATCCTTGAGTTGTATCTGAACAAGGTGTACTTCGGCGATGGCCTGTACGGCGCCGAAGCGGCAGCGCGCGGCTACTTTGGCAAGCGCGCGGCGGAAGTCACGATCGCGGAGGCCGCTCTGTTGGCCGGCCTCTTACAAGCCCCCTCGGCCTATGCCCCAACCGTGAACCCTGAGAAGGCACAGGCACGGCGAGCCGTCGTATTGCACGCGATGGTCGACACCAAGGCGATTTCGACGGCCGAGTACGAGCACGCGGCACGTGCCCCCCTTCGCCTGCGAGACAACCTGCGGGGTCACGAGCCATACGGGGCGTACTTCAAAGAGGAAGTGCGGCGACAACTCGTGCAGCAGTTCGGATGGCAGCGCGTGTCAGAAGGCGGCTTGCACGTCTACACCACCATCGACATGGCGAAGCAGCGCGCGGCCGAGACGGCAGTTGCACAGAGCCTCCGTGCGATCGATCGCACGCTCGTACGAGCGCGAGCGCCTCGGCGCGCGGCCGCCTCAGAGCCAGTTCCGGAATCGAACGACTCCCTACAGGCGGCCCTCGTGGCGATTGATCCGGAAACGGGCGCAGTTCAAGTGTTGGTGGGGGGCCGCGAGTTTGCGCAGAGCCCATACAACCGGGCCACACAGGCCCACCGGCAGCCGGGGTCGGCGTTCAAGCCGTTCGTCTACGCGGCCGCTCTTGAGGCAGGGTACCGTCCGGACGATGAGATCGATCGATTGGACGAGCCCCTCCAACTGACGCAGGCCGTGTGGAGTCCCGATGACGAGCATGTGTCGGAATCGTCGTTAACGCTGCGAGAAGCTCTTCGCGTGTCGAGCAACCGAGCAGCCGTCCGCCTCCTCGACGAGGTTGGACTGCAGCGCACGTTGGACATGGCCGGTGCCTTTGGATTTGAACGTCTACCGAACGTCCCGTCAGTAGCTCTTGGGTCGGGCGAAGTGACGCTGAACGCGATGACCGCGGCCTTTGCGGCGTTCGCGAATGGCGGGCTGGTCTCGCGGCCGTTTCTGATTCGGCGAGTTCTGGACCACGACGGCGCCGTGTTGTTCGATCAGCACGAACCGGCCCGTCGGGCGATCTCACCGGAGACCGCGTACCGGATGGCCGATATGTTGGCCGACGTCATCGATTTCGGCACGGGTTCGGTCGCGAGGCGATTGGGATTCGACCTGCCAGCTGGCGGGAAGACCGGCACGACGAACGACTTTCGGGATGCCTGGTTCATCGGCTTTACGCCGACGCTCGTCGCCGGTGTCTGGGTCGGCTACGACCAGCCTCGGACGATCCGGGCGAACGGGTACGCGTCTGCCGTGGCCGTCCCGCTCTGGACGCAATTCATGAAGATGGCGACTCGGGGTGACGAACCACGCTGGTTAAGGGAGCCACGCGGTCTCGATGAGGACGAAGGCCTCCGTGGCGGCGTCCTCGCCGAGGGCGAGGAGCGCCCGAAGAAGCGCGGCTTCTGGGCGCGTCTGTTCGGTCTTGGCGATGACCGTCCACGACGTGGCGACCGACGAGGCGGTGTCGTGATCATCGACGATAACGAGCGCGACGAATGAGTCGCCCGCATTGATGACCGGCGTCGGCGTGCCGCTCGGCACGGCTGCGTGTCAAGAGTCTCTCCAGCTCTGTGCAGATCCGAATGGGGAACGAACGCCAGAGACGGCCAGTTACTCCGCGGACTCTCAGCGCACTGGAGGCGCATAGCGAGTAGCCGAAAACAAGGGAAGGGAGGAGGACCACGCAATGAAGTTCTCTCTGGCGTGTGTTATCGGCGCTTCACTCTTTTTCGTCTCGTCGGCGGAGGCGCAACTCTGCGGTGGCGCACCGTCCTTCGCGCAAACGCCCATGCAGGTCGGCGTAGCCACTGCATTCCGCGACGGCGCTCAGGGCGTCGGCGGACATTTCGCCGGTGGCGGCGAAGCGCTGTTCGGCGGCGTGGGCATTCGGCGCGTCAACTTCAGCCCCTTCGACGCGACGGAGACGGGTGTTAGCGCCTTTGCGGGTGCTGACCTGGCGGTCGCTGAGAACCAGAATGTCTTTGTGTGCCCTCTCGCCTCGGTCAGCTTCGCCAGCGGCCCCGACATTGGTGGAGTCGATGTCTCCTCGGTCGGGTTCGAAGGGGGCGGCAGCGTAGGCGTGATTGCGAGCAGCACCAACACCTTGATGGTGGTGCCGACATTCGGACTCGCGGCCGCTTGGCGGCGCGTCACGGCAGACTTCAGGGGCGCGGAGCAACATCAGTCCGATACGTTCGGCATCGCGAACCTTGGTGTGGGATTCATCTTCAACCGTCATGTTGGCATTACCCCGAGCATCTCGATACCGTTCTCCGTCAGCGACTCTGACGTAGTGTTTACGCTCGCATTGGCGTTCAACTTCGGACGCTAGGCCCACCCGAATCCTAACGCTCGCAGCGGGATGGATTCGTGCCAGGCCGACCGTTGACCAGCGATCGCGACACGCGGGACACCGCGTGTGCGACAGACGGTCATCGATGATGGCGATCGGCTGACGGCACGCCGGGGCCGACAGGGCGTGATGGTGTTCGCCATTCACTCACCTACCGGGTTGCCATGGCGACATCCGCGGCGAACTTGGTCCTGCTGGGCGATCCCCAGCAGCTCCCGCATATTCAGGAGGCATCCATCCGGGTGACGCCGCGCGTTCGGCGCTGGCGCATCTGCTCCTCGATGCGGCGACCATTGCCGAGGACCGCGGCGTCTTCCAGGAGCGTACTTACCGCATGCACCCTGCGGTTTGTGATTACGTCTCCGAGCTCGCATATGACGGGCGGCTTCGCAGTGCCGACGGATGCGAACGGCAGGTCATTATGTCGCGTGGCTTGAGCGGCGCAGGCATCCGATGCAGTATCGAGCGTTCGTCCACTACTCCCGCTAGCTCCTGTTCTCAATTCGGTTACACGCGTCGACGCGTTCGGTTAGCCGCGGGCATGTTCGTCCATCCGCGTTACGCGATTTGCTGTTGTCACTGTGAATGACCGGCGCGACTCGAGCGATGTGACCAACCGAAGCGCCTATTCCGCCACGTCGCGAGGGAGCCGTCGGTTATACCAGCAGGAGATCAACCATCGAAACCTCGACGGCGTAACAAACACAGCTCGCCAAATCGGACGGGCAGTGTTCCGATCTCGCCGAACGAGTCGACCGTTGTACTGGATGCCGACACTGTACCTCGTCCTTACGAACCTTATCGGAAACGACCGATATCTTGCATCCCGTCGCTCCTTGCGAATTTGGCATGACAGTTGACTTTATCCAACGGGAATTCATGCGCGGCAGCCGGTACGGTCGTGGGTTGCGGCTTGCTTGCGGTTTCCGGACTGGAGGACACAATGGCTTCTACCCAGTCCGAGATCAGCGCGCTGTCCGAGGTTAGAGCACTCTTAGACATTCGAGAAGAGGCATGTCGGGCAAAGGACATCGATCGACTCATGTCGCTCTATTCTCGCGACAGTATTTATTTCGACGTTGTACCTCCTCTCCAATTCACTGGATCTGCAGCGATCCGGCGTAATTTCTTGCGGTGGTTTGACGAATACCAGGGCTCGATCGCCTTGGAAACCCGCGACCTGAATGTCGGCGATCGGGGATGTCGCGTTCGCACATATGCTTCACCGGGATAGTGGAACGATGAAGAACGGGCAAGAGCGCGCGCTATGGGTACGTTCGACCGTCTGCTGCCGACGGTCAAATGACAGGTGGTTGATTACGCACGAACACATTTCAATTCCTGTTGATTTCAAGAGCGGAAGAGCGCTCATGGACCTTACACCCTGACCCAACGTCTTTCCCACGAAGGAAGAGCAGCAAACTGTTCCGCTAATCCGGCGGGTCTTCAGCGCCTTCCCTGAGATTCAGACTTGGTGTGCAACGTGCAGCCGTGATCTGAGAACCACTTTCAACGCGGCAGAATCATGCGCATTGTCGTGCTGGGCGGCGGATTTGGTGGCGTGACGACTGCGCGCCATCTGGAGCGGGTCCTGCACCGGCACACGGACGTCGAGATCACGCTCGTGAGCCGCGAGAACTTCTTCGTGCTCACGCCCCTTCTGTTCGAAGCCTGCTCGGGGCGGTTGGAATTGCGGCACTGCGCGCAGCCGATCCGCGGCGCGCTCCGGACGGCCCGCTTCATCGAGGCAAGGGTTGAAGGCGTTGACGTGCAGCGCCAGATCGTTCGAGCCGTGGGGTCCGAGGGCAGTACATATGAGCTGCCCTACGACCATCTCGTCGTGGCGCTCGGGGCGTCCACCAACGAGCAGCTGATTCCCGGGTCATCGCACGCCTTCACGTTCAAGACAATGGGCGATGCGCTCGTGTTGAGAAATCACGTAATCGAACAGTTCGAACGCGCTGATACGGTGCCCGATTCGACGAAGCGACGGAGCTGTCTGACGGTTGTCGTGATCGGCGGCGGCCTTGTTGGCACCGAACTCCTTGGCGAGCTCACCGCGTTTGTTGACGACGTGCTGCGCTTCTATCCGCGCATCAGTCGTGACGAGATTCGCTTCCATCTGTTCGAGGCGGGCCCGCGCATCCTCCCCGAGATCGACGAGAAACTGGCGGCCGTGGCGAGCCGCGTGCTCCAACGGCGCGGCGCCGACGTTCGTGTGGCGACGCCCGTCCGCTCGATCGACGGCGGACGAGTGCACCTTGCGAACGAAACGATCGATGCCTGCACGATTGTGCTGGCCGCGGGCATCGTTCCTAGTGCCATCGCGAGCGCGATTCCCGTCGTGCACGATCAGCGCGGCCGGATCGCCGTCGACGAAACGATGCGGAGCCGCAGCCACCCCCGCGTGTGGGCGCTGGGCGACTGCGCGACGATTCCAGGACCCGATGGTCGTCCGTATCCCGCACTCGCGCAACACACGGTCCGGGAGGCGCGACAGCTCGCCCGCAACATACAAGCCGTCATCGAAGGGCGCGTTCCTGCGCCGTTCGTCTTTCGACCACTCGGCACGATGGCGTCGCTCGGCCACACGCGCGCCGTTGCGCGAGTCTTCGGCGTGGATCTCACAGGTTTCGCGGCCTGGTGGGTCCGCAGGACGTACTACTTGTTCCAGATGCCGCGCTGGGACCGGCGAATGCGCATCGTCCTCGATTGGACCGTCGCGCTGTTCTTCCGGCCGGACATCACCAAGGTCGAGTTGCGCGTCGAACGTGAGCAGGTGCGGCAGGCCCCGGAGATGCCCCGTGCCGCCTTCAGTCGACGGCAATGATGTCCTCGCTCGAGTCGAGGCCAAGACAAGTTGCGAAAGGTGCGTCGCGATGGTGGGGATATAGTCACGGCGTCCCATGGCCGGTCGAGTCCCGATTTCATGACCCGCGTGCCATCCATCCTCGCCGTCTCCGACCACACAGGCTGGGCGCACGTCGTCTGCGTCTCGGCTCGCGATCGACGGCCATTCGTCGTCACGCGGCGCCGGGTCGCGCTAATCGACCGCGGGCTGCCGACGCAGCCCTACGAGCACGGGACACGTGGTATGAAGCCGGACGAGGCGGAAGCGCTGATCGCGAAGGTGCGGAACTCGGTTGCGAAAGCCACCGATCTCGCCCTCGGGCGACTTGTCGACGAGCTGTCAAGCGAGCACCCTGTAACGACGCTTACGATCCGCAAACCGCCATTCGATAAGCTACCGACCAGCGTCGCCGATGTGCAAGCGTCGTATCAGCTGATGTGCTCGGCTGACGGCGTGCTCTACCACCTTGCAATCCGCACGGCTGCGAGGCGCCTCGGGCTCGAGGTCCAGTTGTGCCGGCGCGGTGACGAGATCGGCCTCGCGGCGGCAGCGCTCGGCGTATCACCGGAC
>Ga0075421_100010827_pt1 | contig 11282 bp, 10 predicted proteins | sample SoiMetdeltSBSDD5_FD_75292 | JGI IMG/M metagenome (GOLD analysis project Ga0075421, IMG submission 75292) | Bulk soil microbial communities from a Populus tree surrounding site in Tennessee, USA - Soil MetaG P. deltoides SBSDD5 | ecosystem: Environmental > Terrestrial > Soil > Tree plantation...
CCCGTGACCATCCCCGCCCTCGCTCCCACCCTCGTGGAGTCCGAGCTGTTCGGCCACGTCAAGGGCGCGTTCACGGAGGCGGCGCGGGACAAGAAGGGACGGCTGGAGATCGCGGACGGCGGCGTGCTGTTCCTGGACGAGGTGGGCGACATCGATCCCGCCGTGCAGACCAAGCTGCTGCGCTTCCTCGACTCGGGCGAGCTCTTCCGCGTGGGCGACACCCATCCCCGCCAGGTGGACGCGCTCGTCGTCTCCGCCACCAACCGTCCCCTCGAGCGCGACGTCGAGCAGGGCCGCTTCCGCGCGGACCTCCTGGCCCGCCTCGGCCACACCGTCGCCATCCCGCCCCTGCGCGAGCGCGGCGAGGACGTGCCGCGCCTCGTCGATCACTTCCTCGCCCGCTACGGCCGCGGGACGGCGGCCAAGACCTTCGCGCCGGAAGCCATGGACGTCCTGCGCCGCCATCACTGGCCGTTCAACGTGCGCGAGCTGCAGCAGGTGGTGGAGCGCGCGGTCTGCCTCGTGGACGGCAGCGTCGTGCGCGCCGCCGACCTCCCCGACTACTTGCAGGCGGCTTCCGCGGCCGCCCCCGCGGGCGAACAGGGCCCGCCCGGCCCCCTGAAGAAGGCGATCGAGGAGCTGGAGCGGCGTCACATCGTGCGCGCCCTCGAGTACACGAAGGGAAACAAGCGGCGCGCCATGGAGCTGCTCCAGCTCTCGCCGGAGACGTTCTACCGGCGCCTCGAGGACTTCGGGCTGCACAAGAAGTCCGAGTAGGCGTCCGTTCGGCGCCCGAACACCCGTTCGGTCGGCGAACGCGCGCGTGGACGCGCCCTCGCGCAAACCCCGGGAAATCGCGGGAAATCCGCGTATCCGCGGGTGGCACCCGCGTTGCTCAAGTGAGCAGGCGACGGCCGCGCGCGGATGCGCGAGACGCGCAGCGACGACGCGAGCCGATGCGAGGACGCACATGAACGCGATGAGACCGACCGCGGTGGTTGCGCTGCTGCTGCTGGCCGCCTGCGGATCGAACGACGGGGACGTCAGCGGGCCGAGCTCGCCCGCACAGCCGGTGCCGAACCTGACGGGGACGTACACGAGCACGAACTGGCTGACCCAGTTCAACCGCACGCGCGACGGGTACAACGGATCGTGGAACTGCTCGGGCAGCATGACTCTGGCCCAGGAGCCGGGGTCGGACAAGTTCAACGGGTTCGCCGTGGTGGGGACGCCGTGCCCGGCGGTGTCGTTCGAGCTGAGCGGATCCGTCACGCCCGGCGGCGCCGTGACCATCGTGACCCGCGGGCCGCAGCCCGGGGCGGGGACGTGCCCGCTGCCGCCGCCTTCGACCTACACCGGGCTCTTCCAGAACAACCTCCTCTCCGCGCGCACGCAGGTGAAGGTCGCGTGCCCGGGCGAGCTGGAAGGCGAGTACACCTTCAACCAGATCATCACCGCACGGAAGTTCTGACGAGTCGGCCGTGAGGCCACTGATGGCGTTTCGAAGGGCTCCGGTCGTGCGCGGGAAGGCGTGCCTCGCTCCCGCACGGCCGGAGCCCGGTGGCAGGAAGTTGCGTTCCGTGCGCTACGGGATGTTGACGCGCATGCGGTCCGCGACCGTGACCATGAAGACGCCGGCCGAGGTCGTGAGGGTCACCCTGCCCGACCACTCGTTGAACCGTCCGGGATCGCCCTCGCCGTTCCCGCAGATGAGGGAGCTCGTGACCTGGAGGGTGACGCCCTGCTTGGGGGGAAGCGAGGCGGGCACGACCATGCTCGCCTCGCCGCTCTGGAACCCGATCTCTCCCACGAATGCGGGGCTCAGCTCGATCGTCGCCACGGTGCTGACGGAGGCGATGGAAACGGGATCCCCCGACGGGTTCGACGCCTCGACGAGGATCGTGAACGGCAAGCGCACGTTGTCCGAGCCGTTCGGGCAGGTGAGGACGGGCGTGCCGAAGCGCGCGCCGGAGAACGTGGGCGCGCCCGAACCGCCGCCGCGGAGCGCGAGGGCGGCGGCCGTCCCCGCCACCGCCACCGACCCGACGATGATCGCCGCCTTCCGCCCCGACGAGGACTTGCGCACGGGACGGCCCGTCCGCTGCGCCGCCTGTTCGCGGGCCGTCTCCAGGGCCCGCAGCACCTTGGGCGAGAACCGCTGGGGATCGAGGCGGAGGTTCGGAGACAGGGTCAGCGCCTCCGAGAAGGCCTGCACCGCCTGCGCGGTGTGATCGAGAGCCGTGTGCGCGACCGCGAGCTGGATGTCCGCCTGCACGAGGAGCGGCACGCGCGCGGGATCGCCGCGAAGGCGCGGGATCGCCGCTTCGAGCGTGGCCACGGCGGCTTCGAAGTCGCCTTCTTCGACCTGGCGCACGCCGGTGGCGACCCCGCTCTCCGCGGTCGGCGCCGTCTCCTGCGTGGCGGAGGCCGCGGGGACGGCCGTGCAGGCGAGGATCAAGGCCCAAGCGACGCCACGTCTCATGCGGGGAAGGTATCGCCATCGCGTCCGCGGCCGCAAGGTCCGCGCCCGATTACTCAGCGCCGCTTGCCCTCCGTGGCGAGGTCGGGCCGGATCGTGGTCGTCTCGCCCGCGCGGATCTCCACCTTGCGGATGATGCGCGGGTAGTCCGGATGCGTCAGCACGACGGAGTGGGATCCTGGAGGAAGCGCGATGGGCGGCAGTGGCGTCTCCCCCAGCGAGAGGCCGTCGACGGAAACGTAAGCCCACGGTGTGGGCAGGATCTTCAACCAACCCTGGACCGGCGGAGCCGGCGTCGGGGGAGCGGGCGTGGGAACGACCGGGGCCACGGCCGTCTCGCGCGGTGAGGGTGGCGCGAGCGACGGGCGGGCCGCGGGAAGGGAAGGCACCGGCGTCGGTGGCGGCGTGACGACGGGCGACGGCAAGGTGACGGGCGTCGCGGCGCTCGCGAGAGGAGAGCTGCGCGCGGCCGCCGTCGGCAGGATCTCCGGCGCACGTGAAGTCGGCGTCGCGACCGGCGCCTCCGTGGCCAGCGTGTAGGGGAGAGGGGAGGCCGACGCCGTCACCGTCGCCGCCGACGGGACCGCGGACGGCGACGCGGCCACCTCGGGGGGACTCTCCCCGGTCCCGCGCATCCACACCGCCGCGGTCGCCGCGGCCGCGAGGACCGCCCCCAGCGCGATGGCCAACGGCACCCGGCGCGGGCCTCCCACGACGGGAAGGCGCCGCGTGTGCACGACCTCGGTGTCGGGCGAATCCGCGCCCGCCACCGCCCCACCGCGCGCCGCGCGCAGCGCCGCCGCCATCGCCGCCGCGTCCGGAAATCGCCCGCGCGGATCCTTGGCCAGCGCCGACCGCAGCACCGGGAGCAGGGCGGGCGGCAACGCGAGCGCGGGATCGTCGATGGGCGGCGGCGCCTCGACGTGCATCATCAGCGTCTCGACGGGCGTGGCCCCGCGAAAGGGCACGCGAGCGGTGAAAGCCTCGAACACCACGATGCCCAGCGAGTAGAGATCGCTGCGGAAGTCCGCGCGCCGTCCGCGCGCCTGCTCCGGGCTCATGTACTCGGGGCTGCCCAGGACGTAGCCCGTCGACGCCCCGTCCGTTCCCGCGGAGGCCGGCTTGGCGATGCCGAAGTCCATCACCTTGGCCGTGCCTTCGTCGTCGATCATGACGTTGGGCGACTTGAGGTCGCGATGGATGATCCCGACCTTGTGGATGGCGGCCAGGCCTTCCGCGATCTGCGCGGCCACGTCGAAGGCCTGCTCCGGGGCCAGGGGCCCGGAGCGCAGGCGCTCCTTCAGGGTGGCCCCGCGAATCAGCTCCATCGAGATGTACTGGAGGCCTTCGTGCTCGCCGTACTCGTGGATGCGGCAGACGTTCCAGTGGCTGACCTTGCGCGCGAGCTTGATCTCGGAGCGGAAGCGCGCGGCCATCTCCGGCGTGCCCGCCACCTCCGGCCGCAGGATCTTGAGCGCGACCTCCTCGTCGAGGACCTCGTCGTGCGCGCGATACACGGCGCCCATGCCACCGCGGCCGAGGGGAGCGAGGATACGGTAGCGATTCGCGATCAGCGTCCCGCGTGTGACCGCGGAGAGGACGGCGCGACAATGGAAGCAGACCTCCGCCGCGTCGTCGTTGGGCGACTGGCAGGACGGACAGATCACGCGCCAGCTTAACCCTTGACCCGTCCGAACGCGGGCGGTTAGGCTCGAAGCGCCCGGACACGAAAGGACCTCCCCAATGGCCGACAATGCCGCGCTCGCGAAGATGGCGCAGAAGCTGCGCCGCCTGTCCATCGAGTCCACGACCGAAGCCGGATCCGGCCATCCGACGAGCTGCATGTCGGCGGCCGAGATCATGTCGGTCCTCTACTTCGACGAGATGCGCTGGGACCCGCGTGATCCCAGCGGGCGCCGCGCCGACATCTTCGTCCTCTCCAAGGGCCACGCCGCGCCCGTGCTCTGGGCGGCCCTGAAGGAATCGGGCGCCATCGACGACGACCTCATGACCCTGCGCCGTCACGACAGCCGGCTGGAGGGCCATCCCACTCCGCTCGTGCCCTGGGTGCGCGTCACCACCGGCTCGCTGGGCCAGGGCCTGTCCGTGGCGGCCGGGATGGCCTGGGCGCGCAAGCTCGACGGCGAGCAGGGCCGCGTCTACGTGCTCATGGGCGACGGGGAGGCGGCGGAAGGCTCGGTGTGGGAAGCCTCGGAGTTCGCCGATTGCAACAAGCTCTCCAACGTCTGCGCGATCATCGACCTCAACCGCCTGGGCCAGAGCGGGCCCACGATGCACCAGCACCACGCCGAGGTGTACGAGCGGCGGTGGCAGGCCTTCGGCTGGGAGACCGCGGTCGTGGACGGGCACGACGTGGCCGCGCTCAAGGACGCGTTCGCGCGCGCGCGGAAGTCGTCCAGGCCGTTCGGGATCGTGGCCCGCACGCTCAAGGGCAAGGGCGTCTCGTTCGTCGAGGACAAGGACGGCTGGCACGGCAAGCCCCTGAAGAAGGGCGAGGAGCTGGCCAAGGCGCTGGCCGAGCTGGGCGACACGAGCATCACGTTGAAGGTGGAGAAGCGCCTCTACGAGGCGGAGCCCCGGCGCGCGGAAGGGCCGATCGAGGTCAAGCCCGCCTACGAGAAGGGCCAGGAGGTCGCGACGCGCGAGGCCTTCGGGGCCGCCCTGGCCAAGCTCGCGAAGAGCGCGCCCCAGACCGTGGCCCTGGACGGCGACACCAAGAACTCGACGTTCTCGGAGAAGTTCAAGGCCGTCGCGCCCGAGCGCTTCGCGGAAGGCTACATCGCGGAGCAGAACATGGTGGGCCTGGCCCTGGGCATGTCCACCGAGGGCAAGGTCCCCATCGCCTCCACCTTCGCCTGCTTCCTCACCCGCGCCTACGACTTCATCCGCATGGCCGTGTACTCGCGGCCGAAGCACCTCGTGCTCTGCGGCAGCCATGCCGGCGTGTCCATCGGCGAGGATGGACCGTCGCAGATGGCCCTCGAAGACCTGGCCATGATGCGCGCGCTCGTGAAGTCGACCGTGCTCTACCCGAGCGACGCCGTGTGCGCGGAGAAGTGCGTGGAGGCGGCGGCGCGCGCCGAAGGCATCGTCTACATCCGCACCAGCCGGCCCAAGACGCCCATCCTGTACGCGAACGACGAGGCCTTCCCCATCGGCGGCTCCAAGACCCTGCGGCGCTCGGACAAGGACGCGGTGACGATCGTGGGGGCGGGGGTGACGCTGTTCGAGGCCCTCACCGCGCACGAGCGGCTCCAGAAGGACGGCGTGGCCGTGCGCGTCATCGATCTGTATTCCGTCCAACCCATCGACGCCGACACCCTGCGGCGCGCCGCGCGCGAGACGCGCGGGATCGTGACCGTGGAGGATCACAGCGCGCGCGGGGGGATCGGGGAGGCGGTGGCGGCGGTGGTGGGCGGGAGCGCGCGCCTCGAGATCCTGGCCGTGCGCGAGATCCCTCGTTCCGGCAAGCCCGCCGAGCTGCTGGAAACGCACGGGATCTCGGCGGACGCCATCGTCCGCGCTGTTCGCAAAATGTTGTGATCCCGGCCGCGCGGTGGCCCCGCGCACAGCGGCCGCCCGTTTCCCGAATGCTAAGATCGTCGGCCTTATGTCCTGGCCGATGAGATTCGAGCTGCCTGGACGCCGCGCGCTGCCTTTGCTCGTGTGCGTCACCCTGGTCTCCACCCCCGCGCTGTTCGCGGAGGAAACCGCGACCGTCGAGCCGTATACGGCGAGCCCTTTCGCGACCGCCTCCGATCACGAGCTCGGCCACTACGCGGCGAACCTCGGGCGGAACCTGAAGGGGGTCCTGGGGCGCGGCAACGTCCGGCCGCTCCTGCTGGGCGCCTCTCTCGCCCTCGGCGGCTCGCTCCTCGACCGTCGGGCCGAGAGCTACTTCGACCAGCATCCGTATCCCTCCGCGGGGCGGACGGGGGCACGGATGGGGCAGACGCTGGTGGTGGCCGGGCTCACCGCCGGCCTCTTCGGCGCGGGCGCCCTCTCGCGCGAAGGCCGCTTCCACGACACGACCTACGACCTCAGCCAGGCCGTCCTCGTGAACACCGCGTACACGTTCGCCCTCAAGAACACGATCCACCGCACGCGACCGGACGGGTCGAACGCGCTCTCGTTCCCCTCCGGCCACACCTCCACGGCCTTCGCGGCGGCGACGGTGCTGCAGTCGCACTACGGCCCGAAAGTGGGCATTCCCGCCTACGGCATCGCGTCCTTCATCGGCGCCTCGCGGATGGCGTCGAAGGCGCACCACCTGAGCGACGTCATCGCGGGGGCCGGTCTGGGCTACCTGGTCGGCCGCACCGTCGTGAGCCACGACGACCGCGCCGGGCGCCATCGCCAGCTCTCCCTCGGCACCGCCGCCAGCCCGTCCGGCGACGGCGTGGGCCTCGCTCTCCACTTCGGGTTCTGACCGCGGGCGTGCGCCACCTTTCCGTCCTGGACGGACAGTTCGCGGTCTGCCGTCTGCCCGCGTGCGCGCCCTGGCCCGTGCCCCGCCCTGGACCCCTGCTGTCGATCACGCGCACCGCGGAAGAGACGTCCGTCGTCTGTCTTCGCGAGAACGCACCCCGGGGCGCGCGCGTGGAGGAGGGCTGGCGCGCCCTCAAGCTCGAGGGACCGATCCCGTTCGAGGAGATCGGCGTGCTGTCCGCGCTCTCCGGGAGCCTCGCCCGCGCGGGACTGAGCCTCTTCGCCCTTTCGACCTTCGACACGGACTACATCCTGGTCAAGGAGGCGCATCTGGCCGCGGCCCTCGAGGCGCTGGAGAAGGCGGGCTTCGGGCTCAACGGGGCGGGCGGCTGATTCACGCGCCCGATCCCTACGGCGCCGTGGACGCGGGCGTACGATGGAATTGATACGCCGCTCTGCGCGGACACGGGGGTCGCTCGCTTGTCCGGAGAGGCGGCAGGCTCGTGTGGAGGAGCCATGGCCGAGCTGGTACACGAAAGACTGATTTCTCTAAGTGGACCGGATGAAAGAGTTTACGATCGCGCGCTCGTCTACGCGGAGCCCAACGGCCGGACGACCTGGGCCGGCTTCGTCGAATTCGTCCCCGAGAAGGGCGAGCGGGTGCGCACGGGCCACGAGACGACCCAGAGCAACATCGAAGGCGTGGCCTACTGGGCCACGGGCCTCGAGGACGTTTTCCTGGACGGCGCCCTGGCCCGGGCCTGCCGCCGCGCGGCGACGCCTGAACCGGAGGAGAAGCGGACGACGGCCGCTCCCGCCGAGAGCGACGTGGCCGTCGCCCATCTCCGGCTGGAGACCGTCGATCCCGCCGCTCCCCTGCGCATGATGGCGACGCGAACCCTCGTCCCCGGACAGCGCCGGCGGATCAAGGAGGGCGGCGCTCTCGTCTACAAGAGAACGGTGCGGGAGCCGTCGGCGGGAAATCCCGGCGCCTACGAGTTCGTGGCGCAGTTCGGGTCGGAGAACGCGGCGGGGCTGATGGCGAACACCTTGTGGAACGACCTCCACGGCCTGGGAGCGCGCTTGCTCGTCGAGGGGGAAGAGGTCGCGCTCACCAACGCCGCCATCAAGGACGCCCTGCTCGCGGCGCAGCTCCCCTAGTTTCGTCTAGGCCTGACGGAGGACGACGACCACGGTCGCGTCGTCCTCCCAGGCGCGCCCGTTTCCGAAGGCCTCCGCGGCCGCGAAGATCGCTTCGAGGATCGCGGTGGCGCCCGCCGTGCGCTTCTGGCGCACCACCTCGCGCAGCCGCTCCTCCCCGAAGAACGTCCCGTCCGGCGCGCGCCGCTCCAGGATCCCGTCCGTGCACATCACGAGCAGGTCCCCCGGCCGCAGATAGGCCATCCCGCGGTGGAAGCGCACCTCGGGCAGCGGCCCGATGACGGTCCCGCCCGTGCTCAGCTCGATCACCCGGTCCTTGCCCGTGTCGAAGAGCAGCGGCGGCTGGTGGCCGGCGTTGACGTAGATGAGGTTCCCGTTCTTCTCGAGCTCGGCGTAGAAGACGGAGACGAAGCGGCTGGAGAGGGTGCTGCGGTGGATGACGCGGTTGAGCTTGGTGAAGACGTGCGCGATCTTCAGCTCGCGCTCGAGGCCCATGCGCAGGCCGGTGACCACGTCGCGGACGAGCAGGGCCGCGGGCAGCCCGTGCCCGCTGGCGTCGCCGATGGACAGGCCCAGCATGTCCTCGTCGAAGGCCGCGAAATCGAAGAAGTCCCCGCCCACCTCCTCCGCCGGGCGCGAGCGTGCGGAGAGGTCGTAGCCGGCGAACGCGGGCGGCTCGTCGAGGAGGAGGCTCTGCTGGATCTCCGCCGCCTGCTCGAGGCTGCCCAGGGCCCGGTCTTCCATGAGCCGCGAGCCGAGGGCGGCGCGCACGGTGTTGAGCGCGAAGTCGAGCTCCTCGCGCACCCAGCCGTCGCCGAGCAGGAAGAAGAGCAGGTAGCGCTTGGGGCGCTGTCCCACCACCACCGCCGCGACGGGGCGGCGCGGCACGAGGCCGAAGCGCGGCGGCGCGTCGTCGTGGTCGGGGTCGGCGAAGATGTAGACGCCGTGCTGCAGGACCAGCGCGACCGGGCGCACCTGGGCGTCGAAGCCGTCCGCGGGCGGCCGCTCCAGGCGTCCGACCGTTTTCAGGAGCGAGAAGGAGTCGCGGCCCTCGCCGTAGACGATCCCCGCCTTCAGCCGCAGATCGGCGCGCAGCGTCTGGAACGCGTCCTCCAGGAACGATTCGATGAGCCGCCGCGGCGGCAGCTCGGAATCCAGCGCGCCGAAGAGGCTGTCGAGCCGGCGGTAGAGGAGCTTGGCCTCTAGACGAGGCGCGGTCGACGAATCCATGAACCGTCGATCGTATCACCGCGTCGTCAACTCGTTCCAGAACGAGTTGAGTGGGCCGCCATCAACCCGTTCCGGAACGGGTGAATTTCTGATCCCCCACGGCTACTTTGGAGTAGATGCGTCACGCACGGACCTTCATCGGCATCAGCGGCTACGACTACCCGGGTTGGCGCGGGCGCTTCTATCCGCCCGACCTGCCGCGCCGGAAGTGGCTCGGGCACGCCGGCCGGCTCTTCAATTCGATCGAGCTCAACGGCACGTTCTACAGCCTCAAGAGCCCCGACGTCTTCCGGCGCTGGGCGGACGAGACCCCGCGCTCGGGATTCGTCTTCGCGATCAAGGGCAGCCGCTTCATCACCCACAACCTGAAGCTCCGGCGCGCGGAAGGCGCGCTCGCCAACTTCTACGCGAGCGGGATCCTGGCCCTCGGGCGCAAGACGGGTCCGTTCCTCTGGCAGCTTCCGGACAGCTACGGGTTCGACCCGGGGCGGATCGAGACGTTCCTGCGCCTCCTGCCGCGGACGAGCGTGGCCGCGGAGGAGATGGCGCGCGGGCACGACGCCCGGCTGCGGCGCGGCGCGCTGGTGAAGGCGGCGGCGCGGGTGCGCTACCGTCACGCCTTCGAGGTGCGGCATCCGTCGTACTTCGTGCCCGAGTTCTTCGCGCTCCTGCGGAAGCATCGGACGGGATACGTCATCGCGGACACGGCGGGGAAGTGGACGCTTCGCGAGGAGGTCACCGCGCCATTCGTCTACGTCCGTCTGCACGGCTCGCGCGTGCTCTACGGCAGCCAGTACACGGAAGCGGAGCTGCGGGCGTGGGCGGCGCGCGTCCGCGCCTGGTCGTCCGGGGGGCGCGACGTATACGCCTATTTCGACAACGACCGGCACGCCTACGCGCCGCAGGACGCCCTGGCTCTGGCGCGGATCCTGGAGGAAGCCTAGGGCGTCTCAGTCCTCGTCGTCGCCCGCGACCGCGCGCAGCAGCCGAGGGGGCGCGTACCAGATGAGCGCGCCTCCGTCCGCCATGTTCGCGGGCACGTCCAGGAGCGCGGCGCCACCTTTCTTGAAGGTGAGGCGCTCGGAATCGGACGTGTCCAGGAGGCGTGCCACCACCGTGGAGACGTCCGGCTCGTGGCCGAAGATCGCGACGAGCTTCTGGTCCGCGTATTTCTCGACGGCGGTCGCGATCTTCTCGAAGGAGCCCCCGGCCAGGGCGTCCGATTCGGTCACCTCGACCTCTCCCCAGGCCTCGGCCGCGATGTCCGCGGTCTGCCGGGCGCGCACGAGCGGGCTGGAGAGGAGAACGTCGGGACGGCGGCAGATCCGCGCCAGCCCGCGCGCGGCCACGCGGAAGCGCTTCTCACCGCGCGGGGTCAGGGGACGCTGGTCTTCGGGAACGTCGGGCGTCCTATGGGGGACGGCGATGGCGTGCCGGACGATGAGCAGACGCATGGGCAACTATCCAAACGTGAATATAGCGCTTCTATGACGTTTTAGGAGCGTATCCCATGGCGATGGGGAGGCGCTCCTGCCCCATGGCGGCCAGCGCGCGCGCCACGACGTCGGCGGGGGGGAGGGCGAGGAAGGCCTGGTGATGGGCGCGACTGGCGGCGAGCAGCCTCTCGTGCAGGGCCGCCGCCACCGGGGCCACGGCGGCGTCGCCGCGGACCCGCGACGACTCCGCCTGCCGCCGGAACCATTCCGAGAGCACGTAGGTATCGTGCAGCGCGCCCAGCTCGTCCTGGAGGGCGCGGAACTCCGCGGCCGCGGCCGCGACCTGGCCCTTCAGCGCGCCCGAGAGCTCGGCCGCGTAGCGCAGGCGGCGCACCTGGCGGCGGAGGCGGTGGAGCTCGCCGGGGTCGAAGCGCTCGCCGAGGGCGGCGATCAGGGCCAGCGTCTCCGCGCCCTTGCCGTCACGCAGCTCGCGGATCCGGCGCAGGACGGCGAAGACGCCGTCGCTG
>Ga0075421_100010828_pt1 | contig 11280 bp, 5 predicted proteins | sample SoiMetdeltSBSDD5_FD_75292 | JGI IMG/M metagenome (GOLD analysis project Ga0075421, IMG submission 75292) | Bulk soil microbial communities from a Populus tree surrounding site in Tennessee, USA - Soil MetaG P. deltoides SBSDD5 | ecosystem: Environmental > Terrestrial > Soil > Tree plantation...
GAGATGTACATCGTCGCCGCGCATATGGACGGACACGGGTGGGGCGAGGCCGCGAACGACAACGCGTCCGGAATCGCACTGGTGCTGGAGTTGGCGCGCATCTTCAGCGCTCCAGAGGTGCGTACCGAGCGGTCGATACGGTTCGTCCTCTGGAACAACGAAGAGACCGACTACGGCGGCTCTCGCGCCTACATCGCGCAACGCCGCGCGCTGCAGGGCAAGGAGGACCCGCCAGGATCGGGCCGTTATCCCGAGCCGAAATGGCTCGGAATGATCCAGCACGACATGCTGCTCTTCGACCACGGAATGCCACGCGCCGACGGCACGGTGAGTCCCGAGCAGCGTCCCGAGGCCGACATCAACGTCGAGTTTCAGGGAGCGTCAGCATTCGCGCAGCAATCGCACGCGTTGGCGTGGACCTTCCAGGCTGCCAACGAAGTCTTCGCGACGGACTATCCGGTCACCGTCGGCAATCACATGGCGAGCACCGACTCGGAGATGTTCATGGACATCGTGCCGTCGATCAGCGTGCGCGACAACGAACGCGGCGTGCAGATCGGCGCGGGATGGAATCCGCACTGGCACCAGGCGACTGATGTCTACGCGGCGTACAGCGACAAGGACTTCCGTCTCGGCCTTAACGCGGCACAGACAACGCTCGGCGCGATCGGCCGATTGGTTGGCGCCACACTTTTGAAGCGGCGCTGATCGCGCGTTCGCATAATTGTCGGATGTGCCGCATGCCGCGCAGCATGTGTCGCGGCATCGAGCGGCGCGAATTCTCGCAGCAAACTCCGCGTTCTTCACTCCCAGCACGCGCACGTCAGGCGCGTGGAACTTTTCTTGCTCCCGACGCTGAGCGTCGTTCGTGGCGCCGCGTTGCGCTCCCCACATACAGCAGGAGGTCGCATGAGGAATGGGAGTAGCGCAGGTACGCGGTGGCGTGTGATCGCGATTGCGGCGGTCGTCGCCGTGCTCGCGAGCGTGCTCGTCTCGGCCCAGACGTATCAGGGCGGGATGCGTGGCGTCGTCAAGGACGCACAGGGGGTCGTGCCTGGCGTCGAGGTCACGCTCACCAACGAAGCGACGAACGCCGTTCGCTCAGTCACGACCAACGAAGTGGGCGAGTATTCGTTCCCCAGCGTGCTGCCCGGCATCTACACCATTCGCGTCGCGCTCGCCGGATTCAAGACCGAAGAGCGCAACGGCCTGCGGATCGCCACTCAGCAGATGCTCAATATGGATTTCATGCTCGAGGTCGGCGCACTCTCCGAGCAGATTACCGTCACCGCGGAGACGCCGGTCGTCGAGCGGGCCAGCGCCAGCGTCGCGACCACGATGACCGCGGCGCAGATTACGGCGATTCCGCTGTTTGGCAGGAACACGTTCTACACCGCGATTGCGACGCCTGGCGTGATCCAGTCTGGCGACCCGCAGTTCGTTCGCTATCAGGATCAGTCCGGAGCGTCGTTGCTCTCGCTTGGTGGTGGCCCCCGGCGAGGCAATGCCTATCTCATCGAGGGCGTGTCGATCACCGACATGCTCAATCGCGCCTCGTGGGTGCCGTCCACCGAAGCCGTGGAGGACATGCGCATCCAGTTGAAGACCTACGACGCCGAGATGGGCCGCGCCGCCGGCGGTGTGTTCAACGTCACCGCCAGGTCGGGGTCGAATCTGTGGCACGGCAGCGCACTGTTCATGAACAAGCCGGGCTGGGGCACCGGGCAGTTGTTCTTCGCCAAACGCGCCGGCACGCCGAACCCGCCGCAGTATTACTACTCGTGGGCCGGATCGCTCGGCGGCCCGGTCGTGAAGGACCGCACGTTCTTCTGGTTCAGCAAAGACGACTACCTGCAGAAGAGCACGCGCAACAACGTGCTCACATTCCCGACGATGCGCGAGCGCAGCGGCGATTTCTCGCAGTCGCCGACAACGATTTACGACCCGTTGACGACACGTCCCAATCCCAACGGCACCGGCTTCATCCGCGATCCGTTCCCGGGCAACGTCATCCCGGCAAACCGCCTCAACTCCGTCGCGCTGGCGATGCTTGCGCAGATGCCCGCACCGACCTCCGGCCGCTCGTTCAACGGCTCGGCGATTCTCGAGGACGGCCCACAGGATCAGGAGACGCTGAAGATCGACCACCGGTGGAGCCCGACATGGACGACGACGGCGATGTATGGGCACCAGCAGACCGGTGAGCCAGGCTCGGCGTTCTGGGGACCACACGGAACGATTCCCGCCGATCCGAGCGGGACGATCGGCTATCGCACGATCCACTTCTTTTCGACGAACCAGGTCATCGTGCCCAATAACTCGACGGCGGTTGCCGTTCGCTACGGCTACTACTACTTCCTCGGGGACGGCACCAACTTCAAGGGCGGCTTCGACGCATCGACCCTTGGATATCCGACGAGCTTCACCAGCGTGCTCACCGACGGCGCCTTCCCGTCAATCACCACGAACGGCTACAGCAACATCGGCCACGGCGGCCGCAACATCACCTTGTTCGAGGGGCATACCGGCAATGCCACCGTGTCCAAGTTCATGGGGAAACATTCCGTGAAGGTCGGCGTCGACTACCGGCGCCTGCAGGGATACTCTGAAGCGCCCAACAATGCCAGCTTCGGGTTCACGCAGGCGTTCACGCAAGGGCCGAACCCCAACACGGCGAGCAGCGTCGCGGGTGACGCGTTTGCCAGCTTCCTGCTCGGGTTTCCCGCTACTGGCGACGTCAACGTCGCGACGCCGGGGACGTATCACACCGACTACTACTCGGCGTTCGTGCAGGACGACTACCGGATCACCTCGAAGCTGTCGCTGAACTTCGGCCTCCGCTACGAGTACGAGCCGGGCATTTCCGCCAGGGACAATCGCTTCACGGTCGGCTTCGATCGCGATGCGCTCTTCCCGATACAGGTCCCTGGAATGGAGCTGCGCGGCGGACTGATGTACGCGGGCGTGGACGGCTATCCCACGCGGCAGGCGCAGCCGCTGAACAACGTCGCACCGCGCGGCGGGTTCGCGTATTCGATGACCGAGAAGACGGTGATTCGCGGTGGATACGGTCTCTACTGGGTGCCGCCGATCACCGACATCTCCGAGGCGATGATCGGCGCGCGCGGCTACTCGGCGTCCACCACGTTCCTGTCGAGCACCGATGGCGGCCTCACCCCGGTCGGCACGCTCTCGAATCCATTCCCGGCGGGGATCACCGAGCCGCAGGGCAACTCTCTCGGACTCGCCACCGGCGCCGGCAGCGTGATCGACTTCGTTGATCAGGATTCGAAGCCCGGATACGTGCAGCAGTACTCGCTCGACTGGCAGCGCGAGCTGCCAGGGCAGATGGCCGTCGCGGTGGGCTACATGGGCAGCCGGTCAGAACGGTTGCCGCTCGGCGGGACGGTTGACGCGACGGTCAACATCAATCAGCTCGATCCGCAGTATCAGTCCCTGAGCACGGCGCTGCAGCAGACCGTGGCCAACCCGTTCTTCGGCAATCCGGCCTTCGGCAACTTGAGCCGGTCGGCGACGATCGCGCGTGGGCAGCTGCTGCGGCCGTTCCCGCAGTTCGACAACGTGCTGATGCACCGCAGCAATCTGGCCCGCGCCCGCTACAACGCGCTGGTCACGCGCTGGACCAAGCGGATGGGCAACGGCTACTCGCTCGACATCAATCACACGTGGAGCCGCCTCGAGGACAACCAGTTCGGTGAGAGCAACACGTTCTCCAACCGCCAGCTCGGCGCGCTGAACAACTACGACCTCGATGCGGAGTACGGGGTGTCGCTCCTCGATGTCGCGCATCGGCTGAACGTGAACGCGACCTTCGTGCTTCCGTTCGGCGAGGGACGCAAGTGGCTGACCAGCGGCATCGGCGACGTGCTGGGCGGCGGATGGACGGTGACGGTGGCCGGCCGTTATCAGACTGGGTTCCCGCTCAACATTTCTCAGTCGAGTAACAACTCGAACCTGCTCGGCAGCCAGCAACGCCCGAACATCATCGAGGGCGTGGACCCGATGACGACTGGTAGCCAGGAAGAGCGCGCGGTGAACGGCTGGATCAATCCAGCGGCATTCAGCCAGGCGCCGGCGTTCACGTTCGGCAATGCTCCGCGCACGAATCCGGACTGGCGCGGTCCCGGTCAGCGCACGACCGACCTCGCCATCTCCAAGACCCAGCGGATGGGCACGAGGACGATCTCGCTGCGGGTGGACGTGCTGAATCTCTTCGACGATCCGCTGTTCATCGGGCCGATCACGACGTTCGGCACGTCAAACTTCGGTCAGATTACACAGGTCGGTGGGTTTGCGCGGTCCCTGCAGTTTCAGGTTCGAGTAGGGTGGTAGCGTCAATCGTCGATTTCTTGATTTGGGAGTGTTGATTCCTTGTCGATTGGTGAGCGTTGATTGTCGATTGGAGGGCTGCGAGAACGTCGTTACTCCTTTCAATCGACGATCACCTCACCGCCTGTTGCTTGGAATGAGCAGAGTAAGCGACAGGAGTGTCTGTGCGCGTGAGCCGAAGCGCCATCCACGTCGTACGCGTGCCATCGCCGCGAAACACGCGCGCGTGAATCGCGGCAAATCACGCCAGTTTCCGCCGTGGCGCCGGCGGTGCGTTGGAATGCGCGTTGCTATCCCGCAGTAACGCTTTCTCCTTTCTCCAGGAGCCACGATGAAACGCGTCACGCTTTGCTTTGCGCTCGCAGTTGCAGTCGCATCGGCTGCGGTGCTCACGTCGCCGACCGTCGCCGCGCAGGATGAGCCTGGCGGGGGAGGGCGGAGGGCGCCAGCCACGCCACCCAAACCCGGCGCGCCCGATCCGATCGTCGGCGGGACCCGGCCGCCGATTATTGGTTCGTCGGCAGGCGTGTCGGCGGGACATCAGCTGACCTCGTCCGCGGCGCTTGAGATCCTGCTGAAGGGCGGCAACGCCTTCGATGCCGGCGTCGCCGCGCTGCTCGTCGGCGGAGTCGTCGAACAGGATCTCTACAGCCTCGGCGGCGAAGCGCTCGTGCTCGTCTATCCGATGAGCGAGAAGAAAGTAACGTCTGTCGTCGGTCAGGGGTGGGCGCCGAAGGGCGCGACGCTCGACTGGTACAAGGCGAAGAACAAGACGCTCGACGGTGAAGGTCTGGACCCCGCTGTCATTCCGGGAGCGCTGCACTCAGCGCTGACGGTGCTCGAGAAGTGGGGCTCGATGACGTTCGAGCAGGTCTCGGCCCGCGCGATCGAGTACGCCGAGAAGGGCTTCCCGATGCGCCCACGCACGGCCAACTCGATTCGCGGCAATCTCGAGTTCTTCAAGTCATGGCCGGACAACCAGAGCTACTGGCTGAAGGCCGATGGCGAGATGTACAAGCCGGGCGAAACCATCAAGCTGCCGACGCTGGCGAGCACGCTGAAGAAGATGGTCGAGGCCGAGCGCAAAGCCGGCAAGCGCAACCGGGCGAAGGGCGTCGTCGCGGCACGCGACCGCTTCTACAAGGGCGACATCGCCGAGACGATGGTGAAGTTCCTGAAGGGTCACGGTGCGCCGTTCGAGCTGAGCGACTTCGCCGAGTTCTACGCGAAGGTGGAGGAGCCGACCTCGACGACCTACAAGGGCTACACGATCTACAAACAGGGTTTCAACAGCCAGGGCCCGCAGCTCCTGCAGACGCTGAACATCCTCGAGAACTTCGATCTGCGCGCGATGGGCCACGACAGCACCGACTACATCCACACCGTCATCGAGGCGATGAAGCTTTCGTACGCGGATCGCGACACCTACTACGCCGATCCGGCGTATGTGAAGACGCCGGGTCAGGGGCTGCTGTCGAAGGAGTATGCCAAGCAGCGCGCCGCGCTGATCAATCCGATGCGCGCTTCGAGGTCCTTCATCGCCGGTGACCCGCTGCCGTTCGATTCGACGGTGAAGGAGTGGTCGTTCTGGAAAGCGAACGAGGTCGCTGATGAGGCGCTCCTCGAGATCCCGATGGTCGATCTCCTGGCGTCGAACGGCATCCCGAAGGACACGACACACGTGTCGGTCATCGACAAGGACGGCAACATGTTTGACGCGACGCCGAGCGGCGGCTGGATCGGCGGTGCCGTCATTCTGGCCGACACTGGAATCGCGATGAGTGTGCGCGGCGAGCAGTTCTGGCTCGACGACATGCGCGCCAACCAGTTGCGGCCGCGGGCGCGTCCGCGCTACACGCTCACCCCGAGTCTCATCCTCAAGGACGACAAGCCATTCATGGCGCTCGGCACACCGGGCGGAGACAACCAGGAACAAACCATCCTCCAAGCCTTTCTCAACGTCGTCGAGTTCTGGGAGGACTGGTATCCCAACCTCCACACGGCGTTCGCGTGGCCGCGCTTCCAGACCATGCACTTCTATGGATCGGTGTGGCCGCACCGCGCAGGCTTCAACCGGATGAACGTCGAATTGCCGATTTCGAAAAAGGTGTTCGACGACCTGAAGGCGCGCGGACACGAGGTCACCGAGACGAGGCAGTACGGCATCTCAGGCTGCGCGACCGGCGTGATGATCGACCCCGCCACCGGCAACCGCCTCGCCGGTGCGGACGCGCGGCGCGATTGCTACGCGATGGGCTACTAGGGAGGCGCACCGTGCTCACCCGTCGCACTTTCCTGGAGCAGTTCGGACTCGTCGGCGGCTCGGCGCTCGTCATGTCCGCGATGCGGTCGTGGGATCTGATGGCGGCGCAGGCCGGGCCGCGCCCGGTTCTGTCCGGGCGCGCGACCGGAACGAAGGTGATCGTCCTCGGCGCCCTCGATGTTCCCTTGACGAAGGACGACAAGGAACGTTTCGTCACCTTCCTCGTCTCCGAGGGCTATCTCGATTCATCCGACCGCGCGTATCGCAAGAACAGCGGCCGCGGTGCGGGCGACCCGTTCATGAGCACGTGATGACCGCCGGGCAGTCGGCGCAGCATGCCTTCTCCTTCCAACTCGCGAGAGCGTGATATGCGGGCGCGCTGGTCGAAATAGAAGTGCAGGCGGCTCGCGCCAAGTGAGCGTGCGCTGGATCGCGGCCGGCGCCGCGCTGTTCGTGTCGAGCGCGGTGGTGACGGCCCGACAGGCGCCGGCGACGGTTTTCACTGCGCCGCAGGCGGCTGACGGCCGGAATGTGTACGGCAGGAACTGCGCGTCGTGCCACATGCCCGATCTGAGTGGCAGCAACGATACACCTCCACTGGCTGGTTCTGTCTTTCTCGGCACTTGGCGCGCGCGCACGACCAGGGATCTGTTCGAGTACCTGTCAGCGTCGATGCCACCCGGCGGCGCATCACTCAGCACCGAGAGCTTCGAATCGATCACGGCGTACATTCTCGAGGCGAACGGTGCGTCTGCAGGCTCAACGCCGTTCCGCGCCAGCACGGCAATCGCGATCGGGGACCTGATCGCTCGCTAAGGGCGCTCCATTCCGACAACATTGCGCCCCGCTCTCCACTCGCGCCGAATTTGTTGCGCACACGACGCGATCGCGATCTGACACCCGTCGCGATCGATCCAGACCCACCGGCGCCCGACATTCTTGACGGCCGCTGAACGGTCAATCCGACAAGACTGCGTGCTGCGGGCGCATCGCTCGCCCGCGCGCTGCCGATCGCATTCGTGCGAAATCCCCGCTATTCATGCGGGCAAATCGCATGAGCGCCAGAGGCCGCTTACGTGACACGCGATGGAACCGCACTTGCTTTGCGCTGCGTGAGGAGCCTGGAGATGGCATGAAGATACGTTGGGTTCATTTCTTCCTCGCCTGCGGGGCGCTGTTTGCCTCGTCCGTCGCCGATACGGCCTCTCAGACATCGACACAGGTGGCGCCCCCTGCGCCAGCAAGCACTGCGGCTGCAGTCCCGGTGCCGCCGGTGGCTGCGCATCCCGAAGCTATCGTTCCATCCAAGACCTTCGTCGACACCTATTGCGCGACGTGTCACAACCAGCGGCTCAAGACTGGTGGGCTGGCGCTCGATACGCTCGAACTCACCAACGTCGGTGCGCACGCCGCGGAATGGGAGAAGGTCGTCGTCAAGCTGCGCGCCGGGTTGATGCCTCCGTCAGGTGTGCGCCGTCCCGCGCAGGCCGTCATCGATGAGTTCACCTCGTCTCTCGAAGCCGCTCTCGATCGCGCCGCGGCCGCGAATCCGAACCCGGGCCGCACCGAGCCGCTCCATCGTCTCAACCGCGCCGAGTACCAGAATGCCGTACGTGATCTCCTCGGGTTCGAAGTCGACGCGTCGAACTGGCTGCCCACCGACGAGATCAGTTACGGGTTCGACAACATTGCCGGCGTCCTCAAGCTGTCGCCGCTGCTGGCCGAGCGCTATCTGAATGCCGCGCAGAAGATCTCGCGGCTGGCGCTGGGTACGCCGGCGCCGCCCAGCGGGGATCTCTTCCGCGTAGCAGATCAGCTCGACCAGGACGTACGACTCGAGGGCATGCCGGTCGGTACGCGTGGCGGCACTCGCGTGGACTACCTCGCGCCGCGAGACGGCGACTACGACATCAAGGTGCGCGTCGGGCGCGGAATCGACTCGGACATCCCGCATTTCATCGGCGAACAGCATCTCGAGATCAGCGTTGACGGTGAACGCGTGCACGTGTTCACGCTGCCGGCCACGTCCGGTGAGGATCTCAACATCGAACGCCAGGTGGCCAGAGCACCTGGTACAGGCCCCGAGCGTCGTCCACGCGCGGTTGACGCCAACGGCGATCCGATTCCGGACGAGGCTGCGCTCGCGCGCCGCAAGCTCGATGACAACTGGGTGATTCGCGTCCCGATCACAGCGGGTCTGCACGAGGTCCGGGCGACCTTCCTGATGAAGACGAATGCGGTCTCGGAAGGCTTTCGCCGACCGTTTCTGAAGCCCTACATCGGCCGCGGTCCGACGGACAACCGCGAGACTCGCGAAGGTGCCGCGCTTCGTGAGATGGAGATCATGGGGCCGATCAATCCCGGCGGCGCCACGACCTCTCAGAGCTATCAGCGCGTGTTCGTGTGCACACCTGCCAAGCCGACCGACGAGGCGCCATGCGCGAAGACGATTCTTTCGAAGCTGGCGCGGCGCGCGTATCGGCGGCCGGTTGCCGAGGCCGATCTGAAGGTGCTCCTCGACTTGTATCGCGAGGGTCGCGCCGCAGGCACATTCGAGAGCGGCATCGAGCTGGCGCTGCAGCGCATCCTTGTCAGCCCGTCGTTTTTGTTCCGCACGGAATTTGAACCTGTCCCGGCCGGAGCCTCGAAGTCGAGAACGTATCGCATCAGCGACCTGAGCCTCGCGTCGCGGCTGTCGTTTTTTCTCTGGAGCAGCATCCCAGACGAGGAGCTCCTCGATCTCGCCGAGAAGGGCAAGCTCCGCGAGCCCGCGATCCTCGCACAGCAGACGAAACGCATGCTTGCCGATCCGCGCTCACAAGCCTTCACCGAGAACTTTGCCGGGCAGTGGCTGTCGCTGCGCCGGCTCAAGGACATCGTGCCGGATCCGTTCCTCTACCCGGACTACGGCGACACGTTGGCACTCGCGTTTCAGAAAGAGGCCGAGCTGTTCTTCGACAGCATCGTTCGCAACGATCGGCCGCTGATGGATCTGCTCGACGCCGACTACACGTTCGTCAACGAGCGGCTGGCGCAGCATTACGGCATTGCCAATGTGAAGGGCATCAACTTTCAGCGTGTGACGCTGCCCGCCGACAGCCCGCGCCGGGGACTGCTCGGGAAGGGCGCAATCCTGACGGTGACGTCACTTCCGAATCGCACCTCGCCAGTCGTGCGTGGCAAGTGGGTATTGCAGACGATTCTCGGTGCACCCCCGCCGGAGCCGCCACCCGACGTGCCCTCGCTGCAGGAGAACGGCGAGAAGGTCACCAAGGTACGCACGTTGCGCGAGCGTCTCGAGCAGCACCGTGCCGGCGCAATCTGCGCGTCCTGCCACAAGCTGATGGACCCGATCGGGTTCGCACTCGAGAGCTTTGACGCGGTGGGCACGTACCGGCTGTTCGATGAGAACTATGAGCCGATCGACAACTCGGGCGACTACGCCGACGGATCGAAGATCGACGGTCTGCCTGGCTTGCGCAAAGTCTTGATGGCCCGCTCGCTCCAGGTCAACGCGAACGTCACGAGCACACTGCTGACGTACGCGCTCGGCCGCGGCGTCGAGTACTACGATGCGCCGGCGGTTCGCGCCATTCTCCGCGAGGCGGCTCCACAGAATTACCGGTTCTCGTCGATCGTTCTCGGCATCGTCAAGAGCGCTCCATTCCAGATGAGGAGATCCGATTCATGATCATCACCAAGAAGGCATTGTCGCGACGCACGGTGCTGCGCGGTATGGGCGCGGCGCTGGCGTTGCCGTATCTCGACGCGATGGTGCCGGCGTTGTCGGCCGTGACCACCAAGCAGCCGCAGCGTTACGGGTTCTTCTATATGCCTAACGGCGTGGCGATGAACCACACCGGCGTGAACTACTGGAAGCCGCAGACGGTCGGGGCGGATTTCGAGTTCTCGCCGATTCTCAGTCCGCTCGAGCCGTACCGGCAGCAGCTGATGGTGGTCAGTGGTCTGCACAACCGCGCCGCCGAGAGCCTGGGCGACGGCAACGGCGATCACACGCGCAGCACCGGCTCGTGGCTGACAGGGACGCACATCAAACGCACCGAAGGGTCGGACTTGCGCGCCGGCACATCGGTCGATCAGGTCATAGCGTCGCAGTACACGAAAGACACGCCGCTGCCGTCTCTGGAACTGGCCATTCTGCCGAATTCGGTAACCGGCGGGTGCGATACGGGCTACAGCTGCGCGTATGGGACGACGCTCTCGTGGGCGTCGCCGACGACGCCGCTGCCGACGCAGAGCAGTCCGCGTCTGGTGTTCGAGCAACTGTTCGGCGACGGGGGCTCGGCCGAGCAGCAGCGTGCGGCGGCACGCACCAAGAAGAGCATTCTCGATTCCGCGATTCAGGAGATGCACGGTCTGCAGGCCAAGCTAGGGCCGGCCGACCGCTCGACGGTGTCCGACTACCTCGACGTACTGCGCGAGGTCGAGCGCCGTATTCAACAGACTGAAGCCAGGAACGCCGAGTCACCGTCGGCCGAGTACGAACGGCCCGGCATTGGTGTTCCCGAACGATTCGACGACCACGCGAAGCTGATGTTCGACCTGCAGCACCTGGCGTTCCAGGCGGATATCACACGGGTGACGACGTTCATGTATGGAGCGGAGCAGCGCGCGCGGATGTACCCGGAGATTGGGCTCAACGAATC
>Ga0075421_100010829_pt1 | contig 11280 bp, 8 predicted proteins | sample SoiMetdeltSBSDD5_FD_75292 | JGI IMG/M metagenome (GOLD analysis project Ga0075421, IMG submission 75292) | Bulk soil microbial communities from a Populus tree surrounding site in Tennessee, USA - Soil MetaG P. deltoides SBSDD5 | ecosystem: Environmental > Terrestrial > Soil > Tree plantation...
AGCAGCCTCAACCCCGCGATCAACCGCCCGCGCGTCTGGTGCGGTTCGATCACCGCATCCACGTAGCCCCGTGCCGCGGCCTCGTAAGGGTTCAGGAACTTCCCCTCGTACTCCTTCGTGAGCCGCTGCTCCTCGGCCGCCGCCGCCTTCTCGCCGCCCTTCTCGCGCGCCGCCGCGATCTGGTGCTTGAAGATGATCTCCACCGCGCCCTTCGCGCCCATCACCGCGATCTCCGCCGTGGGCCACGCCAGGTTCAGGTCCCCGCGGATGTGCTTGCTGCTCATGACGTCGTAGGCCCCGCCGTAGGCCTTGCGGCAGATGACGGTCAGCTTCGGCACCGTCGCCTCGCAGTACGCGTACAGCAACTTCGCGCCGTGCCGGATGATGCCGCCATGCTCCTGCGCCGTGCCCGGCAGGAAGCCCGGCACGTCCTCGAAGGTCACGAGCGGGATGTTGAAGGCGTCGCAGAAGCGGACGAAACGGCCGCCCTTGTCCGAGCTGTCGATGTCGAGCACGCCCGCCAGCACGGCCGGCTGGTTGCCGATGACGCCCACCACGCGCCCGTCGAGTCGGGCGAAGCCCACCACGATGTTGCCGGCGAAGTCGCGGTGCACCTCGAAGAAGCTGCCCTGGTCCACCACGCGCGTGACCACGTCGCGGATGTCGTAGGGCTTGTTCGGGTTCTCGGGCACCAGCGCGTCCAGCGCCTCGTCGGCGCGCGCGGCGTCGTCGTCGCAGGCGGCGCGCGGCGGGTCCTCCATGTTGTTCAGGGGCAGGTAGGAGAACAGCCGCCGCAGGAGCGAGAGGCACTCGGCGTCGCTGGCGGCGCGGAAGTGCGCCACGCCCGACTTGCTGGTGTGCACGGCGGCACCACCGAGGTCCTCGGACGAAACCTCCTCGTGCGTGACGGTCTTCACCACGTTGGGCCCCGTCACGAACATGTAGCTGGTCTTCTCGACCATCACGATGAAGTCGGTGATGGCCGGGCTGTACACGGCGCCGCCGGCGCAGGGGCCCATGATGGCCGAGAGCTGCGGGATCACGCCGCTGGCGAGCGTGTTGCGCAGGAAGATGTCGGCGTAGGCGCCGAGGGAGACCACGCCCTCCTGGATGCGCGCGCCGCCGCTGTCGTTGAGGCCGATGACGGGCACGCCCACCTTCATGGCCTGGTCCATGAGCGCGCAGATCTTGGCCGCGTGCGTCTCGCCCAGCGCGCCGCCGGACACGGTGAAGTCCTGGCTGAACACCGCGACGGGCCGGCCGTCGATGGCGCCGAAGCCGGTGACCACGCCGTCGCCCGGCACCGGCTTGACGCCGAAGGCCGTGTTGCGCGTCTCGATGAGGCGATAGGACTCCTGGAAGCTGCCCTCGTCCAGCAGCAGCTCGAGCCGCTCGCGCGCGGCCAGCTTGCCCTTGCCGTGCTGCGCGGCCACGCGCTCTCTCCCGCCGCCCTGCAGGGCGGCCTCGTTGCGGCGGCGCAGGTCGTCGAGGCGGGTCATCGCGTGGTCCCCGGGGCGTGCCGCGCAGCGGCGAGGCGGCGGATTATAGGCAGCGACCCCGGTCCTTGCGCACGGTGAGCGGTCCACCGACCATGCCGCCATGGGCCACCGCAGCGCCTTCCGGCTGGAAAAGTGGTACCTCGACGCGGTCGCCGACGACGGCACGACCGAAATCGGCTACGCCGCACGCCTCGCGATGGGGCCCCTCGCGCTCACGCTCGCGAGCCGGCTGAGCTGCGCTCCGGGCGAGCCGCCGCGCACCCGCACGCACCTGGTCGGTGCCTCGCTGCCGCGTCTGGTGGGTCGCACGGTCACATGGCGTTGCCCGCGTGGCCCGGCCGGCACGTGGACCGCCCGACAACTCGGCGGCGAGCACGTGCTGCTCGACGGCCGCGAGGGCGCGCTGCGCTGGAGCTGCCTCTTCCCCGCCGCGGCCGTCGAACTGGGACGGCCGGGCGAGCCGCCGCTCGCAGCCCTCGGCTACGTCGAACGCCTCGACCTCACGCTGCCTCCCTGGCGCCTGCCCCTCCGCGAGCTGCGCTGGGGCCGCTTCGTCGCACCGACCACCTCCATGGTGTGGATCGAGTGGCGCGGGCCGCAGCCGTTGACGCTCGTGCTGCGCGATGGCCAGCCCGCGTCGGACGCGCGCGTCGGCGACGACGGCGTGAGCGCCGTCGGCGCGCAGCTCGCCTGGTGCCCGGGCGAGGTGTTGCGTGACGGCGAGCTGGGAACGACCGTCCTGCGCGCCGTTCCGGTCCTGCGGCGCGCGCTGCCCGCCGCGCTGCTGGGCACCCACGAAACCAAGTGGCGCCGCCGCGGCACGCTCACCGGCCCGCAGGGCGCGCGCGCCGAAGGCTGGGTGATCCACGAACTCGTGACCTTCCCGCCGCCATGAAGACGGGCGGCCTGCTCGCACGCATGGCCTACGGCGCGGCCTTCGTGGTCGTGCTGCCCGTCGCGCTCGTCCTGTGGGCGCGCGCCACGCAGGATCTCGTGCACCTTCCCGCCTACCGTCTCCCGCGGATCGGCGGTGTGCTGCTGCTCGGCGGACTCGCGCTCGTGATTGGGGGCATGCGCCAGCTGTTCGTGCACGGCGGCGGCCTGCCGATGAACGCCTTCCCTCCCCGATGCCTCGTCTCGAGTGGTGTCTATCGACTGCTGGCGCACCCGATCTACGTCGGCAGCGTGACGGCCTGCGGCGGCGGCGCGCTGCTCGCGGGCTCCGCCTCCGGGCTGTGGCTGGTCACGCCCGCGCTGGCCCTGGCCTGCGCGGCCTTGGTGCTGGGCCACGAGCGGCCCGACCTGCTGCGGCGACTTGGCGCACCGGCGCGGCCCTGGCTCGCCCTGCCTCGGCCCGAGGATCGGCCGGCCACCTGCGGCGAGCGGCTCGCCGCGCTGCTGCTGGTCCACGGCGCATGGCTGGCGGCCTACGAGGGCGTGCTCGCGCTGGGCCTGCCTGCGGGCGCGCTCGATCCATGGCTGGCCTGGGAGCGCGGCGCGCCCACCTGGGCGGCGACGGCGCCCATCTACGCCTCGATCTATCCCGTGGTCCTCGTCACGCCGCTGCTGCCGCGCACGGCCCGCGCTGTGCGCGACCTCTCGGTCACCGCCCTGGTGGCCTTCGCGCTCTCGGCGTGGATCTACCTCTGGCTCCCGGTGGTGGCGGCGCCGCGACCCATGGCGGACACGGGCCTTGCCGCGCGGCTGCTGCTCCTCGACCGCTCGCTCGACTCGCCGGCCGGCGCGCTGCCGTCGCTGCACGCCGTGTGGGCCCTGCTGGGACGGCAGGCGATCTCGTCGCGCTGGCCGCGAGCGCGCGGACTCGCGACCGCCTGGGCCGTGGCCGTGATCGCGAGCTGCTGGACCACCGGCCAGCACGCGTTGCTGGACCTGCTGGCTGGCCTCGCGGTGTACGTGGCGGCGGCCGGGCGCGCACGCATCTGGAAGGAACTCCTCGCTCTTTCCGAGCGCGTCGCGAACTCCTGGCGCGAGTGGCGCCTTGGACCGGTGCGCCTCATCAGCCACGCGGGCTGGGCTGCGTTGGCCGCCGGGGGCGGCCTCCTGATGGCCCAGGCGCTGGCCGGCACGAGGCTCGGCGAGTTCGCGCTGCTCGCAGTCGCCGGCCTTCTGGCTGCCGCGCTCTGGGCGCAACTCGTCGAGGGCTCCCCCGCGCTGCTGCGGCCCTTCGGCTACTACGGCAGCCTGGTCGGCCTCGCGCTCGGCGGCGCGGCGCTGGCGGCAACGGGGCGCGACCCGTGGCCGGCACTCGGCGCGCTGGCCGCAGCCGCACCGTGGATCCAGGCCGTCGGGCGGCTGCGCTGCCTCGTGCAGGGCTGCTGCCACGGACGTCCGTGCGCAAGCCCGGCGGGACTGCGCTACCGCCACCCGATGTCACGCGTGGTGCGCCTCACCTCCTGGCGCGACGTTCCCTTGCACGCGACGCCGCTCTACTCGATCCTCGCCAACATCGCGGCCGGCACGCTGCTGCTGCGCCTGTGGAACCTGGGCATGCCCCTCACGTTCGTGACGGGCGCCTACATGTTCCTGAACGGCGCCAGCCGTTTCGTCGAGGAGTCCTTCCGCGGCGAACCGCAGACGCCGCACGTGCTGGGCTTGCCGCTCTACCAGTGGAACGCCGTGATCGCGCTGCTCACGGGCGCGGCGCTCACGGCCTGGCCGGGAGCGCCGGCACTGCCTCCGTCGTGGCCCGGCCTGCAGGCTGCGCTGCTGGCCGTCACGGTCGGCCTGGTCACCGGTGCGGCCATGGGCGTGGACCTGCCCGCGGGCCAGCGGCGCTTCTCCCGGCTGGCCTGAGCCGGAGCCGGCAGTGCGCCGCCGCTCACGGCGCGACGTGCAGCAGCATCCCGTTCGAGAGCAGCACGCCGCCGGACGCGACCGCGCCCTGCACGAAGAGGTCGAGCCCGAGCGGCAGGCCCGCCGGCAGCGCGAAGTCCGCCTCCGCCTCGCCGGCGACCCCGAGCGACCCGAGGGGCAGGATCTGCGCGGCCACCACCAGCACGGCCGCGCCCGAGGGCAGCGGCAGGTCCAGCGGCGCGACGCCCGCCAGCAGGAAGGCCGGCGCGCCGGCCGGCCCGGACTGCAGCGCGAGCGCGAAGCCCGGGTTGCCGGGATACGGGTCGGACTTGGCCGCGAGCACCAGCACCGGCGGCGTCGCGCTCGCCGACGCGTACGGCGAGACGAAGGCCAGGTCCGGCGCCACCCAGGCGAGGTCGCCGCCCTGGCCGTCGATGCCGCTGGACGCGCCCGTCAGCACGTGCGGCGGCACGCCGGCCGCCTGCGCGAGCGGCAGGCGCAGCACGTGGTTGCCGCCGGAGTAGCCCGGCAGGCACGCGGGGTTCACACCTCCCTCCCCGAGCACGAGCGCCCCGTCGTTCGCGGCATCGAACTCCACGTCCACCGGTCCCAGGGCCACGGGCCCGCACAGGTTGAACAGCAGGTTGAGCTCGGTCACCAGGTTCGGATTGACCAGCACGCGCACGAGATCGTCCTTGGAGACGGAGGCCAGCGTGATCGGCGGCAGCTGGCCGCTGCGGTCGAGCCCGTTGGCGCCCGCGAACGACAGCGTGCTCGCCGCGCCGTCCAGCGTGAAGCGCAGCACGCTGTCGGCCTGGCCCACGATGACCGTCGGCGGCCAGCCGGTCGTGTCGATGGTCATCGCGCGCCCGCTGCCAGGCAGGGGGATCACCAGGTCCGGCGCCATGCCCGCCGAAAAGGGCGGCGCGTAGCGCAGCACCTGCCCGCCGCCGCCGTCCAGCACGAAGAGCTCGCCGCTGACGGGATGCACGTCGAGGTCGCGCAGGTCGCCCGCCGCGATTCCGGCCGGCGTGATCTCGATCAGCGTCGCGGTCGGCACGAAAGGCCCGGCCAGCGTCACGTCGAAGAGCCGCGCGCCGCTGGCCACGAGGAGCTCGTCCGTGCCCGGCCGCCAATGGACCGAGGGGGCCGCCAGGCCGCCGAAAGCCGTGTCCGGCAGGAGCAGCACGGCCGCGGCCGGCGGGCGCAGCAGGTACAGGCCGCTGCTGGTGACCACGGCCACGTCGCCTGGCAGCAGGGAAGACTGTGCCGCGGCTCCTGCGGCGAGACCGAGCCACGCGATGACGGACCACGATGCACGACGCATGGCGACTCCTTCGGGGTTCATCCCCACTACCCTTCCGCGGCCTCCGCCCCACTCTGCAGGTGCTCGGCCAGCTCGGCCAGCGCGCGCGACACGAGGTTGCGCACCGAGGCTTCGCTGCGCCCCATCTGCTCGGCGACCTCCGCACGCGACAGGCCGACCACGCGCGAGAGCACGATGACCTCGCGGTAGTCGTCGGGCAGCTTCTCGAAGGCCTGCTCGATGCGGTCCAGCGCCTCGCGGCCCATGGCGGCCCGGCTGGGCGAGGAGAAGGAGGAGCGGTACACGTCGAGCAGGCGGCCATCGTCCGCGGCGGAGGGCGCGTGACCGCCGGCAGGCGCCCCGACCGCCTCGCGCGCCGCGTCGCGCTTGGCCGCCTTCCAGTACTCGGCGCGGTCCGCGATCTTGCGCAGCGCGGTCGCGTAGAGCCAGGCCCGGAAGGCCGCCTCGCCGGGGTAGCGGAAGTGGTCCATGTTCTCGAGGACGTCGCGGCACACGGACTGCACGAGGTCGCTGTTCGACTCGTGCCGCCGGATCACGGCGCCCGCGCGCAGCCGCACGTAGGCGCGCAGGCTGGGCAGGTGTCGCTCGAGCAGCTGCTCGACGGCCGTGCGGTCGCCGCCTGCCGCGGCCTCCACCAGCGCGGCGTCATCCGGCGGACTGGCGGCGGGGCTCGACATGGCCGAGAGTCTACCGGCCGGCCGCCCGCCCGTCGGCGGAACGGGCACGCCGGATCCAGCGCCCGGCCATCCCGGCCGTGCGCCCGCCCGGCGAACCCTCCGGCGAGGCCCTCAAAAGAGCGGCGACCGGCGCGCGGGAGACGCGCCGGTCGCCGCCGAGGGCGCCGAACCGCGAGATTGATCAGGAGGTGATCATTGGGTGCGCGGCCCGCCAACCTCGCGCGAACGGCCGGACTCGCCACGGGGGCGGGCGGGCTGTTCGCGCCCCGGGCGTGCGTCGGCACGCCGACGCACGCCGAAGAACTCGTGCGCTTCGCCCGAGCGGGCCAGGGCGCGGAGGCGCTGCAGATCGGCGCGATCCACGCGCGGCGCCGCCGCCAGCCGCTGGCGTGACATGCCCAGGGCGAAGTCCTCGCCGGCCGCAGCGGCCGCCGCCGTGCGGGGGCCGCCGGTCTCCGGCGCAGCCGGCCGCAGCGCGCCGTACGGCACAGCCAGCACCCGTTCGCCCGCATCGACCTCGTCCACGAGCGCCAGCGCCAGCTCCCGTTCGCCGAGGTCCACGGCCATGTTGCTCACGCGGCCCACGGGCGCGTGCTCCGCATCCTCGACGCCGCGACCGACGAGCGACGAGAGCCGCTCGGGCCGCGTCGGCTCGCCCGATGCGGTCGCGCCGAAGTGGCCGAGCATGCGATCGAACCAGGTGCGATCGGTCCGATCGGGCCAGCGCGACCGGTCGATGGCCGGTGCATCCCGGAGTCGCGCCGCGTCGATCCCCAGCAGCCGCACGCGATGCGGCGCCTGGTCTGCCGGCGCACCCGCGGCGTCCGCCACCTGCAGCCGATCGGCCGGCACCGGCACGAGCTGGCCGTCGGGGCGCACCGAGGGCGCGGGGGCGAGCACCGCCGCCAGCAGCCGGCCGCTCTCGCGGTCGACGACGAGGTCGTCGAGCGTGCCGAGCGTGACGTCGGACTCCGAGACGACGGGGGCGCCGAGCAGCGCATCGGACAGGACCATCTGCTCGGGCTGCCTCCCGGTCGAGCCGTCGTTCGCGGCCGGCGCGTCCTGTGCGGAGGCTGACCGGACGAGGGCACACAGCACGGCGGCGAGCAAGGCAACAGGCTGAATCATGACGGGTCTCCCGGGAATCTCATCGCCTACGACATCGCGGCCGGCGACCGTGACCCGGCCGCCGGCTCGCGTGCAGCTCAGCGCGGACGATGGCCCGTGCGATCCGGGCGCGTGCGCTCCGGCCGGGCGTCGTGGTGCCGTTCGCGGTCGCGACGTGCCGCGGCCTGATCCTGCCGGCGCTCGCCGCGCCGGCGGTCGTGTCGCGCGCCGTCCCTGCGCTCGGGGCGGTCACGGTCGGGACGCGCAGCTCGCCGGGTCTCGTCCTGCGCGGCTGGCGCGGCCACGGAGAGCAGCGTGCCATCCGACACCACTGCGGACGGGGTGTCCGGCGCCGATGGCCGCTCGATGGGTGTACCGGCAGTAGCGCGGCCCGCGGCCACGCCCGCCAGCACGCAGGCGGATAGGATCAGCGTGTTCACCTTCATGGTCGTCCTCCTTCGAGGGTTACTACTCCTTGGCGTAACCCCGCAACGCGGAGCTGGACTCGACCTCCTGGAGCAGTCGCGCGAAAAACCCTGCGCGCGACGCCGCGCGGGCGTCGCGGCGCGGACGTCGGCGGGCCGGACGCTCAGGCGGACTCGTCGCCAGCGGGAGGCGCTGCGCCGTCGTCGTGCGCGGGATCCCAGAGGAACAGGCCGCCGAGCAGGTCCACGATCTGCCCGACGCGCACCTCGAGGTCGATGCCGAGACCCGCGAAGACCGTGCCGCGCACCACGAACAGGTCCACCCAGGTCTCGTCCGGCTGCAGCAGGCGCGGCGGCCCCCACGGCGGGACCGTGCCGTAGCTGCCCGACACGCGCGGGATGCCGTTCACGGACTCGAAGCGGCCGTGCAGGAAGGCGACGCCGCCCTCCTCGATGCGCTCGGTCCACGTGCCGAACGCACGGTTGTACAGGCCCGCGCACTGCGCCTCGTAGTAGCCGGCGCCCAGCCGGAGGCCGCGAGTGACCTCGATCATGAGATCGGCACCGACGCCGATCATGACGTGGCCGCGCAGGACGTCGGCGGCGTCCGCGCCGCGGTCGTGGACATACGTGCCCACCGCAGCACAGCCGGACAGGGCGAGCAGCAGCAGGAGGGCGCCCGCCGCCGCGCGCGCACGGACGGCCGGCGGGTCGTTTCGCGCCATGCCGTTATGATGCGGCCGCGACATCCCTGCGCCAACACCAGTCTTCGGAGGAGGTCCCATGCTCACTCGAACGGCGATGGCCGCTTGGCTCCTGCTCTCTGCCCTGTCCGGCGCGCGCGCCGCGGCGCAGTCTCCGTGCTGCGATCCGTGGACCGATCTGGGGCAGTCGCTGGCCGGCGCCGCCGGCGCGCCCTACCTCGAAGCCACCGGATCGCTCGCCGACGGCACGCAGGTGACGCTGTCGCTCGAGGAGGCTGCGCCCTCCGCGCCGGCCTGGTTCGTCGCGGGCCTCACGTCCCTCGACGCGGCCTTCAAGGGCGGCGTGCTGGTGCCGGCGCTCGACGTGCTCGTGCCGTTGGTCACGGACGCGGCCGGCCGGCTTTCGCTGGTGGGCAGCTGGCCCCTCGGGCTGCCGACGGGCACCACGCTGTTCACGCAGTGCTGGGTGCAGGACGCCGGCGGCCCGGCCGGCTTCGCGGCCAGCAACGCGCAGCTCGGCACCACGCCGCCGGCCCCGCCCGCGGGCCAGTTCCCGGCCGACTGGATCTACGGCGGCAACTGCGCCGGCGAACCGCAGCTGCAGGTGCAGCCATACGACACGAACACCTGGATCCTGCGCCAGTCCAAGTGCACCAACTTCGAGGGACCCTTCGTGTTCCTGCTCTTCGGGCAGGACAAGGCGCTGCTGCTCGACACCGGCGCGGGCAACATCGACATCGACGGCACGGTCACGGCGGTCATCGGCGAGTGGCTGGCGGCGCACGGCAAGTCGTCCATCCCGCTGGTCGTCGCGCACACGCACGCGCACGGCGACCACGTCGCGGGCGACCCGCAGTTCACCGGCAAGCCGAACACGACCGTCGTCGGGCACTCCACGCAGGAGGTCACTGACTTCTTCGGCTTCCAGGACTGGCCCAACGACATCGTGCAGTTCGATCTCGGCGGGCGCGTGCTGGACGTCGTGGCCATTCCCGGCCATCAGGCCGCGCACATCGCGCTCTACGACCACGAGACGGCGCTGCTGCTCACGGGCGACACCCTGTACCCGGGCTTCCTGTTCATCTCCGGCGCCGTGTCGCAGGGCAACTTCGCCAAGTACCAGGCCTCGATCCAGCGGCTGGTCGACTTCATCGCCGACAAGCCGGTGGCCTGGGTCTTCGGCTGCCACGTGGAGATGAAGAACACGCCGGGCGAGTCCTATCCCTACGGCACCAAGAATCAGCCGCTCGAGCACGATCCGCAGCTCACCCGCGAGCACCTCCTCGAGCTGAACGCCGCGGTGCAGGCCATGGGCAGCTCGCCCCACGTCGAGGTGCACGACGACTTCATCATCCAGCCGTCCGGCTGACGCGCCGGGCGGAGAGGAGGACGGTCATGGAGCGCCGGCTGCCGCCGCTGCTGCTCGTGGCGCTGCTCGCCTGCGCGGCGCCGACGGAGCCGGCCGCCGCGCCGGCCGACGACGGCGACGCGTGGTGCACCGACCTCGACCGGCACGTGCTGGAGCAGTTCCAGGGGCAGCAGCGCGCAGGCCAGGTCGTGGTGCACTACCGCGACGGCGACCTGCCGGAGGAGACGGTGCGCGAGGACCTCGCCGCCAATCTCGCCGACTTCGAAGAGCTGCAGGACAAGCTGCAGATGACGTACGACGGCACCGTGCACATCTTCCTGTACCGCGACAAGCAGGACATGCGCGACACCACCGAGGGCGACGCGGACATCGCCTTCTCCACCGGCACGCGCAGCATCCACCAGCTGCACGACTTCCGCGGCGTGCACGAGCTCACCCACATCTTCGCCCTGCAGTTCCCCGGCAACCCCGACGGCGCGGGGCCCGACCTGTTCCTCACCGAGGGCCTGGCCACGGCGATGGCCGAGTCGGACCAGGACGTGCCGGTGCACGCGTGGGCGGCGATGTACCAGCGCATTGGCCGGCTGCCCGAGCTGCCGGCGCTGCGCGCGGACTTCATGGGCACCGCGCCGGCGGGCGTGCACCCCTACCACGTGTCGGCCTCCTTCGTGCTGTATCTCGTGGAGCGCTTCGGCATCGAGGCCGTGAAGCGCTGGTACGAGAACTCCACCGAGACGGGCCTCGAGCTGGGCGTGCCCTTCCCGCGTCTCGACCGCGACTGGCGCGCCTTCCTCGCGGCGCTGCCGGTGGAGCCGGCGCACGCCGAGCACGTGCGCGCGCGCTTCGGTCGCAAGCTCGAGGCCATGCCGGAGGCCTGGGGCACGGCCCTTTCGGCGCGCCTGTTCGATGGCACGTCGCTCGACGCGCTGGTGCCGGACGAGCCCGACCGCTGGGAGCTGCGCGACGGGCTGCTGGTGGGCACACATGACGGCCCGTGGACGGCGATCCATTCGCGGGCCACCTTCGGCCCCGACATCGGCCTGCGCGTGCGCTTCCGGCTCGTGTCCGGCGACGCCGTCCAGCTGCGCCTCGACCGCGCCGACGATGCCGAGGGCCAGGCCATCTTCGCGCGCTGGTCGACCTACCTCTCGGTTGGCGACGGCTTCTCCGGGGAGGAGGAGGTCAAGGTGCCCGAGGGCGTGTGGTGCGAGGCCGTGTTCACCAACGTGGGCGGGCGCGGGCGGCTGTCCCTGAACGGCGTGGCCGTGCTCGACGTGGCGGATGCCCTGCCACGGCAGCCAGGCCGCGTGGGACTGGCCGTCGAGCGCGGCGTGCTCGAGGTGGCGGAGATCGTCGTG
>Ga0075421_100010832_pt1 | contig 11279 bp, 10 predicted proteins | sample SoiMetdeltSBSDD5_FD_75292 | JGI IMG/M metagenome (GOLD analysis project Ga0075421, IMG submission 75292) | Bulk soil microbial communities from a Populus tree surrounding site in Tennessee, USA - Soil MetaG P. deltoides SBSDD5 | ecosystem: Environmental > Terrestrial > Soil > Tree plantation...
GTCCGAGCGGATGCTCCGCAGTCTGGTGGCGCAGGTGGTGGATGGTTGAGAAGGCGGCAACGCCGGCTTGTATTGAGAAGTGAGACCGGTTAACGTGAAGCGTGAAGGTCCGCGACGCGAAGAATAATGAGCGTCATGTTTGCGGACGCCGCCGAGACGGTGAGGCGGCAGTCTCTTATGGTTGTCGAGCTCCGCTTTCACGAACGACGAGATACGAACGACGCTTCCCGAATGGCGAGCGACGCTTCATTCAAAGTCCAATATGGAGGAAGGCCATGGCAACAGAAACGACGATCAATGATCCGGTGAAGGCCAAGGAATTTTTCGAAGGCAAGATGGCATTTACGACAGGACCGGTCGAGTTGGAGCGGATGATGAAGAACAATGAGGTCAATGTCGTGGATGTCCGAGCCGCGGAAGACTATGCGGAAGGGCATATTCCTGGGGCGGTCAACTTGCCGAAAGACCAGTGGCAAGGACTGAAAGGCTTGCGCAAGGACAAGACAAACGTCCTCTATTGCTACTCGCAGGTATGTCATCTCGCCGCTAAGGCCGCGGTGGAGTTCGCCGGTCATGGCTATCCCGTGATGGAATTGGACGGGGGCTGGCGCTGGTGGAAAGAGGACGGGTTCGATATCGAGAAGTGATGAGGCCGACAGTCGTACAGAACTCACGATTCTGCTGAGGGAAGCGAGCCGGGTGACGGGATGGAACGGCGTCAGGAATGACCCGCCAGGGTCACTCGTTCCGCGAACGGATGCTTGGATGAGGACCGGCTACGAGGTATCTATGTCTCAGCGTCTCGTGCTTTGCGCTGGGATGACGGCCATCGCTCTGGGTTGCGTGTTGCCCGGTTGGCCGGCCGACGAGAAGGCCGGAGAGTATGGGATAGGGCGTCCGGCGACGGAAGAAGACATCCGCGCCTGGAATATCGATGTGTCCCCTACGGGGGAAGGGTTGCCTCCGGGACAAGGGACGGTGAAACAGGGAGCACAGGTGTACGCGGGGAAATGTGCCGCGTGCCATGGCCCGACCGGCATAGAGGGTCCTAAAGACAGGCTGGTCGGCGGTCAGAACACCCTTGCGACCCCCAAGCCGGTACGGACGGTCGGCAGCTACTGGCCCTATGCGACGACCTTGTACGACTACATCAATCGGGCCATGCCGTTCAACGCGCCGCAGTCTCTCACACCGGATGAAGTCTACTCGCTGGTTGCCTGGCTCCTGTTTCAGAATCAGATCATCGCGGAGGAGGCGGTGATCAACGCCCAGACGCTCCCAAAGATAGAGATGCCGAACCGGAACGGCTTTGTCCCGGACCCGCGACCCGATGTTCATTAGCCTGGGGTACCGCACGCGTGAAGGAGAGTGACACTTGCTATGACGGCGTTGCTGAGCCGTGCGGCACTTCTGCTGGCCCTTGGTTCCGCCCTGGCCGCCTTCGCCGCCGGATTCGGAAGCCGCGCTGGGTGGTGGCATTTTCGAACCGGCTTTCAGATTCTGACCTGGGCTGCGTATGGCGGGTTAGGCAGCGCCATCCTTGGCTTCATCGGTTGTCTCGTCGCGCTGCGGCGGAGGCAGCGGGGAAAAGCCTTGGTCTCTCTGGTTAGTCTCGTTATCGGTCTGGTAGTGGTCGGGATCCCCTGGAACATGAAGCGGACGGCACAACAGGTGCCGCCCATTCACGACATCACCACCGACACTCAAGAACCTCCGCGCTTTGTCGCCATCCTGCCTCTCAGGAAGAATGCTCCCAACTCCGCCGAATACGAAGGAGCCGTGATCGCCGTACAACAGCAGGCTGCCTATGCCGATCTGAGACCGCTCGTTCTGAATGTTTCTCTCGAGCAGGCGTTCAGCAAAGCACTCGCCGCCGCCCGCGACATGGGATGGGAGATCGTGGAAGCGAAGCAGCAAGAAGGCCGCATTGAGGCGACCGATACGACGTTTTGGTTCGGTTTCAAAGACGATGTCGTCGTCCGGGTCGTGCCTGCTGATCAAGGTAGCCGCATCGATGTACGCTCCGTCTCGCGAGTGGGCAAAAGCGACGTGGGGGCGAATGCCGGGCGGATTCGCGCGTACCTCGAGCGGGTGAAACGGTAGCCGAAGCGGCAGCAGCTGCGGCGACGCTGGGAAACCTTTGGGAACGGCGGAGATGCTGTTCGCGAACCAACACCAACTCTCGTCGGGATCTCATCAGGTCTGCCGACAAGTTCGCATTGGATGTGGAGAAGTTCAAGCGGCACCTCTTCCAACATGCCTTCATGCAGCAGATGGGCTCGCGCCATAGCACCCTTACAAAAACAGCCTAACCAGGCCGACTTGGTGCTCTCGACCCTGAAGCAACGTGCCTAACAAAGCCGCGGCGGAGTTTGGGCGTTCGGTGTCCCGAACCTTGAGTTGCAGTGATGGAAGGATCTCGCTTCACTGTCAACGAAGAGAGGAGAACATTGGATGGTTACTAAGCCGAACATTGTGTTGGTGCATGGGGCATGGGGCGACGGCTCGCACTGGCGCCATGTCATTCCACCGCTCCACGCGAGAGGCTATCGGGTTTGTGCGGCGCAGAACCCCCTCACATCGCTAGCCGACGATATCGACCGCACAAGCAAGCTCGCGGCAGCGCTAGGTGGCCCGACCTTGCTGGTCGGCCATTCCTACGGCGGCGCGGTCATCACGGGCGCTGGCCACACGCCGAATGTCGTCGGTCTCGTGTATGTGGCCGCATTCGCTCCCGACGAAGGGGATAGCCTCGGGAGCATTTTCGCGCGGCGAGAACCGCCTCCGGGCGCAGGCAATATTCGTCCCGACAGGGACGGTTTTCTCTGGATCGCCCCCGACAAATTTCGCGAGAGCTTCTGCCAGGATTTCGATGAGACAGAAGCATTGGTGATGGCGCTCACGCAGAAACCGATCGCCGGGCGTTGCTTCGAGGACAAGTCAGGACCGCCGGCGTGGAAGGGAAAGCCGAGTTCGTATCAGGTCTCGGCCAACGACCGTATGATCCCGCCGGAGACTCAGAGCTGGATGGCGGAGCGTATGAATCCGAAGAAAACGATTACGTTGCAGGCAAGCCATGCGTCCTTGGCGTCGCATGCCGATGCAATCGTCGCACTGATCGAGGAGGCGGCCCGCTCTTTCGCGTGAGCGTGCATTCAGGATTCCCAACTGCCCGCCCATACAGATGGAGCTGGACACTTGGAGGCTCGCAGGTCGTCGCGGAGTTGGTGGACGTCCGTGGGGCGAATCGCGGAGACACTGCATGAAGGCAGGCCTGTGAGAACGGGGACGCCACAACAGGCGGCGCGGCGCGCCGCCGCTGAAGCGGAGCGTTAAACAATAGAATCGACCCAGCGTGAACGAAGGGGGAAATGCATGAGCAAGAAAATACTTGTCGTGCTCACGAGCATTGAAAAATATCCAAATATGAATCGGGCCACTGGCTTATGGCTTGGCGAGGCGGTTCACTTCGTCAAGAAGGTAGAAGCAGCGGGCTATGAAGTTGATTATGTCAGCCCCAAAGGTGGGTATACACCGATTGACCCACACAGCCTGGCGATGGCAGATTCAACTGATTGGGAGTGGTATCAGAGGAAGGAATTTATGAATCGTCTTGGGACCACGCTCAAAACGAGCGAGGTTAAGCCGGATGAGTACGTGGCGATCTATTATACCGGCGGCCATGGGGTGATCTGGGATTTTCCTGAGAACGAGGAGCTACAGGCGATCAGCCGAAAGATTTATGAGAAGGGTGGGCTTGTGTCTTCAGTCTGTCACGGGGCCGTAGGTTTGCTGAATATCAAACTGTCCAACGGATCGGTACTTGTGAAGGGTAAAAAAGTCACCGGATTTTCCAACGAGGAAGAAAAACTGGCGGAACTGGATAAATTTGTTCCATTCTTGACGGAAAGCGAATTGGTAGCGCGAGGAGCTATGTACAAGAAGGCTGATAAACCATGGGCTCCTTTCGCGATCGAAGATAGCAGGCTCATCACCGGACAGAATCCAGCATCAGGCGGTGCTGTTGCTGATCTCCTGATAGCGGCATTACGAAAAAGAGCCTAACAAGACGGCCTGGACCTCTGGGACGATAGTGGATGCAGCCTCGGATCGCCGGCAGTCTGGCCTGAGAATATCGAAGGAATTTCTGATGGCGCACGAACAATGGACTGATGTTGGAAGCGTCGAGGAATTGAAGAAGAAGCCCTTGCAAGAGTATCCGCTCGCTCGTGGCGGGCGCAAGGCTCATCAGCTCGATAGTGAGCCGACCGGTTAACGTCTTCTCGAATGCCGGAGGATGTATTTGCTTGAGGTGATCGAACAGATCAAGCCGGTAGAACAGGGGCTGGATATCATGGCGCCCACCAGCAACTTAAGTCCGAGGGCATTCAGGCTCGCGTCGTGAGCATGCCATCTTGGGAGTTGTTCGAGCAGCAGTACCAGGCCTATCGGACCACGGTCCTGCCGCCGTCGGTCGCCGCGCGTGGCGGTTGAACTGGCTTCGACATTCGGGTGGGCGCACTTTGTCGACGCCGCCGGCACCGTCATCGGCATGAAGACGTTCGGGGCCTCGGCTCCGCTGAAAGAATCATAGAAGGAATTCGGATTCACGACGGAGCGCGTCGTCGAGGCAGCCAGACAGCAGGCGAAGCAAGCGAGGTAGAGGCCGCCACAGCGGTGATGACCGGCATCTCAGACGACTCACAAAGGTGGTTTGTCATGGAAAACCCGTTACGAGCGTTACAACACTATGGACAGTCGGTGTGGTTGGACTATATTCGTCGGAACGTGATCACCAGCGGCGAGCTGCAACGCATGATCGACGACGATGGGTTGCGCGGGGTGACGTCGAACCCGGCCATCTTCGAGAAGGCCATCGCCGGAAGCACGGATTATAAGGATATCCTGACGTCTCCGGACTCACGGAAACTCGACGCCAAAGCCTTGTACGAACGGATTGCCGTTCGTGACATTCAGGAGGCCGCCGACCTATTGCGGCCGGTCTATGATGGGTCGAAGAAGCGCGACGGGTATGTGAGCCTCGAGGTCTCACCGACGCTTGCGCACGAGACGAAAGGGACGCTCGAGGAGGCCCGGCGATTGTGGAAAGCGGTGGCGCGGCCAAACGTGATGATTAAAGTTCCCGCGACGAGGGAAGGCATTCCCGCCATCCAACAATTGATCAGCGAAGGCATCAACGTCAATGTCACGTTGCTCTTCTCGCAGGACGCCTACGAACGCGTGGCCGAGGCCTATCTGGCAGGCCTCGAGAAGTTCGCCGTGAGCAACGGTGATCTCAGCCGCGTCGCCAGCGTCGCCAGCTTCTTTATCAGCCGGATCGACTCGGCAATTGACGGCCTCATCACAGCTCGCGTGAAGGCCGTGGCGGATGCCAGGGAGCAGGCGCTCCTTCGCAGCCTGATCGGCAAGGTGGCAATCGCCAACGCGAAGCTGACCTACCAGCGGTACCGCGAGGTCTTCGACGGCCAACGGTGGCAGGCGTTGGCGGGTCGAGGCGCGCAAACCCAGCGGCTGCTGTGGGCCAGCACGGGCACCAAGGACCCCAATTATCGAGACGTCGTGTATGTCGAGGAACTGATCGGCCCTGACACCGTGAACACGATTCCGCCCGCGACCCTCGACGCCTTTCGCGATCACGGGCAGCCTCGCGCCAGCGTCACCGAGGATGTGGACGGAGCGTTTGACACCATGGCCTCGCTGTCCAAGGGCGGGATTGCGATGAAGGACGTCACGGACAAGCTACTCGCGCAGGGCGTGCAACTGTTTGCCGAGGCCTTTGACAAGCTGCTCAAGGCGGTCGGGCACCAGGGCAAGGATGTCGGGGCCGGCAAGATCAATCGCCAGACCTACAAGTTACCCGAGCCCCTGGCCGCCGCCGTGAAGACCCTGTTGGATGACTGGAGAGCCCACGCCAAGGTGCGGAAGCTCTGGGCTCGCCATGCTTCGCTATGGACTGGAGCGGATGAAGGACAATGGCTCGGCTGGCTAGGCATCACCAACGGTCAACTCGCCCACATTGACCGTTTGAAGACCATCTCAAGTGCCGCGAAGACCGCGGGACTCTCGCACGCCTTGCTGCTCGGCATGGGTGGGTCAAGCCTGGGCCCGGAAGTCATCAGAATGACCTTCGGGAAGATCGCCGGCTATCCTGAGCTGCACGTGCTGGATTCGACCGATCCGGCTCAAGTGAGGAGCTTTGAGAACCACGTGGATCTGGCGAAGACGCTGTTTATCGTCTCGAGCAAGTCTGGGAGCACCTTGGAGCCGAACATCTTCAAACAGTATTTCTTCGAACGGGTGCAGCGCGTCGTCGGCGAGAAGGAAGCAGGCAGCCGGTTCATCGCGATTACGGATCCCGGGTCGAAGATGCAGAAGGTGGCCGAGAGCGACGGCTTCCGCCACATCTTTTTCGGGTTGCCGAGCATCGGCGGCCGGTACTCGGTCCTCTCCGATTTCGGCTTGGTGCCCGCAGCGATCATGGGCGTGGACGTGTCGAAGCTGCTCGATCGGAGCGAGGAAATGGTGCACGCGTGTACCCCATCTGTCCCCGTTGAGGAAAATCCCGGCGTCGTGCTGGGTCTCATCCTCGGCGCGGCGCACCACCAGGGCCACAACAAGCTGACCTTGATCACGTCACCCGGAATCGGCGATCTGGGCGCCTGGGTCGAGCAATTGATAGCGGAATCAACCGGCAAGGTGGGGAAAGGGATCATTCCCGTGGACCGGGAATCGCTCGCCGCTCCAGCCGCATACGGCCATGACCGCTTGTTCGTGTACGTGCGGCTTGAGGCGGCTCCCGATCGGGCACAGGATTCAGCCATGGAGGCGCTGGAACGGGCAGGCTATCCGGTCGTGCGCATCGAGGTGGACGAAACCTACGATCTCGGCGAAGAGTTCTTCCGCTGGGAAATCGCGACCGCCGTGGCGGGTGCGGTCATCGGCATTCATCCGTTCGACCAGCCCGATGTGGAGGCCAGCAAGGTGGCCACACGGAAACTGACCTCGGAATACGAGCAGACCGGCAAGCTCCCCCCGGAGGCACCGTTCTTCGAGGAAGGCGGTCTCAAACTCTTCACCGACGACAAGAATGTGACCGCGCTGGCAGCGGTGGCGGGCAAGAGCGCGTCACTCTCGGCCTATCTCAAGGCCCACCTCGATCGGATCAAGGCCGGCGACTACGTTGCCCTGCTGGCCTACCTCGAAATGAACGAGGCCCACGAACGCGCCTTGCAAACCATGCGGCATGCAGTGCGGGATCACAAGCGGGTTGCGACCTGCCTCGGCTTCGGTCCGCGCTTCCTGCACTCGACCGGGCAGGCGTACAAGGGCGGGCCGAACACGGGTGTCTTCCTGCAAATCACCTGCGACGACGCCACGGATCTGTCGATTCCCGGCCAGAAAATACGTTTGGTGTCGTGAAAGCCGCGCAGGCCCGTGGAGATTTTCAGGTTCTGGCGGAGCGTGGCCGCCGCGCCCTGCGCGTCCACGTGGGGAAAGACGTAGGGGTGGGGCTGCAAAGACTGGATGCTGCCATCAAGCAGGCATTGACACAGAACATGGCACAGTGATTTGCCACGCGCGCTTCATCATATGGAGAAAGGAACGGAGCTATGCAACTCGGGATGATCGGTCTCGGCAGGATGGGGGCAAATATGGTGCGCCGTCTCATGCGTGGCGGCCATCACTGTGTCGTCTTTGACCAAAATCGTGATGTTGTGCAGAGGCTGGTCAAGGAAGGGGCAGTCGGGGCCGCCTCCCTCGACGAGTTCGTCGCCAAACTGACCCCGCCGCGAGCGGCTTGGCTGATGGTGCCGGCGGCGGTTGTGGATATGACCGTCCACGACCTGTTTTCGCGGATGGAGAAAGATGACACGATCATCGACGGCGGGAACTCCTACTATGTCGACGATATTCGTCGGTCTCGAGAACTTCAACCAAAAGGCATTCACTATGTCGATGTCGGCACGAGCGGCGGCGTGTGGGGTTTGGAACGAGGGTACTGCCTCATGATCGGCGGAGAGGAGAAGGCGGTGCGCCGGCTTGATCCCATATTCAAGACGCTCGCGCCGGGACCGGGTTCGATCCCGCGCACACACGGCCGTGAGAAGGCGGGAGGAACGGCCGAATCCGGCTACCTGCACTGCGGACCAAACGGCGGGGGTCACTTTGTGAAGATGGTCCACAATGGGATCGAGTACGGTCTAATGGCTGCTTATGCGGAGGGATTGAACATCTTGAAGCATGCCAACGTCGGCACACGGGGTCGTACGATCGACGCAGAGACCACCCCGCTGCGGAATCCCGAGCACTATCAGTACGACTTCAGCCTGGCGGATGTCGCGGAAGTCTGGCGACGCGGGAGCGTCATTGCGTCGTGGCTGCTTGATCTCACTGCCAGTGCCTTGCTCAAACAGCCGGACCTCACCACTTTCTCAGGCCGTGTGTCAGACTCGGGCGAAGGGCGCTGGACCATCACCGCTGCCATCGACGAAGGGGCTCCGGCTCCCGTCTTAAGCGCTGCGCTGTATGAGCGCTTCACCTCGCGCGGCGAAGACGATTTCGCCACGAAAATCCTGTCGGCCATGCGTTTCGAGTTCGGCGGTCACGTCGAGCGGCCGACGGGAGGATAGAAAGGCGGAGGTCTAAGCGGTGGTCACCGATCATCACTCACGCAACGATCCTTCCGATGCTCTCGTATTCTTCGGCGCGACGGGGGACCTCGCCTACAAGAAAATCTTCCCCGCGCTCCAGAACATGGTCCGGCGCGAGGCCCTGTCGATTCCCGTCGTCGGCGTCGCCAAATCCGGTTGGACGCTGGAGCAATTGCAGGCGCGAGCCCGTGAGAGCATCAGCCAACACGGAGGAGGTGTGGATGAGGCGGCATTCGCCAAACTCGTGCAGCAGCTCCGGTATATTGACGGCGACTATCAAGACCCGGCAACGTACCAACAGTTGCGGAAAGCGCTCGGTGACGCGACAAGACCCGCGCACTACTTAGCCGTTCCGCCGAGTCTGTTCGGCACGGTGATCGAAGGACTGGGCCGATCCGCCTGCGCAGAGAACGCGCGGGTTATCATCGAAAAGCCGTTCGGGCGAGACCTGTCCTCGGCCCAGGCCTTGAACGTGACGGTGCGCTCGGTGTTTCCTGAAAACAGGATCTTCCGCATCGACCATTATCTTGGAAAAGAAGCGGTCGAGAATCTGGTTTTCTTCCGTTTCGCGAACACCTTCCTCGAACCGATCTGGAACCGCAACTATGTCCACAGCGTGCAGATCACCATGGCCGAGAAATTCAGCGTCTCCGGCCGAGGCCGGTTCTATGATGAGACCGGCGCGATCCGCGATGTGGTGCAGAACCATATGCTCCAGGTGATCGGCTTGCTGGCGATGGAACCGCCGACGCTGACGTACCACGAATCGGTTCGGGATGAGCAGGTAAAGATTCTTCGCATGATTCCACCGCTGCATCCCGATGATGTGGTCCGTGGACAGTTTCGCGGCTATCGCAACGAGCCCGGAGTCTCCTCAAACTCTTACGTGGAGACCTTTGCCGCGGTACGCCTGCGCATCGATTCATGGCGTTGGGCCGGCGTGCCCTTCTTGGTTCGCGCAGGGAAATGCTTGCCGACCACCACGACCGAAGTGTTGGTGAAACTCAAACAGGCTCCATTCAGCCGACTCGGTCCGGCACAGGGTAACTATTTGCGTTTCCGACTGGGGCCGGAATTGTCGATCAGTCTGGGGGCCAGGGTAAAGCGCCCCGGCCCGCAGATGATCTCCATGCATACAGAGCTGATGGCAATGAGGCGAGATCAGAGCGATGATATCGACCCCTACGAGCGCCTGCTCAGCGATGCCATGCGTGGGGAAAACTTGCTTTTCGTCCGCGCAGACGGCGTGGAAGCATCCTGGAGCATTGTCGAGCCCATTCTGGGGAGTGCGACCGAGGTCTATGACTATGAACCGGGGACGTGGGGACCGACCGAGGCCGATGGGCTGGCGATGGAGATTGGCGGCTGGCACAACCCTGAGGCGACATCATGAAAATCCTGGTCATTGACGTGGGTGGGACCAACGTGAAACTGCTCCTGACTGGGAAACGGGAACCGCGAAGATTTGCATCCGGCAGCAAGATGACGGCGGGAGGAATGGTCGACGCGGTGAAGGGTGCCACAACAGATTGGACCTACGATGTGATTGCGATGGGATACCCGGGGCCGGTTTCAAACGGTCGTCCCGTCGTGGAACCCAAGAACCTGGCCAAAGGTTGGGTTGGGTTCAACTTTCCAAAGGCCTTTGGACGTCCCATGAAGATCATCAATGACGCTGCGATGCAGGCTCTCGGTAGCTACGAAGGCGGCCGCATGTTGTTCTTGGGGCTCGGCACCGGTCTCGGCTCAGCGCTGATCACCGATGGCGTGTTGGTGCCGTTGGAACTGGCGCACCTGCTGTACAGGAAAGGTCATACGTACGAGGACTACGTCGGCTTGCGCGGGCTCAAGCGGTACGGCAAGAACAAATGGCGCCGGTACGTCGCAGATGTGGTGACGGCACTCCGCAACGCATTTCAAGCCGACTACGTTGTGCTCGGCGGCGGCAATGCAAAAAGATTGAAGCGTCTGCCGGAACGCGTCCGTCTCGGCGACAACCAGCACGCCTTTCTCGGCGGCTTTCGCTTATGGGAGGAGGCTTGGAAGGACGAGCGTTCTGCCTGCGTCGTGCGAAAGGAACATGGAGTTTTGAATCGTGACGCAGGGCAATGAAGAGTGCTATCGTAACCAGGGTCAACCACGCTCTGCGTTGGCGCTAAAACCATTGAAGATCAATCATGACTCACCAGGCGGTACACACACTCATTTTTGGCATCTTTCTGTCGGTCGCCATTGGCGGCCTGTTCGGTTGCAAGCAAGAGTCCGCCTCTGCTCCCCCCCGCCCCATTCCTGAGGTTCAGGTCATAGAAGCGACCTACCAAACCGTGCCGGATGAACCGGAGTTCATCGGAGAGGCGGAGGCGTCCCGCATTGTCGAGATTCGTTCGCAGGTGACCGGGACCATGAAGGAGCGGTTTTACTCCGAAGGCCGTGACGTCCATAAAGGAGACCCGCTCTATCAAATCGATCCAGTGCCGTTCAAAGCGGCCTATGTCAGCGCCAAGGCGAGGGTCTCCCAAGCCAAAGCCAGGCTCGTCCAAGCCCATCAAAACCTCGATCGGGTGAAGCCGCTCCTGGCCGAGCAGGCCGTCAGCCAGAAAGATCTGG
>Ga0075421_100010834_pt1 | contig 11277 bp, 10 predicted proteins | sample SoiMetdeltSBSDD5_FD_75292 | JGI IMG/M metagenome (GOLD analysis project Ga0075421, IMG submission 75292) | Bulk soil microbial communities from a Populus tree surrounding site in Tennessee, USA - Soil MetaG P. deltoides SBSDD5 | ecosystem: Environmental > Terrestrial > Soil > Tree plantation...
CACGTATGCCGAGGGCCTCGCCGGCCTCGATCCCGAGTGCGCCCGGTGGCTCTACGACAAGGACCCGTCCGTGCTCGGATGCGACGGGGTGTCAGACGTGATGCCCGGACCCGACCCCGAGTGGCCGATCGCGATCCACATGTGCGCGCTCGTCGGCATGGGCATCCATCTACTCGACAACCTCCGCCTGGACCTGCTCGCGGACGCCTGCGCGGAGCGCGGTCGGTGGGAGTTCCTGTTCGTCGTCGCCCCGCTGCAGATCGGCGGCGGGACTGGGTCGCCCGTCAATCCGATCGCCATCCTCTGATCGTCTGCAATGCATTGGGTCAGGCGGTCAGGGCGCGGTGGAGGAAGGCGTCGATCCGCTCGTTCGCGAGGCGTGCGAGCTGGGTGGGGAACGCCGTGAAGCCGTGCCCGCAGTCCGGGTACACGGCCAGCTCGGCGTCGTTGCCGGCCGTGGCCCAACGGGTGGCGAGGAAGAGGCTGTCGTCGAGGAGGTGGTCGGCCGTGCCCACCGTGAAGATCGCCGGTGGCAGCGCCCGCAGGTCGGCGTAGAGCGGCGACACGCGAGGTGACCGGCGCTGCTCGTCGGTCATGCCCGGGGTGTACTGCTCGCTGAAGAACTCGATGCCCGTCGGGTCGAGCATGTCGCGGCCGCTGGCCACCCGGACGCCTCGCTGGCTCGGGGTTCGGCTGATGTCGAACACCCCGAAGATGACGTTGGCGGCCCGGAACCGGGCAGCCGCCTCCGGGCCGAGCTCGTCGCGCACCCGCAACAACGTGCTCACCGTGTAGTAGCCGCCCGCCGACTCGCCGCCGATCAGCAGCCGGGCGGCGCCGAACTCCGACTCGGCGTGCTCGACCAGCCAGGCGGCCACGGCCAGCCCGTCGTCGGCGCCCGCCGGGAACGGGTGCTCGGGCGCCAGCCGGTAGTCGACCGACACCACCGCCACCCCCAGCCGCTCCATGTACCCGACGTTGCGGGGGTCGTCGAGCCGGGGGCTGCCGATCATCATCCCGCCGCCGTGGAAGTCGAGGTAGACGGCCGTCGGTGTCGTCCCCTCGGGACGGAAGACCCGGCACGGCACCCCGGCGACCTCCTCGTCGACGCCCCGGGGATCGACCACCTCGATGGCCTCCAGCGCCCGGCGCATGAACTCGACGCGACCCATCGGGTCCGTCGCGGCGTCGGGCGCGCCGTCGGCGCTCAACAGCTCGGCGACCACCTCCCCCATCTCGCGAGCCTCCGCCCGCAACCCCTCATAGGCCTCCGGCCACAACTCCACAGCGCCTGCCCTCCCCCTCGGCCTCTCACGGCTCCGCCCACGCTGTCACCTCCCCCAGCTCCCTGCACACCCCAGCGTCGTTTCAGGTGCTCAGGTCGTTCGGTTGAGCTGGTTGATGTCCTGCAGGAGGGCGACTGCTCCGGCGATCGCGACGATGAGCCCTACGGCGCGGGCGGCGATGCCGGTCAATGGGGCATGGGCTGCCCGGTTCACGGGTGGGTGATCGCGGACGGCGGTCCAAGCCAGGAGCACTATGGCGGCAACAGCGAGAACGACCAGGGTCGGCGGGAACAGGGCGACGAGCACGATCGGCGCGACCGGGGACGGTCGGTCGGGGCCGTTCCGTGTCGCGTGGGCCTCGACCGCCTCGACGGCCGGCCCGATGGCGGCACCGAACAGGGCCGGGAGCACGACGAAGCTGCCGACGGTGAGCCAGGTGGGTGTGAGCACGGTGAAGTCCACGCCGTCGGAATGGACGAGCAGCGCTCCGACCACGGCGCCGGCGGCTGCGGCGACGGTGAGGTAGCGGAGCCAGCGTGGGCCGAGCAGCCAGGGGCGCACCCACTGGTACGCGGCGGCACCGATGATCCCGATGGTCGCCCCGAGGGCCAGGAGGTTGTAGGTGCCTCCGACGGTGAAGCGGCCGATCTCGAAGCCGTCGTCGCTGCGGATGCCGCGCACCTCGTCGCCGGAGGTCGCACGCAACAGCAACATGCACAGCCGGCTGCCGACCCCGGCGACCAGGACGCCGACGGGGATCCCGGCGAGGACCAGGGTTCGGAGACCCTCGCCGACGGCGGGCCGCAGGTGCCGGCGGCTCACGGACCCCTCCATCACGTGGCGGGACGGCGGGTGGTCCGGCCGGCGAGGTGGACGATGCCGAGGACCAACCCGGCGGCGACGAGCAGCACGGCGGCGAGCCCGACGATCATGGCGACGTACCAGCCGCCCTCGGGTAGCTCGCCGGTCGCGTTGGTCACGACGATGAGGAGGGCGAGCAGGGCTCCTCCCGTGGCGGTCGGCTTCCACCACTGCGCCGTGACCGGCCGGGGTGCGGTGAGAGGTCGGGCTCGGTGGTAGCTGAGCAGGGCGAGGCCGGCTGCGCTGAGCGCGACGGCCGTGCAGGCGAGCAGCACGACGGGGTGACCGACTACGAGGCCGACGACGACCGCCGCGGCGGCGAGCGCGCCGAGCACGGTCGTGAGGACGAGGTTGAGCGGGCGGTCCATGTGGGCCTCCAGGTGTTGGGATGGGACGCTGAGAGCGAGATCGGTGAGGCATCGGGGGACCACGCGCCAGGCCGGTTCGTCGCGCAGCTGCTCGGCGAGCAGGTCGACCAGGTCATCGCGGTACTCGTCGCGGAAGGCCCGGGGATAGAGCCGCACCAACCGGCGGTACGTTGCGACGACCAGCCCGGTGCTCGCATCGGAGCTCATGCCGGTGCCGCCCCGGGGAGATGGTGCGCCACCCGTGCGACGAGGCCCTGCAGCCGTGTGAGCTCGTCGAGCGCGACCTGGCGGCCGGTGCCGGTGAGCTCGTAGTAGCGCCTGCGCTCCGTGCCGGATCGGGGCCGGCGGTCGGTGGTCTCCACGATCAACCCGGACTCGACCAGCCGGTTGAGCGTGCCATAGAGCGTGCCGGGTCCCATCCGCACCGCGCCGTCGCTGAGCTCCTCGACGCGGCGCATCAGTCCATAGCCGTGCAGCTCCCCGTCGAGCAGCGAGAGCACCACGTGGAGCGAAGCGGCCGGCAGCTGTCTGTCACGCGACATGCTCGAATATTGATATATCGAAACTCGATAGTCAAGTGCGGCAAGAGCGCCCACACGCACCTGTCCGCTGACGACCAGCCGGCCACGTCCTGCCGGTACGGTGACCGCGATGGCCTCCGTCGCAGTGCTGGCCCCCGATGCGGCATCGGACGCCGATCTGGTCACGCGCCTCACCGACCTCGTGAACCGCGTCTACGCCACGGCCGAAGACGGATTGTGGATCGACGGCGCCGCGCGCACGACGACTGTCGAGATGGCCGACTTCATCGCAGCCGGCGAGATCGCGCTGGCCTCGGCCGGCGGCGACATCGTGGGCAGCGTCCGCATCCAGCAGCTGGACGCCGCTACAGGCGAGTTCGGGATGCTGGTGGCCGACCCCGACCGGCGGGGTGAAGGGATCGGCCGGGACCTGATCCGTTTCGCCGAGGAGCTCAGCCGCCGACGCAACCTGGCAATCATGCAACTCGAGCTGCTCGTCCCCCGAACGTGGACCCACCCCACGAAGGAGTTCCTGAACGCCTGGTACACCCGCATCGGCTACCGGCCGATACGCACCGGGCGCATCGACGAGAGCTACCCCCAGCTCGCCCCGTTGCTCGCCACGCCGTGCGACTTCGTGATCTACCAGAAGGACCTGGTTCCGCCCGCCCCCGCATCGTGACCTGAGAGGGAACTGACCCGACGGGTGTGCCGATCGGGGGGTGCCTAAGTTGGGGGTGCGATGGATGCCGGAGGGGCGGGTGAGGGGCGGCGTGGGCAGCGGGCTTGGTCGCCGGCGAGAGTGGCGGGTACTGCGATGGTCGTCTGGGGCGCCCTGTGGATCGCAGTAGGCCTCTACAGCCTGCCAGCAGGGGTCATCGCACCCGGAATGGACCATGGGTCGTACTGCGAGTCCGATGACCATCCCGATGCATGTCCGGATCTCCTGCCGGCGTTGCTGTACTCGCTGACGGCCGTAGCAGGCGGCTCATGCAGCGTGGCGGTCGCGGTTCGAGTGCGTCGCAGCCGACCGGGAGCTCGAGCCCCGTTCGTGACCGTGCTGTCGACCTGGGCGGTTGTGTTGCTGGCTCTAGGCGTGTGGGCGGCGAGGGAGGACGACTCCACCCGGTTGAGCGCTCCAGGTCGCGAGCTCCTCATGCTGGCTGTGGTGAACCTGGCAGTCTGCCTACTGCTCGTGGTGTCATCCGGGCCGGGAACTCCTGCGGGATCCGCGTCGTCCAACAGGGGTGAGTGACACCCGGATCGCCCGCTCCCGAGTGTCTGGCGCCATCGCCGCGGTGGGCCTGGTGGTGCTGGTGGCGGCTTGCGGCGACGACGAACCCGATCGGGTCGGCCCCGGCGACGGGCAGCCCACGCCCCTCGTCGGCACCGAGTGGCAGCTCGTGGAGAGGTCGGTCGACGGCTCGACGACGGTGGTCCCGACCGAGCTCGACGCCGTCGTGCGCTTCGACGGCGAGGGCGGCTGGAGCGCCCACGGCTGCAACTTCATCGGCGGCGGCGTCGAGATCGAGGGCATGCGCCTGTCGGTCGACGACGAGACATCGTCGACGGACATGGCCTGTGCAGGCCCGGTGATGGACGTCGACGCCGCCATCACGACCGTGCTGCGCGGGACGGTCGATGCGGCCATCGACGGTGAGGAGCTGACGCTCACCGGGTCTGGTGGCGATCGGCTGCGCCTCGAGGTGCGTGACGGCATCTTCCCCTCGCGCACCATGACACCACTCGATCAGGGCACTCGGGCCGGGGGCGACTACCGCTTCGGCTACGACGGCGGCGAGGCCGGGCCCTCCGTCTCGTGGGAGTTCCGCGAAGCGCCCGGCGCCCCATGGGGATTCGCAGGTATCGGGCCGCCGACGGACCCGCACCGGCCCGACCCCGGAAGCGGTGCAGCCGACGAGCCGGCGACCTTCGTGTTCGGGATCATCGGCACCGACGTCGCCCGGGTCGTCTACGAACCGCCCACCGGCCAGCCGACCGAGCTGGACCTCTACCAGCTCGGCACCGACTTCCCGGACTGGCAGGCCTACGGCGGTCTCGTCGCCCAGCCGGCCGTTGGGTCACACGTCGTCGCCTACGACGCACAGGGCGTCGAGCTGGGCCGATCCGTCGACCTGCGCTGGCCCTAGCGTGGCAGCGTGGGATTGAGGATTCGGGGTGCAGGGCCGGGTGACGTCGAGGCGGTCGTGGGCCTGCACGCGGCGTTGGTCAGGGAGGACGCAGGTCAGCGGGATCCGTTGATGGATCAGGGCTGGCCGGCGCGGGAAGGGCACGCTTACTTCACTGCGCTGCTCGGGGACCCGGCCAACGTCGGGTTCCTGGCGGAGGAGACGGCCGGGGACGAGGTCGCCGCCGTGGGCTTCGTGGTGGGGCGGATGGGAGGCGAGCCGAACAGCCTCCGACCGGTGCGCCGAGCCTCGCTGGAGAGCATGTTCGTCCAACCCGAGCACCGCAGCCACCGGGTGGGCGAGGCGCTGGTCCAGCGGTTCCTCGAGTGGGCGCGGGACCAGGGCGCCGAGCAGGTCGCGGTATCGGCCTTCGCGGCCAACGACCGGGCCATCGCGTTCTACCGCCGCATCGGCTTCGTCCCCCGAAGCCTCGAGCTCGAGATCGGTCTTCACTGAGATATCCGTTCGCCTCGGGGTGGGGCGGGTTCGGAGAATTGGGGGGTGGCGGGCACCAGAGAGGCGGACACCAGCAAGTGGGCCAAGAAGGCCGAGATGGACGGGGCGGAGCGGCGTCGGGTCGCGTTCCGGATGGCGGTCGGGGCATATGTGGGCCAGTTGCGGGAGGACTGGCGGCTGACGCTCCCCGCGTTCCTGCTGCCCGGGATCGGGTCGGTGCTGGTGTGGTTCTGCCCGCCGCTGGTGATCGCCGCCCTGATCGAGCGGTTCGGTGACGGGCCCCGCCCCGAGCTCCGCGACCTGTCGCCCTACCTGGCGGCCCTCGCCGGGGTGTGCCTGGCCGGGGAGGCGATCTGGCGGGCCGGGATCCACTTCCTCAACCGGGCCGGGTCCCGCGGCGTCGCCCGCCTCCAGACCCGGGGCATGGACGCGCTGTTCGACAAGGACCTGGCCTTCTTCCACGACAACTTCGCCGGCGCCCTGACCAAGAAGGTCGTGAGCTACGGGGCCGGCTACGAGATGTTCATCGACGTCGTGGTCTTCAACATCGGCCCGAGCGTCCTGCCGCTGGTCTTCGTCGCGATCGTGCTCGGCGCCTACTCGCCGTGGCTCGTCGTCTTCCTGCTGGTCATGGTCAGCCTCACCGGCGCGCTGGTCGCGCCGCTGATCGTGCGCCGCCAGCGACTCGTCCACGCCCGGGAGGCGGCGAGCAACACGGTGGCGGCCCACATCGCCGATTCGGTCAGCAACATGGATGCGGTCCGGCTGTTCTCCCGGGAGCGGGAGGAATCGGCCACCCACCACCACAACGTCGAGCACTGGCGCACGCTCGCCCTGCGCTCGTGGGACTACCAGAACCAGCGGGTCGACCTGGTCACCTCGCCGCTGTTCGTCTTCACCAACGTCATGGGCGTCGTGCTGGCGGTGGCGCTGGCCGACAGCAGCGACTTCAGCATCGCGGCGGTGCTCGTGACCTTCACCTACTACGCCCGCTGCACGGAGATCGTGTGGGAGTTCAACCGCATCTACCGCACGCTCGAGAGCCAGCTGTCGACCGCGGCCCAGTTCACGGAGCTGCTCCTCGACCCACCGACCGTCGTCGACCCCGCCGAGCCGGACGTCCCCCGCTTCCGGGACGCCGGCGTGCAGTTCCACGCGGTCCGCTTCCGCTACCCGAACCGGGCCGAGCGGCTGTTCCACGACCTCGACCTGCACATCGCTCCCGGCGAGAAGGTCGGCCTGGTCGGGCCCTCAGGCGGCGGCAAGTCGACCCTCACCCGGCTCCTGCTGCGCTTCGCCGACATCGACGGCGGCCGCATCACCATCGGCGGTCAGGACACCGCCCGCATCCGCCAGGTCGACCTCCGCGGCCAGATCGCCTACGTGCCCCAGGACCCGCTGATGTTCCACCGGTCGCTGCGCGACAACATCGCGTTCGGGCGGCTGCACGCCACCGAGGACGAGATCCGCGCCGCCGCGGCCGCGGCCCACGCCGCCGAGTTCATCGAGGCCCTCCCCCAGGGCTACGACACGCTGGTCGGCGAGCGGGGCATCAAGCTGTCCGGCGGTCAGCGCCAACGGCTGGCCATCGCCCGGGCCGTGCTGCGGGGCTCGCCGATCCTGGTGCTCGACGAGGCCACCAGCTCGCTCGACTCGGAGAGCGAGGCGCTCATCCAGCATGCGCTGCTCAGCGTCATGGCCCAGCGCACCGCCCTGGTGATCGCCCACCGGCTGAGCACCGTCCGGGCGCTGGACCGGCTGGTCGTGCTCGTCGACGGGATCATCGCCGAGCAAGGCAGCCACGACGACCTTCTCGCCCGCGGGGGAACCTACGCCGGCCTCTGGCACAAGCAATCCGGCGGCTTCCTCGGCCGCAACGTCGCCTGACCAGCCCGCGCGCCTCGGCACGTCATGTCAACACTTCTGACAGAGGCGTTCGCACGGTTACGCTCGATCGATGTCCAACTCGCGCGCGGCGCTGATCGAGGCGGCCTTCGAGGAGTTCTCGACCAACGGCTACGAAGCGACCACGGTCGCCGGGATCGCCGAGCGGGCCGGCGTCACCACCGGCGCGCTCTACGCCCACTTCGCCGGCAAGCTCGACCTGCTGCTGGCGACGGTCGGCCTCGCACCGGTCGAGGACATCGTCCGCTCGGCCCAGGAGGTCGCGTCCCTGCCGTGGAGCGAGGCGTCGAAGCAGATCATCCAGTCCATGTCGCAACGGCCGGACCGCCGCATGCTGCTGCTCCTCGACGTGATCGTCCTCGCCCGGCGAGATCCGCACGTCGCCCAGATCTTGCGGCGAGGGCTCGAGAGCTACCTGCGGGCCATGACGAGGGCGAACGAGGAGGCCGTGGCGCTCGGGCTCATCGACCCGGCCCTCGCCACCGACGACCTCGCGCGGATGATGGCGCTGCTGACGATGGGCAAGGTCGTGTTCGGCGCCCTCGACGAGGCGCCGCCGCCGGAGCCGGCCTTCGCCCGCCTGGCCGACCTGCTGCTGCAGTCCTCCGGTGCGGACGAAGACGGCGACCAGCCCGCCGCCCTCGCCAGGGTCCGGGCCCGGGCGGCCGCCGCGGAGCGGGCGCGACGGGCGTTGCACGACGGGATCGTCGACGCCGTGCACGAGGGGCACAGCCTCCGCCGGGTGGGCACCGCCGCCGGCCTGTCCCACGAGCGCGTGCGCCAGGTGCTCCGTGAGGAAGACCGTCAACACAGCTGACAGTCGTCTCCACGTTTCGGTGGTGTGTTGCTGGTCTCGCCATAATGGCGCTACGCCAGCCTGACATCGACGAGGGACGACGCCTCATGCCGATCGCCATCACCGACGCCCACCTGGAGCTCGAAGGAGTCGCCCGTGCGGCGCTGGAGAAGTTCGGCGCTCGCGCCGAAGCACGCCGGCTGCTCGACGGCGCCGACGAAACCCTGCCGCCGTTCTGGGGCCAGCTCGCCGGGCTCGGCTGGCTGGGCCTGCACGTCGCCGAGGAGCACGGAGGCTCGGGGTACGGGCTCGAGGAGGTCGTCGTCGTGGTCGAGGAGCTGGCCCGAGCGGTGACGCCGGGCCCGTTCGTCCCGACTGTGATCACCAGCGCCGTGCTCTCGGCCACTGCGGACGACGCCACCAAGGCCCGCCTCCTGCCCGGCCTGGCCAACGGCGAGCTCACCGGGGCCGTCGCCCTCGGCGGGTCGGTGACCGTCAGCGGGGGGACCGCGTCGGGCGACGCCGGTGCCGTGCTCGGCGGTGGGCTCGCCCAGGTCCTGCTGATCGCCGCCGGCGACGACGTCGCCGTGGTGGAGGTCGGTGACGGCGGTGACGCCGTCACCGTCGACGTGCCCGCCAACCTCGACCCGACCCGCCGGTCGGCCCGCGTCACCCTCGACGGGGCGGCGGCCACCGTGATCCCGGGCGCCCGCCGCACCCTGGTCGACCTCACCCGGCTGCTGCTGTCCGCCGAGGCCGTCGGCCTCGCCCGCGAGTGCACCGAGATGGCGTCGGCGTACGCCAAGGACCGGCTCCAGTTCGGCCGCCCGATCGCCATGTTCCAGGCGGTCAAGCACCACTGCGCCAACATGGCCGTCGCCACCGAGCTGGCCACCAGCGCCGTGTGGGACGCCGCCCGCGCCGCGGCCACCGGCGGCGACCAGCTCACCTACGCTGCCGCGGTCGCCGCCACCCTGGCGGCTCCGTCCGCCGACCTGTGCGCCAACCTCAGCACGCAGGTCCACGGCGGCATCGCCATCACCTGGGAGCACGACGCCCACCTGTTCATGCGCCGGGCCACGACCCTGCTGTGGTTCATCGACGCCGACGGCGCCGCCGCCGAGCTGACCGACCTCACCCGGGCCGGCGTCGCCCGCGCCCGGGCCGTCGAGCTGCCGCCCGAGGCCGAGGCGATCCGGACCGAGGTGCGGGCCTTCGCCGAAGGCCTCAAGGACCTGCCGTCCGACGAGCAGCGCAGCCGGTTGATCGAGACCGGCTACGTGATGCCGAACTGGCCCAAGCCGTTCGGCCGTGACGCCGGGGCGGTCGAGCAGCTCGTCATCGAGCAGGAGTTCGAGGCGGCCGGCGTCAAGCGCCCGGCCTACGGCATCACCGGCTGGGTCATCCTCACGCTGATCCAGTACGGCACCGCCGACCAGGTGGAGCGCTGGGTCAACCCGGCGCTGGACCAGGACGTCGTCTGGTGCCAGCTGTTCAGCGAGCCCGACGCCGGCTCCGACGCCGCCGGCATCAAGACCAGGGCCACCCGGGTCGACGGCGGCTGGAAGGTCAGCGGCCAGAAGGTCTGGACCTCCGGCGCGCATGTCGCCGGCATGGGCTTCGCCACCGTCCGGACCAACCCCGACGTCCCGAAGCACGAGGGCATCACCATGATGGTGATCGACATGCACGCCCCCGGCGTCGAGGTCCGGCCGCTGAAGATGACGACGGGGAACTCGGAGTTCAACGAGGTCTTCTTCGACGACGTCTTCGTGCCCGACGACGACGTGGTCGGGCCGGTCGACGGCGGCTGGACGGTCGCCCGGGCCACGCTCGGCAACGAGAGCGTGAGCATCGGCGGGGGCCAGGGCGGCATGGCGATGCCGGGCTCGGCGCTGGTGCCGCTCTACGACGGCCATCCCGAGCGGCTCACCGGGGGCGCGGCCCGCGTCGGCCACTACATCGCCACCCACCAGGCGATGGGCCTCCTCAACCTGCGCAGCGCCCACCGCGCGGTCGCCGGTGCCGGCCCGGGCCCCGAGGGCGCCATGACGAAGCTCATCCTCTCCGAGCTCGGCCACGAGGCGGTCGCGATCCAGACGGCGCTGCACGGGCCCGAGGCGCCGTTCATGGACGGTGCTGCCGGCATGAGCAACTTCATGGTGCTCATGCACCGGGGCATGTCGATCGCCGGCGGCACGTCGGAGATCAAGCGCAACCAGATCGGTGAGCGCATCCTCGGGCTGCCCCGCGACCCGCTGGTCAAGTGAGCGAGGCCGCCGAGCCGGGCCAACCGGTCAGCTATCCGCGAGCGGCCGACCTCGAGCTGATCCCATTCGGGTTCGGCCCGACGTCGAGCCGCGGCTCGTTCGAGCTGACCCCGGGGATCGCCCGCCACGACGGTGCCCTGTACGGCGGCACCGGGGCTGCCGCGTCGGTCATGGCGATGGAGGCGGCGACCCAGCGTGACGCCGTCTGGGTCGTCACCCAGTTCATCGCCCAAGCCCACGTCGGCGAGGTCATCGAGGTCGACGTCGACCCGCTGGCGTTGGGCGGGCGGATCGCCCAGCTGCAGGTGACGGCCCGAGTCGGCGACCGCACGGTCTTCTGTGCGCTCGGGGCCACCGCCCACCCGCGACCCGGCGGGCTGACCGGCCAGTACCTGCCGATGCCCCGCGTCTCGCCGCCCGACGACAGTGGGCCGATGCCGTTCGGGCCGGGCTCGTCGGAGGGCCGCGAGATGGCCGTCAGCCGCCGGCTCGAGTTCCGGCAGGCCACCTTCGTCGACGACCCGCCGCCCGGGTCGCTGGTGCTGTGGGCCCGGCTGCACGGGATCGACGAGCTGACCCGGGCCGGGATCGCGTACCTGGCCGACATGGTGCCGGCCGCCGTGGC
>Ga0075421_100010835_pt1 | contig 11276 bp, 10 predicted proteins | sample SoiMetdeltSBSDD5_FD_75292 | JGI IMG/M metagenome (GOLD analysis project Ga0075421, IMG submission 75292) | Bulk soil microbial communities from a Populus tree surrounding site in Tennessee, USA - Soil MetaG P. deltoides SBSDD5 | ecosystem: Environmental > Terrestrial > Soil > Tree plantation...
CGCGCGCGGTTGAGAGAATCAATTCATCACCTGATCGCCTTCGCGGAGTTCGGCGATCTCCCAGCCGGGGAGGATGTCGGCGATGCTGCGGTGGGATTCAACGCGCCGAACTTTTACTTTGCCGATGAGTTTGCCTTCGCGGCTGACCGTAAGGACGCCGTTCTTTACGAGGCCCTTTGCTTCTCCGATGTCGAGAACGACGAAGTTCCATTTGGGATCGACGACGAGCACGGCCCCGTGCATTGGCGGCAGATCGGGAACAGCATCGAGCGGGAGAACGGAGTCCAAGAGCCGTTGGGCATTCGCATAATCGCGCGCGAGCCGATCGTGATTGGCTTGCAATTGGGAGAGTTGCGAAGCCAGAGCCTTGTTGTCCCGCGACAAAGACGCTACTTGCTCCGGCGGGATGCCAATGGCGTTCCAGCGCGCGAGTTCCTGTTTGGCGGAGTGAAGCACGGCGCGGCTCTCCTCCAAATCGATCAGCAATCGGGTGTTCTCATCCGCGGTGCGTGTGCTTTCGCGGCGAGCGGCTTCGGCGCGAGACTGCGCTTCCCCTAACCGTTCTGACAATTCGCGCGCGCTCATCTCCGCTTTCATTGCCCGCGCACGGTTCTGTTCGGAGGAGGTCTTGAACTCATCGCGCTCTCTGCTGAGAGTTTGGATTCTCGGGCGAAGCTCGAGGTGGGCAATGGCAAACACGGCAACCGCGGCGCACAGGGACAACACCAAACTGATTCTTAGCACCAGAACTTTTGAATTCCTCATACGCAATGCCTTAGCATGCCTGGTACCACGCCAGGTGTTGCAAAGAATTCTGCGGGTTGCTCGGACGACGTAGTGATCTCGACGCAAATCGAGTTATTCTCACGCAGGGCTGGACAGACTGGAAGATGCGCTACCTGCGTCGTCCAGTCGCTTACCGAGGTGTGGCGTCAGCGCTTCGCGTTTGGAAGGTACGGCTGTGCTTTTTGGCCGGCACCGTGATGGTGTAGGTCTTGCCCGAGGGAGCGACCGAAAGTTTGATGAAATTCGCAGAGCACTTTTCTTCATCGTTGGCGATGCATTCGTTCACGGTGTTGTTGTGCTTGTCCTCGCGGATGTTGCGATGGACCTGGTACATCGCCTGAATGGAGGGGGTGGACTTGAGCGAAGCCATCGCTGTTTCGCTGGTGCCTTTGCGAGGGCCGTTGTTCATGACTGACACGGTTGGGGCCAGGCTTTGGATGAGCAAGGGATTGTTGCTCACGTCCAGCCCGTGATGGTTGACCTGATAAACATCCACGGTGCCGATGCGATTGTACGGGCACACCAGTTCGGCCTCGACGTTCCAGGTGAGGTCCCCGCCGTCGAAAAACCGGAAATCGCCAAATTGTAAGAGAGTCACAACGCTGTTCGCATTATCACTCATGTCCTTGTCTTTGGTCGTCGCCTGGGAGCAAAGCATATTCTGTTTTTCATCCGGCGCAGCAACGAACTTTTGTTTGGCGGCGATGCAGCGCAACGACACCTTCGCCGCGCCATCGCCCTGACGCAGGGGGAGCAAATCGCCCGGCTGGATCACTTTGCGCGCGTCAGCTTTGAAGCTGCGATAAGGCTTGATCAGCAAGGGCCAACGGGTGTCCTTCGGATTGTTGTCCGGGTTTTGCTCCGGAATGCCATTGTCATAGACGGTGCGGATTGGAATGCGTTCCGAGAGTTCCGCCGCGCCGCCAAAGTGGTCGAGATGAAAATGGGTGACGATGAGGTAATCGATCTGTTTTAAGCCCGCCTGCTCGGAAGCGACTTTGAAAATGCGCGCAGAATCGCGGCCGCCGGGATTGCCGGTATCGATGAGGATGGATTCGCCGGCGGGGGTCTTGATGAGCGTGGATCCGCCGCCTTCGGAGTCAATCCAGTAAATGTCCAGTGTTTGTGCTCGCAACGAAACAGCCGCGAGCAAGACAAAGATAAGCAACTTCATGTGATTAACGGATGCTTTCGGTTTTTTAGCGGAAACGCAACTCGCGCGCGGCTTAAGCCGGCTTCGAACACGCCCATGCACATCTCGACGGCCTTCATGCCGTTGTAACCGCTGCAGATCGGCTCGCGACCTTCCGCGATGGCTCCCAGCCAATCATCCAGCACTCGGCGATTGGCGCTGGGGAAACTCTTCTGTTCTTTGGTCCACGTCGGATCGGACTCCAGGCGCTGCCATTGATCACTCTTGCCCGTATCGGAGAAATCGCCGCTCTTGAGCAGCCAAACTGTCGGGAACACATCGGCCGTAACGCGCACAACGCCCTTCGATCCGATCAAATGCAACCCCCAATGCCCGGCGGTCTGTCGGTTTTTGGCGCGACTGGTGAACGAACCCACAACGCCCTTCGGAAACGAAAACTGCGCCTCAATGTTATTTCCAATGATCGGGCCGATGCCTTCACCTGCTTTGCGAATATCCGAAGCGGTCACTTCCTCGCCATCGTGGAGAATCTGCGCCGAGCACCAGCGCGGTTCCCCGGCATACAGCCGCATCAAATCGAACAAATGCGTGCCGAGGACGATCATGTCTTCGCCGCCGGCGCGGGCATCCTGTTTGCCGTGCGCCCGAATCTCGATCAGGTCGCCGATGAGCCCGGAATCCAGCGCGGTCTTCAAATACTGGACGCTCGGGGCGATCCGCATTTGATGCGCCACGGCAATCTTGCGGTTCTTCTCCTTTGCAAGGCTGAGGATTTGATCGGCCTCGTGGAGGGTTTGAGCGAAGGGTTTTTCGACAATGAGATGCGCGCCTGCCTTCAGCGCGGCCATGCACATCGCGAAATGTTCGTCCGTCCAGCGGGGCGCAACTGAAACGAGGTCCGGCTTTTCCTTCTCGAGCATCTCGGCGTAGGACGAGTAATGCTTTGGCGCTTTGGGCTTGCCGCTCGGCGCCGGGTCGGCGAAGGCCACAACGTCGATTTGGGGATGATCGTTGAAAATGGCATCGAGCCCGTGCCCGTAGTCTCCTTTGCCGGTGTGGCCGATGATCGCAGCCCGGTGTTTTCCCCTCCCCTGTGCCTGCAACGCGAAGGGCAACCCCGCGAGCAGCAATCCAAACTTGCGTCTAGGCATTTGGTGCATACATTTGAGCGGTCGGTGGGCAGATTATTTTGTCGCAGCGCAAAATAGCAAGAAAACCTTGCTTAACTAGGAACTGCGCCTGAAGATGTGCCCCTTCGAAGGTCGGCTGGATAGCTCAGTCGGTAGAGCAGAGGACTGAAAATCCTTGTGTCGCTGGTTCGATTCCGGCTCCAGCCACCACTTTCTTCAATATGGGAACCGTGGTTGGAAGAGCAACTGCAGCCACTTGTCCCCGCCAAACATCCAGACGATTGCCGCGAGGGCAATGTAAGGGCCGTAAGGCAATTTGCTGGACCATTCCTGGCGGCGCATCAGGATTAGCGCCAAGCCGACCGCCGCCCCGATCACCGAACTGAGCATGAGCGAAAATAGCGTCGCTTTCCAACCAAGGAACGCGCCGATGGCCGCCATGAATTTCACGTCGCCCAACCCCATCGCTTCGCGAGGCAGGATCATCTGATCGGTGATCGCTTCAAGGTGCGGCACCTGTTCGGGGTCGAAGGTTTCGTCGCCGATTTCCAGTTTTTCGCTGGTCAGACGGATGCGGACGTTCTTGTAGCAGCGGTCGATCAGCTCCACCATTTTGGCCTCGAAAGTGATCACGTCGGTTTTGCGATACAAGAGTTCGCCGTAAGGGATCGAGCGGCCGGGGAGTACCAACTCGGTATCGGCGAAGACCACCCGGCTATCGGGCTTCAATTCCATGCGATGTTTCCCGAAAAGGATTTTGCCGGCGCGCAGTATGAGATACACCATCCCGCCGCCAACGATCATGCCCAGAATACTTTCCTTCATCGCCAGCATGCGGCTATCAACGTTGTGCAGCAATGGCACCGCGATTGAACAAATGAAACCCACGACCATGCCGCCGATCGTGATTTCGTCGGGAATGATGAAGTGTTCGAAGTCGATGAAGGAAGCAACGATGAATCCTGAAATGATCAAGCAGTAAGCCAGCGCGAGCAAAGGGGATAATCGCCCCGCAGCGAGCCAGCACCCCAGGAACGCCAGCCCCGTGAGGAACTCAACCGCAAAGTAACGCGCGGAAATAGGCGCTTTGCAGTTGGCGCATTTGCCGCGAAGCGTCAGCCACGTAAATAGCGGGATGTTCAAGTACCATGGAATCGAATGTTTGCACTTCGGACAATGCGACGGCGGCGAGACAATGCTCAAACCAATCGGCATGCGGTAAATACAAACATTCAAGAAGCTGCCCACCGTGCAGCCAAAGGCGAAGAAGACTACTGCCCAAAACTGAAACGGCACCGCCGCCCAAACCTCGCGCTCAAATGGGGCGGACATACGTGTTAAATCGACGAACCATACACATTTTTCATCAGCGCTTCGCGCATTATAGATATCGGAGCAATTTTGCCGGTCCAAAGCTCCAGGGCTTTCGCGCCCTGATACAGCAGCATGCCCAGGCCGTTGGCCGTGCGGCAGCCGGCTTCCGCAGCCGCGCGCAGGAATGGGGTTTCCGCGGGCCGATAAATCATGTCGTAAGCGGCGGTTGCCCGCGAAAGAGAAAATGCTTTCGGGTCGAAGGGCAACGCATCGGTTGATCTTAAACCGAGCGACGTCGCGTTAAGAACAAGGTCTACTTCATTCTTTGGATAGCCGACATGCCCGCGGACACCCTTGAGTTCAGCAGCGAGTTGTTCGGCTTTGCTGGTCGTGCGATTCACCAGGTGCAACTCGCCCACACCTTCTTGCGCAAGCTTCAGCGCCGCCACGCGCCCGGCGCCACCCGCCCCAAGCAGCAGGACGCTCTTGCCCCGCGGTTCGAACTTCAAATCTTCGCGGAGCGCTCGGGTGATCGCATCCGCATCCGTATTAAATCCGTGCGCCCGGATGTCATTGGGTGGCTCGGAAAACATATGCAGCGGTTGCCATTGACCGTCCGTTGCTTTCGCTTCGAACCGAATCGTGTTCACCGCGCCCCAGGTTCGGGCGGATTCATCCAGCGCGTCCATCATCTCCAGCGCGAGAAGCTTGTGCGGCACCGTCAGATTCAGCCCAATGAACTTCATTGCTTTGGCGCCTGCGATTGCGCTCCTCAAGTTGTCCGGGTGTAATTCGAAGGCCAGATACCGCCAGTTCAAGCCGAGCGCAGCCATAGCGGGATTGTGCATTGCCGGCGACGCCGAATGGCGAATCGGATGTCCATACACAGCGCAGAAGCGCGTCGACGCATCGATGGGCATGGCAAAAGGGCCAGACACGCAAGGAACTTACAAGCGGAGAATTGAAAATGAAAAATTAAAAATTGCGAGCAGCAGCCAATTCATGACCGGAAAATATCCCGGCGCCTCGGCTCCCGGTCGCCGTTTGATCAACCATGGCACCGTGGCGATTTGGAGCAACAGCGCCAGTGCCGGAGTGCTCCACCGAAGGGAGAGAATGCTGCTGAGAACGCAGGTCAGTCCCATCACCCACCACCCGTAATACGCGCGTTCCCGGAATTTGTACAACATCAGCCGGCTCACGCCGCGGCTGTTCAACACGATCAGCGGCAACCACCAATAAGGCTCCTTTAGCAGCCAAAATGCCGCTGCGACGATGCCATACATCACGCCAGTCACGCTGATGACGTACTGCAGCGCCAACTCGCGCCACAGCACCGCGAGGGTCAGCGCGCAGACGACCGCGAAGAAGATCGCCTCTGAGGGACCGTTCATAGTTGACTCGACTTCACCAGGGACAACTATACTAATGAGAATGGGCAACATCAAAATGGTGTTCCGCTTCGGCTGGCCATATCTAAAACGATATTGGGTCCGGCTGGTTTTAGGCGTTGCGATTGGAGCGCTCTTCGGCCTGACGAATGCCAGCTTCGTGTGGGCGACCAAAACCATCATGGAACGGCTGGAAGAGCCAAAGCCCGTTGCCTCAGCCGCAGCCAAAACAGACGTGGAATCTGCCGTTGAAACAAACGCCGATGTTCAAGCCGCGCCGGAGCCTTTAGTCACCGGTCCGGAAAAAGCCGCGCCGCCCAAAACGGAGAAGATCAAGTTTCCGGGAGAGCTCAAACGCCGGGTCGATCGCGTGCTGGATCCCTGGCTGCCAAAAATGGGGCGCGACCTCGATTGGAAACAGGTTCTCGGCGGAATTCTCTTTATGCCGCTGCTGCTGTTGATTCGCGCGAGCGCCAGTTTTTCGAGCAGCTATTGCATCGGTTGGGCGAGCGAACGGATGATCAATAACATGCGGCTGGATGTGCTGGAAAAGCTGAGCTCAATGTCGCTGGACTTTTTCACGCGCTCGACCACCGGCGATTTGTTGACGCGGATCAACGGCGATACAGCGGCGCTGCTGCGGTCGCTGCGCCTCGGCGCGGCGGACCTTGTGAAGGAATCGGTCACGCTGGTCTTCCTGTTCTTCACACTGCTTTACATTAATTGGATGCTGACACTCTGTGTGGTGCTGTTCGTCCCCCTGGTTCTTTTTCCCGTATCGGTCCTGGCCAAGAAGGTCCGCCGAGCGAGCAAGACCGGGCGCGGCGCCGAAATCATACAGACCAGTCAACTGGTGGAGCTGATCAATGGCATTCGGATCATCAAAGCCTATCTGCTGGAGCGCGCCCAAATCGAGCGGTACCGGAAGGTCGCCCGCATCATTCTGCGACAGGGGATGCGCACGTTGCGCGCGCGCGAACTGACCGCCCCGTTAATTGAACTGATTTACATGCTGGGTTTCGGTGTAATGATCATCTTCATCTTTTACACGAAGGTCGGGATCACTGAATTCGTAAGCTTCCTGGTGAGCATGCTGCTCTTCTTCGCCCCGGTTAAGAAGCTGGCCAATGTCCACATCATGTTCGAGCAGGCCTCCTTTGGTGTCCAAAGGCTCGCGCAACTTCTGCAGTTGGAGCCGTCGGTAAAGGAGCCGGCCAATCCCAAGCCTCTCCGCGAATTCAAATCCGAAATCTCCTTTGAAGATGTGACTTTCGCCTACGGCGATCGTCCTGTGATTCGCGATCTGAATCTTACTATCCCCCGCGGCAGGAACATCGGGATCGCCGGTGCAAGCGGCTCGGGCAAAAGCACACTAATTAATTTGCTATTCCGCTTTTATGATCCCACTCGCGGCTCGATCCGGATCGATGGCATGGACCTCCGCGATGTCACCTTTCATGACTTGCGGCAATTGATGGCGCTGGTAAGCCAGGACGTCATTCTGTTCGACACCACCGTCGCGGAGAACATCGCGTGCGGACGCGAGGGCGCTACCCGCGCGGAGGTCGAAGCTGCAGCGAAGGGGGCTTATGCGGACGAGTTTATCATACATTTGCCCGAAAAATACGACACGCGCGTCGGTGAACGGGGCATCACCCTCTCGACCGGGCAGCGCCAGCGCATCTCGATTGCTCGCGCGTTCATCCGCAACGCACCGATTCTCGTACTCGACGAAGCCACGGCTTCGCTGGACTCGGAAGCCGAAGCGGAAGTTCAGCGCGCCATCGACCATCTTTCGGAGAATCGCACCGTCGTCTGCGTCGCACACCGGCTGTCCACTCTGGCGGCATGTGACGAGATCATTGTGGTCGCGAACGGCGCGCTCGTCGAACGTGGTGGTTTCAAGGAATTGTTGGCCAAAGGCGGCGTCTTCGCTTCCATGGCACGCCGCCAGGGGCTTAAGTGACCCCCGCTCGCGTTCCAAAGATTCCCGCGATCGCCCGGCGCAGAGGAGACTTTTTCGTGACAGAGTTGCCCCTTTTGGCAGGCGACGACGCCCTCAAAACTCTGCGCAATTCGGAAAGTCCCCTATTGCCATCGAAACCGTCCGGCGCGTACCCGAGCCGTTGCATCCAATCACCATGCAGCGACAGAAACAGGTCCCGCTCCATTGCGGAAAACTCGCCCGAGCTGTCGCCGGCCTTGCCTTTGCGAAAAAACGACGGGTTCTGATTGTGCAGGTTGTCGAATTCATTCTTCCACTCGTTCTGTCGGCGCAACCCGCAAAATTCGGAAAGTTTGGCGATCTGCTCCTCCGGCTTCTGCACCAGATCCTCGTAGCTCAGCAACAAAGTGTTCGGCCGTTCGAAAGGTTGCCATGCATCCAGGTGGTAGCCCCAGGAGCCGAACTTGGGTTTGCCAAGAATGACTTCCGCCAGCGAAAACCTTTTGTGGTTCACATCTCGCAAATAGCATTGATAAGAGTGGCTCGCCGCAAATCCGTTGCGCACGACGTACACCGCCCTGCCCTCGTCTTCCGGCACGTCGTGCGTCTTGACCAGGCAGGTTTCCTTCGATGCGCTCATTCGCGCATACGCGTCCGGCCATGCGCCATCAAGAGGCGCCGTCGCACTCGCCTCGTGAATCACCAGCGTGCCGTCGCTGGCCGAAGGCGGACGATAGTACTTGGTGTACGTTTTGCACTCGAACACCTCCTTCAGCATGATGCGCAAGAGCGTGTTGCCCGAACGCGGGTATGACGCAAGCCAGATGATCACGTATGCCGTCGATCATACGCCGGCCCATATCGAATGTGAAGAGCCTAAAACGGCTGGATGAGCGGATCGCCTGCCTGCCATTGGCCAATTCCCAGTTCGTCGATCATTTTGATGACTTGTTCATTCAGTCCTCCGTCCATAATGAGATCGCTCGTTTCATTTGGATCATTGGCCAGGTCAAACAACTGCAGTCGTCCGATCTTCGGGTAATAAATCAGCTTCCATCGATCGTTCGAGACCATGCGCTGCACATCCCGGTAAGCGCAAAAAATGGAATCGCGAACGCTCTGTTGCTCGCCCCGCACGATCGGGAGCAGACTTTTGCCTTGCACCGTCCCCGGCGGACTCACTCCCACCAATTCACACAACGTGGGATACACGTCATACAAATAGCAAAGCGCCGCGGAACTGCCCGCCGGGACTCCCGGCCCGGCGATTATCAGCGGCACGCGCATGCTGTGCTCGTAAAGACTCCCTTTCCCGAGCAAGCCATGACTGCCCAAAGCCAGACCGTTGTCGGCCGCGTAAATCACGATCGTATTCTGGCCCGCGCCGATATCACGCAATGCCTTAAAAATGCCCCCGATTTGCGTATCCAAATGGCTAATCATCGCGTAGTAAGCGGCCAACTCGCGCTTGATCGCTCCTGGCTTGCGCGGCCGTGGCAGCAATTGCTCGCCACGCACATTCATGTCGCCATTATCGAAGGGATGTTCGGGCATGAAATTCTCCGGCAGCGGCAAAGCCGCCGGCAAATAGCTTTTCATATACGCTGCGGGCGCTGCTCGGGGATCATGCGGCGCTGTGAAAGCCACGTACATGGCAAACGGCTTGCCTTTACTGGCTCGGATGTGAGCAACAGCAGCATTCGCGAACAGTTCGCTCGAATGCCGGGCCGTCATGTGCCGATTGGTCGAACCATAATTCCCATTCGCATTGTAGTCGTACACGGGCAAGTGGCTGTGGTCTCCCATCGCTCCGAAGAAAACAGGGCCGCCTGCGCTAAACGCTCGCGTGTACGAGGCGCGGTCATTGTGCCACTTGCCGATCCCAATCGTTTTATATCCGGCCGCGCGGAGCACCTCGGGCCACATCGCATACGCCACCGAAATTCGGCCCCAGTCGTCGCTTGCGCGCATCGCCCCAAAGAGCCCTCTGCCGGTGAGCATCATCGCCCGGCTTGGCATGCACACCGCCTGGACTTGCGAACCCATGCAGTATGCCCGCGTGAAGGCGAATCCCCGCCGCACAAGCTGGTCCAGATTTGGCGTTCGGATATAAGGATTTCCCAATGCAGAGATAGTGTCGGCCCGTTGATCGTCGGCCAGGAGGAACACCACATTCGGCCGGTCAGCCGCGCGCGAAGCGGCATAGCCGCACCACAACACCATCAAAAGCACGGCCGGAAGCGGCCTCAACGGTTGAATGCTCATTCGGGTAGCAGGCAGATCGGTAGCACCGCGTACTATCGAGGCCGTGCTCACTTTTCCGCCCTAGAACCACGGAGTCAATAATTATCGACCGACCGCCCTGCCCTTTGCGAAAATCGGCTGATGAATTGCACGGCGGAACTATGATCGAACTTATTTTCGTGCATATTCCGCGATGCGGCGGGACCACCTTTTCCATCCTGCTTCGCAGTCTTTATCAAGACGCCATTCTCGGCGATTCGGACGACCAGCCGCTCGATCCGGAGCGGCCCTTCCAGAAAAACTTCGCTGCGTGGAAGAAAGAGCAGGACCAGCTGCCGGCGCCGCCGGGCATCCGCGCGATTCATGGGCACTTCTGGGCGGGCAAGTACGATCACCAGGCCCCCAACGCAACGCGCGTTACCTGGATACGCGATCCCATCAAGCGGCTCGTATCACACTATTACTTCTGGAAAAGCATTCCCGAGATGCCGCACACGTTGCACAAGCTGATGCACCAACGGAATCTGTCCCTCCTGGAATTTGCGCAGCTCCCTCAAATGCAAAATGTTATGCGTAACGTCTTCCTGCGCGACCGAAGCCTGGAGAATTTTGCGTTCGTCGGCATCCAGGAACATTTCGCTGACGACCTTGCGTGGCTCGAGCGCTATATGAAATGGCCGAAGAAAAAGATGCCCAATTACAACCGCGCCACTCACAAAGACTATCAGCAAAACGGGCTGGATTCCGAAACCGAGAAGCAACTGCGCGCCCTTAACCAGGCAGATCTTGAGTTATACGAAGCAGCATTGCAGCTGCGCGGCCGCCGAGCCCCGCCGCGCCTGTGGTTTTGGAAGCGCTAGTACACGTATCTCGGGACGTAAATCGTGAAAACCACCTTGTTGTTTTGGTAATTGGACTCCCGCAGAACGCGGTTGGGATTCACGGTGATCTCAAGATTGTATTGACCCGGCGGCACGCCGGTGATATCCACCCACTGGCAGTCCAGTGATTTGTCATAAGTGTCCTGCCACCCTTTGGAAATTCCCTGGTAATCGCACGTGAATTTGCCCGGACCGGCGTACGGTGCTTTTGGACTGTCATCCCGCAGGCAGAACCCCTGCTTGTAAGTTTTCGCGATCTGGCTGCCTCCGGGTCTGAGGACGCGATACGTAGCCAGCCCCTTCAGATGAAAATGGCCATGGCAGCCGCTCCATACAAACAGGTCAGGCCGCGCATTGGGATCGCCAATGACCAGATCGCTCGTGCCAACATTTTTAACCCCCACGTCCAGCAGCAGCAGTTTGCGGACGCCG
>Ga0075421_100010838_pt1 | contig 11275 bp, 9 predicted proteins | sample SoiMetdeltSBSDD5_FD_75292 | JGI IMG/M metagenome (GOLD analysis project Ga0075421, IMG submission 75292) | Bulk soil microbial communities from a Populus tree surrounding site in Tennessee, USA - Soil MetaG P. deltoides SBSDD5 | ecosystem: Environmental > Terrestrial > Soil > Tree plantation...
CAGGCGTTCACCGACCCGCTCGTGGACTGCCGGAACTGCAAGGAGCGGTTCCGTGCCGATCAGCTGCCCGAGTCGGGCGCCTGCCCCAACTGCGGCGCCAAGGGATCGTTCACCGAGGCCCGTCAGTTCAACCTGATGTTCAAGACGTTCGTCGGCCCGGTCGAGGACGACGCCTCGGTGGCATATCTGCGGCCGGAGACAGCCCAGGGCATCTTCGTGAACTTCCTCAATGTCCAGACGACGTCACGCAGGAAGCCGCCCTTCGGGATCGCCCAGATCGGCAAGGCGTTCCGCAACGAGATCACCCCGGGGAACTTCATCTTCCGCACACGCGAGTTCGAGATGATGGAGCTCGAGTTCTTCGTGCCTCCCGAGGACGCCCCGACGTGGTTCGAGTACTGGTGTCAGGAGCGGCTGCGCTGGTTCGTGGATCTCGGCATCCCCGAAGACAAGCTGCGCCTCCGGCCCCATGACCCGGACGAGCTGTCGCACTACTCCGCCGGTACCGCCGACGTCGAGTTCGCGTACCCGTGGGGCTGGGGCGAGCTGGAGGGCATCGCCAACCGGGGCGACTTCGACCTGACGCAGCACGCCAAGTTCTCGGGGCAGGACCTCTCGTATTTCGACCAGGAGGCTGACCGGCGTTACGTCCCTCATGTCATCGAACCGTCGGCGGGCGCCGACCGGGCGATGCTCGCGTTTCTTCTAGCCGCGTACGACGAGGAAGAGGTGCGGGGTGAGAAACGGACGGTGTTGCGACTCGACCCCAGGCTCGCGCCGTTGACCGTTGCGGTACTGCCGCTGTCGCGCAACGAGCGGCTGAACCCGGTCGCGGCCGAGGTGGCGGACATGCTGCGGCCGCGGTTCATGATCGACGTCGACGACGCCGGATCGATCGGCCGCCGGTACCGCCGTCAGGACGAGGTCGGCACACCGCTGTGCGTCACCGTCGACTTCGACACCCTCGACGACCGGGCGGCGACCGTGCGCGACCGAGACTCGATGGCCCAGGACCGGGTCCCGATCGAGAAGCTCGTGACCCACCTCGAGGAGCGCCTTTCATGAGCACGTCCCACTACGACCAGCTCGGCGTGGAGCCCGATGCGACGAAGGAAGAGATTCGCGCCGCCTACCGGGATCGGCTCGAGGAGATGCGCGGCAAGGTGGAGAAGGGGCGATCCGACCAGGCCCGCGACGGCGCGAGGAAGGAGACGGCGCGCCTCAACGCCGCGTGGCAGGTGCTGTCCGACCCGTTCCAGCGCCAGCGCTACGACGCCGCAATCTCCGACGGCAGCGCGGAGGAGACGGCGGATGTCAGCGACGAAGAAGAGAAGGAGACCGCGCCGGCGCCGGCGCGCCGCGGCGGCCTCTTCGGCCGGGAGCCGCGGGCCCGCGATGAGGGCGGCCGTCCTCAGCGGCGCGAGCCGGTGGGCGTGGCCGGTGCCGAGGCCGCGCCGGTCGGCCGCCGTCTGGCCGCGCTCGGCATCGACCTCGTCGTGATGGGCGCCGTGTACCTCGCGATCGTGAACATCACCTCGACGCTCGTGGACTCGAAAGATCAGTCTGTGGGTTTCCTGATCGCGGTGGTGACCGCCCTGTTCGTCGTGTTCAACCTGTACTTCGTCCTGCCGACGGCCCGAACTGGTCAGACGCTCGGCAAGCGGCTCGTGCACATCATGGTGGTCGACGCCGAGACCGGTCAGCTGCCCTCGTGGCGGCGCGCCAGCATGCGCTACATCGTGCCGGTCGTGCTCATCATCGGGCTTCCCGGGTCCCTGGGTCTGATGGTCGCGTTGCTGTTCGGGGTCTCGTGGCTGCTCATCGACACCCGTATCGGTCTGATGGACCGCCTCGCTCGCACCCGCGTCGTCGTCGCGCGTTACCGGCCTGAGCGAAGCCCTCAGTAGTGTCGGGGGGACCGTTGCTGCCGTCGGGAGGCCGACCATGAAATTCGTTTACGCCTTCGAAGAGGGCAGCAAGGACCAGCGTTTCCTGCTCGGCGGCAAGGGCGCCAACCTCGCCGAGATGACGAACCTGGGCTTGCCGGTCCCACCCGGGTTCACGATCACGACCGAGGCGTGCAACGCGTACATGGCCGGCGGCGACCGGCTGCCCGACGGGCTGATGGACGAGGTCGCCGCCGCGCTCGGGCAGCTCGAGTCGAAGATGGGGAAGCGCCTCGGTGCCGACGACGACCCGCTTCTCGTGTCGGTGCGCTCGGGGGCGCCGTTCTCGATGCCGGGGATGATGGACACCGTCCTCAACCTCGGCCTCAACGACCGGTCGGTCGGCGGTCTCACCAAGCAGACGGGCAACGAGCGTTTCGCCTACGACTCCTACCGGCGCTTCGTCCAGATGTTCGGCAAGATCGTCCTCGGCATCGACGGCGAGCTGTTCGAAACCGAGCTCGAGAAGCTGCGCCACGAGCGCGGGGTGGCAACGGACCCTGAGCTGTCGGCGACGGATCTCGGCGAGCTCGTCGAGACCTTCAAGCGCATCGTGAAGCAGGAAGCCGGCATCGAATTCCCTCAGGATCCGAAGGAGCAGCTGCAGCACGCGATCGAGGCCGTCTTCAAGAGCTGGAACGGCAAACGCGCTCGCGACTACCGGAAGTTCGAGGGCATCCCCGACGATCTCGGCACCGCCGTGAACGTGCAGGCGATGGTGTTCGGCAACAAGGGCGACGACTCGGGAACCGGGGTCGCGTTCACGCGCGATCCGGCGACGGGTGAGAACCGGCCCTACGGCGACTTTCTCCGCAACGCCCAGGGCGAGGACGTCGTGGCCGGTATCCGCGATGTCGAGAAGCTCGACGCCATGGCGGACGTCTTCCCCGAGTGTCACGCGCAACTGCTCGAGGCCATGCGTACCCTCGAGCGCCACTACCGCGACATGTGCGACATCGAGTTCACGATCGAGCAGGGTCGCCTGTTCCTGCTCCAAACCCGCGTCGGCAAGCGCACGGCGGCGGCGGCCCTGCGTATGGCGGCGGAGATGGTCGACGAGGGCCTCATCGACAAGCGCGAGGCCGTGCAGCGCATCGAGCCGGCGCAGCTCGACCAGCTCCTGCACCCGCAATTCGACCCCGACGCGCAGTACGCGCCGGTGAGCAAGGGCCTGAACGCCTCGCCGGGCGCGGCGGTCGGCAAGGCGGTCTTCACGGCCGACGACGCCGAGGCAGCGGCCGAGCGCGGGGAGCCGGTGATCCTCGTGCGTCCCGAGACCTCGCCCGACGACCTGCACGGCATGATCGCCGCCGAGGGGATCCTCACCTCACGCGGCGGGCTCGTGAGCCACGCCGCGGTGGTCGCCCGCGGCATGGGGAAGCCCGCGGTGTGCGGCGCGTCGGCGTTGAACATCGATTTGGACGGCGAGCAGTTCTCGGTCGACGGCACGACGGTGCACGAAGGCGACGTGATCTCGATCAACGGGACAACCGGCGACGTGGTCGTCGGCGCGGTGCCGGTCATCACGCCCGAGCCGACCGGCCCGTTCGCGACGATCCTCGACTGGGCCGACGAGTTCCGCACGCTCGGCGTGCGCACGAACGCCGACCTTCCCGAGGACGCCAAGAAGGCCCGCGAGTTCGGCGCCGAGGGGATCGGTCTATGCCGCACCGAGCACATGTTTCTCGGCGACCGCTTGCCACTGATCCAGCGGTTCATACTCGCCGACACCGAGAAGCAGGAGCGCCAGGCGCTCGAGCAGCTGGAGTCGCTGCAACGATCCGACTTCATCGGGATCCTCGAGGCCATGGACGGGTTGCCGGTGACGGTGCGGCTCCTCGATCCGCCCTTGCACGAGTTCCTTCCCGACGTCGAAGAGCTCCTCGTTCGAGACGCCAAGGGCGAGCTCGACGACGAGGGCCGGAAGCTCCTTGCTGCCGCTCAGGCCTGGCGCGAGGCCAACCCGATGCTCGGCACGCGCGGCTGCCGCCTCGGGATCGTCAAGCCCGGCCTCTATCGCATGCAGGTGAAAGCGCTGCTCGAAGCGGCGCAGGAGCGCAAGATCATGGGCGGAGATCCTCGCGTCGAGATCATGATCCCGCTCGCCGTCACCGAGCCCGAGCTGAAGTTCCTCGTCGACGAGGTGCGCGAGGTCGCCGAGGCGCTCTTCTCCAACGAGCTCGCGGGCGTGTCGTTCCTCGTCGGCACGATGGTCGAGACGCCGCGCGCCGCGCTGGCGGCGCGTGAGATCGCCGAGGTGGCCGAGTTCTTCTCCTTCGGTACCAACGACCTCACGCAGATGACGTTCGGGTTCTCGCGCGACGACGTCGAGGGTCGGGTCATGCCGAAGTACCTCGAGCTCGGGCTGCTCCCGGCGAACCCGTTCGAGACCCTCGACGTCGAGGGCGTCGGTCAGCTCGTGCGCCAGGCCGTCACCGAAGGCCGGAAGGGGCGACCCGACATCAAGCTCGGGATCTGCGGCGAGCACGGCGGCGATCCGCCTTCGGTCCAGTTCTTCCACGAGATCGGGCTCGACTACGTGTCGTGCTCGCCGTACCGCGTCCCCATCGCCCGCCTTGCCGCCGCGCATTCCGCCCTCGGCGGCGACGAAGGCCCCGGCGCCTCGGCGTAACCCCCACGTTTTGGCGTCAACTACCCACGCAGGACGTGGGTACATGACGCCAAAAGCAGAGAGAGCGCGGTGGCTGTCACACCCCGCCGGTAGGGTCACGGCATGGAACCGGTGATCGTCGACCAGGGTGCAGCCATTCGGCGGGCGCATGCCGATGCCGACGCATTCGTCGGCGGGCGGCTCCGGCGGCGCGAGGAGCGCGAGGCCGAGCTGGCCGCCGCGCTCGCGCCCGGCGCCACCCGGCCCGTCGGCTCCGGCCATCGCCTCGTCCGCGAGGAACCCGACGTGTACCGCTTGTGCTTCGAGCGCGACCTCGACCGCGTCAAGCACTCGCGGCCGTGGCGTCGCCTCGCCGGCAAATGCCAGGTGTTCATCGCCCCCGAGGACGACCATCTCCGCACCCGCCTCACGCACGCGGTCGAGGTCGCCCAGATCGCTGTCGGCATCGGGCGCGTCGCGAACCTGTGCCTGCCGCTGGTCGAAGCCATCGCGCTCGCCCACGACTGCGGCCACGGTCCGGCGGGCCACGCCTCGGAGGAGGCGTTCACGCCGTACCTGCCCGGGACCGGCTACGACCACGCCGTGTACGGCGCCGACGTCACGCTCGCGCCGCTGAACCTGTGCCTCGAGACCCTCGACGGCGTCCGCAACCACTCGTGGCGGCGCCCAGCGCCGGCTACTCCTGAAGGAGAGGTTGTCGCCTGGGCTGATCGGATCGCGTATGTATGCCACGACTTCGAAGATGCGGTGCGGGCCGGGATCCTGACCCCCGCCGACCTCCCGGCCGAGGTGCGCGATGTGGTGGGGGACCGCCGGTCCGAGCAGATCGGCGCGTTCATGGACGCGGTGCTCGACGCCGTCGACCGTACCGGCGAGATCGGAATGACCGAGCCCGCGGCGTCGGCGCTCGACGCGTTCCGCGACTTCAACTTCGCGCGCATCTACCTTCGCCCTGCAGCCAGCAAGCAGGCCGAGAAGGTCGTGCACCTCTTGCGCGGGCTCGTCGAGCACTTTGCCGACGCACCCGGCCGCGTTCCTGACGTCGCCGACGGCACGCACCCGCCGGTAGAGCCTGGTTCTCCGGCCGCCGCCGCGCTCGCCGTGCAGTACGTCAGCGGAATGACCGACCGGTTCGCCCTCGGTCTCGGCGTCGAAGTCCTCGGCTGGCGTCCCGAGGCACTGCCTCGCGGCGTGTGACGTGGTGGGCGGCCGCCCCGCCCTAACCTGACCCCGATGGGCATCCTCGACGACGACGTCGCCCGGGTCCGTGAGTCGACCGACCTGGTGGCCCTGGCAGGTGAGCACATCGCCCTCAAGCGCGTCGGCCGCCGGTTCATGGGCTTGTGCCCGTTCCACTCCGAGAAGACGCCGTCCTTCTCGATCAATCCTGAGCTCGGCGTCTACCACTGCTTTGGCTGCCAGAAGAGCGGCGACGCGATCACGTTCATCCGAGAGGTCGAGCATCTCGACTTCGTCGAAGCCGTCGAGCGGCTCGCGGCCCGCTGCGGCATCACGCTTCGCTACGACAACGCCAACGTCGGCAAGGACCGCAAGCGCAAGGAGCGCCTCAGCGAAGCGGTGGGCGCCGCGGTCACCTTCTACCACCGGTTGCTCATGGAGGCGCCCGAAGGCGGCCGGGCTCGTCAGCATCTCCGCAGCCGCAACTTCGACGGCGATGCCGCCCGTCGGTTCCACCTCGGGTGGGCGCCGGACGGGTTCGACGCACTCAGCGGGCATCTGCAGCGCGAGGGACTGAAGCGCGAGGACATCGTCGACGCCGGCCTCGCGTTCGTGAACCGCGCCAACAAGCTCCAGGATCAGTTCCGGGGTCGTTTGATGTTCCCGATCTACGACAGCCGCGGCGAACCGGCGGGGTTCGGAGGACGCGCGCTCGGCGACGAGATGCCGAAGTACAAGAACTCGCCGGAAACGCCGATCTATCAGAAGAGCCGTCTGTTGTACGGGCTCAACTGGGCCAAGGGCGAGGTCGTGGCGCGCGGCGAGGTCGTGATCTGCGAGGGCTACACCGACGTCATGGCGTTCGCGCTCGCGGGCACGCCCAACGCGGTGGCGACGTGCGGCACTGCGCTCGCCGACGACCACTTCCAGATTCTCAAGAACCTCGCCCGCAAGGTGGTGCTCGCGTACGACGCAGACTCTGCGGGCCAGGCCGCGGCCGAGCGCTGGTACCAGTGGGAGCAGCAGTACGAGGTTCAGGTCGAAGTCGCCGACCTGCCGCCCGGCCGCGATCCGGGCGACCTCTGGAACGGCGACCCGGACGCGTTGGGGGCCGCCGTCGAGCGCGCGGCGCCATTCCTCCAGTTCCGCCTCGACCGGCTCCTCGCCGTCGCCGACGTCGGCACGCTCGAGGGCCGGGCGCGCGCCGCCGAAGCCGCCGCCGAGATCGTGGCCACGCACCCGAGCGAGCTCGTGCGCGACCAGTACGTCATGAAGCTCGCAGGCGCGCTCGAGATTGACGCCGATCGCCTCCGTGAGACCGTGCGCACCGTGTCGCGCTCGGACCGCCGCGCTGTGCGCGCGCCTCGACCGGATGACGCTCCCGTAGGCGGCAACGGACGCGAACCGGCGGTCGACCGGCGCGAGCTGGATCTCCTGCGGTGGGCCATCCACCAGCCGGAGCTGGTCGCAGACTGGCTCGACGCCTCGTTGTTGTTCGACCCGGCTGCTCGTCAGGTATTCGACCTGCTCTCGGAGACGTCCACGTTCCACGAGGCGCTCGAAATGAGTGACGGTCCGTCGCGCCTGTTGCTCCAACGCCTCGCCGTCGAGGAGCCCACGGTCACCGACGACGAAGACGAGCTCCAAACGCTGAGCGCCCGGTTGATGATCAATACGGTCGAGCCCGCCGCCCAGCGTCTCCTCGCGACGATGTTGCGCGAGGGTGACGACCACGCCAGCGAGGTCAAGACGCATCTCTCCGCGATGGCGCACCATCGCGAAGTCGGTGAGTGGGAAGCCGCGCGGAGCGACGCCGATCAGTTGGTAGGGTGGGCGGTCGCCCGAGGCAAGGGCAGCGACAAGGCGCGGGGGTAGCACCGGGTGGACGACTCCACAGCGACACCGGCCTCGGTCCCGTCCGACGCCTCCATCGATGTCGAGTTCGACGCCGCGTCGCGTGACGGCGTCGACGCGTTGCTGACGCGAGTCAAAGAGCGCGGCTTCGTCACCACCGGCGAGATCTTCGCCGCCTTTCCCGGGCTCGAGCCCGAGACGTCGGACCTGGCTGCGATTTACGCCGCGATCAGCTCGCGCGGTGTCGAAGTCGTCGACGAGATCGCCGAGGAGCTCGAGCGCGAGGACCAGCGCCGCTCCGACTCCGACTCCGGCCCGTCGCACCGAGCGCGCGGGTCGGAGCCCCATCGATCCGGCGGCGTCGTCACGCGCCCTGGCGCCGCGCCCGCTGCCAAGCCGCCCACGTCCCGGCTCGGCAATCTGGGGGAACCCGCGGCCCGATCGGGACACGCAGCGGAGATGGGCAGCTTCGACCCGGTGCGGATGTACCTGAAGGAGATCGGCAAGGTCCCGTTGCTCACAGCCGAGCAAGAGGTGACGCTGGCGAAGCGGATCGAGGCCGGCCTGTTCGCGGTGGAGCATCTCGAACAACCCGAGCAAGCCGACGGGAACGTCTTCGACGAGACCCAAGCCAGCCTCGAGGCCGTCGCCACCGATGGCGAGCTCGCGAAGCGTCAGCTGACCGAGGCGAACCTCCGCCTCGTCGTCTCGATCGCAAAGCGGTACGTCGGGCGAGGAATGGCGCTGCTCGACCTCGTGCAGGAAGGGAACCTCGGACTCATCCGCGCCGTCGAGAAGTTCGACTACACGAAGGGCTTCAAGTTCTCCACCTACGCGACGTGGTGGATCCGGCAGGCCATCACGCGCGCCATCGCCGACCAGGCCCGGACGATCCGCATCCCGGTGCACATGGTCGAGACCATGAACAAGGTGCTGCGCATCCAGCGTCAGATGCTGCAGGAGCTCGGCCGCGAGCCGACCGTCGAGGAGGTCGCCATCAAGGTCGAGATGACGCCCGACCGCGTGCGTGAGATCCAGCGGATCGCCCAGGAGCCGGTGTCCCTCGAGACACCGGTGGGGGAGGAGGACGACAGCTCCCTCGGCGACTTCGTCGAGGACCCTGCTGCCATCGCGCCCGCCACGGCCGCCGCGCGCGCCTTGCTCACGGAGGCGATCGTCGAGGCGCTCGAGGAGCTCAACGACCGCGAACGTCAGGTGGTCAGGCTGCGCTTCGGCCTCGACGACGGGCAGGTGCGCACGCTCGAGGAGGTCGGTAAGGAGTTCGGCGTGACGCGCGAGCGCATCCGGCAGATCGAGTCGAAGACACTCGCCAAGCTGCGCCATCCCACTCGTTCACAGCGCCTCCGCGACTACCTCGAGGAGCCCTGAGCCGGATCGCGACCCGCCGCTCTAGATTGCGCGCGGGGCCGTAGCTCAGTGGTAGAGCAGCGGACTCATAATCCGTCGGACGGAGGTTCGATCCCTCCCGGCCCCACCGCCGCCGCGCCTCTCAACGGTGCGACCCTCCGGAACGCGACCGGATGGCGAGCCGGACTGCCTCGTCGGTCTCCTCGACGCTGAACTCGAGGTGGCCGCAGCAGTCCCGTTCGCGGCGTACGAGGTCGCGGACCTCGGAGGCGGCGGCGCGGTCGAAGCTGAGGACGGTGCGGCCGGCCTCGTCATGCCGCTCCCGCAGCGCCCAGCTCGCCAGCCGCTCGATCTCCCCGAGTCGTTCGTCGAGCTCGCCCGCGTCGAGCGCGCAGCCGTCGGCCAGCCTCGGGACGTTCAGGCCTCTTGCTTGCGTGTCGTCCATGGACCTATCTTGCGAGTTGAAGTCAACTTCAAGTCAAGGGCCCGATGACCGCAGCCAGTGCACTCCCGATCGGTGAAATTGCCCGCCGCGTCGGCCTTCGGCCGTCCGCCGTTCGCTACTACGAGCGCGTCGGCCTCCTGAGGCCCGTGCCCCGAGCCGGCGGCCAACGGCGCTACGACTCCTCCGCGCTCCACCGCCTCAGCGCCATTCGCCTGGCCCAGCGCGCGGGCTTCTCGCTCGACGAGATCAAGCAACTCTTCGAGGCCGAGCGGCTTCCGGGCGGCGCGGGGTGGCGCACTCTGGTCGAGAGCAAGCTCGCCGAGGTCCGGGCTCGCATCGACGAGGCTCAGCTGATGGAACGCATGTTGCTCGAGAGCCTCGAATGCGGCTGCGAGGCGTTCGACGAGTGCCCGCTCGTCGAGGTGCCGAACGCCGGCTAAGCGTGGTCCAGGTCCGCGCCGACGCCGACGCCGACGAGGTCGGGGCGCGGGGGCTGGCCCGCCGGGGGGGTAACGGGCCAGCCCACGCCCAAGCCCGCCCGTGCGCCGTGCCCGATCCGTACCTCGAGCGCGTCGACTCGTTCGCGAGCAGCTTGCAGACCGTCGAGGATCCCGCGGGCATTGGCGAGCGCACGCGCGTTGCCGCCGTCGAGCCCGACGAACGCCAGCGCCCGGGTGAGAACCCGCCGAGGACCCGTGGAGATCTTCATCGAGCTCGATGATCAAGTACCGAGGTTTCCGGACGTCGGCGGCGCGTTGTCCTGGGCGTGAACAATGCCTGAGCATCCGCTGACCTGCCGGCCCGGCCGCTCGGTACTGTTCGCAAGCCGGCGACGCGTGCAGGGCGTTCGGAGGGAATGGATGGGAGCCCGTCACAGAAGGCTCTGGGCCCTGGTGCTCGCCCTCGCTCTTCCGGCGGCGTGCACCGGGAACGGCGACAGCGCCGACGACGAGAAGCGCGATCCTTCACGTGCCGGTTCGAAGTCGACGACCACGGCCGAGCCGATCCCGGTCGGTCGCACCGAGGTGGCGGGCGCGCTGTGGGGAGGCAAGATCGCCGTCGCCGGTGGCTTCCCGAACCCCGATGCGTCCACCGATCGCCTCGACCTCTTCGACATCTCGAACGGAACATGGGCGCCGGGCCCGACGCTCCCGCACCGATACGACCACTCGTCGCTCGCGGAGCTCGGCGGTCGCCTCTACCTCGTGGGCGGATACACCGGTGGTCTGTCCAACCCGACCAGTGAGGTCTGGAGCCTGGGCGCGGGCGACGCGGCATGGACGCAGGAGCCGGCCATGGGCACCCGTCGCGGCGCGCTGGCGACCGCCCCGGCCGGCGGCAAGCTCGTCGCCATCGGCGGCGTCGACCAGGGCGGCGGCGTGCTGAACACCACCGAGGTCTTCACGCCGGGCTCCGGCTGGTCGGCCGGGCCGAACCTCAGCATCCCGCGTGAGCACCTCGGCGCTGCGAGCGCAGGCGACACGGTCTACGCGATCGCCGGCCGTAACCCCGATGGCGCGACGACGTCGGTCGAGTCGCTTGTCGCCGGCGGGCGCGAGTGGAAAGACGAACCCGCTTTACATGACGAGCGCAGCGGGATCGGCGCCACGACAACAGATTCTGGCCGTATCTGCACTGGTGGAGGGGAGGTGCCGGGTCGGTCCGACACGGTTCCGTCGATCGAGTGTCGCGACGGCGGCGGTTGGGAGCGCGTCGCGAGCATGAGAGTGCCGCGGCACGGGCTCGCGGTCGTGGCAGAGGGCAAGCGGGTCCACTTCATTGCAGGTGGACCGACACCGGGGTTCTCGTTCAGTGACGCACACGAGGTGCTCGAACCGTAAGCGCCTCAGA
>Ga0075421_100010841_pt1 | contig 11273 bp, 9 predicted proteins | sample SoiMetdeltSBSDD5_FD_75292 | JGI IMG/M metagenome (GOLD analysis project Ga0075421, IMG submission 75292) | Bulk soil microbial communities from a Populus tree surrounding site in Tennessee, USA - Soil MetaG P. deltoides SBSDD5 | ecosystem: Environmental > Terrestrial > Soil > Tree plantation...
GACCCCGCAACGTTCGTGACGACATTCGTCACGTTCTACTCAGGTCTCATTCCCATGCTGGCGACGGCGGGCAACACGACCGACGACGGTTTCGTCGGCGCTATCGTCAACGATCACTTCGTTGATCGAGACGATGAGGGCGCGGCTGAACCCAATGGGGAGGTCGAAGAGCCGATTCTCATTCCGTACTCGAGATCTGTTCGCCTCTTCGGCGTCGTCATGTCGATGGCGGGCCTGTGGATGATCATCGCGCCACAGGCGCGAATGGGGCTGCCGGCTCTGCGCTGGATGTCGACGTCGGTGTTTGCGGGCGAGGCGCTCGTTGGCGCCCTCGCGCTGCTCGCCGGCTTGTGGATGTCGCTGGGCCGCCGTTCGCTGCCGACGGCAGAGGCGGGTCTTCAGACCCGCCTTGATCAATCTCACAGTTGACGGCGAGTCTGACCACCTTCGCTCTTCGAGCTACGGTGGTCCGCCAGGACGGTTCGCAAACGGCGAACCGTCAGACAGCACTGCTTTGTCGGGTCGCTTGCGACCCGACCCGGCGAAGGCGGAAGACTCGCCGCTCCACAGTCATGAACACCATAGCCCGTCGTGCGGCCGGTTGTTAGCGGCCGTTTTTCAAGCTGTTGTAAGCCGCCTCAACGAACATCTCCGTCGTCCACGGACCGGTGTTAACACCGTACTGCGTGTCGTAATCGGCAGTGACGCGTGCAGCCTTGACCTGTTGCAGTGTCGCGCCGGCATCGACCATCGCTTTGACCCGATCGCGGACGATGACCACCATGTCCCGGTACTCGAGGACTTCGTGCTCATCGGCGAGGTACCCGTGGCCGGGGACGATGTAGGTGCCGCCTTCACCCTGGTGGCGATAAACCGTCTTCTTGAGGATCTCGTTCAACGCACGGATCTCGCCCTGTATCGACCCGCCGTTCTTGACGTCGATGACGGGATACTGCGTCGTCGTGAAGATGTCGCCCGCCGCGATCACGTCGGCGCGCCGGAAGTGAATCAGGCTGTCGCCGTCGGTTACTGCGTTCGGCTGATAGAAGAACTCGATCGCGTCGCCGTTGTGGAACTTCCTGCGGCGATCTTCCAGATAGGTATCTGCCGGAACCGCGGCTGCCGGCGCCCCGGCCGCCTGCAGGCGCACCTGAACGTTCACGTGGGCCATCATCGTGGCATGTGACGACGGATCGCTGAAGAAGCCAGTCACACCGCGCGGCGCCGCTTGGACGAAGAACGATCCCGGAAGGCTGGGATCCTGGCCCGCAGCGCCGAGTACGCCATTCCCTCCGGTGTGCTCGCTCCGGAAACTCGTGTTGGCGATGAATTGGATCGGATTGTTCGTCAACGTGCGGATCGCGGCGAGAACTTTGTCGCTCAGTTTGCCTTCGCCCGCATCGACGACGAACGCGCCTTGATCGCCGGTCTGAACGACGATGTTGCCGCCGTCGCCGACCAGCATGTACACGTTGTCGCGGACGGGAAGGATATGGACGTTGCCGTCGCGCGCATCACCACCCACGACCTTGCTCGTTTCCGATGGACGGCCGCCGGCAGGGGAGAGCAGCGCATTCGTCTCGGTCTCGTTCGCCGTGCGCAGGCGCGATGATAGTTCCGGATACATCGTCACGGCGCCGAGCAGGCCGGCCGCGACCGGGATCTTGTAGCGCGTGCCGAACTCGCGCACGTACGGTTGTTTTCCGAAAAGGTAATGCGGCACGGCGTCGTCAGGCCGATCCAGGATCTGCTCGCCGTCGTCGCAGGCGTACAACCATGCGCCCGGATCGACAGGCTGCCGATAGTAGTCGTTGCTGCGGACCATCGGCTCGCTCAGGAAAACGGGATCGGACACGACGGTGACATTGGTGAGGTGATCACCGTGGCGCACGAAGAATTCCGTGAGCGTCGCCTGATCGCTCTGGGGAACGCCGTTGCCGCGCCGCAGTGCGCCGCTCTTCATGTGCGTCGTTTGGACGATGAGTGCGTTGCCCTTGAACTGACCGGTTGAAAACCCACGAAACGTGTGCGGCGCCCAGGCCGGAGGATGTGGCCGCCCATCCATCCATATGACTCGATGCCCTTCCGTCGTCTGTGCCCAGAGGTGAATCGCGAGCAGGCGCTGGGTGTGAGCGTCGCGCTCCTCCCACATACGGAAGTTGCCGAGCGCGCGCATCTGATACGGGGTGACGTAGGCCTCGCACTGATGATGGCGCAATGTCACTCGAGAAGGGTCGTACGAAAGCGCCCACAGCCGGCCGGCTTCATTGATCGGGAAGCCGCCGTAGTCGGCGATCTCCGATCCGGGGCCGCGCTCCATGAAATCCTCGTGGAGCACCGGGGCCCAGTAGCCACTCAGATCGATCGCTGGTGCTTGCCCCGTTGGCGCTGGAGGTATCTGAGGAGCCTGTCCGATCAAGGTAGCGCTGAGAACGACCAGCGCCGCACACACCAGTCCGCGCGCATTTCGCATCTCATGTTCCTCACCGCGCCGCGCAGGGCGTCGGCTGCCAGCGGGACGTGTCCGTCTCGCGTTTGAACTGCTGGCTCGTCCAATACGGAGTCGCCAGATACTCCGCGTCGACGACTTCCGCCGTGACGACGAGCAGCGAGTCGCCGCCGGGAACGTCGAGGCGGTCGAAATACTCGGTCAACACGGCCTCTGCACCATACGGGACGCCGTTCCTTCGCAGATAGCCGGGCCTCATTCGCACGGTCACCACTTTGAGCGAGCCACCCGGAGCGGGCCCGCCGCCGCGACCAGCGAAGGCGGCCTGTGGATAGTCCCACGTGGCGCTCGACGCGCCCTGCCAGTCGCCGCCTGGCGTTCTCTCGCCGGCCGGCGTCGTCCCCCCGGCGTCGGCTCGAGTTGGTCCGAATCGGAAGAGTCGCGTCTGCGTCCCGGCGTCAGTCTCGAGCTTCAGGGCCGCATCGTCCTGCCAGCTGATACGAACCCGCGTGGGCAATCTCAGAAGGCCGGCGGCACCATATGCCTTGCATTGTTCACCTGCAGCTTCATCTCGTGCCGGGTCCCAACTGTCCGCGATTTTCCGGGCGGCGGGTAGCAGCGGGAGACTCCCGTAGTCTCCCTTTGGAGGCGTGAACTGACGATAGCGCCAATCTTCAGTAACCAGCGACACCCATTGGCCGGTGAGATCGATCGGAGCGCTCGCGCGCGGCGTGATAGGTGCCGGCGGTCCACCGGGGCCTCCGCGCTGCGCTTCCACGCGCGGTACGAAGGCCTGGGTGACGACGGCGACGACCATCGTAGCCAGGCCATACGCGCGCACGTGACTGTACTTCATCAATTCGACTCCCGATGATCCTCCGCCCGTCACGCAAACAAAAACTCCCAACTTCCAACGCAAGCATTGGGAGTTGGGAGTTGGAGGTTGGGCGTTGATCGGCTTTCGACGTCTTCTTAGTGCCGAATCTGCGTCTCTATGGCTTCTTTCTCGTATGACACTTCGCAATTGCCGCGTTCCGGAAGAAGTCCAGCGTCGGCGTTGTTGGTGAGACGCAGGATGCGCGGCGTCATCACCCAGGGCTCCACGAGCACCACGGGGTCTTCGACCGTCACCTCGTACAGGATCTCATTGCCCTGACGCGTGAAGCGCTCCACCACATGCATCTCGTCGGAATGGAAGAAGCCGCCGCGGGCGAGCCATGTGAAGTCGTTGAAGGCGATGGAGTCGAGCACCAGCGTGTCGCCGTCCCAGCGTCCGACGGTATAGCCATAGTAGGTGGACGTCCGGGTGTTACGCTCGTCGTGCTTACGACCATCGATCGGCATGATCCGGTATTCCCCCTGCCCGCCGCCGCCATCGGCATATTGCGAGTAGAAGAAGATGATGTCGTTGGCACTCTGGACGATGCGTCGCGGCGACCCCTGCCGCGGCGTTCCGAGCGGCTGGCAGGTCATCACCGGATCTTCCTTGTTCGTCCACATGTCCAGTGCCTGAACCTTGTCCCAGTGCTCCGGCTTGTAGAGCGGACGATTCGGACCGAACCGCGACGGCGCCTCGAACTCGAAGTCCATCGTCTGGTTCCACTGCGGGCTGCAGCCTTCGAGCTGCGTGGGACCGCAGCGCCGATTGCCGTAGCGCCAGTTCATGCCGCCGCCACCCCAGTTGCCTGACAGATCCGGCTTGCCATTGGCCTGTCGCGGAGTGGCATCCTTGGACTGCAGGCTCGCCGTCCGATCGCTCGGGAACAACGTCCGAGGCGGTGCAGCCTGTCCGGGCGCAATCGCCGCTCGTACACTCGCGGGCACAGGCATCACGACGTACAAACTGCCAGTCTCCGTCTGCACTGTCGTCAGGTCGCGGACCGCGGTGCCGTTGCGTCGCTCGGTGATCTTTCCGGCGTAGTAGGCTTCGATCTTGTTCAGCGGATTGTTCCAATCCTGATAGTTGCTGTACGTGAACTCGGTGGTCGCAGTGCCGTTGGTTACGACAACGCGCTCGGCCATGTATCTGCTATCGAGAGTGGCCTTGGCGGTGGCACCTGCGACGCCAGGAATCGGGTAGGTAACAACCGGCTTGTTCCCCTCCCAAGCCACGGACGTCTGCCCGATTGTCGTGGAACCTGCCTGGAGGATTCGACCGAGGTCGCGATCCATGGCCATCAGACCGATGCCGGCCCCAGCCTCCGCCGCCTTCAGCGCACCTTGCGGACTGGCCCACAGGCGAATGAGTCGCTCCTGTAAGGCATTCGGCGTCGGGGTGGCCTTTCCTTTCCCGGCGATGATCTCCGCACCCGCGATGTCTTCGTTCCACGCGTACTGCCCGCTGACAACCTCGATGTTCGAGTACGTCTGTCCGTTTGACCTCGTGCACTCGATCTGTGTCCGCTGTCCCGACGTCTGGTAGTTGGTGCTGACGCGATACTTCTTCAGGGTGCAGGGCTGACCGTCAACCTGCATGGTGCCGTTGCCCTCATACTCGAGCGACACCGCGAGCTCGTGCTCCTCGACGCCTCGCAGCATGCCCATGTGCGACGCCCAGTTGTAGAGCACTGACTTCGCGTCTTTGGTGTCGGCAGTAGGCGTGTAAAGCGGCGGACCGCCTCCGCGCCCTTGCGCAGCCGCCGCTACCGGCAGGGTGATCGCGAGGACGCTTGCGAGCGCGACCGCTAACCCAATCCTTCCCCGGCGAAAGGTCATGGTGTTTTCCTCCGTTGGTGCCACTGCGCTAGTTAGCCTCGAACTCGAACGAGCGCTTGTCGCCCAGGGTGATCCGTCTCATGAAGCCAAGCGGTTGGCCGTTCCTCGACCCGTAAATGGAGACCTTGACTACATCGCCGGCCTTGACGGTCTTCGAGTCGAACCCGAGACCCGCAAGCACGTTGGCGGAGCCGGTCGTCAATATCCACAGTGTCTTCGTGCCGTCCGGGTTTTTCACCTCGAGATGCAAAGCTCCGTGGGGATTGGTAAACGCCACTTTCGTGACCACGCCAGTCATCTCACTCTCTTTGCGGATGTCGTACGTGGCGGCGAGGGAATGGTGCGCCTGGGCCGCAACGCTGGCCAACAAACCAAACAAGACGAGACAGCCCAAAGTTCGCGCGTTCATTTGATGCGCCTCCGTGAAATCGTGATCGGCACCGGGTGCCCATCACGCAGCAAGGATGAAGAAAACCGGCGGAAAAGAGTACCACTATGAGCGCCCCGCGCTCAAATGTGGATTCAGTCGCACTTCTGCGCTCGGGGAGGCCAGGCGGTCGCGTGTCAACTGCCAATCTCAAACTCCCAACTCCCAAGACTGCAGTGTTGCCGGTTGGGAATTGGGAATTGGGAATTGGGAGTTGATCATGTCTGCGAGGATCGATCTTCAAGCGTCCGCTTGATCGCTGCGCACCCTTGCTCGACGAAACCACCAACCAGATCCGCGAGCGTATCGGGCAACAAGTCCGTAATCCACACCAGGCGGCAGCGCGCGCCATCGTCTGGCACGACCTGAAATGACGCGTTGTGGTGAGTGGTCCGCCAGTCGACCACAGCATAAGCCAGACGGCGCGCGCGATCGTCGATCGTGACGATGCGCTCGCGCACGACTTCGCCATTGGCGAATGTGACGAGCCGCGAATCGCCATCGAGCTGTGTATCGATGACGAACTGCCGCGCGAAACGCGTATGAACGGCACCGACATCGCGGATAGCCGCCCATACGTGCTCGGCAGGTGCGTTGATGTTGAGCTCTTTCTGAATTGAAGCCATCTCATCACCTCGAAGGCGTGATCTACCGTGTCAAACTGTTATAGGACGCAGTTGGAGCGTGGTTCTTGGCAAAAATTGCGATCGAACTGGAAGAGGCGCTGGCACGGCGGAGGCTGGAAGGAAAGCCTGGTTCTACGATGCCGCGCATCATTGCAAGCGGTGACGGCTGGGCTGTGGCCGACGTCATCTGCACCTGCGGAGCGCAGGACCGCCCTTACGAAGAGCGACACAGCCGTTATGCCATTGCCACTGTACTGAGCGGTAGTTTCAATTACCGGTCCGCGCTCGGCAGGGAATTGATGACGCCGGGCTCACTGATGCTCGGCAACGAAGGCGACGACTTCGAGTGCAGCCACGAACACGCCGAAGGCGATCGGTGCGTGGCGCTCTGGTACGAGCCAGACTATTTCGAGCAGTTGGCAGTCGACGTGGGACTGTCCGCCGTGAACGCGCGGTTTCGCGTGCCACGCCTGCCGCAGTTGCGTCCGTTATCGCCGCTGGTCGCGCGCATTGGTGCCTGCGCTTGCGGCCATCGGGACGTGCCGTGGGAGGAACTCGCACTACGTCTCGGGGCAAGCTGCCTGAGTCTGGCGATGCGTCTCTCGCCTCATCGACGCGGCTTACCTCTGAATGCTGAAGCTCGAATCATCCGTGCGATTCGGATGATTGACCATCATGCGGATGAGGCCCTCACTCTCCGACGGTTGGCGCGTTCGGCCGATCTCAGCCCGTACCATTTCCTGCGCACGTTCGAGCGCGTGACCGGCCTCACCCCTCACCAGTACGTGCGGCGCGCCCGGATCCGTGCCGCCGCCACGCGTCTCGTTGTGGAAAGCGGGAAGGTCGTCGACATCGCACTTGATTGCGGATTCGGTGACGTGTCGAACTTCAATCGCGCGTTCAAGAAGGAATTTGGCATGAGCCCGCGTGCGTTCCGCCGAACGTCACGCCAATTGCCGGGCTGAGCGTATTTCACTCCTCCGTGGGCTTTCTGACTCCCGCCGTTTCGGTGCTCTCGCTTTCAACCTGATCGAACGCTTGCGCCAGGCGATCGAGGAACTGTTGGCGAGAGTCGAAGCAGGCGCTCCAGCCTGACGCGACGTGCTCGATTCGGCCTTGCATCGTCCCCGACGCGAAGCTCGTGCCACGCCGGAAGTGGATGACGAAGGCGCCTGTTTTCAGTAACTGGCTCATTTTGGTTTCGCCGTTGCCTTACACGAGGTGATAGGCGACGCGCTTGATGTTCAGGAGTTGGCGATACGTCACGTTGTCGGACGTCGAGTTGCCGCCGAGCGTGCCGCACCCGAGCGTCATCGAGGGCGGCAGTCCCGTCGTCATGCCGCAGCAGCCAAGTGCACCCGGCGAGTTGACGATGATGCGGCTAGCCGGCATCGCCTGGGCAAACCGGTCGACCCGGGCAGTGCTTGCGGTGTGGATGATTGCCGTGTGGCCGGTGCCCGCGCGTTCGAGCAGGCTTGTACACAACGTCAATGCTTCGTCGGGACTCGTCACGGTGAAAAGCGAGAGCACAGGTGCGAGCTTCTCGCCCCCGTAGGGTCCCTCGACATCGGCGGCCGTGGTCCTGACGATCAGGAGACGAATGGGCTGGGGGCGAGCAATCCCAAAGCGCGCGGCGATGTCGCTGGCAGACTGACCGATTAGATCGGGTCGGAGCGATTTGGTTGCTGCATCCATCGCCCCGGCAGTGAACGTTTTGGCTTCCTCAGGCGTGAGGAGGTAGGCCCCCTCTCGGATCAGTGCCTGGGTAAATGACGCATCGATTCCGGCATCGACGACCAGGTTATGTTCGGCACCGCAGATCATTCCGTTGTCGAATGCTTTACTCAAGACCACCGCAGCCGCCGCGCTGTCCACGTCGGCGTCGTCGCAGATCCACGCCGGTGCGTTTCCCGGTCCGACTCCGATTGCCGGTGTGCCGGAGCTGTACGCGGCTCGCACGAGACCAGCGCCACCGGTCACGAGGACCATCCCTACGCCGCGATGACGCATCAACTTCGTCGTCATCATCCTGTTGCCGGGCCGTGTCCACTGGATCAGATCAGGCGGCACCGAGTGCGAACACAAGACCTCGCGGACGACGTTGCTGAACATCGTGGCAACGCGGCGAGCCTTCTGCGGAAAGCTGAGGATCAACCCGTTGCGTGTCTTGAGCGCGATCAATGTTTTGAAGATGGCGGTCGCGATGGGATTTGTCTGTGGCACGACCGCAAAGATCACGCCGACCGGGCTCGCCAGCTCCGTGACCTTTCGATCGGCGTCAACCGAGAGCACGCCGTGTGCTGTCTCGTGTGATAGCGATTCATAGACGGTCTGGCTTGCAAAGCGATTCTTCAGCGTCTTGTCCGCGACATTGCCACGGCCGGTCTCCTGGACTGTCCTTCGAGCGAGCTCCTCTGCGTGGTCCGACAGCGTGTCACTGAGCGCCGACAGCAACTCGTCGACGCGCCATTCTGACCAGCGTGCATATGCCCGCTGCGCGGCGCGCGCACGCGCAACCATGCTGTCCACTTCCAATTCGGTGGCGAGCTCGTTGTTGGCGGCTGAGGCCAGGCGGTCGGCAATCTCGCGAAGATCGTCCGGCACCGCTCCGTCATCAAGCGCACGCACGATCTCGAGCCCGAGGGCAGGTTGTTCGTCGAGCAAACGCTCCAGGACTCCTGGCAGCAGCGGCGTGGTGCGGTCGGCGACCGCAGATGATGAAACCTGTTCACGCATGACTAGTGACTCCTGACTCAACTGAGGTGTGAAGTGAGTGGCACGGCGTGCTCGCCTCACGCGCCGGGCGCGACGAGGTTCTCCGCGTGCCAGTTCCGGAATCGTTGCCGCAGTTCGCTCTTCAGCAACTTGCCGGTCGAGGTGTGGGGCAACTCCGGCACGAACACGACGTCATCCGGCAGTTGCCATTTGGCAAAGGTGCCAGCAAGAAACGAGCGCAGTTCGTCGGCATTGACCACTGCCGTCGGCTTGAGCACCACGAGCGCGAGCGGTCGCTCCTGCCATTTGGGATCGGGCACCGCAACGACCGCGGCTTCCGCGACCGCGGGATGCGCAACCAACGCGTTCTCCATGTCGATTGAACTGATCCACTCGCCGCCGGACTTGATCAGGTCTTTCTTGCGGTCGGTAATGCGGATGTACCCTTCGGCGTCGATCGTCGCGATGTCGCCGGTGCGGAACCAGCCATCCGTGGTCCACGCCTGACGATCGGGCAGCTTGAAATACCGGTCGGCGACGAACGGTCCTCGGACTTCAAGTTCGCCCGGCGTTGCTCCATCCCACGCCACCTCTCCGCGTTCGTCGACCGATCGAATCTCGGTGAAAGGACCCGGAACGCCTTGTGTCGCGCGGACTTTGAATCGTTCGACCTCGGGCCACGATTCCATGTGAGGCTTGAGTGTTGAAACCGTGGCGATCGGAGAAGTCTCCGTCAGTCCCCACACCTGGAGCACACGCGCACCGAACGGTTCGAAGCGTCGAACGAGCGCTTCGGGGGCGGCCGAACCGCCCACCACGATTCGGAGTCCCGGCTCCAGTCGCCAACGATCTGGCTCACGCTCGAGCGCGTTGAGCACCGCCAGCCAGACCGTCGGGACTGCGCCGGTCAGCGTCACACGGTGCGTCGACAGCAAATCGAGGATGCGTTCCGGCTGCAGATTCGGACCGGGCAGCACGAATGCGCTGCCATTCATCACACCGGCAAACGGCATGCCCCAGGCAGTCGCGTGAAACATCGACATCGCTGGGAGGATCGTGTCCCGACGCGAAATCGCGAAGTGGTCCGGCAGTGAAATCGAGAGCGCGTGCAAAGAGATGGAGCGATGCGTGTACACAACTCCCTTGGGCTGGCCGGTCGTGCCCGACGTGTAGCACATGCCCGCTGGGTCGTCTTCAGTGATTTCTGGATAGACAGGATCCGCATCACACGTCGCGAGCTGCGCCTCATAGTCTTCGTACCCATGAGCATCAGATCCACCGCTGCAGGGAGCGACGATCACGTGCTCGAGGCGTACGAGGTCCTTGATCCGATCGAAGACAGGTAAGAGCACATCGTCAACGAGAAGGAAGCGGTCCTCGGCGTGATTGACGATGTATGCCAGTTCGTCCGGATGCAGCCGGAGATTCAACGTGTGGAGTACGCCACCGATCGCCGGCACGGCAAAGTACGCTTCGAGATGCCTGTGGTGGTTCCACATCAGAGTGGCCACGCGATCGCCCTGACGCAGGCCGAGTCGCTGAAGCATTGCCGCCAACGCTCGCGCCCGGTGATAGAAGTCAGCGTAGGTATAGCGGTGCGTCGAATTGTCAGGGCGTTGCGACACGATGGTCGCGGCCGGAAACAATCGTCCCGCTCGCTCCAGAAGCGACGTGAGTGTCAGTTGAAACGGCATCATGACGGGTTCATCGCACGGTGGCCGTGCGCTCCGTGATGCGAGCCGTTGGTCGGCGCCGGAGCTGTGAAAAGTTCTGCCGCCAACCGGTCGACGATCCAGCCAACCATCGACACGAATTCGAGGGTCAGCCTTGCAGCGATGAGCGTGGCTGCATGATTTCGATCCAGGCGGTCTGCCGCCCAGATGACCAGGCCGGCCAGGCGGATTGCCAGCCAGAAGAGGAGTCGCTCGGAGCGTGAATTGCTGTTGGTAAACATGTCGTTTCTCGTGTGAATGCGTGAGCCACGTCAGTGGGCGAGTGAGATGAGGTTGTTGTCGACGGCAAACGGTCCAATGACCGCGCGCGCCCTGAGAAGCGCCTCCTCGTTGTCCTCGTCGCTATGGACGACGCCGGCCAGCGTGACGTGACCGTTTCTGACGGCGATGTGGATCAGGTAGCTGCCGCCGATCGCGTAGCGCGCACGGAAGTCATCCGTGTAAACGTGTTTGAACACTGCGTGACGAATCCAATCGTCTTGTGCGGAAATCGGGAGTGGCTGTACCTTGTTGGCGACGTGGGACACGCCAGCGACACGCTCGAGGGCGACCACAGCCTCCGACACCAGGCCTGCCTGGTAGGCGTAGCCTTCGAGCGTGACAGTGCC
>Ga0075421_100010843_pt1 | contig 11271 bp, 7 predicted proteins | sample SoiMetdeltSBSDD5_FD_75292 | JGI IMG/M metagenome (GOLD analysis project Ga0075421, IMG submission 75292) | Bulk soil microbial communities from a Populus tree surrounding site in Tennessee, USA - Soil MetaG P. deltoides SBSDD5 | ecosystem: Environmental > Terrestrial > Soil > Tree plantation...
TCGGCGAGCCGGCCGAGCACGCGCGCGAGCCCCCGCGGGTCCTCCCAGCTCCAGGAGAGGAGGCGCCCATGGTTCTTCGAGGCGCCGCCCTCGACGAGGTAGGCGGCGAGCGTCCACGGCGTGCCGCCGAAGCCGATGAGGGGAACGGCGCCCGCGAGCTCGCGGCGGGCGAGGCGCATAGCCGCGAAGACGTACCCGAGGTCGCGCTCGACGTCGGGGTCGCCGAGCCGCGCGAGGTCGTCGAGCGAGCGCACCGGGTGGTCGAAGACCGGGCCGTCGCCTGCCGCGAAGCGCAGGCCGGCGCCCATGGCGTCGAGCGGCAGGAGGATGTCGGCGAAGAGGATGGCGGCGTCGACGCCGACGAGGCGCACCGGTTGCAGGGTGACCTCGACCGCCAGCTCCGGCGTGCGGCAGAGGGTGAGGAAGTCGACCCTCTCGCGCACCGCACGGTATTCGGCGAGGTAGCGGCCGGCCTGCCGCATCATCCACACCGGACGGCGCTCGGTCGGCTCGTTGCGGCAGGCGCGCAGGAAGAGGTCGTTCACCGGACGGATGCTATACATTCGGCGCCGCATGATCGAGATCGACGGCCGCTCTCTCACCCTCGACCAGCTCGAGGCGGTGGCGAGGGGCCGCGAGCGTTGCGCCCTCGCCGCGCCGGCCCGCGATCGGGTGGCCGTCTGCCGGCGCGCCGTCGAGGACGCCCTGGCGCGCGGCGAGGTCGTCTACGGCGTCAACACGGGCTTCGGCGACCTCGCGAACGTGCGCATCGCCGAGGACAAGTTGCTCCTCTTGCAGGAGCGTCTCGTGCTCAGCCACGCCGCCGGCGTCGGCGAGCCACTCCCCGACGAGGTGGTGCGCGCGATGCTCGTCCTGCGCGCCAACACGCTCGCGCTCGGCCACTCGGGGGTGAGGCCCGAGGTCATCGACGGCCTCCTGGCGTTGCTCGCCAACGACCTCCTGCCGCTGGTGCCGAGCCGCGGCTCGGTGGGCGCCAGCGGCGACCTCGCGCCCCTCGCGCACCTTGCGCTGGCACTGCTCGGTCGTGGTCGGGTGCGCGCCGGCGGAGTCGAGCGGGGCGCCGCCGAGGCGCTCGCCGAGCACGGTCTCTCGCCGCTGGCACTGCAGGCGAAGGAGGGGCTGGCGCTCATCAACGGCACCCAGGCGATGACCGCGCTCGTGGCGCTGGCGGTCGTCGAGATGCGGTGCCTCGTGCGGGTCGCCGATCTCGTGGGCGCGCTCTCGACCGACGCGCTGCGCGGCACCGACGCCGCCTTCGACGCGCGGCTCCACGAGCTGCGCCCGCACCCCGGACAGCGGGTGAGCGCGCGCAACCTCTGGACGCTGCTCCAGGGCTCGGCCATCCGCGACTCGCACCGGCAGGGGGACGTGCGGGTGCAGGATCCGTACAGCGTGCGGTGCATGCCGCAGGTGCACGGCGCATGCCGCGACCTGCTCGCCGACGTCGAGCGCAAGGTGCTCGTCGAGATGAACGCCGTCACCGACAACCCGGTCGTCTTCCCCGATACTGGAGAGGTGATCTCGGGTGGCAACTTCCACGGCGAGCCGATGGCGTTTGCCGCCGACGTGCTGGCGCTCGCGGCGGCCGAGCTCGGCTCGATCGCCGAGCGGCGGATCGAGAAGCTCACCAACCACGCCTTCTCGGGCTTGCCGCCGTTCCTCGTCGAGGACGCCGGCCTCAACTCCGGCTTCATGATCGCGCAGGTGACGGCGGCCGCCCTCGCCAGCGAGAGCAAAGGCCTCTGCCACCCGGCGAGCGTCGACAGCATCCCGACCTCGGCCGACAAGGAAGACCACGTGTCGATGGGGATGGGCGCGGCCCTCAAGCTGGGGCACGTGGTCGCCAACACGCGGCGCATCCTCGCCATCGAGCTCGTCGCGGCGGCGCAGGGTGTGGACCTCCTGCGCCCTCTCACGACGAGCGCGCCGCTCGAGCGCCTCCACGCGGCGGTGCGGGCGCGGATCCGGCCTTGGGACTTCGACCGCGAAATGGCTCCCGACCTTGCCGCCGCCGAGGGCTTCCTGGGCGACGGCGTCGAGGGGCACATCCAGGCACTCGACTGAGTGACTATCCGAGCACTCGACCAACCATCCGGGCAAGCGAACCTGCTCAGCGCCACCGCGGCGCCGAAGGGAGGCTCCGAGGCATGAGAACGGCAACGACCACCGGTGCGATCGTCGGAACAACCCTCAGAACCACCACCAGGACGACGCAGCCCACGAAGGGCCTGCTGCTCGCCGCCCTCCTGTTGATCGCCGGAGCGCGCACGGCGGGTGCGGCCGAGCACCGCTTCGGGCTCGGCGAGCTCTACTGGCGCTCGCTCGGCGACGTGCAAGAGGCAGGCGTCGATCGCGACGGCGTCGCGCCTTACCTTTCCTACCAGTACGTCCCCGAGGGGATCTTCCGCCTCGAGCTCGACCTCGAGTACTACAAAGACGGCTTCGGCGGCTCCACGTCGGCTGCGTATTCTCCAGTGGCCTATGTGCTCGTCGAGTTCGGCCTCTACGTGGGCGTGGGTGTCGGCATGACCTTCTCCGACGGGCTCAGCGACAACACCTCCGACCCGTTCTATGCCGCGCGCGTGGGCTGGGACTTCCAGGTGATCCCGCGCCTCCACATCGACGTCAACGCCAACTACCGCGCGGACACCTTCAAGGCGCTCGAGAATTACGACCAGGACAGCATCACCTTCGGCGCGGCGGCGCGCCTGGAGTTCTAACGAAGCCCCGCCGCACGCGAGTCCAGAGATTCCGCGTCCGGTGAGCCCGAATCCGGAGGTCTCAGCGCAGCCGGTAGCCGAGCAGCACGCGCCCGTTGAGGAGGCCGTCGGTCTCTCGACCCTTGCCGGCACGCCCCACGACGTCGAGCGGGGCGTAGAAGAGCTCGCCGGCGAGCCGCAGGCGCCGGCCGACGTCCACCGAGGCTCCCAGCGTCGCGGACCAGACGGTCCCGTCGGTCTCGAGCAGCGTGCGGTCGAGGAATCCGAAACGCATGGCCTGGACCTGGTATTCGGAGTGGACCCGACTCCCCGCCACCGCGACGTAGGGGGTGACTTGCGGCAGGCTCTCGAGGGTCCTCCCCGCCGAGAGCTCGAGGCCGACGAGGCGCACGCTCATGGTGTCGCGCGACGGTGCTTCGCAGCCGTACGGATTGCGGTCGGGGTCGTCGCTTCCGGCGCTGTCCGCCGGGCAACTCAGGTCGCCGCGCAGGGTGCCGCGCTCACCGAAGACGCGCGCGCCGAGGCGTGCCCGCGACCCTTGCCAGAGGGGCCGCGCGATCGAGAGCGACAGCAGCCGTGGCTCGATGCCGCCGACGTCCACCGGCGGCGCCCAGGCGAGCGTTGCCGTGAGCTGCGCCGGCAGGCCCACCGCGATGCGCGGCCGGCCGAACACCGACGTTCGGTTCAAGTCCTCCGGCTTCTCGCCGATGAAGCCCACCGTGCGCTGCTCCTCGGAGAGCTGCGGGACCCAGCCGCCCTCGACCGATAGCTCCAGCGCTCCGGGCTCGAGAGGCTCGGGCCCGGCAAGCGCCGTGGGAATGGTGAGGGTGGCGAACCACGCCATGGCCCAGGATTCGGGGCGGTCGAAGTCGAGGACCTCGTGGTCGCGCAGCACGAACTGCGCGCTCGCCGCGCCTGTCGTGAAGAGAGCGAGGAGCAGCAACGCCATCGCATGGCGGTGGTACGGGCGGCGGACGGGCGATCGGCGCAACGGTCACCTCCAGAGTGCGGCTTCAGGGTCGCATCGGCGGGCGGCGCGTCCGCGCCATCCTCGGTCGTCCATGGGTTCCGCCCGGCGGGCTCCCGGTTCAAGGCAGGGGACCGCCCTGAACCGGACCGGCGCCGAGGGGTACATACTCCCCACATGGACGACCGCGATGCCCTGTTGCTCGAGCGGGTGGCCGCGAAGGACCGCGGCGCCTTCCAGGAGCTCTACCAGCGCTACTACCAGCGGTTGTTCGGCTTCATCTTCAAGCTCACGCGGCGCCCCGAGGTGGTGGAAGAGGCGCTGAACGACACGCTGCTGGCGGTCTGGAAGGGCGCGGGCTCGTTTGGCGGGCGCTCGCGGCCCTCGACCTGGATCCTCGGCATCGCCCACCGGCAGGCGCTCAAATCGCTGTCGCGCGTGCGCCGGGCGGAACGCGACCCGGGGACGCTCCCCGAGGAGAGCCCGGAAGGTCCCGAGAGCCTGGCGGCCCGCCGCGAGCTCGCGAGCACCCTCGGCCAGGCCCTCACGCAGCTTCCACCCGATCAGCGAGCGGTCGTCGAGCTCACTTATTTCCACGGGTGCTCGTACGCCGAGATCTCCTCGATCGTCGGCTGCCCGGTCAACACGGTCAAGACTCGAATGTTCCACGCCCGGCGGCGGCTGCGCGGCCTGCTGGCAGCCGCCGGTGTGGACGAGGCGGGAGGCGGACGATGAGCGAGCACGCCGGCGCGCTCACTCACGATCGGGCCTGGGAGCTGCTCCCCTGGCTCGTCAACGACACCCTGGCGGGCGCGGAGCGGGAGGCGGTGGAAGCGCACGTCTCGTCCTGTCGCGAATGCCGGGCGGAGGAGGAACGGTGCCGCGCCCTGGCGAAGCTGGTGAGCGCCGCGGAGGTGGCTCCTTCGCCTCACCCGGCGCAGCTCACCCGCCTCTTGCGACGCGTCGACGAGCTCGAGACGACGCGGCGGCACCGTAGCTTCGTCGGCCTGCTCGGCGGCACTCCCAAGGGCGTGCGCTGGGCGCTCGTCGCACAAGCGGCGATGCTCGCGCTGCTCCTCGGGGTGGTCTTCTGGCCGGAGTCGCGGCCGCAGTTCCGCACGCTGAGCGATCCCACGCCCTCGGCCGCCGAGGCAGTGGTCGGGCAGCAGCTGCTGCGCGTGGTCTTCACCCCCACCGCTACAGAGATGGACCTCCGCCGCCTGCTCCAGGAGGTGCGCGGCGAGATCGTGCACGGGCCTTCACCGCTCGGCGCCTACACCATCGCCGTCCCCGCCTCGGGGGTGGGGGCCGAGCCGCTCTCCCTCGTGCTCGACCACCTGCGCGACGATCCGCACGTGCGGCTCGCCGAGCCGGTGACCGGCGGAGGGGCCGGTTGACCGGAAGCCGACGGGCGGCGGCGGGCAAGCCGGCGTTCAGTCTGCTGCTGGCGCTCCTCCTCGGCGGGTGTGCGCTCCTCGGCGGGTGTGCGAGCGCCCCGGCGTCCTCGCCGGGCGCGCCCGTCGCCGCCGCGCCGGCGGCGGGCCCGGACGGCACCGCGAACCAGCTCCTGGTGTTGATGGCGCCCGCGCCGCTGACGCTCTGGCAGCGGCAGAGCTCCGACCTCGCGGCGCAATACAAGCTCCGTCAGCTCAGCGCCTGGACGGTGGGATCGCTCGACGGCGCGCCGTGCGTGGTCTACCAGGCGGCGCCGGCGCAGGACGTGGCGCAGCTGCTGCGCCGGCTGGGCGCCGACCCGCGAGTCGCGGTAGCGCAGCCAGTGCAGCGCTTCCGCGTGCTGGCCGCGGAGAAGGGCGCCTCCGCGAGCGGCTACAACGACCCGTACGCCGATCTCCAGCGCGACGTCACCGAGCTCTCGCTGCCGGCCGTGCACCGCGTCGCCACCGGCAAAGGGGTCAAGGTCGGCATCGTCGACACCGGGCTCGACCTCGACCACCCCGACCTCCGTGGCCGAGTCAGCGGTGCCGGCAACTTCGTCGAGAGCGGCGAGCGCTCGTTCACCAGCGACGTCCACGGCACGGCCGTGGCGGGGATCCTCGCCGCCGGCGCCAACAACCAGGTGGGGATCGTCGGCGTGGCGCCCGAGGCGCTGCTCTTCGCCTACAAGGCGTGCTGGCAGGATCCGCCGTCGTCGCGCCAGGCGGTGTGCGACAGCTACACGCTGGCGCGCGCCGTCGACGCGGCGCTCGGCCAGGGGGTGCAGGTGCTGAACCTCAGCCTCTCGGGTCCGCCCGATCCCTTCCTGTCGAGGCTCCTCGGCGCGGCGATCGCCAAGCGCACGGTGGTGGTGGCCGCCTACGACGCGGGACAGGACGACGGCGGCTTTCCCGCCTCGCGCGACGGCGTCCTCGGCGTGGGCGCCGAGGCGCGTCCCGGGGACCCGAAATCCGGCGCCGCTCGCCCGCCGGTCGTCGGGCCGGCCGTCGACGTGTTGAGCACGGCGCCGCGGGGCTCGTACGACTTCTTCACCGGCAGCTCGTTCGCGGCCGCGCACGTGGCCGGCGTGGCGGCGCTGCTGCTCGAGCGAAAGCCGACGCTCACCGCGGCCGAGGTGCGCGATCTCGTCGTCTCGACCGGTCGGCGCACCAACGGCGAGGGGCCGCCGCGCGTCGATCCCTGCGCCGCGCTCGCCCGCCTCGAAGGCCATCCGGTCTGCAACGGCCCCTGAGCGCCGCGGCGGGCCGCGCTCGCGACGCGGACCGGCGCCCGGCGCCGTGTCGCACGACGACACTAAAATGGTCGTCATGACGACCGTCGACGCCTCGCCCGCCGTCTCCGGTGCCTCCGGTGTCTCCGGGGCCCGCGTGGTACGCGCGCCGCGCGGCACCGAGATCTCCTGCCGCGGCTGGCAGCAGGAGGCGGCGCTGCGCATGCTGATGAACAACCTCGACCCCGAGGTGGCGGAGCGGCCGCAGGACCTCGTCGTCTACGGGGGCTCGGGGCGCGCGGCACGGAGCTGGGAGGCGTTCGACGCCATCGTCGCCACGCTACGGCGGCTCGGCGACGAGGAGACGCTGCTCGTGCAGTCGGGCAAGCCGGTGGCGGTCTTCCGCACCCACGCCGACGCGCCGCGCGTGCTGATCGCCAACTCGCTGCTCGTCCCCAAGTGGGCGACCGCCGACGAGTTCCGGCGCCTCGAGGGGCTGGGGCTCACGATGTACGGGCAGATGACCGCCGGGTCGTGGATCTACATCGGCACTCAGGGGATCCTCCAGGGGACGTACGAAACGCTCGCCGAGTGCGCGCGCCAGCGCTTCGGCGGCACGCTCGCGGGGCGGCTCGTCGTCACCGCCGGCCTCGGCGGCATGGGCGGCGCGCAGCCGCTGGCGGTGACGATGAACGAGGGAGTCTGCCTCGTCGCGGAGGTCGACCCGACGCGCATCCGCCGCCGGCTCGACACCCGCTACCTCGACGAGGTGGCCCCCGACCTGCCGACGGCCGTCGATCGCGCCCTCGCCGCCCGCGACGCGCGACGCGCGGTGTCGATCGCCGTCGAGGCCAACGCGGTCGACCTGCTCGAGCACCTCATCGCGGCCGGCGTGACGCCGGATGCGCTCACCGACCAGACCTCGGCGCACGACGCGCTCGAGGGGTACGTGCCGCACGGCCTGCCGTTCGCCGCCGCCCTCGAGCTGCGGCGGCAAGACCCCCGCGACTACGTGCGGCGATCGATGGCGTCGATGGCGGCGCACGTGCGCGCCATGTTGCGCCTCCAGGAGCGCGGTTCCGTCACCTTCGACTACGGCAACAACCTCCGCGGGCAGGCGCGCGAGGCGGGGGTCGAGGACGCTTTTGCCATCGGCGGCTTCGTGCCGCTCTTCATCCGTCCGCTCTTCTGCGAGGGGAAAGGCCCCTTCCGATGGGCCGTGCTCTCCGGCGACCCCGAGGACCTCCGCGTGACCGACGAGGCCATCCTCGAGGCGTTCCCCGAGGACCGCGCCCTCCACCGCTGGGTGCGCATGGCGCAGGAGCGCGTCGCCTTCCAGGGGTTGCCGGCGCGCATCTGCTGGCTCGGTTACGGCGAGCGCGCGAAGGCGGGGTTGCTCTTCAACGACCTCGTCGCCAGCGGCCGCGTGCGTGCCCCCATCGTCATCGGCCGCGACCACCTCGACTGCGGCTCGGTCGCCTCGCCCAACCGCGAGACCGAAGGGATGCGCGACGGCTCGGACGCCATCGCCGACTGGCCGGTGCTCAACGCGATGCTCAACGCGGTCAACGGCGCGACCTGGGTGTCGCTGCACCACGGGGGAGGGGTCGGCATCGGCTACTCGCTCCACGCCGGGATGGTGATCGTCGCCGACGGCACGGCCGCGGCGGCGTGCCGCCTCGAGCGTGTCCTCACCGGCGACCCCGGGATGGGTGTGGTACGCCACGCCGACGCCGGCTACCCCGAGGCGATCCGCTTCGGCGCAGCGCACGGCGTCGACCTGCCGTCGCTCGGAGAGGGGTGACGGCCGCGCCCGCGCCGGCGGCCGACCCTCCGCCGCCCCCGCCGGCCGCGGGCGAGCAGCGGTCACGCTCGTTCGGCCGGCGCAACCGCCCGCTCGTCGATACCCTGCCGCTGGCCGCGGCGCCGGTGGCGCTCGCCCTGCAGCCGCTCGCCGGCGCCTGCTTGCTGGCGCTCTTGCTCGCGGTGTGGCTCGCGCGGCGGCCGTCGCGGCGCGAAGCGATCACCGCGGGGCCGCTGCTCGCCGTGGCGGCGCTCGCGCTGCTCCTCGCCGGTCTCGCCGTTCGCCTGCCGCCGCCCGCGCCGCGCGCGTGGGGAGAGCGGGCGGCGCCGCGCTATGCGGCGCTCTGGCGGGACATCGCGGGTCACGCCCGCGAAGGGGTTCGCGCGGTCGCCAGCCCGCCGACCGACGACCGCGCGCGGCTTGCCGCACACCGGCGCTTCGCCGCGCTCCTCGTCGGCGCCCACCCAGACCTGACGTTCCTGCTCGTCGACCCCGACGGGCAGCCGGTCGTCTGGGAGGGTCGGGGCCTGCTGCACGAGCCGCCGCCGGAGCAGCTGCCCCGTCAGGGCTTCGCCTACCGCGCGAGCTTCGGGGCGGCGACGCTGCTGGCGGTCGAGCCGCTCAACGACGCCCAACGACCCTGGCGCATCGTCGCCGGCCGCAGCTTCGAGACCACGCGCCTGCCGTTCGCGCCGCCGGGGCCGCTGCCGCCGGAGGCGTTCCGCTGGTCGCTGGTCGACCGCCCCGAGCAGGCCGCGAACGGTGCGGCGTTGTTGCCCGCGCCGCGCGCGCCCTCGATGGTGGTGGAACCGCTCGCCGGCGTGGCGCCGCCTGCGGCCCGCTACGCCCCCGCCGTTGCCGGGGCTCTGCTCGCCCTGGCCCTGCTGACGCTCGCCGCGATGCGGGCGGTCGCGCTGGCGGTGCTCTGGCGCACGACGATGCCGGCGGCGCACGGCCCGCGGACGGTGGCCATGCTCGTCGTGGCCGGCGCGCTGGCGGCGGCGGCCGCGGCAGGAGCCTCCATATGGTCGCTGCTCGCCTTGCTCGTCGGTCTCGCCGTCGCGGCGGCCGGCTGGCGGTGGGGGAGCGCCCGCCGGAGCGCAATGGCGGCGGCGATCGGCGGCGCCGCGACGGCAGGCGCGGTCACCCTGGCCGCGGCGGCGGTGCAGCGCGGGCTCGGCCCGCTCGCTCTTGCCGAGGCGGGAGGAGGGGCCGGCGCCGCGGCACTGCGAGCGGCGATCCTGGGCGCGACTGCCGGCGGGCTCGTCCTGGCCGCGGGCGAGGCTCGCGACCACGACGGTCCTCGCGGCCGCATCGCCGGGGCCGCGGCGCTGCTTCTTCTCGTCGCCGCGGCGCTCCACGACCATCCGAACGCGGCCCTCCCGCTGCTCCTCGTCGGCGGTGCGGCCTCGGCGCTCTGGGCCTCGCGGGCGGCGTGGCGCGTCCGGCCGGGTGCGCTCGTACCGCTCGCCCTCCTCGCCGCGCTGCTCGGCGCCGGCGCGTGGCAGACCGCGTACCGATTCGAGCTCGCGCGTTCGCTCGCCGGCCGCTTTCTCCCCGGCATGGCGCCGCCCGACCAGGGCGAGCTCGCCGCCACCTGGCGGAGTCTCGAGGCGTACCTCGCCGGCATCGACCTGGCGCAGCGGGTGCCTCGCGACCCCGAGGGCCTGCAGCCGTCCGACCTCGCGTACCTACTGTGGCGCGACTCGCCGCTCGACAGGGGCAACGCGCTCACGGCGCTCGTCGTGTTTCCCGAGGGCGGCGCGCCCGTCTCCTTCTCGTACGGCGTCCCGCTCACGGAACAGGGGGAGATCGACCGCGACCCGATCCGCTGGGGGCCCCTCGGCCCGCCGTCGTGGCGGGACCTGCTGCTCTCCGGAGAGGTCCCCCTGCGCAGCGCCGGCCGCACGTGGGGCGGGGCGCGCTTCTGGTTCCTGCCGCAGCCGGGCTTCCGGCTCGAGGCGACGCGCGCCGAGGAGCTGCCGGTCGGCCTGCTCCGGGGCGGCCCGGCGGCACGCGGCCCGACGGGGTTGCCGCGCAACGTGCTCTACGGCCTCTATGCGCAGGACGGCACGGCCGAGATGTCCCCCTGGCGGGAGTCGCCGCCCTTGCCGGGGATCCTGCGCACCCGGTCGCAGGCGCGCGTGAGCACGCCGGACGGGCCGGCCTGGGCGGTCGCCCGCCGCGACGCACGCGGCACGGAAGCGCTCTTCCTGCCGGTGCTCGGCGTGTGGGGCGGGCTCGAGGCGGTGGGATCGCTGGCGCTCGCCATGCTGCTGCTCGTGGGCGGCGCCGCCGCCGTCGTGGCCGTGCTCGCGCTCCCGCGCGCCTCGTTCCGCGACGCGCTGCGCCGCGCCGTGCGGTCGTATTCGAAGCGCCTGCTCCTCGTCTACGGCGGGCTCCTGCTGGTCCCGCTGGTGGCGCTCAACGTGCTGCTCCTGCGCAGCCTCGAGGAGAGGTTGCTCGCCGAGCAGCGGGCGGCTGGGGAGGCGGCCGTGCGTTCGGCGCAGCAGGTGCTCGGCGAATACGTGCTCTCGCTCGAGCCGGGCTTCGGTCTCGAGACGGCGCTCGACGACGAGCTGCTCGTCTGGCTCTCGCGCGTCCTCCACCACGAGGTGAACCTCTACTGGGTGAGCAGCATCAACGCCTCGAGCAAGCGCGAGCTCTTCTCGGCGGGGCTGCTGCCCGAGCGCATCCCAGGCGACATCTACGCGCAGCTGCTCCTGCTCGGTCATGACCTCGCCTGGCGCACGAGCCACGCCGGCGGCACCGGCTACCTCGAGCTCTACGCGCCGCTGCCGATCCCCGGGGCGGGCGAAGGCAAGCCGCGCCTTTTCCTCTCGCTGCCGCTGCTCGCGCAGCAGCAAGAGCTCCAGGGCGAGCTCGCCGAGCTGCGGCGGCGGGCGTTGCTGCTCACGGCGGCCCTCTTCTTGCTGGCGGCGGCGCTCGGCAGCCGGCTCGCCGGCACCTTCACGCGGCCCATCCGCGAGCTCGTCGAGGGCACGCGGCGCATCGCCGGTGGGGCCACCAGCCTCGATCTCGCGCCGAGCGAGCAGGAGCTGGCGGCGCTCGTCGCCGCCATCGACGAGATGGC
>Ga0075421_100010845_pt1 | contig 11271 bp, 13 predicted proteins | sample SoiMetdeltSBSDD5_FD_75292 | JGI IMG/M metagenome (GOLD analysis project Ga0075421, IMG submission 75292) | Bulk soil microbial communities from a Populus tree surrounding site in Tennessee, USA - Soil MetaG P. deltoides SBSDD5 | ecosystem: Environmental > Terrestrial > Soil > Tree plantation...
GGCCGCGGGCGCGAGGCGCATTCGAAGCTTCGTCAGCATGGCTGCTACTTCGCGGGTTCGCTTTCGTAGCGAAGCGGTGGCGTCTTCGGGGATGTAGTCGCGCATTCGCGCGATTTCGATGAGGGTTTCCAGCTCGTAGAGTGAACCTCGCGCGATGCCCAGGTGGTGGATGTACTCCGAGCGTCCGTTGCGTCCGTACCCCTCGGCGATGTTGGCGGGAATGGAGATGGCGGCGCGGCGAACTTGCGCCGCTAGCGCAAAACGCTCGGCGCTGGGCAAAGCATCGGCAAGCGCGCAGCGGTCACTGGTCAGCGCGATCGCTTTTTGCCAGACGCGGAGCTCGCGGTAGCTCGAGAGTGGCATTGAGACACATGGGTCGAGGGTAGGGCCAAGGGATAGGCCTCGACGCGGCCGCGAGCGCCATCGTCCGGGCGCAGACGCCACCATACCCTTCACCCTCCCCTTGGCCCCTGGCCCCTGGCCCTTGGCCCTTGGCCCGATTTACTTGCGCAAAGGACTCTCACCACGGAGCCAGCCACCATGCCGGTACGGAAATCCAGCGCCACCTGGGAAGGTGGCCTCAAGGGCGGGAAGGGGAGCTACAAAGCCGAATCGGGCCTCGGCGGAACGTATTCGTTCGGCTCGCGATTCGAGAGCGCGAAGGCCTCGAACCCCGAAGAGCTGCTCGCCGCCGCGCTCGCCGCGTGCTACAGCATGGCGCTGAGCGGCGCGCTCGAGAAGAATGGGACGCCGTCCACGCGCGTCGCCACCGAGGTCGCCTGCACGATCGAGAAGGTGGGCGAGGGCTTCAAGATCACGAAAATGCACCTCGTCACGCGGGCCAAGGTGCCTAACGCGAACGCCGCCGCCTTCGAGAAGATTGCCCAGGCCACCAAGGACGGCTGCCCCGTCTCGCAGGTCTTCAAGGGGACCGTCCCGTTGACGCTGGAGGCGAAGCTGGAGTAGAGGTGGACAAGGTCGCCCAGGGTGTCGAGGTGAGCGAGGTTACTGTGGCCCGCCTCGACAACCTCGACGACCTCGACACCCTCGACCGCCTCGAGCATGTATTCCACGTGCCTCTTCTGCCACCAGCCGCTCGGCGACAACGACGTCATCGAGCACTTCCCGGTCGGACGGCGACTCGCCTTCGATTCGAGCAAGGGACGGCTGTGGGTGGTCTGTCGTGCGTGCGAGCGCTGGAACCTCTCGCCGCTCGAGGAGCGATGGGAAGCGATCGAGGAGTGCGAGCGCCACTTCTCGATCACGCGCATGCGCGTCTCCACCGACAACATCGGCCTGGCGAAGGTGAGGGAAGGGCTCGAGCTCGTTAGGGTCGGCGCCGCGCTCCGGCCGGAGTTCGCGGCCTGGCGCTACGGGGATCAGTTCGGACGGCGACGGGTGCGCACGATGATCCAGGCCGGCCTGGGGCTCGGTGTGCTGGGCGCGGTCGTCGCGGGAGGCGCCGCGGCCGGAGTCGGCATCGGTGGCTTCGGGTGGATGGTCATGCGGTCGGCGCAGTTCATCATCGACGGGAACCCCCGCACCGTCCTGGGGAACGTCACCGCGGAAGACGGCGAGACGATCGCGGTCCGCCGGCTGCACCTGCGACGGATGCGGTGGCGCCTCGACGAGCGCGGTGAGCCGACGCTGGCGATTGGATTCAAGCGCGGTCTGGTGACGCTTCGCGGCGAAGAGGCACGTCGTCAGGCGGGTGTTCTGATCGTGCACGCGAACCGCCGTGGTGGAACCAGGAAACAGGTTCAGCAGGCGGTGGATCGAATCCAGATTGCCGGAAGCGCAGAGGCGCTCCTCATGGGAACGCAGAACATTCACCCGCCCCCCTTGTTTCGGGGGAACCGCTCGGACAGCGCTCCGCCCTTCGGCCTCGTTGCCGACCAGCGCCTCGCGCTCGAGATGGCGCTCCACGAGGAGCAGGAACGGCGCGCACTCCAGGGAGAGCTCGCCGCGCTCGAGCAGGCGTGGCAGGACGCGGAAGAAATCGCGAAGATCGCGGACAACCTGCTCATCCCCGAATCGACCGAGGAGTGGCTGCGCAAGCACCGGTCCGAATGACCCGCCGCCTCTGCCTAACGCTCGTGCTGGCGGTGATCGGGTGCGTCGGTGAAGGGGACGCCACCCGCGACACGCTGCCGGACACCCTCGCCCCCATAGGCTCCGGCACGGAGCTGCTGCTCACGCGCGAGCGCCTGTCGCTCGTCGATGGATGGATTCGCGCGTCGATCGCGCGGGACGGCAAGGCGCCCGAGTCATTGGAGATCGTGCAGCCGCCCGAGGGCGAGGCGGCACTCTACGTCCCCCTCGAGCGGTACAAGCGCGACGGATGGGGACGGGCGATCGAGTACGAATATCTGCCCCAGGCCCGCGCGTACCGGCTCCGGTCGCCCGGCGAGGACGGAACGCTCGGCACCGCCGACGACGTCACGCTCGACGGCGAGGCCTGACGCTCCGCGGATCGTCGGTGGGGCGCAGACCCGTCACGCCGCCGGAGACGATGAACGCCATCACGGCGGTGCTGTCCGCCTCGAGCGGTGTCACCCGCTCACTCGGGACGAGGAGCAGGTTCCCGGCGAAATTGTACGACTGCGGGAAGTAGACGGCGACGTGCTCGCCCACGCCCAGGTGGTCGAGCGCTTTCATCGTGACGAATCCGAGCGCCTTCGCGCCGCCGTCCGGAGTCACCTCGACCATCACCGGAGTATCGAATCGGCGCTTCTCGCCGACGAAGGCGTCGAGCAGGTCCTTGGTGGATGTGTAGAGAAGGCGGATGAACGGCAACCGCGTCATCACTCGCTCGAGCAGTGACACGAAGCTCATCGCGAGCAGGTTCGACGCGAGGAAGCCCACGAGGGTGATGACCGCCAGCGTCAGGACGAAGCCGAGGCCGGGCACCGGAAGCCCGAGGAGGCCATCGATGGCGCGGAAGATCCACACACAGGCGTAGATGGTGATCGCAACCGGCGCGATCAGCACCAGCCCACGGAGGAAGTAGTTGGCGAGACGCTTCATGGCGGCCCCGGCTGGAGTCGATTCCCCTTCCTTCATTTCACTTCGACGGGAACCCATGCCTCACGACCATCCCACCGAAGCCGTATCACCCCGCCGGAGTCGGCGGGCTCCACGGTGATGGTGAAATGCTCTTCGATCGACGCCGGGGCTTCGTCGCGCATCTCGACGCGCACCAGATCCTGCGCCGGATCGTACACGGTTCCCCACTGGCCGGTCTGCTTGTTGATGATGAGTGTCCACCCTTCCGGTCGAGGAATCGTCCACAGCGTGTACGTTCCCGCGGGAACGGGTGCCCCGCCGATCACGATGTCCTTGTCGGTGTGCAGATGAGTCGCTTCGTTCGCTCCGGTGCGCCAGACCTCGCCCCACGGCACGACCTGGCCGAAGATCACTCGCCCACGCCTGGCGGGGCGTGAGTAGGTGACAGTGAGATTGGCGCCACCGACCGTGCCGCGAACGGTGTCACGCGGGGAGAACTGCGGAATCGACGGCATCATCGCGACCGGCGTGACATCCGTCATCGGGCCGCGAGTCACGACGACCTTCACCGTCGTCGGCAGCGCGTGAGCCCCCTGAATGCGGCCTTCGACGTCGACGCGCGTGTAAATCGTGCCAAACGGCGCGATGAGCTTCATCGTGTCGGCGCCGACCCGGACGACGCTGAACACATCCGTCCGCTGGGCGCCCACGGCCCACGTCGGTATTTCGACGCTGTCGCCCGCCGTGCGTGCGGCGCGCCGCGTCAGCATCTCGAAGGCGGCGTACGATTGCCCGAGCATGGGAACCGTTCCGGGCGGAGCGGGAATCCGACGAACGACCGTGCTGTCATTGCGCTTCGTCTCCATCACGATCGTGTCGCCCGAGATCGTGATGAGTGCCGTCTGTAGGGGCGGACTCGCCGGCGTGTCGGTGGGACGTCGCGTGGAGAACTCGAGACGCACCGGATTCCCCAGAGCATCGAATGTCACAGCGTACGGGCGGCGGACGGTCTCGCCGCGGCGCGTCACCAGCTCGCCATCGAGGCGGGCGCGTCCAAAACGAAACCGCTCGGCGGCTACGGTATCCTGACCGAGCGTGGTGATGAACGTGCCCTGGTCGGCGAGCAGAGCCGCCTGGAGCGATGTCCTGCTCGGATCGCGCGGACCGGCGGCGCAGCCCAGCGCGACCGGGAGGAGGAGAGAATGGTGGATTCGCATCGGGGGTTTCGTCGAGCGGAGTCAGCGGGCATGGGAACGATGCTCGTCCGGCGCGGCCATCGCCAGTCGCTCGCTCGGTGTCACGCGAGTTTGGGCCGCGAGGCATGCGGATTGCCCGCTCGATGCGTGTCGAGGAGGTGCCAGTGGCCACGCGTGTGAAGCCGTATGCTGAAAGTGCCGCGACCTTCATTCCCGAGCGACCCACGCTCGAGAAGGTCCGCGATGCCGCGAAGGGATGCAGAGCCTGCTGGTTGTGGACGCTCGGTACCCAGACCGTGTTCGGCGAGGGCCCTCGTCAGGCGACGGTGATGTTCGTGGGCGAACAGCCGGGCGACCAGGAGGACAAGGCCGGTCGTCCGTTCGTCGGGCCCGCGGGGAAGCTGCTCGACCGGGCGCTCGAGGAGGCCGGGATCGACCGGGACACAGTGTACGTCACCAACGCGGTGAAGCATTTCAAGTGGGAGCGCGCCGAGCGGGGAGCGCGACGCATCCACAAGAAGCCTAACGATTCGGAGATCCGGGCCTGTCGCCCCTGGCTCGACGCCGAGATCGCGCTCGTCCGGCCGCGCGTCGTCATCACCCTCGGCGCAACCGCCTCGCAGGCCCTCCTCGGCAAGCAGTTCCGGGTGACGAAGGATCGGGGGACGCCAATCGCGTCACCGCTCGCCGAGGCCGTCTTCGCGACCGTGCATCCGTCAGCGGTGTTGCGCGCGCCAGACCCCGCCGCCCGTGCCCAGGCCGAGCAGGACTTCATCGCCGACCTGAAGAAGGTGGCCCGCCACCTCGCCGAGCATGGACACGCGCAACGATTGCGGCGCGGAAGAGCGGCCAAGACCAGGACCGAGACGCGAGCGGCGAAGCCGCCGCGGGGACGCGCCGCTCAGGGCGAGCTGCCCCTCGCGGCACGTGGGCGCCGCTAAAGCGAGGTTGTCCAGGTCGTCGAGGTGGTCGAGGTTCTCAGGTCGTCAAGGTTGTCGAGGTTGTCGAGGTGGTCGAGGATGTACACGCCTTGAGTCCGCGCGAGCCTCTCAGGCATCTTGATGCACGTGCATTACCTCGATCGCCTCGACGACCTCGACGACCTCGACGACCTCGACGACCTTGACGACCTCGACGACCTCAACAACACGTCGCCGCGCCATCGCGCACCTCCGCGGCTCCGATGAGCGCATCGCGCGCGTCATCGAGCGCGTGGGCCCCTGCCGCTTTACGCCTCGTGCCGAAGGGACGCACTTCGATGCGCTCCTCAGAGCCATCGTGTACCAGCAGCTGTCGGGGAAGGCCGCGTCCACCATCCTCGGGCGCGTGCTCGCGCTCTACGGGAATCGGTATCCGACGGCGGACGAGCTCCTCGCGACCCCTGAGGACCGACTGCGCGCCGCGGGGCTCTCGCGCCAAAAGCTCACGTACATGCGTGACCTCGCCGCCCACGTCAACGAAGGAACACTCGCCATCGATCGGATCGATCTCCTGGGCGATGCGGAGATCATCGAGGCGCTGACGATGGTGAAGGGGATTGGGCGCTGGAGCGCGCAGATGTTCTTGATGTTCCGGCTTGGCCGCCCGGACGTGCTGCCGGAAACGGATCTCGGCATCCGCAAGGGGTTGCAGCGCGCCTATCGAATGCGATCGCTGCCATCTCCCACGAAGGTGCAAAAGGTCGGCGCGCGCTGGTCGCCGTACGCGAGCTACGCGTCGTGGTACCTCTGGAGACTGCTGGACGGAGAGGCGAATCTCACCGACTGAATCAGCCGGTCCGCTCGAGCTCTTCGCGGTCGCGGCACCAGGGATCGAGCCGATCGTCGAGCGAGAGCTGCGCGCGCTCGGTATCGCCGGCACTCGGCTCGAGGCAGGCGGCATCGCCTTCGCCGGCGACTCGAATGCCATGTATCGCGCGAATCTCCACCTCCGCACCGCGAGCCGCGTCCTCTTGCGCGTCGCCGAGTTTGGCGTGCGCGGCTTTCCGGAGCTCGTGAGGCACGCGAAGCGTCAGCCGTGGGAGCGCTTCGTCGACCCGGGACGTCCGGTGCGGCTTCGCGTGACATGCAAGAAGTCCCGGCTCTATCACTCCGACGCCGTCGCGGAGCGTGTGCGGGAGGGCATTGCGACGAGACTGGGCGTCGAGCAGATCGAAGTGACGACGGGCGCCGAGCGCGACGACGAGCGTGGTGGACAGGCGGTCGTCGTGCGTATGGCGCACGACCGATGCCTCCTCAGCGTGGATACGTCGGGGGAGCTGCTGCACCGACGCGGTTATCGCGAGGCGACGGCAAAGGCTCCCATCCGCGAAACGCTCGCGGCCGCGCTGCTCCTGGCGGCCGAGTGGCGAACGGACGCACCGCTGCTCGATCCCTTGTGTGGATCGGGCACGATTCCGATCGAAGCGGCGCTCATGGCGTGCCGCGTGGCTCCCGGGTTGCACCGACGGTTTGCGTTCATGGATTGGCCCGAGTTCGACGCGGCGCTCTGGCAGCGGATTCACGATGAGGCAACCGGAGCCGTTCTCCCGCGCGCAGCGGCGCCCATCCAGGGCTCGGACCGTGACGCCGGTGCCATCGAGGCCGCGCGGGCAAATGCCGCGCGCGCGGGCGTAGCGGCCACCGTCGAGCTCGAGCGACACGCTCTCTCGGCGATCCGGCCGCCGGCGATGGCCGGCTGGGTCTGCACCAATCCGCCGTACGGTGTGCGCGTGAGCGAGCGCGCCGAGCTGCGTAATCTTTATGCGCAGCTGGGGAAGGTGGTGCGCGCGAAATGTCCCGGGTGGACGGTCGCGATGTTTTCCGCGGACGCGCGACTGGAGCGCGCGACGACGCTGCCCTTCCGTCCCGTTCTGCGCACCGCGAACGGCGGAATCCCGGTTCGCGTGGTCAAAGCGTCGATACGGACCGAGGAACGAGCGACGAAGGAACGATGACGGGCTTTCCCCAATCGAATTCCTCGGTCCTCGTTCCTCGTTAGGTCATCTCAGCAGCCGATCGTCACTCGCCTCCACCATCGCGCGATGCGCTCACCCGCGAAGTGGATGAGAACCGCGATCGTGAAAAACCGCGCGGCGCGGCCGGCGGCCAACGCTGCGGCAAACAGCGGGAAGGGAATGCCGAAGGCGCCCGCCGAGACGGATACGAGCTTCGACGGGAACGGGGAGATGGAGCTCACGACGACGAGCATCCATCCGTGCTTCGCGAACAGCGAACGAAACGTCGCGAGCTCCGCTGGCTCGATACCGAACAGCCCCAGCGCCGGCGCGACGATCTCGGGGAAGGCGAACGCTCCCGCGGCATAGGCGGCGATTCCTCCAAGGGTCGAGCCACCGAGCGCCCAGAGTGCCAGGCGATAGACTTTTGGGGGATCGGCGAGTCCGAACGGCACGAGCAACGCGTCTGCCGGGCCGGGCATCGCCGATCCCTGCGCGAAGGTCCACCCGGCGGTGGCCGGACCGGACCAGCCCGATTCAGCCCACCGATGCAGCGTCGCGAGGATCCGGCAGGCGCGGCCACGTAATCCCCCGAGAGGGGCGGTTGCGGGCGGAGGAGTGAGGGATGGCTTTTCGGCGGCTGATATCGGGGCCACGCTGTTACACCGTTGGACGCGGACCCTCTTGAAACACCTGAGAGGCCACCTGGCGTTCCGTCCGCGTCGCGGCCTCGGGGCGATCGGCCACTGGGACGGTGGGCCCGGGTGACCGGCCCTGGTCCACGTTCGCGGGGAGCGTGAGTCGGAAGGTGCTTCCCTCGCCCGGAGTCGATTCCACCTCGAGCTTCCCGTTGAGGAGCGTGGCGAGACGGCTGGAGATGGGGAGGCCGAGTCCCGTGCCCTGCTCGTTATGCGTCTTCTGGAGCTGTACGAACTCGTCGAAGATCTTCGGGATGTCCTCCGCCGCGATGCCGACCCCGCGGTCCTCCACGTCCACGCGCACGCCGCCGTGCTCATCGGCGCTGTAGATCACCCGGATCGGGTTCCCTCCACCGAACTTGATCGCGTTCGACAGGAGGTTGAGCAGAATCTGCCGGACGCGACGCGGATCGCTGATGATCTTGCGCGGAGGACCTTCGACGACGAGCGAGAGCTCCGAACGCCGCTCGTCAGCGAGCGGACGCACGGTGACGAAGAGGTCCTCGATCAATGTCGGGAACGAGACCGGTTGCAGCTGCAGCTCGATCTTTCCGGCCTCGATCTTCGAGAGGTCGAGGACATCGTTGACCAGCTCGAGGAGATGCTTCGCGGCCTTGTGGGCGCGGCGGACGCCTTGCGTCTGCCGCTCGTTGAGCGGGCCGTAGATGTGATCGAGGAGCAGCGTGTTGTAGCCGAGAATGGCGTTGATCGGCGTGCGCAGCTCGTGCGACATCGACGCGTAGAAGCGTGAGCGGGCGGTGATCGCCTTTTCCAGCTCGACCTGACGCCGCGCGAGCTCATCGTTCACGGACGTGAGCTCGGCCATCGTGTTCGCCAGCGTCGTCGCCTGCTGTCGCAGCTCGTTCTCGACCCGAACGCGCTCGGTGATGTCCCGCGCGATGATGGTGTACACCTTCCCGTCGGCCAGCTCCAGGCACGACACGGAGCATTCGATCGGGAACGTCTCGCCCGACTTGCGCACCCCGAGCGCCGACTCGATCTGCGGCATCTCGTGCGAGTGTGCGCGACCGGGCCGGGCGACGGGCGCGTTGGCGCACACGCGATCGATGAAGTCCGAGCGATACTGCTCCGGGAACAGCTCGCCGATCTCTCGTCCCAGCGCTTCCTTCGCCGTGAATCCGAAGACGCGCTCGGCGGCGGCATTGAACAGCGTCACGCGCTGCGATTCGTCGAACATGACGATGGCGTCGATGGCCGACTCCACGACCTCGGCCATTCGCGCCTCGGATTCCGACAGCCGCACCCGATGCTGAAGCTCGATTTCGCGCCGCTCGTGCAGCCGCAGCTGCTGCTCCTGCTCGCGCAACTGCCGGCCCTTCTCGTGCAGCTCGACGAACACCGACACCTTGGACCGGAGCACGTCGGGATGGAACGGCTTCGACAGATAATCGACCGCCCCGACGGAGTACCCCTCGAACACGTACTGCTCTTCCTTGCTGATTGCCGTGAGGAAGATGATCGGAATGTGCCGCGAGCGTTCGCGCGATTTGATGACCTTGGCGGTCTCGAAGCCATTCATCCCCGGCATCTGGACGTCGAGCAGGATGACGGCGAGATCGCGCCGCAGGACCTCGCGAAGCGCCTCCTCGCCCGACATTGCTCGAATGAGCCGCAGGCCGAGCGGCTCGAGGATCGCCTCGAGCGCGAGCAGGTTCTCGTGGCGGTCGTCGACGAGCAGCACATCGACGTTGCGGTGTGCCGCCGGTCGAGGAGTCTCGACGCTGCTCTCGATGGCCGTCACGGGCGCACCTCGTCAGCTCCACCGCTCCGGTCGCGGCGAGCCCGCGGACCGTCGTTCGCCGTGGCGAGCGAGACGAGATACGGTGCCACGCGCTCGAGCGGCAGGGTCACCGCCGCCGGCACCGCCCGCAAGGCCGCTCGCGGCATGATCGGACTCTCCGCCGTTCGGGGATCCTGCACGATCGCCAACCCGCCGCGTGCCGCGACCTGGCGAAGCCCATCGGCGCCGTCGTCGTTCGCACCGGTGAGAATCACTCCTGCCGCCTCCGCCCCGAAGCGATCCGCGACCGACTCGAAGAACACATCGATCGAAGGACGGCTATACCGCACCGGCGCGTCGACGGTCAGCGAGAACTCATCGCCATCGACGAGCAGATGGTAATCCGGCGGAGCGAGGTAGACGTAGCCGCTCATGATGGGCTGCTTGTCTTCCACCTCGCACACGATGAGCGGGGTGCAGTCCTGGAGCAGATCACGCAACGCGCCCGACTCCTTGCTGCGGTGCTGCACGAACGTGACCGGCACCGGAAAGTGCGCCGGCAGTCCGTGCGCGATGGCGCGCAGGGCCTTGAGACCGCCCCACGAGGCGCCGACGGCGATCATCGACAGATGCGGCTTCAACGGACCTTCCGGTAAATCTTCTCGCGACGATCGATCTGCTCGTAATGATCCTCGAACCCGGTGAAGCGAAGGGACTCCTTGCTCCCGAGACCGAGATAACCATACACGGGGAGAGACTCGTAGAACAGCTTGTGAACCCGCTGCTGCAGCGTGCGATCGAAATAGATCAGGACGTTGCGGCAGAGGATGACGTTACACTCCGCGAACGACCGATCGGTCACCAGATTGTGCTGGGAGAACACGATGTTGCGCATCAGGCGCGGCGCGAACAGCGCGCCGTCGTACATCGCCGTGTAATACTCGCTGAAGGAGCGAGTCCCTCCCGCGGCCAGATAGTTGTGCGTGTACTCCTGCATCCGGTCGAGCGGGAAAATCCCATCCCTGGCTTTCCGGATGACCACTTCGTTGATGTCGGTGGCGTAGATGCGGGTGCGCTCGTAGAGACCTTCCTCCTCGAGGAGGATGGCCATCGAGTACGCCTCCTCTCCCGTGGAACACCCGGCATGCCAGATTCGAATGAACGGATACGTCCGGAGCGCGGGGATGACGTCACGACGAAACGCGACATAGAAGCCCGGGTCGCGAAACATCGCCGTGACGTTGATGGAGAGGTCGAGAAGCAGCCGCTCCATCATCGCCGGCTCGTGGAGAACGCGGTCCTGCAGCGCACTGATCGTGGTCAGGCGCTCCGCCGCGATGCGCTTCCAGATCCGTCGGCGCAGCGAGGCGTAGGCGTACGACCGGAAATCGAAGCCGTAATGCCGGTAGATGCCCTCGAGCAGCAGCCGGATCTCGATACGCTCGAGCTCCGCGTCGTATGCGTGGGCGGGCGTCTCCGCGGCCGCCGTGAGGTCCGCTCCCGAGGGAGCGGAGAGATCGTCGGTCGGCATGGCGCCCCGCGATCCCTCCGATCCTCTGGATTCCGTCGATCCCGGCTCTACCTGTACAGCCATACCCGCATCAGCGAAAGCAACTGTTCGGGATCCACCGGCTTCGTGATGTAATCGGACGCGCCCGCGGCAATGGTCTTCTCGCGGTCCCCCTTCATCGCCTT
>Ga0075421_100010846_pt1 | contig 11271 bp, 9 predicted proteins | sample SoiMetdeltSBSDD5_FD_75292 | JGI IMG/M metagenome (GOLD analysis project Ga0075421, IMG submission 75292) | Bulk soil microbial communities from a Populus tree surrounding site in Tennessee, USA - Soil MetaG P. deltoides SBSDD5 | ecosystem: Environmental > Terrestrial > Soil > Tree plantation...
CCCATGCCGCCCGGCCGGTACTCGCCGAAGCGCGGCGGCCCGACGTCCACGGAGTACGGCACGAGCGCCACGCGCCGCCGCTGCTGCACGTCGACGACGGCGATCCCCTCGGCGGTGGCCACGAACGCCCGGCCGTCCGGGTGTAGCGCCAGGCCGTGCGGCGCGGCCCCAGCCTCGATCAGGTCCACGACTCCCGCCTCGGGATCGACGATCGCAAGGTGGCGCCCGCGCGAGCAGGTGACGGCGATCAGGTCGTTGCTCCGGCGGGACGCGTCAGTTGCCGAAGCGGACGTTGGCAGCCAGCGCCAGCCGGCGAGCCCGACGAATGACAGCCCGACCGCCGCGAGTAGCCTCCTGCGTCCAATCATGATGGGGCCGCCGCGCCTGTGCGCTCTGCCACGATCCTCCTGCTGCCGCCACGTCTTGCCTTCGGATTCTACGAGGATCACCCCTGTTCCGGATCGCGCTACCGAGTCGCCGCTCCGCTCGCGCCGCTCCCGCGTGGCGGTCCCGAGGGGGCCGGGGTATCCTCACGACGCAAGCGCTGCCCGAACGGATGGGGGAGGTCATGACGGTGTCGAGTGTTGCCGGCGATGCGCCCGGGCGCGGGATGCGGGTCGCGTTCGCGGGGGTCGCCCACTGGCACTTCTCGGTCGACGCGCAGTACCTGGCGCTCGCCCGAGCGTCGGGCGTCGAGGTCGTCGGGCTGAGCGACGACGACGAGGCGTTAGCGCGGCGGCGCGGCGAGGAGCTGGGCTGCGGATGGACCACCGACGTGGAGGACCTGGTCTCGCGGTTCAAGCCGGACCTCGTGATCGCCCTGCCGCGCCCCGACCGGGCGCCGGAGCAGGTCGGGCGGCTGCTCGACCGCAAGGTGCCGCTCTTCGCCGAGAAGCCGCTCGGGCTCTGCGCCGCCGACGTCTGGCCGCTGGTCGACCGCGCCGAGCAGGGCTGGGTGACCGTCGCCTTCCCCCAGCGGTATCTGCCGTTCTGGGCCGCCTACGAGCGCCTGCGCGACTCCGGTGCCCTCGGCGAGATCGGCCACGCCGGCATCCGCCAGATCAACGGCCCGCCCTGGCGGTATCGCTCGTATGACGTGCCCTGGATGCTCGATCCGGCCATCGCCGGCGGCGGGCCGCTCCGCAACATCGGCATCCACGGCACCGACATGATGGTCAAGCTGCTCGGCGACCGCGGGCTAAGCGTCCAGGCCGCCAGCAAGACCGATCGCGTCCACGGCGAGCCGATCGAGGACTTCATCACCGCCATCGCGAAGACCGACGACGGCATCGTCGTGATGGTCTCGACCGGCTACACCCTCGCCCCGCCGAAGCCCGGCGACATGGACATCCATCTCGGGGCGAAGGGCGCCTACCTGACCCAGCGCCGCGAGGCGTTGACGATCTACCCCGCCGAAGGCCCGCCCGAGATGATCGAGCACCCGACGGGGATGAACCTGTACCAGGAGATCTTCTTCGATGCGCTCCGACGCCTGCGGGCCGGCGACCCGCCGGTCGCCACCGTCCGCGACTGCGCCCGCGCCAACGAGCTGATCGACGCGATCTATGCCGTCGCCCGCTGACCGCCGAACGGTAGACAATCCGGGCTATGGTGCGATGCAGCGCGTGCGGAGCGATCCATCCGGCCGGCTTCACGTTTTGTCTCGCCTGCGGCGAGCGCGTTCAGGGCAGCCGCTTCTGGCCTCGCTCGCCGCGGCTCTTGCGCCGGGAGGAGCTCGGGCGGGGCTGCCCGGCCTGTGAGGCTCCGCTGGCCGATGCGATCGTCCTGCTCGTCGGCGACAACGCCGGTACCGACCCCGCGCGTACGCACGATCTGGTGATTCGCGGCTCGGTGCCCGGCTCGCTCGACCCGCGCCCGACGCACGAGTGCCGGCGCTGCGGTCGGCAGTTCTGGGTGGTGCGGTCCGGGTGGGAAGGCTGGCGCCTGCGAGTGGCCTGGCGGGTCGATCGTCTGTGGCACGGCCTCGTGGCCCGCGCAAAGGGAGGGCACTGATGCTGACCGAGAAGACCTTCGACACCGGCACCGTGGCGATCAACTACGCCGAGGGGCCGCGCGCCGGGCCGCTCCTTGTGTTGCTGCACGGGATCGGCTCGCGCTGGCAGGTGTTCCTGACGACGATGCCGGTGCTGACCCAGCGCTGGCACGTCGTGGCGGTGGACCTGCGCGGGCACGGACGCTCGGGGCGCGTCCCGGGCCGCTACGGCTTGATGGAGTACGTCGAGGACGTCCAGGCGCTGATCCGTCATCTGGGCGACGAGCCGGCCCTGGTGATCGGCCACTCGCTCGGCGCCATGATCTCAATCGGCCTGGCGTCCGAAACCCCGAGCCTGGTTCGCGCGCTGGTCCTGGAAGACCCGCCGCTGGGCGCCTTCGACGGCCGGCCGTTCGCCGTACGCCCCGAGTACGCCCGCTTCGTCGCGACCCGTGACATGGCGGCGGAGGGGCACACGCTGGACGAGCTGGCGCGGCTGCTAGCCGAGCAGATGCCCGGCCAGGACCTCGTCACGGTGCGCACCAGGGCGGCGTCGATCGCGCAGATCGACCCCGAGGTGTTTACGATGGTCGTCGAGAACCGCGCGGCCGACCGGTACGACCTCGGGGACCGGCTGCGGCGGATCGCCTGCCCGACCCTCCTGCTGCAAGGGAATCCGGCTCTCGGCGGGGCGCTCTCCGACGAGGAGGCGCGCTGGGCGGACTCGCTGCTCGCCCGGGGCATCCTGATCCAGATCCCGGACGTCGGCCACCAGATCCACGCCGGCCCCGGGACGCACCCGATCCGGTTCGAGAAGCTGGTCACCGACTTCCTGGAAACGGTCTGAAAGGCCCTCACCCCAACCCTCATCACGCCTACCATGGGGCCCCTTTGATCCCCACGGCCCAGAGGGAGAGGGAGCTTTCTCCCCCTCTCCCGCGGCAGGGAGAGGGGGCTGGGGGGTGAGGGATTTACAGCAGCTCCTTCGCCTTCGCCGCGATGTTCTCCGCGCTCATCCCGTAGCGCGCCCGCAACGGGACCGTCGGGCCGACCACCGCGAACTCGTCGCCGAGGCCCACCAGCCGCATCTTCGTCGGGCGGTGCTCCGCCAGGAGCTCCGCCACCGCCCCGCCGAGGCCGCCGGTGATGTGGTGCTCCTCGGCCGTCACGATCCCCTTCGTCTCCTCGGCCGCCTTCAGGATGGCGTCCGTGTCGAGCGGCTTGATCGTCGACATGTTCAAGACGCGGGCGCTCACCCCGTCCTTCTTCAGCGCGTCCGACGCCCGCACCGCCATCTCGACCGTCGCCCCGCAGGCGATGATCGTGACGTCGTTGCCGGGCCGGAGCTGGGTCGCCTTGCCGAATGTGAACGGCGCGTCCGGATCGGTGATGTCCGGCTCCGGGGTCCTGCCACCCAGGCGGATGTAGATCGGGCCGTCCTGCCCCAGCGTCCAGATCGTCGCCTTGTACGCCTCGCTGACGTCGGCCGGGACGATGACCTTCATGTTCTGGAAGCTGCGCATCGTGGCGAGGTCTTCGACGGCGTGGTGGGTGCCGCCCGAGACGCCGAGCGAGATGCCGCTCGCCGCCGCCCCGATGACCACGTTCTGGTGGGCGTAGGCCAGGTCGTTGCGGACCTGCTCCAGCCCTCGCGCCGTCACGAACGGGGCGTAGCCGCAGACGTACGGCTTCAGCCCGACCGTCGCCAGGCCGGCCGAGATGCCGATCTTGTCCTGCTCGGCGATCCCGCACTCGACGAACCGCTCGGTGTACAGCTCGATGTACTCGCGGATGCCGAGCAGATCCTGGGTGTCAGCCGAGAGCACAACGACGTCCGGATCTTTCGCGGCCAGCTCGAGCAGCGCCTGGCCGAACGCCAGGCGGGTCTGGCTCTGGGACTTGGTGCGCCAGTCGGTGGTTGGTGCGGCTGCCATATCAGACCGTCTCCAGCTCGGCGATTGCCTTATCGTAAATCTCCTGGTTGACCGCGTTCTGGTGCCAGAGGTAGGTGTCCTCGGCGAAGCTCGCGCCCTTCCCCTTGACGGTGTGGATGATCAGGCAGTTCGGCTTGTTGTTGCCGTACGGCAGGGCGTCCAGAGCATCCACCAGCTCGGCGACGCTGTGGCCGTTGCACTCGCGGACTTCCCAGCCGAACGCGCGCCACTTGTCGGCCAGCGGCTCGATCCCCATGATCTCCGCGACGTGGGCGCTCTGCGAGATCCTGTTCGCGTCGATGATCGCCGTCAGGTTGGTCAGGCGGTACATCGCGCCGGACATCGCGGCTTCCCAGTTCGAGCCCTCGTGCAGCTCGCCGTCGCCGATCATGACGTAGGTGTGGAACGACTTCCCCTTGATCCGGGCGCCAAGCGCCATGCCGACGCCGACGGGCAGGCCGTGGCCGAGGCCGCCGGTGCTGAACTCGATGCCGGGCACCTTGATGTCCGGGTGCATCCCGAACGGCGAGCGGCCGTCGTCCATTGCGTAGAAGCGGTTGACGTAATCGTCGTCCACGAAGCCGGCCAGCTCCAGCGCGGCGCCGAGGCCGGCGTTGGCGTGGCCCTTGGAGAGGATGAAGCGGTCGCGGTCCTCCCAGTCGGGCTCGTTGGGGCGAATGTTCATCTTGTGGAAGTAGAGGACGGCGAGGGTCTCGGCGGCGGACAGCGATCCCCCGGCGTGGCCGCTGCCTGAAGCCTTGAGGGCCCGCCAGATGTTGCGGCGGATCTTGTTGGTCTGGCCTTCCAGACGCTTGACGAGCTCTTCGCGAGTCTCAGCCATCGAGCTCCTCTCCTTTGTGGGCCTCATCGTCGAGGCCGGTTACAGAGTGTAGCCATCGACGACAGGTGGAGGTTGTGGGGTGCCGACAGATATCTGCTAGAGGACGTGCTCATGTATAGCACTCCCGGCGCTCGGCTGCATCCCGCCCCGAGAAGCCAGAAGGCGCGCATAGGCGTGACAGCGACGTTCGGAAATGGATTGCGATATCATCAGGCCGCCCGCGGGGTTGGCACGGATTCATTGTGCTGATCGCCTCTGCCGGATACGGTTCGAGCATGAGTGACCCGGATCTCAGACTGGCCCGACCGCCCATTGTGGAAGCGGTGCTCGACATCGACTGCGATCTGCCGCCGAACCGGGAGATCTCGGCGCTGGAACAGCCCGCGCGCGATGTGTTTCGGAATCAGTATCCGAAGCTCAGGACGCAGTATCTACACGAGCAGACGTTCGAGCCGTCGGCCGATGGCCCTCCTCAGTTCTCCGCGCGCCAGGGCATCCAGGGGTATCAGTTCCTGGCAGAGGATGAGAAGCAGATCGTCCAGGTGCGCGGGCAAGGATTTTCCTTCAATCGGCTGGCGCCCTACACGAACCTGGACGACTATCTGCCTGAGATCGAACGGACCTGGCGGCTGTTCGTCGGGATCGCCTCACCAGTGCAGGTGCGCCTCATCCGCCTGCGCTACATTAACCGTATCGTTCTCCCTCTGGCCGGGGAGAGCGTCGATCTGGACGAGTACCTTCGCACGGGCCCGCGAGTACCGGACGAAGGTCGGCTGCGGCTGACTGCATTCCTGAACCAACAGACCGTCGTGGAGCACGGTACGGGAAATCAGGTGACTATCGTCCTGGCGAATCAGGCGCTCGATCAGCAGCAGATCCCCGTGATCCTGGACATAGGAGCATCCCGAGCGGAGGTCGGTGACCCGGAGGACTGGAGCTGGATCGCTGGGCGGATCCAGTCTTTGCGGGGACTGAAGAATCGGGTCTTCCGTGAGATGCTGACCGCGCGGTGTCTGGAGTTGTTTCGGTGAGTCTCGTCATGGAGTATGCGGTCCCCTACCGCTCTGCGCCCGCCAGGACCGCTGTCTCCGGAGAGGCGCAGACAGTCGGGGATGCCGCCAGTGAGCTCAATGCCGCCGTCGAACGGTCGTTTGCACTGTTCGGCCCGAAGGCCGCGACCATATCTCAGATGTGGGAGCTGGCGAGTGAGTGCGCCGCAGCGGGCTGGGACGGCGATGGAGGAGAGCCGATCTCGGCTCGCATTGTCATGCAGGCCATCGCGCTGATCCGTGCCCTGCCGACGGATCTCCCGCTGCCCGAGCTCGCACCCGAACCGGATGGGTCGATCTCGATGGACTGGATCCAGACCCGGCACCGACTGTTTTCATTGAGTGTCGGCGAGAGCAGTCGATTGCCATACGCCTGGCTGGATGGCACCGATCGAGGGCATGCTGTGGCTCGGTTCGACGGCGTGACCGTTCCTTCGCGAATCCTCGAAGGCATCAGGAGCATCATCGGCCGTGCCGACGTTAACGTCCGGGCTCACTGAAGTCGTCGTCGACGACGAAGATCTCGCGAGGCTTCTCGCCTCGTCGAGTCTGTTCAATTCGGTAATGGTCAAGCCGGCTGCGTTCATGCCCAACCCGAAGGATGGTGAGACCTCAGTTTTTCGTCACGGCAGCGAGCCGCGCGACAGCTTATGGCAGCTTGCTCGCGACCATGCGATCGGCGAGCGCACGTTACACGGGGCAGCAATAATCACAACCCGTCGCGTGAGAGAGGTTGACCCACTGGATGTCGTGGCGAGCGAGCCGCCTCCCCGCCATGCAAACATCCGTGGGTGGGCATGGTCAGCGGACGACCCCGATATGGGAAAGGCCGAGCGGAAGGAGCAGGCCGCCCGCATCGCGCAACATGCCGAATTCGTCCGGGCGTAGCGTGGACGACGCCCGGACCCCGGCCCTTTCCCTCTGAGAAGGGGCGTATCTGCGGGTGTGGGCCTACCGCGTCAGCTTCATCTCGTTGTAGTAGACGTAGCCGTCGAGGCGCGGCGTCCACTCCACGTTCTCGCTGACCCCGTGGACGTAGTCGAAGATATACAGCGGCATCGTGGCGTAGAGGTCTGCGGCGTCTTTCCAGATCGCCCGCATCGCCTGGTCCCGTTCGGCGCCGGACTTCGCCACGGCCGGACCGAGCTTGGCCTCCAGGTCTGGGAAGCAGGCCGTCGAGAGCAGCCCCTTGCAGGTGTAGTACGACTCGAACGTCGACGCCGAGTCCATCAGGTCGTTGCCGTGGCTGCTCATCAGCATGTCGGTCTTGCCGGGGCCGGGGCCGCCGGCGCGGTTGACCTCGTTCCACTTGGCCACTTCCATCGGCACCAGCTTGACCTTGAAGCCGACGGCGCCCAGGTAACCGGCGATCGCCTCCATCACCTCCTCGACCTTCGTTGGCCAGCCGATGCGGTAGATGAAGTTCAGCTCCTTGCCGGCGCCGCCGGCCTCGGCGACCAGCTTCTTCGACAGCTCCGGATCGAACGTGTAGGGCGGCAGGTCGGGGTTGTACCCCACCGCTGACGGGCCGACCATCGCGTTGTTCGGCGTCGCCAGCCCCGCGTAGATCTTCTCGGCGATCGTCTTGACGTCGATGGCGTGGACGACCGCCTGGCGAAGCTTGACGTCGTCGAGCGGCCCGCCCTGCGTGTTCATCTTGAAGAATGCGACCTCGACGGTCTGCTGGCGGACCGACTTCGGCATCCGGCTGACGTCGTCGGCGGCGATCTGGAACGCGATGTTCGCCTCGCCGGTCTTCACCATGTTCGCGCGGACCGAGACGTCCCGTCGGAACACCAGCTTGACCTCGCCGACGCTTGGCTTCGGCGTCCCCCAGTAGTCCGGGTTGGCGGTCAGCCGCATGAACTGATCGCGCTGCCACTCGGCCATCTTGTACGGCCCGGTGCCGGGGGCCGGCTCGGAGTCGATCTTGGCCAGGTTCTGCTCGATCCATCCCGGCGCCCCGATCATCAAGAAGAAGGTCCGGGCCGGCAGGATCGGGTCGGGCGTCTTCGTGATCAGGTCCACGGTCAAGTCGTCGACGACCTTGGCCTCAGCCAGCGTCGGGAAGTACCGTCGCCCGAGCGCCACCGTACCCTGCTCAGTCAGCCGCCGGACGGCCACCTCTACCGCTTTCGCGGTGAACGGCTCGCCGTTGGAGAACTTCACCCCCTCTTGCAGCTTGAAGCGCCAGGTCGTGTCGTTGGTCCGCTCCCAGCTCTTGGCGAGCCGCGGGATGATCTCCTTCGTCTTGTTGTCCCGACCCACCAGGCTGTCGTAGACGCTCGGCGTGTAGAACGTGTCGATCGATCCGCCCGCCCAGTTCTGTGGGTCGAGCGTGGTCGCCTGGGCCTCCACGGCCAGCGTGATCGTCCCGGAGGGCGCAGCTCCGGTGCTGGCGGCGGGCTTCGCGTCGGCGGCGGGCTTCGCGGCCTCGGCGGGCTTCGCGGATTCCGCCGGTTTGGCCGGCTCGGCCGGCTTGGCCGGGGCCTGCGCGGCGGGCGCGCTGGTCGCGGCGGCGGCCGGCGGCTGCGCGGCCGGGGCCGAGGTGGCCGGTGCCTCCTTCGCGGCCGGAGCCGGCGGGGCGGCACTGGGGGCGCACGCCCCCAACACCAGCACGGCTACGACCGACAGAACGGTGAGCCGAACAACGCCACGATGCATCCTGCGCGTCATCATCGACCTCCCGGCGGCTCCGTCCGCTGAGCCGCCCGTAGCACGAACACTCGGGGTCACGGGGATGCAGGTGTACCGGTCCAACGCCGTCTTTTCGGCGATCGACTGCTCCTCTCGGTCGACATTCCGGGACTTCTTAGCACGCCCGCCGGGCGCCGGTCCAAAAAGGCACCGCCGACCACCGTACCGATGCTGCCTCGATTGAGCAGTGGACCAAGGGGCCGCCGGTCGGTCGCAGTCGGCCGCTGGACCGCCCGACTTCGGCTGAGATTTCTTGACACCCTCGTCACGATCGCGGTACACACACGCTCAGGAAAGGGAGTAGCCTGTCCTCCCGATTGCGTGGGTCGTCAATACGGAGCGCAACGCCGCTCCCGGCCCGCGCCGGCGTCATGCGCCGAGGCGAGACTTTCCACGCATGGCCGTGGAAGCTCTCGCTTTTCTGTTTTCCGGCGCCGGTCTTCATGGCGACGCTCCACGGCCGAGTCTCGTGCCAGAGGGAGGCGCTGTTATGTCTGAGTCTCGGCCCATCGTCCCGTGCTGCTCGCTCCCGCGCATCCCGTCCGCGCGGAGGTAAGGGCCATGCCGGATCTTCGCGTCGCGGTGGAGCCCGGCCAGGCCGGGCGCCCCACCCAACGAGTCTATCTCGACGGCCACGAGCTGGCCGGCGTGCGCCAGGTGCGCGTCGGCAGTGCGTGGGGGAGCCGCACCGCCTCGCTCGACCTCGACCTCGACGGCGTCTCGATCGACCCGCGTGCGGTCAGCCAGATCAGGGCCGTCGGCGGCGAAGACACGGTCGACATCACCATCGAGCCCGACAACGTGGACGGCCCGGTCGCCCCGGACCTGATGCCCCGCTGGACGCGCGGCCCGGCGCGGGCCTATCGCCGGCCGGACGTCTTCGACCGTGCCCGAGACTGCTACACTCGCCTGACCCACGTCGACTGGCTGGTCGTATTCGGCGTGACCTACCTCGTCATCACGGTCCTGGGCGTGGTCATGGAGCGCGAGATCCTCGAATACGCGAACAGCCTTCGCCGGCCGGCCGACGACGAGTAGTCCGGCCGCCAGCGCCACCCGGAGGCCATGTCGTCCGGTCCGGACGACGCTCGACGCTGCCTCCGGCGAACAGACGCCACCGATCGGACTCGCTGAGGAGTACGGATCATGAGCGATTGGCACCGGCTCGACACGACCGCCGTGATCGAGCAGCAGAAGACGGACACCACGGCCGGCTTGACCACGGTGGAGGCCGCCCGCCGCCTCGCCGAGCACGGCCCGAACGAGCTCCAGGCCACCCACGGGGTCTCTCCCTGGGAGATCCTGCTGGACCAGGTCAAGAACGTCCTGATCATCATCCTCATCATCGCCGTCGCCCTCTCGGCGTTCCTCGGCCACGGCCTGGAAGCGCTCGTCATCGGCATCATCGTCTTCTTCGCCGTCCTCCTCGGCTTCATCCAGGAGTACCGCGCCGAGCGCGCCATCCAGGCCCTGCGCCAGATGGCCGCGCCCACCGCCACCGTGCTGCGGGACGGCCGCGAGGTCGACGTCCCCGCCCGCGAGGTCGTCCCCGGCGACGTCGTCCGCCTGGCGGCCGGCGACCGGATCCCGGCCGACGCCCGGCTGATCGAGGCCGTCAACCTCCAGGCCGACGAGGCCGCGCTGACCGGCGAATCCCTGCCCGTCGAGAAGCAGACGGCGCCCCTGGAGGGCGAGGACCTGCCGGTCGGCGACCGCAAGAACATGGTCTACAGCGGCACGGCCGCCACCTACGGCCGGGGCCGCGCGGTCGTCGTCGCCACCGGCATGCAGACCCAGTTCGGCGAGATCGCCCAGCTTCTCCAGACGGTCGAGAGCACCAAAACCCCCTTGCAAGAGAACCTCGACCGGGTCGGCCGGGCGCTGGCGATCGGCGCGCTGGTCGTGGTGGTGCTGATCGCCGGGCTCGGGCTGCTGCGCGGCCAGCCGCTCCTGGACATGGTGATCTTCGCCATCGCCCTCGCCGTCGCCGTGGTGCCGGAGGCGCTGCCGGCCGTCGTCACGATCTCGCTGGCGATCGGCGTGCAGCGGATGGTCAAGCGCCATGCGCTGATCCGCCGCCTGACCGCCGTCGAAGCGCTGGGCAGCGTCTCCGTCATCTGCTCCGACAAGACCGGGACGCTCACCAAGGACGAGATGACGGCCCGCCGCATCCTGGTGGCCGGCCAGACGCTCGAGGTCTCGGGCGCCGGCTACGAGCCGCAGGGGGAGTTCCTCCGCTCCGGTTCGGCCGTCGAGCCATCGGGCCCACTCCTCGAGCTGTTGCGGGCCGGGACCCTGGCCTCCGATGCCCAGATCGTCCGGGCGGACGGCCGCTGGGAGGTGAAGGGCGACCCGACCGAAGGCGCACTGGTGGTCGCCGCCGCCAAGGCTGGGATCGACAAGTTGGAGATCGAAGCCCGGTTCCCGCGCACCAACGAGATCCCGTTCACCTCCGAAACCAGGCGCATGACCACGCTCCATGAGACACCAGACGGAATGGTCGCCTACGCCAAGGGCGCCCCCGAAGTGATCCTCGCCTCGTGCACGCGCATGGCCGGCGCGTCCGGCCCGGAGCCGCTCGGGGAAACCGAGCGCGCCGCCGTCCTGGACGCCGCGCAGTCGATGGCGCGCGACGCCCTGCGCGTCCTGGCCGTGGCCGCCAGACCCGGCGCCACGGTGCACTCGGCCGAGTCCGAGATGACCTTCCTCGGACTGGTGGGCATGATCGACCCGCCCCGCCCGGAGGCCGCCGAGGCG
>Ga0075421_100010847_pt1 | contig 11270 bp, 6 predicted proteins | sample SoiMetdeltSBSDD5_FD_75292 | JGI IMG/M metagenome (GOLD analysis project Ga0075421, IMG submission 75292) | Bulk soil microbial communities from a Populus tree surrounding site in Tennessee, USA - Soil MetaG P. deltoides SBSDD5 | ecosystem: Environmental > Terrestrial > Soil > Tree plantation...
GACGACGCGCTCGGCCTGCACTTCGACCTGACGGTCCCGTTCGCCCGCTACGTGCTTGAAAACAGCGGGAAGCTGCAGTTCCCCTTCCGGCGCTACCAGATCCAGAAGGCGTGGCGCGGCGAACGGCCGCAGGAGGGGCGCTACCGCGAGTTCCTGCAGGCCGACATCGACGTCATCGACCGGGACACGCTGCCGTTCCACTACGAGGTCGAGATCCCGCTCGTCATCGTCGACGCCCTGCGCGGACTTCCGATCCCACCGTTCTATATCCAGGTCAACAACCGCAAGCTGTGCCAGGGCTTCTACCGCGGGCTCGGGATTCCAGACCCCGAGGCGGCGCTGCGGGCGGTCGACAAGTCCGACAAGATCCCGCCGTCGGCCGTCGCGGAGCTGCTCGTGACGACCGCCGGCGCCACGGAGGCGCAGGCCAAGGCGTGCCTGGCCCTGGCCGAGATCTCCACATCGGACACGTCCTTCGTGGACGCTGTTCGCGCCCTGGGCGTCGAGGACCCGCTGCTCGACGAGGGCCTGGACGAACTCGTACGGGTCGTCGAGGCCGCCAACGCGCACGCGCCCGGAGCCCTCGTGGCCGATCTCAAGATCGCGCGGGGGTTGGACTACTACACGGGCACCGTCTACGAGACCCGCATGCGGGGCTGGGAGAGCATGGGCTCGATCTGCTCCGGTGGGCGCTACGACGACCTCGCGTCGGTCGGCACCGAACGGTTCCCGGGCGTCGGCATCTCCCTTGGTGTCTCCCGACTGCTCGGCGTGCTGGTCGGGCGCGGCGCGATCACCGTGTCCCGGGGCGTGCCGACCTGCGTGCTGGTGGCGGTGGTCGACGAGGCCTCGCGCCCCGACTCCGACGGGGTCGCGGCCGCGCTGCGCCGCCGCGGGATCGCCAGCGAGGTGGCGCCCTCGGCCGCCAAGTTCGGCAAGCAGATCCGCTACGCCGAGCGCCGCGGCATCCCGTTCGTGTGGTTCCCGAGGCAGGGCGGCGACGAGGTCAAGGACATTCGGTCCGGTGAGCAGGTGGCCGCCGATCCGTCCACCTGGGAGCCGCCCGTTGAGGATCTGCACCCGACGATCGCCGCTGTGTGAGTTGGCGCTCCTTCGCTCGCGCGGGCCGCGCTACGGCGGATGGCGCGTCCCTCCTCGATGGAGGGGGCGCGGGTGCGGCAGGATGCGCATGTGGCGGAGTCCACCGTGCGGGTGACGGTCGTCGTCGGGGTCGACGGCTCCGGTCGTACGCGCCGGCTGGCCCAGCTCGCGTCGGCCGTCTCGGGCGCGGGCGGGGCGGTCGTGCGCGTCGACCCCGCGGTGGTCGATGACGGGCAGCTCGCGTCGTTGCTCGACGGCGCGAAGTCCGCGGGGACCCTCGTGGTGGTCGACGACGCCCACCGGATGGGTGCGGCGCAGCTGCGGCAGTTGGCGGGCGCCGCCCGTACCGGAGTCGCGATGGTCATCGCTCGGCGTCCCACCATCGACGGGGCCGAGCTCGCCGACCTCGACGAGGCCGTGGCCGCGCTGGGGACGGTGGAGGTCCTGCATCCGCTGGACGCGGAAGGCATGACCGCGCTCGTGGCCGAGGTGACGGGAGCCCGGCCGGCGCCGGAGGCCGTCACCACGCTGCTCGCGGCCTCGGCCGGGCTGCCCCTGGTGGCCGCCGCCCTCGCGCCGAACCCGGCCCAGCCGTCGGCGGCGCTCGTCGCGCGCGTGCAGCGCCGCCTCGCCGCGCTCGACCCGGGCACCGCCGGCCTCGCGCAGGTGCTCGCGCTCGAGCTCGAACTCGCCGACGCCGTACTCGCGGGCGCCACGGAACTGGACCTTTCCCGGCTGGCCGGGGCGATGCGGACCCTGCGCGATGAGGGGTACCTCGTGCCGGACGGGGAGCAGATGATCCCCGCCGTCGCCCAGGTCGTCATGGCCGACCTGCCACCCGCCCAGCGCCGGCGCATCCACGACGCAGTGGCACAGGCGCTGCTCGCGACGGGCGCGGCGGCCCCGGTGGCCGCGACCCAGCTCCGCGCGGCCCGGGCGTGGACTCCCACCGCGGCGCAGGTCTACCGGGCGGCGGGCGACCAGCTTCGGTTCACCGACCCGGCGGCCGCGGTGAGCTGGTACGACGACGCCGCGAACGCGGGAGCCGAGCCGTCAACGCTCGCGGCCGGACGGGCCGAGGCGGCGGCGCTGCTCGGGCTGCCGGTGGACGTGGACGCGGCGGGCGTCTCCCCGGCCGACGCGGCCCGGTTGGCGCTCGTGCACGGCGCCGTGGCCTCGCACCAGGGCCGCGCCTCGCGGAGCGCCGCGGCGTTGGTGGCCGCGCCGCCGCCCGGTCCCTTGCTGGCGGTGCCGGCGCTCGTCGCGACCGGACGGCTCGATCAGGCGCGGGAGGCGGCCGCCGGTGCGGGGCCGCTGGCGTTGTCGCGCCTGGCCGAGGCGGGGCTGGCGATGGTGGATCCGGCGCGGGCGGTGCCGCTGCTCATCGAGGCCGCGGAGCAGATGGAACGCGTCCCGGCCGAGCTGGTGCTGCCCGACACGCCGCACGCCCTCGGCGCCCTGCTCGCCGTGGCGGCTGGCGACGCGGCCACGGCCGAGCATCTGTTGCAGCGCGCGTCGGCCGCCCGCATCGGCGGACCGGTCGCCGTGGAACGGCACCGGCTGCTGCTGGCGTGGGTGCGGATGCGAGCCGGCCGCTTCGACACCGCCGTGGCCGAGCTGCGCCGCCTCGCCGACGCCGGGCTCGATGGTCGCGACCGGCTGCTCTACGCCGCGCTGGCGGCCGGTGTCGCGCGGCGCAGCGGTGACATCGCCAAGCTGCGCGAGGCCTGGGCCGGCGTCGAGCAGGCGCTCGCCCGCGCGGTCGTGGATCTGTCCATAGTGGAGCTGATCGAGGAGCTGGCCGTGGCGGCCGCGCGCATCCGCCGCCATCAACGGGCAGCCCCCACAGTGGACGCTCTGGACGAGATCGTGCGCGGCCTCGGATCTCCGGCCGCGTGGACAGTGGCGGTGAGCTGGATCCGCCTCCAGGTCGCTGTGGCGCTGGAGGACACCGCGGCCGCGGCCGTGGCGGCGGCTGAGATCGCGTCTGTCACCACTGTGGACGGTCGGGCCGGCGCGCAGCGGGCCGCTGCGCCGCTGTGGGCGCAGGCGCTCGCGGGCGAGGTCGACGTGGACGCCGTGACCGCCGCCTGCGACAGCCTCGCGGCGGCCGAGCTTCCCTGGGAGGCCTCGCGCCTGGCCGGGCAGGCCGCCATCCGAACCACCGATCCCTCGGCCGCCCGGCGTCTGCTCGAACGGGCTCGGGATCTGTCCAGTGCCGAGGTCGTCACCGGCGACGGCCGGTCCGAGACCGTCTCGGGTGGGCTGTCCGAACGCGAGATCGAGGTGGCCCGGCTGGTGCTCGACGGCGCGACGTACCGCGAGATCGGCGGCCGGCTCTTCATCTCACCCAAGACCGTCGAGCACCACGTCGCCCGCATCCGCACCAAGCTCGGCGCCAACAGCCGGGCCGAGTTCGTGGCGGCCATCCGCGCGGTCCTCGGCGACGCCCTCTAACAGCCGCCTGCGCGGTGCCCGGCTCCGACTGATGAAGCTGCCAGCGAGGCGTTGGCGAAGTTGTCCATTGTGGATTGCGACGAGCTGCCGGGCCGGCGGTTGCACGTCCTGCGGGTCCGGCACGGATTCCGGTCGCTGGCGGGAGGCCACGTGGGTCGTTCGCAGCGGATTCGCAGAGATCTCGCAGGATGGCTCGGCACGCTGACTCCCGGGTCGGGCACACCGCCGGCCTGGAGGGAGGCATGCGAATGACGCAACCCATCGCGCGGTGGGCCGACCGCCTGCTCGGTCGCCTGCTCACCCAGACCGACGCGGGAGCCTGCGCGCCGAACTACAACCAGTTCTGCGGCTGCACCAGTGGCTTCGTCAGGTTTGAGAAGAGGTACAACTGCCTCGGCGTCTGCACGAAGACCCAGAACCCTTGCGATACCTAGTCGGTTGGCCGCGTCGACGGGGCCGTCGCCACATTCACGGGGTGTGGTGACGGCCGCGACGCGCCAGCCGCCTGACTGGAGATGATTGTGTACGCCACCTTGACTGCGGCGATCGTCCTCATCGGCACGATGACCGTGCTCAATCTGCTCCTCAGCTTCGCCATCATCCGGCGCCTTCGGGCCGCCGAGGCCGCGGCGATCTGGACGCCTCGCGGCGAGGACATGCCCGAACCCGGAACGCGTGTCGGCGCCTTCTCGGTGACCACCGTGGACGGAGCCAGGCTGACCGAGCGCGACCTGGCCGACTCCGATGGGTTGGTGGGGATCGTGCAGGCCGGGTGCGCGCCGTGCGGGTCATTCCTCGAGCGGGTGGAGCGCGGCGAGATCCGGCTTCCGCGCGAAGCCGTGCTGTTCGTGGCCCGAAGCGACCTGGCGGACCACGAACCGTACGTGCGGCGCCTACGAACTCACGCTCAGGTGGTCGTGACCTCGGTGGACTCCCCGGAACTGCGAGCCTTCGGCCCGGTGCCCGCGTTCCCCACCTTCCTGCGGCTCACCAACGGTGTCATCGCGGCGGCCGACCACCGCGTCGAACGAGTGCTGCACCTCGCGGCCGACCCCGGCGTGCCGGCCGGGTTGGCCGCGTGAGCCGGGCACCGACCCCGACGGCCTCGCGTTCGCTTGTCCGCCTGGCCCTGCAGTCACTCGCGCTGGGTTGGCGCACCTCGCCGGCCGGCAGTTCCGCTCAGCTCGCCCTGACGATCGTCGTGGGCGCCCTGCCCGCCCCGGCGGCGTGGTTCGGCAAGCTGCTCATGGACGAGCTGGCGCGGGGGGAGGCCGCGAGCACGATCCTGGTCGTCCGCTACGCCGTCGCCGGCTCGGGCGTGATCGCCGTCGTGGCGATCGGGGGCCATCTGATGACCCTGCTCGGGCAGTACAACCGCCTTGCGGCCAGTGCCGTGCTGGAGGCCCGCCTCTTCGACCGGGTCAACCGACTGGTGGGCCTGCGCTACTTCGAGGATCCCGCCTACCACGACCGGCTACGGCTGGCGCAGCTCAGCGCCCAGGAGGCGCCGGGCGAGGTCGCGAACTGCGCGACCCAGACGCTGCGCGCTCTGGTGGCGCTGTCCGGATTTCTGGTGGTCGTCGTGCACCTGTGGCCGCCCATGCTGGTGCTCGTCCTGGTCTGCGCCGCGGTCGCGCTGGGAGCCCAGGCCTGGCTGGCGCGGGTCAACACTGACGCGATACGCGAGCGGGCACGCAGCGATCGGCAACGAGCCGTCTTCCAGCTCATGTTGGTCGACGCCCGGGCGGCCAAGGAGACCCGGATCTATGGCCTGGGACGCTTCTTCCACGACCGGATGATGCGTGCCATGCGACGCGGGATGGCGATCGATATGGCAGTGGGCCGGCGGGAGGCCGTCGTGCAGAGCGCGTTCGCCGTCGTCGGTGGGGCGATCGCGGTTGTCGGCACGGTGGTCGTGGCGCGTCGGGTGACCACCGGCGCGGCCACGGTCGGCGACGTCGCCTTCCTCACCGCCGCGATCGCGGGTCTGCAGGCGGGGCTCTCGGGGATCATCGAGTCGTTCGGACGGGCGACTCAGGCCGCCCGGCTGCTGGCTGAGATCGCCGCGATCGAGGACGCGACCGACCTTCCCGCCGGTAAGGGACCGGTGCCGCCGCTGCGTGGGGGCATCGAGCTGCGCGACATCTGGTTCCGCTACGAGGGCGGCCCCTGGGTCCTGCGCGGCGTCTCCGTCACGATCGCGCACGGCCGGGCGGTCGGACTCGTGGGCCTCAACGGGGCGGGCAAGAGCACGCTGGTGAAGCTGCTGTGCCGGTTCCATGACCCGGAGCGCGGCCAGATCCTCTGGGACGGCACGGACATCCGCGAGTTCGAGGTGCACGCGCTGCGCCGCCGGATCGCCGCGACGTACCAGGACTATGTGACCTTCGACCTCACCGCCGCGGAGAGCATCGGCGTCGGCGACCTCGCCCACGCCGGCGACGCCGGGCGCGTCCGTGCCGCGGCCACCCGGGCCGATGTCCACGACATCATCGCCCGGCTTCCCCGGGGCTACGCCACGATGGTCAGCCGGCTGCTGCACGGTGAGGAGGAGGACGAGCAGGGTGTCATGCTCTCCGGTGGACAGGCGCAACGCCTTGCGCTGGCGCGGTCGCTGATGCGCGACGACGCCGACCTGGCGATCCTCGACGAGCCGAGCGCCGGCCTCGACGCGCTGGCGGAGCACCGGATCCATACCGCCCTGCGCGAGCGGCGCCGCGGGCGTACGACCCTGATGATCTCCCATCGGCTCTCCGCGCTTCGCGACGCCGACGTCATCGTCGTGCTCGCCGATGGCGCCGTCGCCGAGCAGGGCACCCACGACGAGCTTTTCGCGAGCGGTGGCGGGTACGCGCAGCTGTTCGCGGTCCAGGCGGCCGGGTACCGCGAGTCGGTCGGGACCCGTCCATGACGGCCGCCGCGGTGATCGGGCTCGCAGCGCTCATCGCGGCCGTGCTGGCGGCCGTCCTCGCGGCCACGTCGGCGCGGCGCCGGTGGACGATCGTCCGGGTCAGGGGGATGAGCATGATGCCGACCTATGCCGACGGCGACCGCCTGCTCGTGCGCCTCGGGCGCCGAGGGTGGGTCCGCGACGACGTGGTCGTGTTCCACCCACCGGGTCGCCGGCGACACTCCCGCCGGCCGGGAGATCCGGAGTGGCTGATGAAACGGGTCGTGGCCGTGGCGGGCCAGCCGATCCCGGCCGATGTCCGGGCCGCCGTCGCGGCCGTGCGCGCCGATGTCGTCCCGGCCGGATGCCTGGTCGTTCGCGGTGACAATCCGCAGAGCTACGACTCCCGCCGATTCGGCTATCTGCGGGCGAGCGACGTGGTCGGCACGGCGGTCCGGATGCTGGCTCCGTACAAGGCGGCGCGAGTTCAGTGAACGCGTGCCGCCGCCAGATCAACGGCTGGCGGGTCCACCGCATCCAGGTCGGCCAACCACGCGGCGACCGCCTGTGCCTCGGCCCGCCCGTGTGCCTCGTAGATCTCGTGGGCCCGCTGCCCGGCCGCCCGCGCGGCGGCGTGGTCGTGCAGGGCCGGCCGGGCCCGGCCGAGGGCGGCCAGCGCCCGGGCCCAGGGCAGGTGGTCACCGGCCAGCTCGAGGCGGTCGCACGCCTCCTGGAGGGCACCGGCCGCCTCGAACATCCGGCTGTCGGCCAGGTGGACCTGTCCGATGACCGTGCCCGCTCGTGCCTGCCCGACGACGTCGTCGACGTCGAGCAGCGTCTGGGCGGCCCGCTGCCCGTACCACGCAGCGTTGGCGAGGTCGCCGTGGTCGACGTAGGCCTCGGCGAGCAGCAGCTCGACCCGGCCGGCGTTGGCCAGATCGCCGAGGTCGACCAGGTTGTGCAGGGCCCTCCGGTAGATCCGGACCGAATCCTGGTGCCGCCCCTCAAGCGTCGCCGCCAGTCCCAGACACACCAGCACATTGCTCTCCGTCGCCGGGTTGGCGTCGGGCCCGAGCACCTCCAGAGCCCGTTCGAAGGCCGCCCGTGCGTGCACGAGATCACCCTGGTCGAGATGCAGGTTGCCCGTCCCGATGTGGGCCAGGGCAAGATGCTCAGCCGCGGTGACCTCGATGTGAGCGGTGGCCCACCGCAGCGCCGCGGCCGCCTCCCGGCGGCGACCGAGGTGGCGCAGGGCGATGCCGAGCTGGCAGGCGGTGATGCCGGCCCGGTTCACGTCACCGGCGCGGATGAAACCGATGCGGGCGCGCCGCAGGTGGGGCAGCGACGCCTGCGCGCGTCCGCGGCCGCGCAGGAGACCGCCCAGCCCCAGCAGGAGGGTGGGTCGGGCCTCGGGCTCGCCGGCCTCGCGGAGGCCCGCCAGGACCAGGTCGACCAGATCGCTCCATTCGTCGATCCCGCCGCGATTGCCGACGTGCACGGTCATCGCGGCGACCATCCGCCAGGCCACGTCGGTCCACCCGTGGCGCACCGCGTCGCGGACCGCGCCGACGAGGAAGCCGTGCTCGGCCTCCAGCCATTCGTCCGGGGCCACGGCCGGATCGGGGTCGCCCGCGACGCGGAACCACTGCGACGGGACCGGCACGGCCGGGAACGAGTTCGACCTGAGGGCGGTGCCGGCTTCGACCGCCATCCGGGCCAGTCCCTCATAGAGGCGCCGCGCCGCCGCGGCCCGTACGCTCGCCGAGTCGTCGGAGTGCGCCCGGTCCTGGCCATAGGCCCGGACGAGGTCGTGGATGCGGTACCGGACACCGGCGCCGGCCCGTTCGGCGCCGACCAGCGACACGTCCACGAGCCGCGCGAGGGCGGCCCCGGCCATCGCCGGTCGCACGCCGAGCAGGGCCTCGGCGACCCACGACGGGAACTCGTTGATCGGCAGCTGGCCGAGCAGGCGGAACAGTCCCGCGGCCATCGGGTCGAGCCGCGTGTAGCTCAACGCGATGCTGGCCCGGACCGTGCGGTCGTCGACGGCCAGCTCGTCCAGGCGCAGGCGCAGGTCCGCGAGGCGGGAGACGGCCTGGGCCAGACGCAGCTCGGGTGCCCGGGCAAGCCGTACGCCGATGATCCGTATGGCCAGCGGCAGCCGACCACACAGGTCGACGACCCGGCTGGCGGCGACCGGCTCGTCGGCCACCCGGGCACTGCCGATGAGGGCGGTCAGCAGGGCCAGGGCGTCGGCCGTCGGGAAGACGTCAAGGTCGACGAACGCGGCGCCGTCGACCCCGGTCAGTGCCTGTCGACTGGTGATGACCATGGCGCATTCGGACGCCGGCGGGATCAGCGGGCGCACCTGGCGCTCGTCGACCGCGTCGTCGAGCAGGAGCAGCAGCGACCGTTGTGCCAGCGCCGAGCGGTAGGCGGCCGTTCGCGCGTCGGGGTCGTCCGGCACCGGTCCGGCCGGGCCGAGCGCGTACAGCACCGAACCCATGACCTGAATCGGGTCGGCCGGCGCGTCGCCGGTGCCGTGCAGGTCGAGGTACAGGCATCCGTCGGGGTACCCGTCGCCGGTGGCGTGGGCGAACCGCAACGCCAGCGCCGTCTTGCCCACCCCGCCCGGGCCGCAGACGTTGACCACTGTCCGTCCGCCGCCCGCGTCGAGCAGGCGCGTGAGCTCGAGCGCGCGACCGGTGAAGTCGGCCAGGTCGGGGGGGACGGCCCAGATGCCGGGGGCCTGTCGTGGCCCGATCCGCCGGGTTGTGGCCGACTCCGACGGCGTCCCGGTCGGGCCCGCCGTAGGGTCGCCGGCGAGGATCGCGCGATGCAGGTCCTGCAGGGTGGCGCTCGGCTCGATCCCCAGCTCCGTGGTGAGCACCTCGTACCCGTCGCGGTAGACCGCGATGGCCTCGCTGCACCGGCCCGACCGGGCGAGGCTGAGCATCAGCTGAGCCCGCAGGCCCTCCCGGAACGGGTGCTTGCGGACCAGCGAGGTGAGCTCGGGGACCAGCCGCCCGTGCCGGCGCAGGGACAGCTCCAGGTCGGCGTTCTCCTCGATGGCCACGAGGCGGCTCTCGTCGAGCCGGGCCGCCTCGGCCTGCAGCTCGTTGTCGCGGACGACATCCGTGCCGTCGAATGCGGGTCCCCGCCAGAGTTCGAGCGCCTCGCGGTAGGTCAGCGCCGCCTCGTCGGTGCGGCCGGCTTCCCGGTGCCGACGGGCGGCGGCGATGAGTTGCTCGAACCGGGCCGCGTCCACCGTCTGCCCGCACGCGTTGAGCCGGTAGCCCGACCCTGCGGTGACGATCACCTCGTCGGGGTCGGTGGCGAGCCGCCGTCGCAACGAGGAGACCAGGGCCTGGATGCGGTTGCGGGCCGACCGCGGTGGGCCGGTGGGCCACAGTACGTCGATCAGTCGCTCGGTCGAGATGGTCACGCCCATGCGGGACGCGAGGACGGCGAGCAGGTTGCGCTCGAGCAGAGAGGGTTGCAGTGAACGTCCACTTGCGACGACGTCCACCGGCCCGAGAACCCTGATCACCACGCGCTTGTCGGACATCCGCCCCCGACCATCATCGTTCTCTCGCGCAGGCCCGATCCTACGTCGTCAAGACAAGCCGTCGGGGGACGCGTCGGCTCCACCGGGGTAACTGGGCGACCGAGCTCGGGGGTGTTCGTGCCGAGATATGGCTATCCGTGAAGATCAAAAACGAACGCCCGTCGGCCCGTGTGTCGGTCGGGTGACAACACCCCCGCCCGACACAATGAGTGTGATATTCACATCCCCTATACGCCCTTCCCAGGCATGGGGGTTACCCCGATGTTTGGGACCTGCCTCCGCCCGCACGCTATGTGCACGCCCGGTCAAGGCGGCAGGGCTCCCCAAGTCAAGGAGGCACCACCGATGTCAGACAAGAACGTTTACGACCAGCTGGTGGCCTGGGTCCGCAGCATCCTCCCGCCTAACCGCGAGGCTGCCACCCAGTTCTTCGACGACCCGCAGGGCGTCCTGGCGGCTCAGGGCTTCGCCGACCAAGACCTCTCCGGCATCGACATCTCGCAGGTCGTCAGCGACGCCTGTAACGACCCGAGCGTTCCCCACCCGGTGCGTGAGGCGGCCCAGGGCTACTCCAGCACCCCCCACCCGGCCCGGTCGTTCGACCACACGGTGACCCAGCTTCAGCAGGTCACCACCGTCGTGTACGAGGGCGACGAGTACTTCGTCGACAACCGCACCACGATCGACGTGGAGCACCTCGAGGGCGACATCGACATCGACAACGTCACGGCCCAGGGCCCTGGCTCGACCGCGGCGGGCGACGACGTGAACCAGGCCAGCGGCAGCTCGCAGATCATCAACGGTGACAACTTCGGCGAGGCGACCAACGTCGGCGAGCGCGGCGTCAACGTCGACCTCGGCCTGACTGGCCCGACCCGGCTGGGCGAGACCGAGCCGTTGCTCACCCGCGAGGCCGGTGGCCTGCTCGGGCCCGGCGGCGGTGGCCTGAACATCAACACCGGTGACGGCTTCGCCGGCGTGCAGGGCCCGTCGATCAACCCGGTCGTGGGCGACAACAACACCGTCTCCAACATCCAGGGTTCCACCCTGACCAACAGCAACCTCAACTTCGGCGACGGCAACACCAACGTCACCGGCTCGCCGGGCGCCGTGACGGCGACGGGCGGCGGCGACGCCGTCAACCAGATCGGCAACGTGGTTGGCCCCGGCGGCGCTCTCGCCGGCACTGGCGGCGCGTCTGGCCACTACGAGGACAACGACACCACCAACACCCACGTCGAGGACAACGACACC
>Ga0075421_100010848_pt1 | contig 11268 bp, 8 predicted proteins | sample SoiMetdeltSBSDD5_FD_75292 | JGI IMG/M metagenome (GOLD analysis project Ga0075421, IMG submission 75292) | Bulk soil microbial communities from a Populus tree surrounding site in Tennessee, USA - Soil MetaG P. deltoides SBSDD5 | ecosystem: Environmental > Terrestrial > Soil > Tree plantation...
GTTTGCCGAAATCCCTGCTCAAAAGTAAATTCAGGCTGCCAACCTATATCAAGTAGAGCGGCATTATTGGCTTTCCAAATAGTTGTATCCCATGCCCGCTTTTGCATTGTCCCCCATTGCGGTTCCACAGAAAGATCGAAAACCTGCCTGGCCAGCGCAACCACAGCGCGAAGAGATGTTTGAATACCCGTCCCAAGATTATAGACTTCTCCCGCTGTTCCATGAGACTGATTGGCCAAAAGGAGATATGCGTTTTCTACATCCCTTGCATAGACAAAATCCCTCGCGATTTCAGGATCCGCCAAAGGAGGCAACGTACCCTGCAACCCATGGAGAATCACTTTTGGAATCAGCCGATCACGGTCCTCGTAAGGCCCATAAACAGAATAGAGTCGCAGCGTCGGAATAGTCAGGTTATGACGACTGGCAGTGTATCGACAAAATAGAGTAGCCGATGCCTTTGTTACCGCATAATAACTGTTTGGATCGATCCACTCGTATTCTGCTGGCGCATGATCTTTAAAACCATATTCGGAGGACGAACCTGTGTTGATAAACACTTCGAAACCTGCGGCCCGACAGGCCTCTATCAGATTGACAGTACCCAAAAAGTTCGTTTGAATCGCTGTATGGAGATCATCCTGCCGTGAATAAGCGCCATAAGTGGCCAGATGAAAGACCCAGTCTGGTCGCATGGCAGCAACCTTGGTCCGCAAATGTTCTTCGTCCAGTAAGTTGATAATATGAATTTGAAGATGCGGAAGTAAATCTCGAACGCGCCATTCGTTATATTCCGGACGAACCAACAGATGCACATTGTGCCCGTCTTTGACCAGCCGTTCGACTAGATTAGCACCTACAAAACCGGTTCCGCCCGTTATAATGATGTTTTTAGCATTCATTAGTTTCATCTGGCAGAAAAATAGTAGATAGCACAGCCAATTCTATTGATAACGGGGAAGTCTTCGACAACTGGCTCAACCCATTTCATCAATTTAGCCAGCCAGTCAGGGCAAAACATGGGGACAAATCCCGCCCATCGGCGGTGAACAATCTTGCCACCTAGTTGAACTACCCATTGATCCAACAGATGGGGGGCATATGATTTTTCCTGATGCTCGATGTGATAAGCTGAAAATTTTTCATTAAACTTCAAGCCGGGGTTGTATCCGTTCGGTTCAATCACCCAAATCATATCGGCCACCCGCAAAGCTTCGTGAATTGCCTTCTTGGGGTCATCCAGGTGGTGCAAAACCGCTCTTAAAATTGCGATATCAAAACTTTTAGCCTGGAATGGTAATTCATACGCACTATTAATCATGTAATGAATCTTCCGGCCGATGGATTTGTTGTAGGCTACCTTTATCGCCTTGTCAGCGACATCCCCGGCAATGATTTGCTTGGGTTCCCCAAACAAGTCAAGCTCAAGTGTGTGAGTTCCATCGCCGCAACCAATGTCCAATATGCTTTTTGCCTTGACAGCCAAAGACTCGAGCGTTACATCCGTCATTCTTCGACCAGCCAATTTGCTGCTCAAAGATATGTTGGTTGTGTAATAATAGCCTTGATTTTCAACGGCATCGTCATTAAAAATGTTCTTGGCCATGTATTTTCATTATCGTGATTTTTGAGCAATGATATACAAATTTCCGAGCGGCAACGTAAGGCTTAGTTTGTTCAATGGCGTACGGTTGACAATATCGAGTAATTTCTGCTTGATTCCCTGAGGCATCGGAAACAACCTCAATAAACTATGCAGACGGATAATATTCCAGGCAGCCCCAACTTCCAGGACATGGAGACCGTGATTTTCAAAAAGCTGCTTCATGGTTTTGGGACTGTAAAGATAAGTATGTTCGATATCAATGATGGGACTTTTCTCCTTGAGAACGAGTGAGGATATGGCCTCTACATTGTGATTCAGGCATAGGATCACACCGCCTGGATGAAGCAACCTGACACATTCCGCCAGGAGGATATTTGGCTCTGGAACATGATCAAATGTTTGAAACATGCAGATGGCGCTGAAGGTATTGATCGGAAGCAGACCGGGCCGCAACATGTCACATATGATTTTCGATCTGACTGCCGGATTTGCCTGCTCGATCGCATCCTTGCTTGGTTCAACGCCGGTAATTTCTCTGAATCCCTGCGATTGGGCCTCTTCCAAAAAAAAACCGTTTCCACAACCGATTTCCAATAAGTGATGCTTTGAAATCTGATATTTTTCTGCTTTGCGTAAATAACGCCCATAGGTTCTTGTTAGATTGGGCGTTTCCTGACTGTATGTGAAGCTGCTCTGCTGATAAAGCAATCTAAGGAGGCTGGCATCGGCCACGGGATCCGAGCGGACCAATCCGCACGTATTACAGCGCACGATTTGATAGTGAAGCATATCAGGAATTCGGCGGGCAGAAAACACAGCCGGATTGAAGGCTTCGATCTCAAAGTTAGCCCGATAGATGACCGATGCATTATTTTTCGTAGAGCATATTGCGCAGGTCGTGGAAACCAGCTCAAGTCCCATGCTTGGCCTGTTCTTCGTTCGCTGTGCGAGGGTCGTTCAAAATGCTTTCCACCAGGAACGGCGGACGCCGCTTTACTTCATCATAAATATGGGCCAGATATGCTCCGATAATTGACAAGCATAATAATTGAATTCCACCCATGAGTAGAATCAAGATAATAAGAGTAGTAAACCCACTGGGTGCCAGAGTGGGGATAAGCAGCCGCAATGTAAATTGCACGATAATGCCTATCAAAGAAAGAATGACCATCCCCAACGCAAGCCAAGTGATCATTTCCAGCGGCACGTAGGAAAAAGAGAGGATCGCCTTTCGTGCCCAGGCCAAATTCTTGATGAAAGAATTGGTGGTACGGCCAAACATTCGTTCTGGCCTTACGTACGGGACCCCGATCTGTCTGTAACCCACCCAGGCCCGAAGTCCGCGCATGAAGCGATTATTCTCCGGCAGGCTGTTCAACGCATCGACAACGCGTCGGTCCAGCAGGGAGAAGTCTCCGGCATCCAGCGGGATGCGAACATAGGCCATCCTGCTAAAGATGCGATAGAAGGCCTTGTAAAAGAATTGCATAGTCGGGTTGGCTTCTCGCCGGATGCGATCACCGTAAACGATTTGATAACCCTCCCGCCATTTCGGGTAAAAAGCCTCGATCACTTCGGGTGGGTCCTGCAAGTCACCGTCCAATAGGATGACAGCGTCTCCGGTGGCAATCTTCATGCCGCTGGTGAAGGCGCTTTGAGAGCCAAAGTTACGCGTGTGGTTGATCACAACCACTTGTTTATCCTGCCTGGCGATGTCGGCCAATACCTCGCGCGCATTGTCAGGACTGCAGTCGTTGACAAAGATAATTTCATACCGGACGTTCAACTTGTTGAAAACGTCGACTAAGCGCCGATGCATATGTGGGACTGCCAGGGCATCCAGATAGACGGCGATGATCGCGCTCAATTTTGGGGTCGTGAGGGAAGTATCAGACATTTTGTCTCAGGTATTCGCCAATGCGAGTGGCGAGCTTTGCTGCCGAGAGTCCATGCCTCTCGTGCAGAAATGCCGCACTGCCGAGAGAACCGTTCAGAAGCGAATCAAAACCCAGGCGAACGACCCAGCTGTCCAGATGATGCTCTGCAACGATCTCGGCGATAAGAGAACCGATTCCACCTGTAATGTAATGCGACTCGATGGTAAAGACATGCTCAAAGGACGACAATGCATCGATCAGGTCGGCGGTCGGGACAGGGGCGATACTGGACACCACCAGAACGGTCGTCATGATTCCCTGCTGCTCTAGCAGATTCGCGGCTTTGACCGCTTCCCTCGTAATCGCACCAGAGCTCACAAGCAAAACATCCCTGCCGGAACCGATCTGCTGCGTTTGCCCCAGCTCGAAGCTGCGGTTCAGATCCGGAAGCTCAAACGAGTCTTTGCCAAGCCGGAAGTAGACCGGTCCGGATACATGCTGGGTTTTTTCGACAGCCGATTTTGTCTGCGTGTCGTCGGCCGGAGCGATGATCGTCAAGCCGGGCTGCGTGCGGAGAACGCCGATATCATCCACGCCAAAATGGCTATTCCCATTAAACCCGTAATCGACGCCCTGCCCCACCCCCACGATGCGAACCGGAAGCTGGTGATATACCGGACCGTTACGTATAAATTCAAACGGTCGCAGTGCCGCAAAGGGTGCGATGGAATATACAAATGGAACGTAACCAGCCTCCGCGAGGCCGGTTGCAATCCCGACCATGTTTTGTTCGGCAACGCCAACGTTGATGAAACGATCTGGGAATAACTCTACAAAAGGCTCGATTACCAGATACCCAAGGTCACCCGTCAGCAGGAGAATGCGCTGATCAGTTTTCGCAAGCTCTACCAGTGCTTTGATGAATGCAGTTCTCATGGGCGCTTCTCGATACTTTCCAAAGCCTGGCTATACTCTTCCTGAGACATCGGCCAGTAATGCCATTTAATCTTATTTTCCATGAAAGGGACACCCTTGCCAAAGGTGGTATGTGCCAGGATCACGTGCGGGCAGGTAGATTCCTGTTCGCAGGATTGAATGGCGCGGATGATTTCCTCAGGTGAATGTCCGTCCACATCCTTCACTTCCCATCCAAATGCTTCCCATTTTTTGCCCATTGGCGAAGTATTCAGAACATCCTGAATATATCCAAGCGCCTGCTGGCCATTGAGATCAATGATTACGTATAGATTCGAAAGTTTGTGATGCGCCGCAAACATGGCTGACTCCCAAACGATGCCTTCATTGCATTCCGCATCACTGATCAATACAAAAACGCGTCGCTTCGAATTTCGTATTTTAGCGGCGAGTGCTGCCCCCACCGCATAAGAGATACCCATTCCTAGCGAACCAGTACCAAAATCAACTCCCGTCAGGAGACGTTCAGGATGCACGGCTAGAAGGGTGTCATCACTGCAATAGGTATCCAGCATTTCGCCCGGAATCCAGTTTTTCAGGAAAAACGCTGCATAGAGCGCCAGGGCCGCGTGTCCCTTTGAAAGTATGAATCGATCACGATCCGGATCGTTCGGATCAGGAATATTCATCACCCCAAAATAAAGAGCGGCAATGATATCTGCAATGGATAAAGCAGAGCCAATATGGCCCACATTGGCCCGTTTTGCTTGCTCGAGGATAATTCTTCTGATTTGAGTGGGGAATGCGGGTTGTTCCATGGGATTAAAAAATGAATCATATAAGCAGGTCATTACTAAAATGGTATGGTCAATGTGTGCGAAAACAAAAATTAGTCTTAAGAAGTATACTCCACTCGCTGAAGATTTTGGCGTATCCTACTTTACATTTATGTCCACTAAAAATTATCTCTTTAAGTAAGTTATGTTTTCATCCATCATGCTTATTATTCCGCAATAAAAAGAGCCTGTCCGTCGACAGGCTCTTTTCGAGTTCTAGTGTTCTTACCGAAAAGCGCTATTTCGTCATTGACTCAGCCGGTGCCTTCGAGCGCATCACAGCCCAAGCTAAAACTCCCAACAACGCAAGAGCTACTACCCAAACGCCAAGTGATAAGTTCCCTGAATACTGCACCACGATCGGCGCAATGATCACGGAAACCAGGTTCACCACCTTAATCATCGGGTTCAGGGCCGGACCAGCGGTATCCTTGAACGGATCTCCAACGGTGTCGCCGACCACGCCAGCCTTATGACGCTCAGAACCCTTACCTGTATTATTCGCAGGATCCCTGGGTTCATCTTCGATCAACTTCTTGGCATTGTCCCAGGCGCCACCGGAGTTGTTGAGGAACACCGCCAGCAATTGACCGGAGACAATGATGCCTGCCAGGAAACCACCCAATGCTTCGACCTGCAGGAGCAAACCGATCACAATCGGAGAGACGATACCGAGCAATGCCAACGAGACCAATTCTTTTTGCGCAGCAATGGTGGAGATGGAAACGGCCTGAGCATAATCGGGCTTGACCTTTCCTTCCAGCACGCCCAGTTTGAACTGGCGACGGACTTCCAACACAATCAGCGACGCCGCGCGGCTTACCGCTTGAATGGCAAAGGAGGAGAACAACCACGGCAAGGCGGCGCCAAACAACACACCTACAAATACCTGCGGAACATCCACGCGGATGCCAATCGCAGAGATCAATCTTTCAGGCGGCACACCCAGCTCCGTCTGGGCGCGGGAGACATCCACGAGGAAAGAACCGAAGAGCGAAACTGCGGCAATCACAGCCGAACCAATCGCCACACCCTTTGTAATGGCCTTTGTCGTGTTGCCTACTGCATCGAGGTCAGCCATGATTTGCTGGGCATTTCTGGTTTCTTTATCGGTCATCCCAGACCAGGACATTTCACCGATGCCATTCGCATTGTCAGCAATCGGACCAAACGAGTCCATCGCCACATTGTTACCGGTGAGCGTGAGCATGCCAATGCCGGTCATCGCCACACCGTACAGTATGAAGGTAGCCTCGTCTGCACCAGAAACACCGGGAATGGTACCAAAGATAAAAATGGAGGCAACGATCGTCAAGGCGATGACAATCACCGACCAGACGGAGGATTCAAAACCAACGGAAACACCGTTCAAAATCAATGTTGCCGGACCCGTGTCAGCCGCTTTCTTGATATCATTGACCGGCGCCGCGTGCGTGCCGGTGAAGTATTCGGTTAAACGGTCGATCAGGATGGCAAGCAAAACGCCCACACCCACTGCCGTTGGCAAACGCCACCAACCGCCCCATTGTGCCATCTCAGGCGTATTCAAATACAGGAAACCAGCAATAAAGAACATGGCCGCTGAGATGACAGCGGAGGTCAAGAACCCGCTGAAAATCGCTTTCATCGCGTCTTCGCTCTTGCCCGTCGTACCGGCTTTAACGAAGTAGGTTCCGATAATGGAAGATACCACACCGATACCGCGCACCATCAACGGGAAGATGATCCACTCCAGGCGGCCGGTAATGTGCCAGAGCGCCAGACCAAGAATAAGTCCGGAAACGATCGTCACTTCATACGACTCGAAAATATCAGCGGCCATACCTGCGCAGTCACCGACATTATCGCCGACGAGGTCCGCGATCACAGCGGGGTTTCTCGGGTCATCCTCAGGGATGCCTGCTTCCACTTTACCGACCAGATCAGCACCGACATCTGCTGCTTTGGTGAAGATACCGCCACCCACGCGCATGAACAACGCGAGGAGCGTTCCACCGAAACCGAAACCGAGCAATGCATCGGGGGCCGCAATGCCAAGAATCATAAAGATGATGGTTCCGCCGAGCAAGCCGAGACCATCCGTCAACATACCGGTGATGGTACCGGCGCGATAAGCGATGCGTAATGCATCACCAAATGATCTTTTGGAAGCGGAAGCCACGCGCACATTGCCTTCGATTGCCATGCGCATACCGATCTGACCAACTGCCAGAGAAAAGCCAGCACCCATAACAAAAGCCAGACCACGCGCAATACCAATCCACAACTTGAGTTGAGCATCAGTCATACCCGGGAAGCGTTCCTGCGCTTCAGGAGAAGGCGGAACAACGTAAACAGACAGGAACAAAACAACAGTCAGGACCGCGATTAAAGGCAAAATGGAGCGGAACTGCTTCTGCAAATAAGCATTCGCTCCATCTTTGATGGCGTTCCAGACTTCCTGCATTTTCGCGGTGCCCTTGTCTTCTCGCAGGATCTGGGAGCGTAAGAAAATCGCGTATCCCAACCCCAGCCATGCAACGCCAAACACGGCCCATATCGCAATCTGTTCCAAAGTGGAAAGTCCCATTGTGAACATGTACGGTGAATCCTCCTAAGGAAATAAAAAGTGTGGGCTTGCGCCCTTAGCAGGGGGATTTTACAGGTGCAAGAGGGAAGTGTCAAGAAGAATGTGCGATTCTGCACATTCTTAGAAGCGTCCAAAATACTTTCGAATTCAAGAAGTGAGGTTGCTGAAACCTGGAGACCGCCCCTTGCCCGAACAAAACGGTATGCGGCAATATCGCCCACTGGATTGAGCGAAGAGTACGCTCTTAGGGGAGCCTCTCTATTACCAGGACGACTTACGTGCCGACCAGATGATTATGCGCGAGGTCTCACTTGAGCGGATCAAAGCCGAAATTGCCTTGCCTACTTGCAGTATTTGCCACCGGAAAATTGACACGCAGCTCGAAGAAGGTGGTAAAATACCCGTCGCCTTGGGGAGTGGTGTAACGGTAACACGCCACGCTCTGGACGTGGAATTTGGGGTTCGAATCCCTGCTCCCCAGCCAAGAATATCCCCAAAAGGGGATTTTTCTTTTCCTACAATTGCCCGATATCCTCAACGAAGAACCACCAGTTACCTGACGAGCGCCGTTGGCTGGTGGTTCTCTCTATGAAGTTGGCTTTCGAGAATCTTTTCTATTTGAATCAAGACAAATTACAGGCTTTCCACCTCTTTGCTGATATACAACTCGCCATTTAATACGCGCTTAATGCCTTCGAGAATACCGCCCGGGTTCTCCTTGACCATGTACCCGCGCGCGCCAGCATCCAGGGCGCGGCGCACATACTGAAGGGAGTTATGACCAGAAAGTACCGCGCATGGCAACCCGGGATATTTCTCACGCACTTTCCCAACCAGGTCGATGCCGCTCATTTTCGGCAGAGAGATATCCGCCAAAACGAGATCAACCTTGAGATCAGGAAGCTGTTCGAGCGCTTGCTCGGCGGTGTCTGCAATGGCCACAACATCCAAATCCTTGTTTGTGCTCAAAACGCGTAGAAGCGCTTTCGCGAAAATCTGATGGTCCTCCACCAGCAGGATTGAACTCGTGCTCATCAGGTACCTCCTCGTGCTAGCAGATTACATGACTGACAGATGGAAAGGTTATATATGGTGGTCTTGCAGTTCCGGTGAAACATAGATCTCTCCTTGCATCACATGTCGAATGCTGTCAACAATCTCCAGGGCATTATCCTTCAAGACATAACCACGCGCGCCCGCCCGGAGCGCCCGGGTTACGTAGTGGGCCAGCGCATGTCCCGAGAGCATCAGGCAGGGCAGATGTGGGTACTCGTCTCGCAGCATGGCTACGAGACCGATGCCGTTCATCTCAGGTAACGAAACATCCACCAACACGAGATCAAACTCCTGCTGGGGTAATTCCTGCAAGGCTCGTTCCGCCGTTCGGGCAACTTTTGCGATTTCCATATCCTCGGTCTTGCCCAACAAACGGACGAGCACACTGGCAAAGACGGCGTGATCTTCAACGAGCAAAATGGAGATCATATTGATTTATTTAGGCCGACTGGTCTGCTAGCGGAGCTTCGATGGTGATACGAGTTCCGGTACCTGGTTCAGAATCTACTTCCAGCGTACAGCCCACCAGGAACAGGCGGTCGCGCATCCTCCTCAGGCCATGCGAAAGCTGACGGTCAAGGGCACTTGTATCAAAGCCCTTCCCATTATCGCTTACGGTAATGCTTAGCCAGTCATCCATCTGCTCCAGGACAACGGCAGCTTGAAAGGTTCCGGAATGCTTTACAACATTAAAGAGCAACTCACGCACAGCCTGAAAAACAATGGTGCGTACATCCTCAGGGAGGTCAGCCCGCACGCCATTCGACTCCACCGTTACCTCCAGATTGTATTGCGTCTTCATTTGGGAGGCCAGCCAGAGGAACTGCTCGGGCAGCCCCTCCCCGCTTAAGATTGGCGGGCTCAGATCGATGCTGAGCTGGCGGGCAATCGCAATCGATTCTGCCAGCCATTCATCCAATTGTTCAAGATCGGTGCTGGCTGATTCCGGTTCATTCTTGGCCAGGGCGTCGGCCAGGAAAGATAACTGCACCTTGACCGCGAAGATGTTCTGCTGAAGATCGTCATGCAGAATTTGAGAGATGCGCTGTCGCTCTGCCTGTTCTGACGCGCTCAAGCTGGTGGCGGCGCTGCGAACATCACGTTCTGAACGGGCACGCTCGGTGATATCAATAAAAGCCAGCATCAGGGCCTCTTTATTGTCCACCTCCACGGTCTGCATGGAAGCCAGGATGGTGCGGCTTTCACCGGAAGGCAACTTCGTTTCCATCTCCACGTTTCGGACGGGCCCTTCTTTCCGGAGACGAGAAATCATGGCGGGGCGCTGGCTCGTGGCAATGGGCAGGTGCATCTCCCGCGACGTACGCCCGATCACATCTTCATCTTTGAGGCCATAATAATTCCGATAGGCTTCGTTTACTCTGATGAATCTACCGTCCTCCAAACTGGTGATGGAGGTGGGAATGGGATTGGTATCAAAGAAATTTTCGAACAGATCGCGCGCCTGGCGAAGCCTTTGATTGATCTCATCCAGTTCACTGGTTCGTTCCTGTACGCGTTCTTCGAGCAACGTCTTGTGGTGTAAAACTTCCTGTTCAGCTTTCTTAAGTTTGTTGGTATCAACGAAACTGATAACCACGCCCTGGATCTTATCTTCCGTGCTGCGGTAGGGACGCAGGCTCATCAAGTACCAATCCTCATTTTCTGCCTGCACTTCAAGTTCCACCGGATTCAGCCCCCGCAAGACCCCCTCCGCGTCCTCCGTTACATGATCATATTTCATTTTGTGCGTCAGATGGCGGATGGGCCGGCCGCGGTCCCCTGGCATGATGTTGAAGAGCTTACTGATTCCTGCCGTAAACCGTTGGATGCGGAGTTCGCGGTCGAGGTAGAGCAGGCCGATTTCTGTGGTACCCAGCAGGTTCTGGAGTTCCTCGTGAGCACGCGCCAGTTCATCCAGTTTATTTCTCAGTTCGCTGTTCACCGTCTGCAGTTCTTCGTTCACCGACTGCAGTTCTTCCTTGCTCGTCTCCAGCTCTTCGGTGGCAGAACGATATTCCTCATTGATGGACTGCAGTTCCTCGTTGGAGGCTTTCATCTCCTCATTGGAACTATCATATTCCTCGATGGTGACCTGCAATTGCTCGCGCAAGCGCTGCACCTCAGTTTCCAGGCGTGCGATGATCTGATCGCGTTCGCCCTCGTTGCCAGGCTGATAGGCCTCCACCTCTTTCGTATCTATCAATTCATCCAACTCGTCTTCCAGGAAAACCACCAGTGCCTGTCTTTCCTGTTCGTGCGCGCGCGAGGTTGTTTCGAAGCGAGGGCGGACCGTCATGACCACACGCCGCGGATGACCATTGAATTGAACGTACACCGGGCGGCTGAGTATGGCACGGTCTTTTTCGAAGGCGTTGAAGATGGCGGTGCGGAGTTCCAATTGAAGCTCCG
>Ga0075421_100010851_pt1 | contig 11267 bp, 10 predicted proteins | sample SoiMetdeltSBSDD5_FD_75292 | JGI IMG/M metagenome (GOLD analysis project Ga0075421, IMG submission 75292) | Bulk soil microbial communities from a Populus tree surrounding site in Tennessee, USA - Soil MetaG P. deltoides SBSDD5 | ecosystem: Environmental > Terrestrial > Soil > Tree plantation...
CAGGATGCCGTGTTCGATGCGCTTTTCCGGCACCACATTGGCAACGTGTTTCGATTCGCCGGTCTGCCGCTTCCGGATGACCTGTCGCAGCCGATCAAGAAGAACCTCGAAGGCCGCCGCTCGGTTATGCCGCCGCCGTAGCACGGGAACGGGGGAAACGATCAACGGTTAACGATCAATTGTCATTTGTCATTTAAGGTGCGCGCTTCGCGCGGTTTTATTTCTTTGTAAAGCAAATGCCCGCGCGAAGCGCGCACCTTAAATGACAAATGACAATTGATCGTTAACCGTTGATCGTTTTCCCCGTTCCCGATCCCTTAGAGCAGATCGTCGAGAATTCGGAAGAATGCCCGCCGTGAAAGAGTTGAGGTGGCGGTGTGGGTGACGCCTTCTTCCTGCCATGCCACGGTCAACGTGCCGTCCTTTTCAAACAGCACACCCGGCAGTCCGCGGATTTCAAGATCCTCAGGAGCTTTCACGTCGCCAAACCGTTTGTCTTTGGGATCGCGTCCGCGACCCTGGGGCAAGACCTCGCTGAAAGGACCGGCGTTCTGGTTTGGTATCTTCGGGTTCTTGAAGGAGTACAGGACGAGCGTCGTGCCCTCCGCCAGCTTGAATGTCTGGCGCACGACAGGATAGAACGTGACCTTCAGAGAGCCCCGGCCGACCCTGACGTTTTGGATACCGGCGTCAGCCACGTCCACGCTTTCAACCGTCCCGGTATCTTTGGAAAGTCCCATCAGGGGAATGCCCGCCATTTCGCCGGCGCTGTTGTAATTGGATGGCTTGAAGTCTTTCGCCTGCACATACGTGATGATCGGATTGACATGTTTGGATGGGTCGTATGAATCACCAGGCGGGATCTGCGCCAGCAATGCCTGCGGCGCTGCTAGTAAAGTAAGAATCGTTACGAAGCGGATCATGCCGAGATTATAATCCCTGCCCATATGCAAGGCACAGTGCGCGCTTTATTCGTCGCGCCTAAGAAAAAATCCGGAATGACTTCGGTGATGCAGGTTGAAGCTGCACAAACCGGATTTGCCGGCGATTTTCATAGCGCCGGACCTTCATCCCGCCAGATTCTGATGATCTCCAATTCGGTCCTGGAGGAGTACGAACTCTCGCCGGGTTCGCTCTCTGAAAATATGGTGGTCGATGGACTAGACGTGATGCGGTTCGACAGCGGACAGCGTCTGCAGATCGGTCAAGCCGTGCTGGAAGTCCTCGGGCCGTGCGATCCGTGTAGCCAGATGGATCGGATTCGAAACGGTTTGAAGCAGACATTGGTCGGAAAGCGAGGAAGGTTCGCCAAGGTCGTGACCGCCGGAGTCATCCGGGTCGGTGACGCGATCAAGCTGTAATATGTCCCCCCGCATTGGTTTTCAATTTCCCCACGAACGCAATGCTCCGCGCGAGGAAATCCTTTCCTATATCAGGGCTGTCGATGACCTGGGTTATGACACCGTTTTTGTACCCGAAGCATGGGGTCGAGACGCATTCACGACGCTCGGCTGGATTGCTGCGAATACCCGCCGCATTCGCCTGGGACCGGGAATCGTCAATATCTACAGCCGGACGCCCTCGCTAATCGCGCAATCGATAGCCACCCTGGACGAGATTTCAGTTGGGCGTGCCGTGCTTGGTCTCGGAACGAGCGGTCCGGTCGTGATCGAGAACTGGCACGGCATGAAATTCGAGCGTGGTCTGCGACGCACCGAAGAGGCGGTCGAGATTGTGCGGTTGGCCCTCACCGGCGCGCGACTGGACTATGACGGCGAAATCTTCAAATTGCGTAACTTCCGTTTGGGCTTCAAGCCGCACCGCGACCGGGTGCCGATCTATCTGGCATCGATGGGACCGAAAAACAACGCACTCACTGGACGCATCGCCGACGGTTGGACGCCCATCTGGCTGCCGTTGAATGGCATTGCCGAAGCACGCTCTGAAATCGGTGCCAGTATTGATATCGCGCCGTGTGTGATGGCGTGTGTCACCGATCGGCCCGAGGAGGCATTCGATCTGATTCGTCCGCACGTTGCGTACTACGTCGGCGGCATGGGAACGTTCTATCGCGACGCCGTCGCTCGTTTTGGTTTTGCAGCCGAAGCCGGTACCGTTCACGAACTGTGGCAAGCGGGCAAGCGGAAAGAAGCGATTCACGCGGTGACTGACGATCTCATCGGCAGCCTCGCTATTGCGGGTACGGCGGAGGCGTGTCGTGAGCGCCTGGCTGAGTATCGAGCAAATGGCGTGGATATGCCCGTCATTGTCGTTCCGCATGGTGCGCCACAGGAAGTGTTCATGAGGACGCTGGAGACGCTGGCGTGATTGCCACAGCATTGACGATAGCCGGATCCGACCCCAGTGGCGGCGCCGGTATCCAGGCAGATCTGAAGACATTTTCTACGTTGAAGGTTTACGGCATGTCCGTGATCGCCGCGCTGACGGTCCAGAATACCCGCGGCGTCTTGAATTCGATGGACGTGCCGGCCGATTTTGTGGGCGAACAATTGGACGCGGTTATTTCAGATATCCGCCCGATCGCCGTTAAAACCGGAATGCTCGGAAGGTCCGAGATCGTGGACGTCGTCGCTTCCCGAATTCGTAAATACGCGATCTCGAATCTGATTGTTGACCCTGTGGTCTACTCAACGTCCGGGAGCGCTTTACTCAAAGACGACGCACTCGATGTCCTTCGCCGGCGGCTGTTGCCATTGGCTCTTGTTGTGACGCCCAATCTCCCGGAGGCACAGCTCTTGACCGGCCGGACAATCCACACCGTCGGCGACATGGAAGAAGCAGCGCTCGACATTCATGGTTTCGGTGCGAAGCATGTGCTTCTCAAAGGCGGGCACATGGAGGGTGCTGCAATCGATGTGTTTTTCGATGGGGACCAGTTTGAGCGGTTGGAGCGCGATAGAATTGACACGAACGATACGCATGGCACCGGCTGCGTGCTGGCGGCTGCGTTGACGGCTTATCTGGCTCGCGGCGAATCCGTCAAGTCGGCGGTTCATCTGTCGAAGGATTTTGTGACGACAGCGATACGGAATAGTTTGAGGCTCGGAACGGGTCGCGGCCCCTGCGATCCCATCGGACTTCTGTAGGCGCGGTCTGTGGATGGGAAATTGGGGTCAGACGTATCTGGCACCTATTTTCGAATTCCTCGAGTTTTATGAAAATAGGTGCCAGATACGTCTGACCCCAATTTCCCATCTCGCGCGCCGGGCGCTCATAGAGCGCCCCTACAGCATAGGAGCGGCATATGGCGATCAAAGTAAACGGCAAAGACATGAAGGATGCGGTGATCAAGACAGAGCAATTCGAGATGCGAATCCTGGAACTCACGCCTGACCGTCTGAGAGTCAGCGTGACGGATACGCAACGCGAGTCCTTCAATTTTGTACCGCGGTTTATTTCGATGGTTTATCCCGATCGTACAATCAACGCCAGGGACGCCGGTCCCGTTGCGGTGCGTCCCAAGGAACCAGTCGAAGTGATCATCTTGTTTCGCGAGAAACTGCGCATGGAAACGTTCATGCCATTTGAACTCCGATACGCCAGCAAAAAACTCGCAGAAATCAGCATCGAGTAATGAAACAAGCAAAAAAGCCGGAGCCTGCCTATTTCGTTTCGGCGCGCATCTGGATAGCGCTGTACCTCACCGCATTGGCTTTCGTAACGACGTTCGTTTACTGGAGCAGTCTGCGCGGCGACTTCGTGTTCGACGATACTCAGATCGTTCATCAGAACCCGGTTCTGCTGAACATTCACTCGCTCTCCGACGTCGTGAAATTGGGCTTTGCGTGGAGACAGCTTCTGTTTTTCACGTATGGGCTGAACTACTACTGGAACGGGCTGTCACCGTACGGATATCACGTATTCAATCTCGTTCTGCATGTGATCAACGTCGCGCTGGTGTACCTGATCATATTTGAGACTGCAGGCCGGCGGCGAGAGGCGCAATCTGCTGCCCTGGTTGGCGCGACCGTTTTCGCAGTGCATCCACTGATGTCCAGTGCCGTGAGTTACATTGCCGGTCGATCATCCGTTCTGTGCGCCGTGTTTTACTTTCTGGCGCTGCTGCTGTTTCTGAAGGCACTGAACGAAGATGCAAACGCGCGAAGCCGGATCGTCTACTTCGTTCTGGCGGGAGTCGCCGGTGTTCTGGCATGGCAATCGAAGCAGGAGGCGATTACGCTGCCGGCCTTGATGGCTGCGCTGTTCTGGCTGAAACGAGAGAAGCGAGGCGTCCGGTGGGTGCTTGCATTGGCTGCGCTGCCGCTTGTTCTAGCCGCAACGATGTGGACGCAACTGAGCGCGCTGTTTTCCCAAGTGGCGGAAAACAAAAACCTGGTTGCGGCCGGCTTCGACAGCGTACTTCCTGCCGGAACATATTTTCGAACCTACATCACATCGATAGTGGGTTACTACTTTCCGCGTCTTTTGTTGCCGGTGAACCTCAGCGCGGACCCGTACGTTGCTCCCGTCGCTCATTGGTACAGCCCGGAATTTCTGGTATCGGTCGCAATTCTTGCCGCCGTCGCTTGGTTGATCGTCCGGCGTAAAACGACGGATGCATTCTTGACTGCCGGTCTATCGGCGATCGTCATTTCGCCACTTTCCGCATACGCGTTGATCCCGCTCGCAGATGTTGTGCTGGAACATCGCGCGTATATCCCCGCTCTCGGGATTGCATTGCTGGCCGCTGCATTGTTCCGCTGGATGTGGAAGGATTCTGCAACGGCTGGTGTTGCGGTAGCTGTGGGTGTCACGTTCGTTTTCGGCCTGATGACCATTCAGCGGAATCGGGTGTTCGCGAATGAAATCGCTTTGTGGCAAGACACGGTGGGGAAGTCACCTGAAAAAGCGCGTCCGCATTACAGTCTCGGGGCGGCGTATCAGTTACGAGGTCGCTTCAACGAAGCCATTGCGGAATATCAAAAAGCAATTGTCATTAAGCCGGATCTCTATGCCGCATATTCGAACCTTTCCGCGATGCAAATCGATTCGGGACGGTTGAATGATGGCGAGGAAACGCTGCTGAAACTGGCGGATGCCGCTCCGAATTATTCGGACGGATTCGTGAACCTTGCAGCGCTGTATCTTCGGAAACAGAATCCCGCGAAAGCTCTTGAGATGGCCGAGCGCGCGCTGAAGATCAGTCCGAATTCATACGCTGCCACTTTCAATAAAGCAGAAGCCCTGACGATGCGTGGCAGTTATACCGACGCGTTGGCGAGTTATGTCAACGCGGCGTATCTGCGTCCGGACATAGCATCGCTGCACGTGGGAGTGGCACTGGCGATCACGCGCGTCGGCGGCGATGAAAACCAGATCATGGGGTACCTCCAAAAGGCTCTTCAGGTAAACCCAAATGAGCCGTCAGCGCACTATGAAATGGGTGCGATCTATCTTAAAAAGGACATGACGGATAAGGCGATTCAGGAATTCGAGGCCAGCCTCAGAGGCAGGCCCGATTTCGGACCGGCTGTCCTTAATCTTTCGCTTGCATACCAAAGAAAAGGTGAGATCTCTACCGCCCGGAGGGTTCTCGAAGTATTTCTCGCCCAATTCGGCAGGCAAGGAGCGCCATACGTGGCCGACATTCAAGCGCGGCTGACAACGCTTCCGAAGTCCTAAAAAACGCTGTAATTCAACGATGGACTGTGGCCTAATGCGCTGCATCACGTATGACGCGGGCGCAACCAGGTCAGCAAGATATCTTTCGCAGCGTCGAGAGACTGCATCGCATTCTCGAAGCGGCCAAGCTGATCAATTCCACATTAGACCTTAACGAACTGACGCGGATCATCCTGCACATTGTGCGCGAGGAAGCCGGCGTCGATAGGGGAACGGTCTTCGTCGTCGACAAGGCGCGTAACCAACTCCGTTCGGTCGTTGCGCAGGACGTCGGCAACGAGATTGTGCTTCCGATCGGCCGGGGAATCGCGGGCGCGGTGGCCTCGACCGGTCAAGCGATCGATATCGAGGACGCCTACGCCGATTCCCGCTTCGACCCGCGCTTTGATTCTATCCACGGATACCGCACGCGTGACATTTATTGCATGCCGATCGTCAACCGCGAAGGCAGTGTCGTCGGCGTGCTCGAGTTGCTGAATCGGATGCGGCCACTCGATGCCGATGATTTCGAATTCCTGACGGGCGTCTCGGTGCACATGGGACTGGCGCTCGAAAACGCCTGGCTGCACCGAGAGATCATCGAGAAGCGAAAAATCGAGCGAGAACTGGATCTGGCGCGCGATATCCAGAAGAACTTTTATCCCAGCGTCCCCGAGTCCTATGGCGGAGTCGAGATCGCTCTCTCGAGTGAGATGTGCGAAGCGGTCGGCGGCGACTACGTCGACTTCTTTCCGTTGCCGGACGGCCGATTCATCATGATGCTCGGCGACGTTTCCGGAAAGGGAATCGGCGCTGCCCTGGTAATGACATCTCTGCATGCCACTTGCCGCGCGTTAATACGGCACATTCACTCACTCGAAAAAGTGGCCATGATCCTGAACGACACGCTGGTCGAGACCACGGGTCCGGGTACCTACGTGACGCTCATGATTGTGCTCGTCGATCCTTTGAAGCGCCGGCTGCATTGCATCTGCGCTGGGCACAATCCTCCTCTTCGCGTGGATTGCACTGGCCAGGCTCAATTGCTCGACCGCGGAGGTGGCCCGCCCGTTGGATTGTTCTCGCATCTGACATTCTCGCGTGAAATTGTCGAAGTGGATCGCGGTTCGGTGATTGTCATTTATACCGACGGGGTCAGCGAGGCCGAAAATAGCGATCGCGATCAATACGGCCTCGAGCGTCTCTCAGATGTGGTTTCGCGCAATAAAGAAAAGTCCGCCAGCAGTATTCATACGGATATCCGGGCGGCCCTGTCCGAATTCGTCGGCGACCACCGCGCCAACGATGACTCGACGATGATTGTCCTCAAGTTCTAAACATTCAACAAATCCGAAACACGCGGGCATAAAGCCCGCGGCTACGGGCCAGATGCGTACATTTCCCGTAGGCGCGGGCTTTATGCCCGCGTGTTTCGGATTTGCGAGATGTCCTTACTTGCTCAGATGCGGCTCGAGATAACGCAGGATGTTTTGCGTGACGACGGTATAACCTTTGCCCGTTGGATGGATGCCGTCTTCTAAATTGAAGTCCGGCCGGCCCGCGACGCCTTCCAGGAAGAATGGAATCAAAATCACGTTTTGCGCTTTCGCGAGATCGACGTACATGCGTTCGAAATCGTGAATGTAGTCGGGCCCGTAGTTCAGGGGCAGGGTCATTCCTGCCAGCAGCACCGTGGCGCCGGCCTTCTTCGACTTTTCGACCATCACTTCAAGGTTGTGTTTTGCCTCTGCGACAGGAATCCCGCGCAGGCCGTCGTTGGCGCCGAGTTCAAGAATCACGATTTGTGGCCGAACATCCAGAGCCGCGTCAATTCTCGACAAACCGCCGCTAGTGGTATCTCCGCTGACACCCGCGTTGACGACTCGATATTTGTATCCGAGCCGATCGAGCTCTTTCTGGAGTTGCGACGGATAGGAGTGAACTAACTCAATGCCGTGCCCTGCCGTCAAACTGTCACCGAAGGCCAGAATGACGGGACGGGGATCGTGAACCGGCTCCGCTTTGTGAGCGACCGCGCTGGCGCTTCGCGCCGCCCCTCCTGTATCAGGCCGGGAACCAGTGCTGCAGGCGAGCAAGACAGCCATCATTGCGAAGCTTAACAGCAGATGACGCAACATATCAGGTAGGATAACAGAGATATCGACATGATCTCGGTCAAGAACATCGTCAAGACTATCGAAACACCCACGCATCGCGTGGAGATTCTCAAGGGCATCAGCTTTGAGGTTCCCGCATCGCAGATCGTGGCGATCACCGGGGCCTCCGGCAGCGGGAAATCCACGCTGCTCGGGCTTTTGGCGGGATTGGACTGGCCGACCTCCGGGGCGATTCACCTCGACGGTATCGACATCACCCAACTCAACGAAGACGAGCTCGCGGTCTTGCGCGGCAAGAAGATCGGCTTTGTCTTCCAGGCCTACCAGCTGATACCGACGCTCAATGCGCTGGAGAACGTTCTTCTGCCGGCGGAGCTTAGCGCGAACGGACATCATGATTCGGCATCCGTGCCGCCGTTCGAGCGTGCCAGACGACTTCTGGAAAGCGTTGGGCTGAGCGAGCGCGCTGACCACTATCCCGCGCAGTTATCGGGAGGCGAGCAACAAAGAGTCGGGATCGCTCGAGCTTTCATGATGCAGCCTTCGATCCTTCTTGCCGACGAACCCACCGGCAATCTCGACAGCCGGAATGGCGAACACGTGCTCGAGTTGATGTTGAAGCTGAACCGTGAGCAGGGCACTACGCTCGTCCTCGTGACACACGACCACCACTTGACCGAACGTGCCGACCGCCGGATTGTTCTGCGCGACGGCCAGATCGTGAGCGACGAATTGCTATGAAGTTCGCTTTTCGAATGGCTTTCCTCGACGCGAAGGCAAGCCGCGGCCGCTTTGCTTTCGTGATTCTGGCGATCGCGGCCGGGGTTGCTGCGCTAGCCGGAGTAAAAGGTTTCAGCGAATCGGTCAGATACACGCTGTTCAAAGAAGCGCGCACGCTCATGGGAGCGGATTTGATGATCCGCATGAATGCAATTCCCACGGAACGTGAGAGTGCGTTTCTGAACACGCTGTCGCAGCAGGGAATCGACTTCACGCTTGTCACCGAGACCGTGTCGATGGCCTCCGGCGGCGCCAAATCGCCTCCCGTCCTGTCCTCGATCAAGGCAGCCGATCTCGCTAAATATCCATTCTATGGTGTTCTCGAATTCGAGCCCCGTTCACCGGCGATGGACGCCGACTCGGTGATCGTTTCCGACGATTTGCTGTTCAGACTCGGATTGCAGGTGGGAAGTTCGGTCAAAGTCGGCGCGCATGAATTCCGGATCGTCGGTATTACCAGAAAAGAACCCGACCGCATGACTACGGGATTCACCCTCGGCCCGCGTGTCCTGATGACTCGCGAAGGCTACGAGCGAACCGGATTGAACGTTTACGGGAGCAGGGCAACGCAGCGCATTCTGCTGAAGCTGCCTGCCACCACAGACGTCGAAGTCGTCAGGTCGGAGATCCGCGACACGTTTCGCCGGCGCGGCCGTGTCATCGATTACACACAGGCGAATCCAACTCTTTCCAGAAACATGGATCGTGCCGCTTCGTTCCTGTCGATGGTCAGTCTGATTGCTCTGATCGTCGGCGGCGTCGGCGTCGCGACGTCGATTGAAAGTCACATTCGCCAGCGAATGGATCACATCGCAATCATGAAGTGTCTCGGCGGACGATCACGGCGAGTGATGCAGGTTTATGCAGTCCAGGCGCTGATGCTCGGCCTGGCCGGGAGCTTGATCGGCGTGGCGATGGGATTCATCGCCCAGGCGGTATTTCCGCGGTTCCTCGCGGGATACTTTGATGTCCAGATCGATCTTGTTCTGTCCTGGAAGCCGGCGGTACAGGGGATTGCGGTTGGATTGCTCACCACGCTTCTATTTACGCTGCCTCCACTATTGTCGATCGCCTCTATACGACCAGCGCTCATCTTTCGCCGTGACATGCAAGAAGCCACACAAAGGCATTCCGGCCGTCTCGTTCAGCTGCTCGCAGTTCTGGTGATTGCTGCAGGCATCTGGTTTATCGCTGTATGGATGAGCAATTCCGTGCGGATCGGATCGTATTTCGCGGCGGGATTGATTGTCAGCATTGCGGTGCTCGCCGGGATTGCAAAAGGAGCCTTGCTGCTTTTGCGGTACACCGTTCGCCGCTTTTCAGCAAGGATGTCACCCGTTGTTCGGCAGGGCGTGGCGAATCTTTATCGTCCGGGAGCTCACGTCACTGCAATTCTTGTCGCGTTGGGTGTTGGCGTGATGTTTACGTTGACGATTCAATTGCTGCAGACGTCACTTCTGGAGCAGCTTCGGTTCAGTGCTCCACCTGACAGTCCGAACGTGTTTCTCATTAATGTAACGACAGCGGATAAAGATGGTTTATGGGAATTGCTGCGGAGTCAGAAGACGGTGATGGATTTGCCCGCGGCATCTCCGGCTGTGGCAGGGCAGCTCTCGGAAATAAACGGAACTAGCGTCGATCAGATTCAGCTTAGCGAAGGCGAGCAGCGGTACTTCAGGACGCAATTTGCACTGTCATGGTCTGAGGCGATACCCAAAAGTACCGAGATTCTTGCCGGCTCCTGGTGGCCGGCGGATACTTCGGAAAGCCTGGTGTCCGTCGAAGAGAGCGCAGCCGACGCGTTGAAGCTGAACGTTGGCGATGAACTGCAGTGGAGTGTGCAGGGCCGCGAACTGAGTGCGCGCGTGGCAAGCATCAGGCGGACAGACGCTGCTCGCGTCGGCGCAAACAATCAGTTCATTCTCAGTCCCGTTGCGCTGAAGGGTTTTCCGGTCATTTACTTCGGCGCAATCCGCGCCGTGCCTGCGTCCGTGCCCGATCTTCAGCGTATCGTGTTCGAAAAATTTCCAACCGTGACCGTTGTCAATGCCGCGGACGTGCTCGATATCATTCAGAGTGTCGTGGACCGCATCAGCCTCACGGTGCGCTTCCTTGCCGCTTTTTCAATTGCCGGAGGAGTCATCATCCTGGCGTCGGCGGTCGCCGGCACGCGTTACCGACGGATGCGGGAGGTCGCGATATTAAAAACGGTGGGGGCAACGCGCTCGCGCATCGTACGGATTTTTTCCATCGAGTTCTTGATCATCGGTCTGACTGCCGGATTGATTGGGGCCGCTCTGGCGACAGCGTTCAGCATCATCCTCATCGATCGTCTGTTTCACTCCTGGTACGCCGTCGACTGGATTCCTATTACGTCCTCAACTCTGTTCACTGCGGTAATCGCTATTGCTGCAGGATGGGCAGCCAGCTTTAGAATCCTTGGCCAGAAGCCTCTGGAGGTCCTCCGGCAAGCTGAAAACTAACGCGCTCGGGCTCATAGCGCGCGCCTACAGCGAATCCGTCACGTCATTGACGTTGTCCCCTCATTCCTGACGTGTTACCAACTCAAAGGCCCACCAAGTTGATTGACTCGGGGACATGTATACATGGTTCACGGGAATTACTATCACGCGTGAAATCTACCGGTTAGCAATATCAACAGCTACTTGCGCCGGTTTTCAAGCTAATGGCAGGCGCATTGCATTTCGGCACCAGTTATGTCGCGCACATATCCGAGCACCATACCGA
>Ga0075421_100010852_pt1 | contig 11266 bp, 8 predicted proteins | sample SoiMetdeltSBSDD5_FD_75292 | JGI IMG/M metagenome (GOLD analysis project Ga0075421, IMG submission 75292) | Bulk soil microbial communities from a Populus tree surrounding site in Tennessee, USA - Soil MetaG P. deltoides SBSDD5 | ecosystem: Environmental > Terrestrial > Soil > Tree plantation...
GCCGCATACAGTTCGCCCGGCCACATCCGCGTGGGGAAGTTGGCGGGAGCGCCCGCCACAATCCCGTCATAATCGGCGGGGAATCGTTGCGCTTCGGAAAGCGCCTGACCGCCGCCGCCCGAGCAGCCCGTGAAGTAGGAATAGCGCGGCGCTTGCTGGTAATAGGCGCGAATCACGCCTTTTGCCGTGCGGGCCGTTATGTGAATGGCCCGTGAAGCAAAATCCACAATCAGTTCGGAATGGCCGAGCGCCCAGGCTTCGTTGCCCGGTTTGTTGGTATGGCCGGTGTCAGTGCTGGCCGTGGCATAGCCGCGCGCCAGCGCCTGAGCCATCGCGCCGTAACTGATCGAACCGGCCAGCCCGCCATTGCCTACGCCGTTGAATTTGCCGTTCCAACGTTTCTCGCCTGTGGCCGGCGGCAGCCAAACCTCGAAGTTGATCGCCGGTTCCACTACGCCAATGACGCGACAAAAGGCAGGCAGGTCTCGGGTCGCAAGCGCGCCCGCTGGGCCCGGCCCGCCAGGTGTCGGCGGAGTGAACTCACCCGCAGGCACGATCCGCGCCGACGTGATCGTCGTCTGAGGCAGCGCCAGTCTGGCCAGGGCCTCACACGATGGATTCGCGGAAGAGCCTCGGGCGAATGCCGCCAGCGAAAAGACAGCCGGTAAGAATGCCGTGGCGGAAAGGCGACAGACGAAATGGTGAGTCTTCATCGAAGTTCTTTTGAATATTCCTTCCGCCCGCAATCAAGCTTTGATCTTGAAAAGTTTGTGTCCGTTTTCCCATGTCAGCTTGCGAAACACATCGGGCCTGGTGTCTCGCTTGAGCAATGTCAATGTCTCCCTCGCCACGCATTTGCCGCGCATGCGAGCCGCCGAGGGGTTGTTGCTTTGGCTGACGCCGCCGCCATGTCCGTCCTGACAAGAGCAATCGCTGCCAAAGACGAGTTTGTTTTGATGGCGCGCGAGAAAGTCCGGAGTGAAGACGGGATCGCGGGACAAAGCATTGTTGCCGGAATTCGCCGACAGATCGCCAAACAGGTTGGCGTAATCGCCCAGCAGTTTGTCAGTCACGCCGCCGCGTTTGACCGGGCCAGTTGGATAGGCGGCCTCGTTGGCATAATCGGCGCTCACGTTCGCCCAGAACGCGTCGGCGTGGCCGATGAATCTGGTTTTCGGGTAAGCCTTGAGCATTGCCTCGAAGCGCTTGAAGCCGGTGCTGAAAACGCCTTCGCCCTCGAAGTGCGGAACTTCCTGGAAATGCACCAGAATCGGCACGTCCAATTCCGCCGCCAGCGCGTACATCCTGCGCAACTCCGGGCCGTCGGCTTCGACGTGAAACTTGATTTCGCCCAGGCCCTGCGCGCCGTCTTTGACGGCTTTGGTCAGCACTTCGGCGGCGTCGGGCTTGGTGATGTCCGTGCTCGCCGACCAGACGAAGCGTTTGGGATATTTCGCCTGGATGGCTTTCACCTGTTCGACGGCAGAACCGCGCGTCAGCAAAACGGCGTTGGTCACGCCGCAACCTTCCATGTGAACCATGTTGGCGTCCAGCCCTTGGCGCAAATGAGAGTGGATATCGAGAATGGGGCCGCCCCACTCTGATGACAAAGGATTCTGCGCCCGCAGCGTTGAGCCGGCCGTAACCACAGCGGCCATCGCCAAAAATTCTCTTCGGTTCATGGTCAAAGTGTCCCCCTTTCGATCTTCAATCTCTAACAGGTAGCAACGCCGCTCATGGTTTTTCCGGACACCATGCGGTCGTTCGCCTCACGCCATGGTCACCGTGCGCCGTTCCGGACCGTCGGGGTCGTTCTTCACTTCGCACTTGTTGTCGAAGATCATCGTCGCGCCCTTGTCCGCCGTGAAAGCTGGCCATTTCGGCAAACCCGGATGATTTGGGTCGCCCTTGCGCGCAAACGCGATCCAGGCCTCGCTCATCCTCGTGGCCAAGGCGCGCGCGTCCGGCCCGCCTCCGGTCATATTCACGCAACGATCAATATTGTCGAAGACGAAGGCCAGTTCAGCGCAATGGAACGCGCGCGGACGGCCATCGAGCACCGGCGTCTGCCACGTAAAGAGGTAGAGGTACGCTGGGGCGGCGCCTTGCGCGGCCTTCAACTCGGCTTGCGTGACGGCGCTGTGCCGCGTGGGCACTGTGGAGATGAACGAGAGAATGTCGAACGGTTTAGCTTTTGGATTGGCTTGGCGGAACGCGGCGATGATCTGTCCGCTGCGTTCGCCGTACATCGACTTCACGCGTTCGGCCAATTCGTCTTCGGTCAGAGCGCCAACGTTCGGATTGTTGATGCCGTTGGTAAATTCGTTGAGCGTCGTGCCAATCAGGAGCGGGACGTGGGCCGAAATCGCCGGCGCGGCAGGATCGAAAGGATGTTGCAGCAGAATCTTCCCATCAACCGTCGGCGCCCAGCCAATTCGATCCGCTCGCGGTTGAAAGACTCGCAGCCCGCCGCCAGCCGGAGCCAGCTTGCGCGCCGCCGCCTGTCCCGCCGCGATCAAGGCTTGAACCGGCAATTTGTGAAGCTGGTCAAGTTGATTGCCGCCCAGGTTCAACTCCGCCAAAGTCGCCGCCGCCAGCCTGGCTGTGTTTTCAGCCGAAGCCATTCGCAAGCCCGAAGCGCTCTGAACGACGGCTTTGTGAAACAGCCCCTTCGCCGCCGGCATCGCCATCAACGCGCTGACTTTTCCGCCCCCACCCGATTGCCCGAAGATCGTCACGTTGCCGGGATCGCCGCCGAAGTTCGCGATGTTGTCGCGCACCCATTCGAGCGCCGCCGCCAGATCGAGTTGACCGGCGTTTGCGACGCTGGCGTATTTCGCGCCGCCCACTTCGGCGAGATTCAAATAGCCCAGAACTCCCAGGCGGTGATTGACCGAAACGACGACGAGATCGCCGCGACGGCTCAGGTTCTCGCCGTCGTAAGAAGGCAGTTCCTGTCCCGAACCGGCCTGAAAACCGCCGCCGTGCAGCCAGACCATCACTGGGCGTTTCTTGTGATCGTTGATGCCTGGCGTCCAGACATTCGCGCGCAAACAGTCCTCGCCGGCAGTCCCGTCGTCCCAACTGAAGAGCCAAGCCTCTTCATCGTTCGCCCAGCCGGCGCGGGCGACCTGCGGGCAGACCTGACCGTATTGCATCGAGCTTCGCACGCCCGCCCAGGGCTTGGGTTTGGCCGGAGGCATGAAGCGCGCGTCACCGCCGACCGGCGCGGCGTAGGGCATCCCTTTGAACGTGAAAATGCCGTTGCGGACGTAACCGCTGACTTTGCCAGCCGTGGTTTCGACGACGGCCTTGCCGCTTCCCGCTGAAACGATCGTCGGGCAGCCATTGACGGTGGTTTTGGTTTCCGCGACGACTGCGGACGGCAGCAGCGCGCCGCCAGCCAAACTCGCCGCGCCTTTCAACAACGATCGCCGGCCAAGCTTCGGCGATTCCGGGTTCTGATTTCGTCTGCTCATAACTGGTTCCTCTTTGCTTTGTTATTCATCAATGTACTCGACGCCAAGCTCGATGAGCTTGGCGCGCAATCCGTAAAAGTCCACGCCCAGTTCTCCCGCTTTCAGCCGCTCGCGGCTCTTCCGCTCTTTCTCAATGCGAGCCGCGCCGAGCTGAGCGATTTCCGCCGCCATTTCGCGCCTCACGATAACCACGCCGTCCTGATCGCCGACGATGCAATCCCCGGGACGCACGAGCGCGCCTGCGCAAACGACTTCAACGTTGACTGACCCCGGCGAAGCCTTGACTGTGCCCTGCGCCGAAATCGCTTTGGCCCAGACGGGGAAATCCATGGCCGTCAGGTCGGCGACATCTCGCACCCCCGCGTCAATCACCAGGCCCGCGATGCCGTGGGCGCGGCACGAAGTTGCCAGCAGCTCGCCAAACATTCCGTCGGTGGAGTCCGAAGTCGCCGTCACAACCAGCACATCGCCCGGTCGGCAGACTTCAATCGCGGCGTGAATCATCAGGTTGTCGCCGGGCTGACACGAGACCGTAACGGCGGAAGCTGCGACGCGCGCTGTCGCGTAAATCGGGCGCAGGTACGGGCGCAGCAAGCCGGTGCGCCCTTGCGCTTCGTGAATCGTGGCGACGCCTTGTTGACCGAGAGTTTTAATGATCTCGGCATCGGCGCGCGCGATGTGGCGGATGATCTGATGTTTCATTGCAGTTGATTCGTGACCAGCGGATAAACGCGCTGAAAGGCTTCGGCATAGATAATCGCTGGGTTGCCGGAGTTGCGACCGCCTTGAGTGCCGCGCCGTTTGGCGACATCGGTATAGTACTCCCAGAGATGCACCTGCGCATCCATGCAGCGCATGGCTTTGACCTTCGTCTCGAAGACCGGCGTGATGTCTAAAAGCACATCGGGCTTGAACCGGCACATCTCAGTCTGGTGCGGCTCGAAATAAAACACCGGCGGCGCACCCAGGTGCTTGTGCTCGCTCGGGTAGCCCATCGCCTGCGCGTACACGCGCGCATTCATTGTCAGGCGCGAGGCTTCCGCGTGGTCGCCGTTGTAGGGGTCAACCGGCGTATGCGTCAGCACGCACGTAGGCTGGAAGCGGCGAAATTCCTGCACGAGCTCTTCCGACAGTTGCGGCGTGACGCCCAGCGGATAATCGCCCGCGTCAAAGCAGCGAATCTCCGCGCCCAGCGTTTCCGCCGCTTTCGTAGCTTCGGCATGGCGAACCTCTTTGACTCGCTCAAGAGTCATGCCTTCTTTCTTCCACAAGCCCTGCGACTCGCCGCGCTCGCCGTAAGACAGACACAGCACGCGCGCGCGCGCGCCTTGCGAGGCAGACAGCGCAATCGCGCCGCCCGCGCGCCAGACGAAGTCCGCCGCGTGCGCGCTGACCACTAACAATCGTTCGTTCGCCAAATCCATCGCGTCATCTCCAATCTCAAATTTCAAATCTCGAATCACGATGGCCTGCGCTGCCGTGATTGGTAATTCGCATGCGCATAGGCCACGCCATCAAAAATCATCCGCGCCGTGCGCAACATTCCGCCGCGCCTGATTACCGGAATCGGTTGGCTGCGGTCGGCGTCCAGATAGACTTCAAACTCGCCGGTCGGATGTTCAAGAGAAAGCAACTGCTCATCGCCGTCACCAACTGCGGCAATGCCTTCCGCGACGGAGCCCGGCAGCAGGCAGGCTGTCGCAACCGAAAGCGCGGCGAAGACGCCTATCGCCGTGTGACAGGTGTGCGGAATGAAATTGCGCGTCGCCACGCAACCGCCATGCTGCGCGGGCGCAATCAGGCTGACTTTCGGCACGACCTTGTTCGCGACATCGCCCATTCCCATCAACCGGCCCGCGACACGACGAATCGCTTCCAGCCGCGCTTTCAATTCAGTGCCGGCGTTCAATTCCGCGACCGACTCGTAGCCTTTGGAGCCGACCGAAGCGGCGGCGATGATGACAACTGGCATGCCGTTATCAATGCAGGTGACGCGCACGCCGCCCGCAATGTCGCTGGTATTGCCAGTCGGCAGCAGCGCGCCACAGACTGAACCCGCTACGTCACGAAAGCTGATGCGCACCGGCGCGGCTGTGCCGGGTACGCCCGCGATGCGCGCGTCGCCGTCGTAGGCGACTGCGCCATCCGGCGTACAGACTTCGAGATCGGCAATCGCGCCGGTATTCAGCGTTCTGACGCGCACAGTGGTTGTGCCTGCCTGCGCAGCGACCAGGCCACGTTCGATGGCAAACGGCCCGACGCCCGCCAGGATGTTACCGCAATTCGGCGAGGTATCCACGAGCGATTCCTCCACCGACACTTGCGCGAACAAAAAATCCACATCCGCGTCCGGCGCGGTCGAAGGGCTGACGATGGCGACTTTGCTGCGCAGCGGATGGCCGCCGCCCAGACCGTCAATCTGCGTCGCGTCGGGCGACCCCATGATTGACAGCAGCAGCGCATCACGCTCTTCGGGCGAAGCAGGCAAGTCCGCCGCCAGGAAGTACGCGCCTTTGGATGTGCCGCCGCGCATCAAGGCGCAGCGAATCAAGTGTTGCCGCATCGTGGTTATTCTGCCTTTGGCTTCGCCGCCACTGAATAGACCGCGCCCGGCGCGTTGCGCGTCTTGAGAAAGTCTTCCAGCGTTTCACCGCGCATGGCCGCGTAAATGTGCAGGTTCGACACGCCCGTGACCGCGCCCAGTTTTTCGAGCAGAAAGAAACTCGCGCCGTACTGAATCAATGTGCGCCAGTCGCGCCGCTCGATCATCGCGGCTTCTTCATCCGTCAACTGATGTTCGCGGAACAGGCTTTCAGGCTCTTGCAGAAAACGCTGACGAAAGGCGGGACGAATCAACTCGTGCAGGAATTTATTCAGGCGGTAAGCGCGCACGCTGCGTTCGAGCGTAAACGGGTACGTGCCGGGCAACTCTTCAATCCCGGCGGTTTGTCGCCGAATGTGTCGGCGATAAGTTTTGTCAGCATCCCCCGGAGTGGCGACCGATTGATCTTCATAAATCGCCGTCACCAGCCCCGTCATCGTCGGCAGGTAATACGATTGATGAATCTTGTTGACCTGCGCCGAGAGTGCGCCGCGCATCACCAGCCACATAATCACTTCGGAGCTTTCCAAACCGCCCAACCGGGCGTAATCGGCGTGCGTCAATTCGGTCAGTCGCACCGGGTCTTTCTCAATCAACTCCAAGAAACGCGCGTCCCATTCGATGTTATTGAAGCCCGCGCGCTCGCCGTGCACCTGGTGCGACAGGCCGCCTGTGGCGACGATGATGACGTCAAGGTCTTCTTCGTAACTTTCAATCGCGCGCCGCAACGCCTGCCCCAGCTTGTAGCAACGCCGCGCAGTCGGCAGCGGGAATTGCACGACGCCGACTTGCAGCGGCACGGCGCGCCCGGGCCAGTCGGGTTGATACGGCCACAACAGCGACAGCGGAGAAAAACATCCGTGGTCAAGCGGGCGATCCTGAAAGAACGACAAATCGAATTCTTCAGCCACGAGCGCCGTGCCCAAGTGGTGCGCCAGCGCAGCGTGGCCTTTCAGCGGAGGCAAGGCGCGTGCGCCGCCGCCCTCGTCCGCAGCCGCATACGAATCGCCGATGCCCAGCGCGAAGGCCGAATAATGATCGAAGAAAAACGAGGTGGCGTGATCGTTGTAAATCACCAGCAACACGTCCGGCTGCTTTTCCGCCAGCCAGCGCCGCACCGGTTCATAAGCCGCGAAGATCGGCGCCCACACAGGCTCGTGCTGCTTCTCGTGATCGAGCGCGAACCCGATCGTAGGCGAATGCGACGTGGCGATGCCGCCGAGTATTTTGGCCATAGTTTTCTTTCCGACCTTGCCTTGAGACAGACTTCCCCTGCTGGAATTTCCAGCCCGCTTGCGGCGGCGCGCCGCGATCAGCTTGTGAACGGAAATTTTGTGAAGGGGATAACCGGCAATGTAACCTGTGCCGGGCCAAGGCGTCCAATACTTTGTTGCTCTTGCGGTGATAACCGGTAAGTCTCAGCCTCTGAATCCTACTCCAAACCTTCTTGCGCGCGCCCGAGCTCTATTCGCTGCGCGCCGACCCGTTCGAGCGGGCGATCGGGGACGCCAGCGGCTACGACAATGGGCTATTCCTGGCCCCCCATCTCGTCTGGTCCAATCGCGGATCAGATTTGAATCGTCCCCGCCGAGCCAGTACACTCTGCCTATGCCGACAACGATCAGAGCAGTCGTCTTGACGATCAGCGATTCGGCCTCGCGCGGCGAGCGTGAGGATCTGTCGGGGCCGGCGGTGGTGGCCGAACTGGGGCAGCTCAAGGCCGAGATCGGGGCGACCGAGATCCTGCCGGACGAGCGTGAGCAGATCGCCGCGCGGCTGCGCCACTGGGCCGACGCGGGCCTGGCGGAGCTGATCGTGACCACGGGCGGGACGGGACTCGCGCCGCGCGACCTGACCCCGGAGGCAACGCGGGACGTGATCGAGCGGGAGGCCCCGGGGCTGGCCGAGCTCATGCGCGCCGAGAGTCTCAAGGTGACGCCGCTCGCCGCGCTCTCGCGCGGAGTCTGCGGCGTGCGCGGCCGGACGCTGATCATCAATCTGCCGGGCAGCGTCCGGGGCGCGCGCGAGAATTTTGCGGCCGTCGCGCGCATCATCCCCCACGCGATCGCGCTGCTCACGGAAGAGAAGTGATGGCAAGCGTTCAGCGATCAGCAGACAGCTGCCAGTCAGAGGCAGCAATCGCACCGCGCGGGCCCACGCCTACGGCGGCCAGTGCGGGGCGGCCCCGCGGCGAGTTACGGCGCGCGCTGAGAGCTGACTGCTGTCCGCTGACCGCTGACAAAGTGATGCTTGTGCGTTCATCGTGGCTCCGGCGCGGCCTCGGCTCGCTGGCGCTCCTCGGCCTACTCCTGGCCGCGGCGGCCTCGGCGCAGCGGCGGCCGCTGCTGCTCCGGCCGCGCCGCGACTACTTCGCCGGCCGGATCGTGCTCGTCCCGGCCGACGGCCGGACCCACTCCTTTCAACTGCCGCGCCAGCTGGCGCGGATCGCCGACCACGAATTGATCCTGCCGCCGTTTGGCCTCTTCGGCGGCGCGCCCGAGGGCATCATCGCCTGGGCGCGGGGGGTGGATTACGCCGAGGCCGACGGCGTGATCCTCGCGCTCGACCTCTTCGAGGGCCGGCCGGCGGCCGCGCGCGAGCTGATCGGCGCGATCCGCGGGCGGCGGCCGGGCCTCCCCGTCTTCGGCTTCACCGCCGCCGCGGCGCCGCCGTTCGCGCGGGAGCTGGCCGCCTCCGGCGAGATTGACTATCTGCCCGGCGACCCCGGGTCCGAGGCGGCGGCGGCGACGCTGCTCGCGCGTCAGCTCGCGCGCCGCTTCGGGTGGGCGCCGCAGTTCATGCCGATCTACCCGACGGAGTCCGGGCGCGCGGCGGTCGGCCCGGCGGTCAGCGCGGGGATCAAGCTGCTCGACGGCGTCGAGATCGGCTCGACCTCAGGGACGGCCGCGGCGGCGGCCCAGGCCGATGTCTTGCTCTTCGTCCACACGCCGCAGACCGGCGAACTGGAGCGGGAAGCGCTTGCCGAAGCCATCGCGCAAGCGGCCGCCAAGGGCTACCGCGTGGCGCTGGCCGACGTCTCGGCCGTGGGCGTCGAGCCGCTGCTTGAGGGGTTGCGCCGCCGCAAGCTGCTCGACCAGCTCGCCGCTTACGCGGCGGGAGGGGGTAACGCCGGCGCCGCCACCGGCGGGAACTCCGCGGCGACAACGATCGCGCTCGCGCTGGCGCAGGCCGCGGTGCGCACCGTGTCGCTCAAGTTCCTCCGCGATGACGTCGAGCGCGCGCAGCGCGCCGAGCGCGCGCAGGTCGAGTACCTGCTGACGCGCTACCTGACCGACTGGGGCTACCAGGCCCGCGTCCGTCCGAAGCTGGAGGCCGCGGCGCGCGAGCAGTGGCAGGCCGACCCGGCGAATCTGGGCGCGAGCGTGGAGCGCGCCGAGGAGCTCGCGACGGCCGAGGTCCGGGCGCTGGCCGAGGGGCTCTTCGACGAGCAGTTCCGCCGCAACGTGCACACAATCCTCATGAGCACGGGCGAGCGGGCGCTGTTCGAAGTGCGGCTCCTGCAGCGGCTCCACCTGAGGCTGTCGCGCGCGAGTCTGGGCGAGGCCGAGATCCGGCCGAGCGTCTACCTAACCTTCACCGGCACGGCGGTGCCGAAGGCGGTGCCGGAGCGGACGACCTGGGAGCTGGCCAACCCGAGCGGGCTCGACGAGCGGCTGGTGCGGCGCTTCGACGAGATCGACTGGGGCGGCTTGGCGGCCGGGACGTCCGCCGTCGGGTTGAGCATCAGCGTGGGCCGCCCGGCAGCATCAGGGGCAGGGGCGATGGGGGGGGAAGAGGGCTACACGATCCGCAGCCGCGCGGCCGGTAAGGAAGGGCGGCGGATCGAGATCAGCGCCCCGACGCCGCGCGGGGCCTTCTACGCGCTCTCGCGGCTCGAGCAGTTGGGCGCCGAGGGGCGGCTTGGTCAGGAGCTGCAGCTCGGCGAGGCGCCCGCGTTCGCGCGGCGCGGGGTCGTCGAGGGCTCGTCCGGGGCGCCGTGGTCGCACCAGGACCGGCTCGACATGCTGCGCTTCATGGGCCGCGTCCGGATGAACCGCTACTACTACGCCCCGAAGGGCGACCCGCTGCACAGAGAGCGGTGGCGCGACGCGTACGCGGGGGCCGACCTGGCGCGATTCAAGGAGCTGGTCCGGGTCGCGCAGGAGAACTTCGTCGAGCCGGTCTACGCGCTCAGCCCCGGGCTCTCGATCAGTTACGCGAGCGACGCGGACTTCGCCGCGCTCGCGCGCAAGCTCGACGCGTTGGCCGGGCTCGGCGTGCGATCCTTCGCGCTCCTCTTCGACGACACCCCCGCGGAGCTCGCGCGCCCCGAGGACCGTGCCCGCTTCCGGACGCTCGCCGCGGCGCAGGCGCACCTCATCCGGCGCCTCTACGAGCACCTGCGGCGCATGTCGCCGCCGGCGGAGCTGACGGTCGCCCCGGCAGTCGACACGGGCCTTGACGGCGGCCGCGAGTACCTCCGCGAGCTGGGCGCGGCGGCGCCCCCGGAAGTCGGGTTCTTCTGGGCCGGGGCCGACGCCTTCGCGCCCGAGGAGACCGAGGCGCGGGCGCGCGAGTGGGCCGGGCTGATCGGCCGCCGGCCGCTCGTCTGGGATAATTTCCCGGCCAACGACGCCGAGCCGTGGCGGCCCTACCTCGGGCCGCGGCGCTGGGCGTCGCCGCGACTCCCGGCGGAGGCGGGCGGGCTCGTCGCCAACGCCATGGCGGAGGCGCATGCCTCGATGCTCTCGCTGGCAACGACGGCCGCTTACGCGTGGGATCCGCGCGGCTACGACCCGGAGCAAGCCTTGGCGGGCGCGCTCAACCTCCTCTACGATGAGCGCAGCCGGGCCGGGCTGCGCGTCTGGGCGCGGACCTACGGCGACTACCGGCGGGACCAGAATCTATTCGAGCCGCTCTTCCGGCAGCAGCGCGGCGAGGTCGACCTCGGGGCCATGCTCGGGCGGCTGCGGGAGCTCAACAGCGCGCTCACGGCGATCGGCTCGACGCGTGAGCGCGGGCTACTGCGGGGCGAGCTGGCCCGCTTCGTGGCGCGAACGCTCTCCGCGATAGGGCAGCTGGCGAATGACCCGGCCTATGAGAAGGCAGGCGAGGGGAAGTTCCGGCTGCGCGAAGCCCCGCAGGGGCGCCATTAAATAGCCCGGGGCAGCGCCCCGGGAATCGG
>Ga0075421_100010856_pt1 | contig 11264 bp, 10 predicted proteins | sample SoiMetdeltSBSDD5_FD_75292 | JGI IMG/M metagenome (GOLD analysis project Ga0075421, IMG submission 75292) | Bulk soil microbial communities from a Populus tree surrounding site in Tennessee, USA - Soil MetaG P. deltoides SBSDD5 | ecosystem: Environmental > Terrestrial > Soil > Tree plantation...
CTGCGCAAGTCGCAGCAAGAGACGCGGAAATTCGCCCCCGAGTTCTCCCGCTACCTGCAGGAGGAGCAGCTCGACGGCGCGATCGCCCTGGCGGAGAAGAACAAGAAGAGCCACGTGGCGCGCGTGCTGGGCGAGGCGCTCGCCGAGGTGAAGCCGCTGCTGCGTGACCGGGCGACGATTACGGCGGCCGACATCAATTCCGCGGAGCGCGCGGTCGAGCGGCAGATGCTGATCATCACCGCCGAGCTGAAGCGCGGCCTCGGCATCCTCGCGACGACGGGCGCCACGGCGCCGTTCGTGGGCCTGCTCGGCACCACGATGGGTATCGTCACCGCGTTCCAAGGCATGGCCGCGAGCGGCGGCGGCGGCTCCCTCCAGGCGATCACGGGCGGCGTGGCCGAGGCGCTGATCACGACCGCGTTCGGCCTCATCGTCGCGATCCCGGCGGTGTGGTTGTACAACTACTTCAGCACCAAGATCGACTTCCTGACCGTCGAGATGACGTACACGTCCAAGGAGCTGATCGACTACCTCATCAAGAGCGTCGGCAGCGAATTCGGCCGCTCGATTTTCACGAAGGAATTCCAGACGCAGAAGACGTCCCAGAGCAGCGGCCCCATCAAAGGCTAGGCTGATCTATGTCGATGGGAACCCCGAAGAAGGGTGACGCGGTCGTCGCCGCCAACATCAACGTCACGCCGATGATCGACGTGATGTTGGTGTTGCTGATCATCTTCATGATCGTCACGCCCGCAATCACCGCGGGCTTTCAGGCGACCGTCCCGCGGGCGATGAATCCGGACTCGCGCGAGGAAAACGAAGGCGAGATCCGGCTCGGCATCGACAAGGACGGCAAGTTCTACCTCGACATTACGGACCCGAGGACGGGCAAGTACACGGGGCCGCGCTTCATCAGTGATGAGGATCTCCCGGGCCAGCTCGTGACGCTGTACGCCCAACGGACCGTGGACAAGATCCTGTTCCTGAAGGTCGACGAAAACATCGAGTTCTCGCGGGTGCAGCAGGCCATCGAGATCGCCCGCAAGGCCGGTGTCCGCGTGCTCGGCGCGATCGCCGAGCAGCAGCGGACGGCACGCGCGACGGAGGAGCACTAAGCCATGGCGATGGGCTCCGGCGGTTCGGGCAGCGGTCTCAGCGCCGACATCAACGTCACACCGATGATCGACGTGCTCCTGGTGCTGCTCATCATCTTCATGATCACGCTGCCGCTGTCGCGGCGGCTGTTCGACGTCCAGGTTCCGCCCGAGCAGCAGCCGCAAAAACAGACGAAGCAGACGGCTAGCGATCAGATCGTGCTGGAGCTGCGGCCCGACGGCTCGTACGCCATCAACACGCAGCCGGTGCCGTTCGAGCAGCTGGACGCCAAATTTCACGAGTACTACGATCAGCGGCCCGCGAAACTGCTGTTCATCAAGGCCGCCCCGAACCGGAAGTACGGCGATATCGTCCGCGCCATGGACATCGCCCGCGGGGCGGGCGTGCAGGTGATCGGCTTCACCCCCCCCGAAGCAGCCAAGCCCGCCGGCCGGTAGAACCCCGGGGGTGTCCTTGCGGTGTATGTATTAGCCGTGCCTGAGACGCCCCCGCTTTTCACCTCCTACAGCCTGCCCCAACCGGGGCGCCGCCACGGGGGCGCCACCGCGCTGTCATTGGTGGCGCACGCCGCCGTGGCCGTCCTCGTGCTGTGGCGCGGCGCGGCCCTGATCGCGGGTGGCGGCGGAGGCACAGGTCCGCGGGGTGGTGGCGGCGGTGGCGGTCGACCGGTGGTGACGTGGTTCACTCTCCCCGCGGGGGCCGTGCCCCAGGCGGTCGAGATGCCGGCGGCACCGACCGTCGTCGTGCCCACCATGGCCCTGCCCGATCCCGTGAAGATCGATGTGCCACCGCTCGAGGCCATCGCGCCGCCCGTCGCCGCGCCCCCGCCGGTGGCGGGGAGCGGCACCGGCACGACCGGCGGGCCCGGACAAGGGCCTGGCTCGGGAGGCGGGCAGGGAACGGGCACCGGTCCGGGGAGCGGCAGCGACGCGGGCCCTGGCTCGGGCGGCGAAGCCGGTTACATTCTCCCCGCCACACCGCGCTGGGCACTCACGCCGCCACAAGGCGCGCCCGCGGGGGTGCATGGTCGCCCGCATCAGGTCCGGTTCTGGGTCACGGCTGACGGGCGCGTCACGCGGGTCGAGGTGACTCCGCCGATCAAGGACGCGGCATACCGTCGCCGGTTCCAAGAGGCGATGATGGGGTTTCGCTTTACCCCGGCGGCGACGCGCGACGGACGACGAATCGACTACGTCGCCAGCGTGACCGTCACCCCGTAACTACAACCGCTACACAAAACGCGAAGGCAGGTAGAGACCGCATGCGCCAGCTGTTCCAGCGCAAGCCGATCGCAGACCTGATCGTCAGCGAGGCGGAAACTCCACATTCGCTGCGGCGAGTCTTGGGCGCCGGCGACCTCGTGATGCTCGCCATCGGCGCGGTGATCGGTGCCGGGATCTTCGGCGCCATCGGCACCGCGGCCGCCGGCCAATACGACGCGGCCGGGAACATGATCCGGGCCGGCGCCGGACCCGCGCTGGTTTTCTCGTTCCTGCTGCTCGGTCTCTGCTGCGCCTTGGCCGGCCTCTGCTACGCCGAGCTCGCCGCCATGATCCCACAGGCGGGGAGCGCGTATGCGTACTCGTATGCCACGCTCGGCGAGCTCGTCGCGTGGATCATCGGGTGGGATCTGATTCTCGAGTACGCGGTGGGCAACGTCGCCGTCGCCATTTCCTGGGGTGACTACTTCACCAGCCTGCTCCGCAATTTCGGGCTCGTGCTCCCCACCTGGCTCACCACCGGGTACCGCACGGCGTTACTGAGCCCCGCGCCCGAGGTACACGGCCTGCTGGATTCAGCGCCCCACGTCGCGGGCATTCCCATCCTCGTGAATCTGCCCGCGTTCTTGATCGTGGCGTTGATCACGTGGCTCCTGCTCCTGGGGGTGCGCGAGAGCGCGCGCACCAACAACGTGCTGGTCGTGATCAAGCTGCTGGTCCTGGGATTGTTCATCGTGGCGGGGCTCACCCACATCAATCCTGAGAACTATCAGCCATTCGCCCCCAACGGCTTCCGCGGGATTCACCAGGGCGCGGCGATCGTGTTCTTCGCCTACATCGGGTTCGACGCGATCTCCACGGCTGCGGAGGAGACCAAGAATCCGCAACGCAACCTGCCGATCGGGATCCTGGGCGGGTTGGCGATCTGCACCGTCATCTACGTCATCGTCGGAGCCGTCCTCACGGGGATGGTGCCGTACACCGAGCTGGGCGTCGCCGACCCGCTGGCCAAGGCGTTAGAGGTCGCCGGGTTCCGGACCGTCGGCTGGATCGTGGCCCTCGGCGCGATCATCTCGATGTCGGCGGTGCTGCTCGTGTTCCAGTACGGCCAACCCCGCATCTTCTTCGCGATGGCGCGCGACGGCTTGTTGCCGAAGTGGGCCGCGAAGATTTCCGTCAACCGGCGCGTGCCGTACATCACGACGATCCTCACCGGCGTCTTCGTCGCCGTGTGGGCGCTGATCGGGGACGCCAACGAGACGTACAACCTGACCAACATCGGGACGCTGTTCGCCTTCGCGCTGGTGTCCGCGGGCGTCATCGTGTTGCGGTTCACGGAGCCGGCGCGGCCGCGGCCGTTCCGTGTGCCCTGGGTCTGGGTGGTCGCGCCTGTTTCGGTAGCGCTCTGCGTGATCGTGATGCTGGGGCTCCCGGGCGAAACGTGGATCCGTTTCGCCATCTGGTTGGCGATCGGCCTCGCGCTGTACTTCGCGTATGGGTATCGGAACAGTCGTCTGCGGGCTCCGACTAGCGCGGGACCGAGCGCATGAAGCTCCACACCAAGATCATCATCGGACTCGTATCGGGAGCCACGGTTGGGATCGTGGCGAACGCGTTCGCGGTGGGCGCGAGCTGGGTCGCCTGGCTGGGCGTCCCGGCCGACGCGGCCGCGCCCGTGGTGCGCTGGATCGGCAACAACATCGCCGGTCCGGTGGGGCAGATCTTCCTGCGCATGCTGTTGATGACGATCGTGCCCCTGGTGTTCGCGTCGCTCACCCTCGGCGTCGCGGGGCTCGGTGACATCCGCAAAATCGGCCGCGTCGGCGCGCGGACGATCGGCTATTTCCTGGTCTCGACCGCGGTGGCGGCGACGATCGGCCTCATCCTGGTGAACGTGATACGCCCGGGCGACGGCCTCGATACCGGGATCCGCGAGCAGCTCATGACCACCTACAAATCGCAGGCCGAGGGGCTGCAGGCGGGAGGCGGAGGGAAGTTCGGCATCGACATGTTCGTGAACATCGTGCCCCGCAATCCGATCCAGGCGGCGGCCACGCTCGACATGCTGGGAATCATCTTCTTTTCGCTGGTGTTCGGCGCCGCGCTGACGCTGCTCCCACCGGACAAGACCAAGCCGATGCTGCGGGTGCTCGATGCGTTGGGCGAGGCGGTCGTCAAGATCATCGAGTTCGCTATGAAGCTCGCCCCGTATGGCGTCTTTGGACTGATTTTCGTCGTGACGTCGCGGTTCGGCTTTGCCTTATTGAAACCGCTCGGGCTCTACGTCATCGTCGTGTTGCTCGGCCTGGTACTGCACGGAGCGATCTCGATTTCCGCCTTCGTCCGGTTTCTGGGCGGGCTGTCGCCCCGCGTGTTTTATAGCCGGATCCGCGCCAGCATTGTGACGGCGTTCTCGACCAGCTCCAGCAACGCGACGTTGCCGACGAACATCGCCGTGGCCGAGCAGGAGCTGAAGATTCCGCCCCACATTGCGGGGTTCGTGCTGCCGCTGGGTTCCACGATGTGCATGAATGGGACGGCGCTGTTCGAGGGCGTGACGGTCCTGTTCCTGGCGCAGGTCTACGGTGTGCCTCTCAGTCTGTCGACTCAGATCATCGTCGTCATCCTCAGCGTCATTACGGCCGTCGGCGCCGCCGGCGTCCCCGGCGGGTCGCTACCGCTCCTGATGGGGGTGATCGCGATCGTCGGAGTCGACCCCGCGGCGATTGCCATCATCATTGGCGTGGATCGCATTCTGGACATGTCCCGCACGACGCTCAACGTCATTGGGGATATGAGCGCCGCCGTGTATGTGGCCCGGACGGAAAGTGACTGGGATCCGAAATCGGTGACGGCGGGGGAGAAGCTCGCGGTGGCGGCGTGAGTTCTTAGGGACGTTCTGGACCCGTCACCTCACAACGCTCCCTAGATCAGCCGCGCGGCTAGGCGCACGGCCCCTGCGGGGGCATCCACGGGCCCGTCCACGAGGCGGGCCCGCGGCATTTCGGTGACCAGCACATCGTGCAGCGAGCGCAGCAGCGGTGAGCCCGAACGGAGCAGCCCGCCCGCGGTCGCGACGGGGATGGCGTCGGCGCCGGGGAAGTGGCGCTCGAGCACGCCCACCAGCCGGGCCAGCTCCACAGCCGCCTCACCCACGGCCCGCTGCGCGACGACTTCGCCTTCGCCCGCCGCGTTGAGCACGTGCGGCGCGAGTGCCGCGATCTGCGCCGGCGTTGCCGTTGCGGTCCACCGGATCAGGTCGTTGAAGTGGCGCAGCCCGAGTGCGACAAGGAGGCGCTCGAGCAGTGTCGACGACTCGTTGGGATCGTCGGTGGACCGGGCAGCCGCCGCGAGCGCCCGCCGCCCGAGCCAGTACCCTCCACCCTCGTCGCCGAGCTGCCACCCGTAGCCGCCCGCCCGATGGAAGCGCGAATCCGGAGAGCGCGCGAAGGCGATCGAACCGGTGCCCGCATTGAGGAGAATCCCCGGACCGTCGCCGAACGCCGCCGCCAGGCTGATCTCGCTGTCGCCGGCGACGCGGACGCGGCGGGCGACTTGCGCGGAGATCAGCGCGGCCGCGAGGTCATGCTGCTCCGGATCGCGGCCGGCGCCGGCGGCGCCCACCATGGCCGCATCGGCGGGGAGGGTCACGCCCGCGGTCGCCGCGGCGCGCCGGGCGACCTCGGCGATCACCGCGGCCGAGGCCTCCGCGCCGCCGGGTCGCATGGCGGCTCCGGGGCCGTCGGCGCGCGCCAACAGCTGCGCGTTGCGGTCCCCGACCACGACGGTCGTGTGCGAGCCGCCGACGTCGATACCGAGAAAGACGGGGGACTCGGTCATGCGGGAATCCGAGGCCGTCCGATCAGCGACGACGCCATGCCCACGAGCACCGTCACGGCGGTGCCGAGCGGCACGTACCAAGGCCACGCCAGGCCGGGGACCCAGTGCACGGGGAAATGTGGAATCACCGCGCCCAGCACGACGGGCGACATGAGGACGATGCTCACGACGAGCGCCACAATCACATCGACCTGGCGCGCTCGCGGCCACATCCCGCCGAGGATGTAGGTGCCGAGCAGCGATCCATAGGTCAGGGACGCGATGCTGAGCGCGAGCTGCACGACGGGCGTGTTCTGATCACCAAACGCGATGGCTCCCGCGACGAGGATGACGGTCCAGACGAGCGTGAACCAGCGACCCACGCGCAGCAGCTGCTCGGGGTCGTGACGACCCGTCAGCGGGGCATAGAAGTCGTGTGTCGACGCGGAGGCGAGCGAGTTCACGGCGGAGGCGTGGCTGCTCATGGCCGCCGCCAGAATACCGCCCACCGCGAGGCCGGCGATGCCGGTGGGAAGGTGGGTCACGATGAAGGTCGGGTAGATGGCATCGCTGCGCATGACGCCATCATCCGCTCCGGCCAGCCACAGGCTCGTTCCCACCACGAGAAACAGCCCGAACTGCAGGATGATGAACACGCCGGATCCGATGAGGGCGCGCTGCGCGTCCTTCAGGTTGCGGGCCGCGAGGAGCCGCTGGACGATCAAGTGATCGGTACCGTGCGACGCCGCCGATAACAGTCCGCCGCCGATCAGCCCACCCCAGAACGTGTAGGTCTTCAGGAACGAAAACGAGAAGTCGAATGCGGTGAGTTTACCGGCGTCCCAGGCACGCCCGAACGCCTCCACGCCACCGGCGAGGTGCGTGGCTACGATCAAGGTCGCGATGCCACCCAGCAGGTACACGCCGAGCTGGATCACGTCCACCCAAACCACGGCGCGAAGGCCGCCGACCCACGTGTAGATCAGCGTGACGAACCCGATGGCTACGATCCCCACCGGAAGACTCCAGTGCGTGATGATGGCCAGCGGGATGGCCGTCGCGAAGATGCGGACGCAGTCGGCCAGCGCGCGCGTGAACAGAAAGACGCCCGAGGCCGTTCGCCGCGCGAGGGGCCCGAACCGATGCTCCAGTCGCTGGTAGGCGGTGTCCTGCGTGCCTTCGAAGTACCCCGGGAGGAGCAAAGCGGCGACGCCGATGCGACCGACCAGGTAGCCGAACGCGATCTGGAGGAACGTGAGGTTCCCCCGGGACGCGAGGCCCGGCACGGAAATGACGGTGAGGGCCGACGTCTCGGTCGCGACCACGGAAAACATCAGCGCCCACCAGGGCAGGCCGCGGTGCCCCAGGAAGTAGTCGGAGGCGTTGCGCTGGCGCCCGGCGAGCAGCAATCCAAAGATGATGACCGCGGCGAAATAGGCGAAGATGACGGCGATGTCGAGCGGGCGCAGGGTCAGGGTCTCCGGAAAACAAACGGCCCGCGACGAGCGCGGGCCGAACCTGCCGAATCAAGATGAGGCAACGCGGTCAGACGGTGAAAGACGTTCCGCAGCCGCAGCCGCCGGTAGCGTTCGGGTTCTCGAACGCGAAGCCGGATTCCTGGAAGTTGCTCTTGTAGTCGATGACGACGCCGTTCAGGTACTGGGCGCTGAACTCATCCACGAACAGCCGCACGCCCGCGCTCGAGATGACGACGTCCTCAGCCGCGGGTTCGGGTTCGACGCTCAGGCTGTACTTGAAGCCCGAGCAGCCGCCCGGCAGCACCGCGACGCGCAGCCCCACGCTCTCGGGGGCCGCTTGCTCCTCCGCCAGGAACTTGCGGACTTCCTCGCCCGCGCGCTCCGTGAGGGTCAGGGTCACAGTCGGTTTCTGGGTGGTGCTCATCATATCCTCCGGTCTGGGCGCAACTTAGAAGGTAGCGGGAACGATGTCAACGGTAGGCTTGCCGAGCGGCCCCGCGTCCCCCCAATTGGAGCCCCTATGACACTCACCTTCGCCGACTGGCTGATCATCGGGCTCTATTTCGCGTTCAACATCGCGATCGGCTTCTACTACAAGGCGCGCGCCGGCAAGAGCACGAGCGAGTTCTTCCTCTCGGGGCGCAACGTGCCCTGGTGGCTCGCCGGCACGTCGATGGTCGCCACGACGTTCGCGGCGGATACGCCACTCGTCGTGACGGGTTTCGTCGCGGCCAATGGCATTGCCGGGAACTGGCTGTGGTGGTGCTTCGTGGCCAGCGGCATGCTCACCGTGTTCTTCTATGCCCGCTTGTGGCGGCGCGCCGGCGTGATGACGGATGTCGAATTCGCCGAGATCCGCTATGCGGGCAAACCGGCGGCGTTCCTGCGCGGGTTCCGCTCGCTGTATCTGGGCATTCTGATCAATTGCATCATCCTGGGCTGGGTCAATCTGGCCATGGTCAAGATCCTGCAACTGATCTTTGGGATAAACAAAACCGAAGCGCTCGTCATCGTCCTGGGGATGATCGCGCTCACGTCGGCGATCTCTACGCTCTCCGGCCTGTGGGGCGTGCTGGTCACCGACGTGTTCCAGTTCGTCGTCAAGATGGGCATGGTGATCGTGCTGGCCGTGTTCGCGGTGCAGGCGGTGGGCGGCATCGATGCGATGAAGGCGAAGCTGATTGAGGGCGGGCGCGGCGATGTGCTGAGCTTCGTGCCCGACATGAACTCGGCGTGGATGCCGATGATCACGTTCCTCGTCTACATCTCCCTCAATTGGTGGGCCACGTGGTATCCCGGCGCCGAGCCGGGGGGTGGGGGCTACGTCGCGCAGCGAATGTTCAGCGCCAAAGACGAGCGGCACTCGCTGCTCGCGACGCTCTGGTTCAACATCGCGCATTACGCGATCCGGCCTTGGCCCTGGATCCTCGTGGCCATGACGTCGCTGATCCTCTATCCCGGGTTGGCCGATCCTGAGACGGGGTACATCCGGGTCATGATCGACCACCTGCCGCCGGCGCTGCGCGGTCTGATGGTCGCCGCGTTCGCCGCCGCGTACATGTCCACGATCGCGACGCAGCTCAACTGGGGTGCGAGTTATCTGGTCAACGACTTCTACCGGCGCTTCGTGAAACGCGACGCGGTCGAAGAGCACTACGTGACCGCGTCAAAGCTCGCGACCGTGTTGCTCACCGTGATCTCGGCCGTGGTGACGTTCTATATGGACTCGATCGGCGGCGCCTGGAAGCTCCTGATCGTGACGGGGGCGGGTACCGGGGCGGTGCTGCTGCTCCGCTGGTATTGGTGGCGCATCAACGCGTGGAGCGAGGTCTCCGCGATGACATGCGCCTTTGTCGTATCGCTCGCGCTCCAGCTGGGATTCGGGTTCGACACCAACCAGCCGAAGCACTTCGCCTGGATCATGATCACGACCGTTGCCATCACGACGGTCGTGTGGCTGGCCGTCACGTACCTCACGAAGCCCGAGTCGCGGGAGACGTTAGTCGCGTTCTATCGTCGCACGCGGCCGTCGAAGACCGGGTGGGCACCGATCGCGGCGCTGGCGCCGGATGTGAAAGTCTCGGCCGACGGTCTGTCGAACCTGGTCGACTGGATTGCGGGGTGCGCGCTGATCTACGGTGTGCTGTTCGGCACCGGGAAGCTCTTGCTGCACGAGACGGGCCCGGGGCTCCTGCTGCTCGGCTTGGGTCTGTTGGGAGGTTTCGTGATCTACCGCGACCTGTCGCGGCGCGGTTGGGCTACCGTGGTGGAGTGAGCGCGTCGCCGACGAGATCGGCGACGCGAGGGCGAACCCGGCCGATGCGGTTGTTTTCGCGCGTTGGATGCACGCGATTGGTGAGCAAGATGATGAAGACGTCCTTGTCCGGGTCGATCCAGATCGACGTGCCGGTGAAGCCCGTGTGACCAAAGGCGCGGGGGCCGAGCTTGGTCCCCGCGCTCGAGTTTTCGGACGGCGTATCCCACCCCAGGGCCCGTGAGGAGCCAGGCGGCACGTTCTGACGCTGGGTCCACTCAAGGAAGGCGGGTCGTCCCAGCAGCCACTGGGCAAACCTGCCCAGGTCCCCCGCCGTGCTGAACAACCCCGCATGTCCCGACACCCCGCCCAGCCGCCACGCGTTTTCGTCGTGCACCGTGCCGCGGATGATCGTCCCGTCCTGGCTGCGTTCCGTGGGCGCGATCCGGTCGCGCCAAGCGGTGGGCGGCAGGTATCGCGTGCTTGTCATTTGGAGCGGCCGGAACACGCGCGCATCGAGGTAGGCGTCGAGCCGTTGCCCAGTAATCGCTTCGACGGCTTGGGTGAGGACCATGGCACCCAAGTCCGAGTACACGAACGTGTCACCCGCCTGGCGGAGCAGGGCCGTCGTGTCCGCCAGCGCAAACGCCGTCGCGCGCGTCGTCGTCTCCGTGTAAATGGGCCGCCAGGCGGGGAGACCTGACGAATGCGTGAGCAGATGGCGGATCGTGACGCGCTCTTTGCCGGGGCCCCGGAACGCGGGGACGTAGCGCTGCACCGGTGCGTCGAGATCGAGCTTGCCCTCACTAACGAGCATCATGCACGCCGTCGTCAGGCCGATCACCTTCGTGAGCGACGCCATGTCGTACACGGTTTCGGGGGTGACGGGACGCGGGTCGTCGATGCCGTAGTGACCCACGGCGGCCAAAAGCAGGATGCTGTCGCGCCGGCCGACCGCAACCACCGCGCTCGGGAACGAGCTGTCCACCTGCGAACGCAGATAGGCGAGGACCGGCTCGAAGCGCGCATCGGGGGGGGGCGTCGTCGCGGGCGGACCTCCGCCCGCAACCGTGGCGCCGCACGCCGCCAGCGCGACCAGTGCGAGGACGCGCACCCTCACCGGGGTAATGGCGCGACGAGGGGGGGAGGCGGCGGCAGCGTCGAGTCGGGGAAGACGATGCCGTGCCCGATCGCGTACCCCGGCGGAATCCGAATCGGCAACTTGCCGCCGATTGGTGCCCAGCCGAGCAACGCCCGCCCCACCGCGCGCTCGGCGGCGCGCACCCCGCTCCACGAGATGAGGTACGACTTCACGGTCGGGGTCTGGGTCAGCAGGTACGGGCTGCCCAGCGATACCAGAACCGTGGGCTTCGCCGA